>FLSE01004946.1_pt1 | contig 335878 bp, 324 predicted proteins | sample 1550461 | NCBI WGS metagenome assembly FLSE01 (sample SAMEA4031758, study PRJEB14383) | metagenome | biome: human; feature: oral; material: saliva | place: Philippines | collected 2014 | reverse complement strand
TTCTATGTGGTTTTCAGAGTACAAACTCTGACAGATTCAGTGGCGATAGCTACGAGGGTCCACCTGTTCCCATCTCGAACACAGTAGTTAAGCTCGTAAACGCCGAAAGTACTTGGCTGGTGACGGCCTGGGAGGATAGGAAGTCGCTGATTAAACGAAAGAGACACACCAAAAGGTGTGTCTCTTTTATTATATATACTAGCATGTAGAGTCCGACCAGGCCTTGGTCTGGGAAAAGCAGGGCAGTAGGAGCTGGAGGAGCAAAGCGACGACCAGATCCACTGCATCGCTTTCATCCGAGCGTAAGATTTCGCGTCGCGAAATCCCCAGCGAGGAGTGATAGGAAGTCGCTGATTAAACAAAAAGAAAAGGTCTACCGAAAGGTAGGCCTTTTCTTTTTGCTAGTATTGGACTGGTTATCTACTGAGCGCCGTCACCAGCCAATCTTGCCGGAGTATTCTTTGTTCTGTTAGAGGTAAGGACGGCCTGGTCCGCAGAGAACCCCGTTTATAGGAGCGTAGCGAAACATAAACGGGAGTGAATCGCGGAGTTCGTCGCGTAAGGTTTTACTGAGTAAAACCCACAGCGACGAACATCAAGTATAACTAAGGGAAGAAAAGTACATAAGGACTCGCTGATTAAACAAAAAAAGACACACCGAATGGTGTATATTCTATCGAGCGTAAGATTTCGCAGCGCGAAACCCACAGAGAGTTGGGGCTGCTTCAATATGAAAAAAAGCACATCCTAGGATGTGCTCATTTTCATATAAGAGTGAGTGATCATAAATAAGAGTTAATTGAAATTATTATATTAATTTAGGCCTTAATGGCTCTTTCAAAGGCTTTTTTTAAGCTCGTATGGAAGTAGATAAGGTAGCCTAATACGAGACCAATCATAGCTTGTAGGATCTCAAATGGAAGTTTGGTTAGGGCTACTGCTGGGGAGGCGTAGACAAAAGCTCTTCCTAGGGTGTAGCCAGTAGTCATAATAATGGCACCTATTAGGATACATAGGAGGACTTTCCATTTGGATTGTCGGCTATGGCCGACTGAGCTAAGACTAGCGATAACAAAGGCTTGCAGGCCGTGGGTTACCAAGGATACAAACATGGGGGCAGGATAGAAAAAGTAATCACCTAGGAAGGCGCCTAGACCGCCGATAATGAAGGCCTCACGAGGCTTGAAGAGGAGGGCTGCTAGGACGATAACTGTATCATTGAAATAGAGGTGGCCGCCAGGGACGGGAATTGATACAGTAGATAAAATGATGACAAGGGCCATAAATACGGCAGCTAAAGTCATCGTTTTTAAGTTGCTTTCCATAGGTGCTCCTTTTCTAAGTGATTGAAACTAATACTTAGATTATACATAATTTTTTATAAGATATCGAGGGAATTCCTGATTTGTGGTAAAATACAAATGTACACTGTCTATAGAATTAAAACAATAGAATAGAGGTTTATCTAATGTATATGTTAATTCAAAATATTCGTTTGTTCTTTTCCTCAGCCATGGCTGGTGGGACCTGTCTCTTCTTGGCTGCTATAATTGGAGTTATCATCGCTAATACAGGCCTAGCAGGAGATTATTTTGCCTTTCTTCAATTCCCTTTGGGCCCTCTTCATGTAGATGAATGGGTTAATGATGTTCTCATGGCTGTATTTTTCCTCTTGGTAGGTCTTGAAATCAAGCGGGAAATGCTAGTAGGGGAACTGAATACTAATGCTAAACGACTTATGCCTACCATTGGTGCTTGTTGTGGTGTTATGGGGCCAGCGATTATCTATTACCTAATTGCTGGTTCTGTGGAACCAAGAGGCTGGGCGATACCTACAGCTACAGATATCGCCTTTGCGATTGGCGTTATTTCCCTTTTAGGTAATCGCGTACCAGTGGGCTTAACTGTATTTTTAACGGCCTTAGCCGTTATTGATGACTTGATTGCTGTATTGGTCATTGCTGTTTTCTACACGGCAGAACTTCATTTAGGTTATTTAGCTATTGCAGCTGTTATTGTTGCTATTATGGTGGCCTTTAATAAGACTAATCGTACTAACCCTCTCTTCTATTTAATTCCGGGTATCTGTCTATGGCTCTGTATTCATGAATCTGGACTTCACTCCACCATGGCAGGTGTTATCACCGCTATGACTATTCCTTCTACCTCTTCTGTGGAAGGTAAAGAAGCACCTTTGGATGCCTGGGAAGGGGCCCTTTCTAAATGGGTAACCTTCCTTATCTTGCCACTTTTCGGCTTTGTAAATGCGGGCGTTTCCTTTGGCGACTTTGGCCTTAAAGATTTTGAACACCCTGTTGTTATCGGTGTTGCCTTGGCCTTGTTCCTTGGTAAACAAATCGGTGTATTCTCCAGTGTATTCGTCATGGTTAAGACCGGCCTTGTACCGATGCCTAAGAATGCTTCTTGGGCTCAAGTTTACGGGGTATCCCTTGTCTGCGGCGTTGGCTTTACCATGTCTCTTTTCGTATCCCTTTTGGCCTTTGATCCTGGTGTAGCTCAAGAACATGCCAAAGTTGGGATCTTTATTGGTTCTATTGTTTCTGGCCTTGCTGGTTATTCTTTACTTCGCATTTTAAATAAGAGGGAGAAATTTCAACCAGTAGATGGCGATTAAGGAGGCGCGATGAGAAAAAAACTTCGCAAACACTTATCCACATTTATTGAATCACCTTCTACTTCAACGATACTTCTATTAGGAGCTACTGTGTTAGGTTTAGGCTTAGCAAATTCCCCCCTCGCTGACCAATACCACCATCTCTTGGAAGAACACATAGGCTTCTTCACGATTGAAGAATGGATTAATGATGTGCTTATGGCCATATTCTTCCTCTTGGTAGGGCTGGAGGTAAAACGAGAAATCCTCTTCGGAGAACTTAATACTAATAGCAAACGTATCTTACCTGGCATTGCTGCGGCTATGGGGGTCGTCTTTCCCGCTTTGATCTACTACCTCATTGCAGGCGCTAATCCTAACTATAGCCATGGATGGGCCATTCCAACGGCTACTGATATAGCCTTTGCCTTAGGGATTGTAACGGCCTTGGGCTCTCGGGTACCAATGGCAATGAAAGTCTTTTTAACAGCTCTCGCTGTAATTGACGATTTGATTGCTATTTTGATTATCGCCATATTCTATACGGCATCTATTCAATGGACCTACTTAGTGGGCGCATTGATTATCATAGGAATCTTGGTTTACATAAATAAGAAGAACTACGCTCGTCCCATGTCCTATATTCCCTTGGGGATAGCCCTCTGGTTCTGCGTATTCCAATCTGGCCTTCATGCCACCATGGCAGGGGTTATCCTTGCTATGTGCATACCAGGGACTGCCTTCATAGGAAAAGAGGAGGTTTCCCCTATGGAAGATTGGGAGCATGCCCTGTCCAAATGGGTCAGCCTCTTAATTGTTCCCGTATTTGCCTTTGCCAATACGGGCGTATCCTTAATGGGGTTCCAGGTTTCTGATTTGACCCATCCTGTCGTTTTGGGTGTGGCTTTAGCTCTGGTTTTGGGTAAGCAAATTGGTATCTTTGGTACTGTGTGGCTCTTGGTGAAGACAAAAATCGTACCTATGCCGGCTCAGACTCGGTGGATCCATGTTTATGGTGTATCCGTTGTCTGTGGCATTGGTTTTACAATGTCCTTGTTTGTGACTCTCTTGGCCTTTGATTCCAGTCAGGTAGATAGTATCAATCGAGCTAAGGCTGGTGTCTTCTTGGGGTCTATGGTAGCTGCTGTGATAGGGTATTTTATCCTACGCTTTACCAAGGTGACCAAAGGTGATTCCATGTTGACTAAGTCTTTATTACAAAAGAAATAAGATAGAAAAAAAGAGGCTTTCACGCAAGAGAGAGCCTCTTTTTTGACGAATGGAGTAGAATAGGATAAAATTTTAAACAAGTGAGGTGACTATGATTAAAAAACCGATCATTACAATGCTAACGATTACTCTCTGCTGCCTTATGGGTACAGTAGTAGGGGCTAATACATTAAAAAGTGGGTCTTCTGGCTACGAAGTGAGACAATTGCAAGATATGTTGGTAACCCAAGGCTATCTAATTGATAACGTGGACGGTGTCTTTGGTAACAACACGGAATATGCGGTCCGAGTTTTTCAGGCGGAGCGTCATATGCCTGTAACAGGTATTGTGGATAGCAAGCTTATGGGCCTTATTCGTAAGAATAATGAACGTTTTGCTACGCGGGCTTTGGCAAATGGAGCGCCTAGCCAATATAAAAAGGTTATGACCATGGAGTCTTCCGCTTATTCTGCAGCTGATTCATCTGGCTACACGGCTCGTGGTAATGCCCTGCGGCGGGGCTTTGTATCTGTTGACCCTAGCGTCATCCCCTTAGGAACAGAACTCTTCATTGAAGGCTATGGCTTTGCTATCGCTGATGATACGGGTGGAGCTATCCAAGGACACATGATTGATGTAGCTATGGATTCTCACTATGAGGCAATCCAATGGGGTCGTCGAACTGTAAAAGTATATGTTCTTAAATAAAGACGCATCCTTCAAAATTCGAATTTTCAGAAGAATTTTGAAGGATGCTTTTTTAATGTTCGGTTAAAATGCTATAATAGACTGATTTATAAAGGAGGCTGACATGGAAAAAGTACGCCGCGTGGAACGAATTGCGGCTCTTACCAAAATGCTGGTAGATTCGCCACAAAAACTTATTTCTCTCAATGAATTTTGCGACTACTTTGGTATCGCCAAATCGACCTTGAGTGAAGATATAGCTAGCCTTAAACGGGCCATGAATCATTTCGAATTGGGAACAGTAGAAACTGTTGCCGGAGCTGCTGGGGGTGTGCGTTTTATACCTCACCGTCGTGGGGCGCAAGCTAATCAGGTATTGCGGGATGTGCAGGCCCGTATGCAGGAGCCGGACCGTATTATTACAGGTGGCTTTATTTATATGTCTGATATCCTTTACGATTGGCACATTATGAGCCGTTTAGGGGAAATTATGATGAGCCGCTTTGCTGATCGCCAGCCGGATTATATTTTGACGGTGGAAACCAAGGGGATCCCCTTGGCTGTTATGGTTGCAAGGGCCTTTAATAAACCCCTTGTTATTGCTCGCCGCGATTCTAAGGTGACGGAGGGGTCTTGTATTTCCATCAACTATGTGACGGGCTCCAGCAAGCGCATTCAAACTATGACTCTTACTAAACGGGCCATACCGCCTAATTCACGGGTCCTCATTGTCGATGATTTTATGAAAGCAGGTGGCACGGCTAAGGGGATGGCTGAATTGGTGGCTGAAATGAATGGTGTAGTAGTTGGCACAGGGGTATTGGTTGCTACTGAAGAGCCAAATCCCAAGTTAATTGATCATTACGAATCCTTATTTACCTTCCATAACATTAATGAAAGAACTAAGGAAATTAATATCGAACCTGTATGGGAACCAGAAGGAGAATAATATGGCACATATTGCATCTGTTGTACTAGCAGCGGGTAAGGGTACTCGCATGAAATCCAAATTGCCAAAGGTTTTGCATAAGGTAGCTGGTAAAGCTATGGTAGAGCGGGTCCTAGAAACGGCCTCCTCCATTGGCACAGAACGAAATGTAGTCATCATTGGATTTGGTGGCGACGCAGTTAAAGAATACCTAGGTGACCGCGCTGAATATGTGGTTCAAGAAGAACAAAATGGTACGGGTCACGCTATGAAGCAAGCCTTTCCTGCTTTAGGAGACTTTGATGGGACCATCTTGCTTCTCTGTGGGGACACGCCGTTAGTAACTAAGGAATCTTTAGAAAATCTTGTGGCAGACCATGAAAAGAATCAAGCAGCTGCTACAGTTTTAACAGCTCATATGGATGACCCTACCGGTTATGGCCGAATCATTCGTGAAGACTCTGGTAAGGTAGTCCGTATTGTGGAACAAAAGGATGGCAAGCCAGAAGAATTAGCTGTAGAGGAAATCAATACTGGCATGTACGCCTTCGACTCTAAAAAGTTGTGGCCTTGTCTAGATCTCTTATCTGATGATAATGCGCAAGGGGAGCTGTACATTACAGACGTAATAGGCATTTTAGTAGGACAAGGAGACCGTGTTGGGGCCTACATGATGGAGGACAATGAAGAATCTTTGGGCGTTAACTCACGCGTCCAATTAGCACAAGCTGAAGCTATCCTCAAAAAACGTAAGAACCGTCAACTCATGGAAGCAGGGGTGACCCTTATCGATCCGGCTACTACCTATGTGGCGCCGGAAGTAACCGTAGGCTCAGATACTATCCTCTATCCAGGCACTGTGTTAGAAGGTAATACAGTTATTGGCAGTCAATGCCAAATCGGCCCTCATACGCGCTTGACCAATGTTCAAGTAGGGGATAATAATACCATTCACTTCACCTATGGTCACGACTGCCAAATTAAGGATGGCACGGATATTGGACCATATGTTCACCTCCGCCCTAATACGGTTATAGGAAATGATGTTCACATTGGCAATTTTGTGGAAGTTAAGAATTCTAATGTGGGCCAAGGAACTAAGTTCCCACACCTCTCCTATATTGGTGATTCCGATGTGGGTGCTGGTGTAAATATCGGCTGTGGTACCATTACAGTTAACTTTAATGGATCGACCAAAAGCCGAACTCGTATTGGCGACCATGCCTTTGTAGGATGTAATTCCAATTTAGTGGCCCCCGTGGAAATTGGTGACTATGCCTATATAGGGGCCGGTTCCACTATTACTAAGGATGTGCCATCCAAGGCGTTAGCTGTAGGGCGAGCGCGCCAAATGGTGAAAGAAAATTGGGTTAACGACGAAACCTTTAAACGCAAATAAGACTCATAGAATTCTCATTAAAAAGGTGAATACATTTCCAGGGAAATGGTATACAATATAAGTAATCACCTATGTATTCAGCATAGTTCTATTCCACCGTAAGTATAGAGGGGTACTAACAAATGGCATTTGAAGATGGCAAAAAGCTTAAGATTTTCACTGGTAATGCGAATCCAGCCTTGGCGCAAGAAATCTGTGATTATTTAGGCCTGCCTTTGGGAAGAGCAACAGTAGGTCGTTTCAATAACGGCGAAGTACAAATTATGATTGATGAATCCGTTCGTGGTAAGGATGTATTCATTGTTCAACCAACTAGTTACCCAGTTAACGACAACATGATGGAATTATTCGTTATGGCGGATGCTCTAAAACGCGCTTCCGCGAGTCATATTACCGCTGTCGTGCCTTATTATGGATATGCACGCCAAGACCGTAAAACTCGTGGCCGTGAACCAATCACTGCAAAACTTATTGCGGACTTAATGAAAACTGCAGGTATTACCCGGTTGGTAACCATTGATCTTCATGCTGGTCAAATCCAAGGATTCTTCGATGGTCCGGTAGACCATTTGGTAGGGGCTCCTATCTTAGCTAAATACATCAATGAAAAGAAACTGGACAACATTTGCGTTGTGTCTCCTGACCTAGGTGGGGTAACCCGCGCCCGTGATTTGGCTGATCGCGTAGGTGCGCCGATTGCTATCATTGAAAAGAAACGACCTGAACCAGGTGTGGCTAAAGTTATGAACCTTATCGGTGATGTAAAAGGTAAGCATTGTATTCTCGTGGATGATATCGTTGATACAGCTGGATCTCTCGTAGAAGGGGCCAAAGCCCTTAAAGAATTCGGTGCTGCATCCGTTATGGCTGCTGTTACACACGGTGTTTTAACCGATCCTGCTTCAGAACGCATTGCTAACTCCAATATTCAAGAGTTGATTGTTACCAACACCATTCCATTGCCAGAATCTTGCAAGTTGCCTAATGTAACACAACTTTCCGTAGCGCCTCTCTTGGGTGAAGCTATTATGCGTATCTTCCATCAAGTATCTGTATCCAGCCTCTTCGATAACAACGAAGAGTAATAGGTGGATTCTTGAAATTGGTAGTAGGCTTGGGTAATCCAGGCAAACAATACGAGACAACCAAGCATAATGTGGGTTTTATGGTGGTGGATGCCATAGCGGAATCCACTAGCCATACGCCTTGGCGTGAAGAACAAAAGGCTGAGGTTTCTTCTATCACAGTAGAAGGGGAAAAGGTCCTCTTAGTGAAACCTCTTACTTTTATGAACTTGTCGGGTGAATCGGTAGGTCCCTTGATGCGTTACTATAAGATTGATCCATCCGATGTGTATTGCGTCTATGATGATATGGACTTACCAGTAGGTAAGCTTCGTATTCGCCCTAATGGTTCTGCTGGTGGCCACAATGGGATTAAGTCCTTGATTCAACACATAGGAACGGAAGACTTTCCTCGTTTTCGTGTGGGAATCGGTAGGCCCCTTCCTCAATGGACTGTGGTAGACCATGTACTGGCTCCCTTTCCAGAAGAACAAAAAGAGGCTATTAATAAGGGAATCAAGGCTGCGGCTAAGGCCCTATTAGGGACTTTGAAAGTGGGCCTCGATAAGGGAATGAACACCTATAATCCTAGAAAACGACCTCGTTGAGTAAGACAGGAGTCTCTATGACTTCTGTCTTTATTTTTAGCCAATTTAGCCTATAGGAAATTATAGGTTTTAGCTAGCTCCTGTAGGAGGAACTAATTTTATGACAAAGAAAACCTATGATCAGACTTGTATGCCCTATGTAGACCTCTTAAAAGCCTATGTAAAAGAGAATTTTGTTCCCTTTCACACGCCAGGTCATAAGATCGGTCATGGTGCTCCTAAGGATTTACAAGATTGGATGAGCGAAGCCTTACCCTATGATTTAGGGGTTATGTATGCCCTAGATGATCTCCATGAACCAGAGGGGGCCTTTAAAGAGGCTCAAGATCTGGCTGCTGACCTTTATGGAGCCAAGGCTGCTTGGTACTCTGTTAATGGTACGACAGCCCTCATCATGACTATGATCACGGCTACAGTAGGGGAGGGGGAATCTCTTATCATCCCACGAGAGGCTCACAAGTCTGTTATATCGGGGTTGGTCCTCTCTGGGGCCAAGCCTATATACTTGCCTAGTCATTTTAATGAGGTCTGGGGAATCCAGTTGGGGGCTAGTCTAGAGGACTTAGTATCCACCCTAGATGCCCACCCAGAGGCTAAGGCTGTTCTTTTGGTATACCCTAACTACTATGGCTTAGGTGTCGATATAGAAGCTATGGTGGCAGAATGCCATAAACGGGGGCTCATCGTTCTGGTGGATGAAGCTCATGGACCTCACTTGCCCTTTGATGACCGCTTGCCCGTAGAGGCTCTTGAAGCAGGGGCCGATTTAGTGGCCCAGTCCACTCATAAGTCTTTGGGGTCCTTGACTCAAACATCTACACTCTTGGGCCAGGGGGATCGAATCGATTACCGGAGAGTGACCCAGGTTCATCAGATGTTACAATCTACAAGCCCTAACTATATCTTTATGGCCTCCTTGGATATGGCCCGCCAGCAGATGGCTACAGAGGGACCTGAACTAGTGGAGAAGGTTGTTGATTTAGCCTATCAACTGCGGACTGGTATCCAAGCAATTCCTGGCCTAAAAACTATGGATGGAAGTCGGCTTGCTAAGAATTTTGATCCTACCAAGGTACTCATTGATGCGAGAGACTTAGGACTTGATGCGGTTGCTTTCGAGAGGTGCTTGAGAGACCATAAAATCGAGGTTGAGCTGATTCAGGCTTGCCACGTCTTGGTAACCATTACTATAGGGGATAGTGAGGCATCTATTCAGGCCCTTCTCACGGCCCTAAAAGAAATTAGTCAAGAGTGCTTGGAAGAGGGGGGATATTCCTCACCTATTCCTTCCTTGGACCAGGTGAATTTGGCCCTTCCTGAACCTACCTTGATTAAAACGCCACGACAGGCCTTCTATGCTAGTCGTGAGACAGTTCATTTAGCTGAAGCCTGTGGCCGCATTTGTGGAGAAACAATCAGCTATTACCCACCTGGCATCCCTCTTATTAGTATTGGCGAAGAAATTACGCCAGCTGTGATACAATATATGAAAGATAAACAAGCACTTGGATATGTGCCGAATGGGGCAGCGGATATGTCCCTGGAGACTATTGTTGTGTTAAAGGATTGAGTATGGGACGACTGATTATTATTGAGGGGGGCGACGGCAGTGGAAAGGCCACCCAAACGGCCCGTTTAGCCGATCGACTTCGACAAGAAGGGAAGAATGTTAGAACAGTTACTTTCCCTAACTATGAGTCTGGGGCAGCTATGCCTATTAAGATGTACCTAGCAGGAGACTTTGGTAAAAAGCCTGGAGATGTAAATCCTTATGTAGCATCCTCCATGTATGCCATAGATCGCTTTGCTTCCTTCCGGAAGGATTGGGAGGACTTTTATAAGAAGGGTGGCATTGTATTAGCGGACCGTTATACGACGTCTAATATGGTTCATCAAATGGTTAAGTATGATGATCCTGCTGAAAGGGTTGACTTTCTCGATTGGTTGGAAGACTTCGAATATACGAAGTTTGGCTTACCTCAACCAGACTTGGTTTGCCTCTTGGATTTACCCCTTTCTGTGAGTCAGGCTCTCATGGCTGAGCGTAAGGGAAAGACTGGTGGCCAGACGGGAGATATCCATGAAGGAGACCATGCCTATCTGAGTGCTGTCCATGCAGCCTATGATGAATTGGTAGCCCGTTATGGTTGGCAACGCATTCAATGTGCAGAGGCCGGATGGACGGATCCCCATAGAGCTATACGATCTATCGAGACTATTGGAGAAGACCTGTATAAGGCTGTAAAAGAGATTTTATAAGACTAAAAAAGTGAAGGTTTGAAAGTATTTCTAAGAATATAGTATAGGTAGCACAAAAAGGGCCGCCTTTGGCGGCCCTTTTTGTGTTGAAAAGAAAATGAAATTTAGTGTATTCTTAAGGTATAAAGTGTTTATTGGTAGTTTTATAAGGGGGTACTTTATATGAACTCAACAACTATCACTATCATTGCTGCTGTAGCAGTGATTTGGGTCATCTTATTTATCATCTTCATGAATTTTAATAAGAAACGTAAAGCAGGTGAAGACCAGTTTAAAAAGGATCATGTTGATAAGGCTCTTCTGCATGTCTATGGGAAGTCTGTTAAGGTTGACGGTAGAGATTTAGACCTAGTGGATCATAAGACCGGTCAATACGGTCAATTAATATTGGCTTTAAGACCAGGTGCTCATACTGTTGAAGCAGTATACCGAACAACGGATAATGTAGGGACCCAAACAAAAAATGCAGTTACCAAACCCGTATCGATTACTATCGATTTGGAGGCTGGTCAAAACTATTATGCGGCTATGTACTTCTATTCTGCAGAGCAACGCAAGGACTACTATAAGGGTCAGGTAGATGAACTTGTAACAGAAGTTCCCTTGGGCTTGGAATCTGGCTTTACAGCTAATACGCATGCCTATGTAATTGTTTATAAAGAAATTAATTAGACGCTAGGACTTATGAATGAAGGTGTTGTAAGGGACTGTAACCGACTAGTAAGGTTGGAGGCATTCACTATATATTACTGGTCTGTAAAGGAGACTGCTGATGCGTTTTGGATTGAACCCTCTATGGGATTCTGTAGCTAAATTGACACATAAATCACCTCTGTTGATGGTCTTGATTCTTATCTTCTCCTGTGCTCCTATATATATGGACGCTAGCTGGTTTAGCTTGGATCCCATTCTCTATGTGGTCTCTTGTATAGGGCTCATTTTACAAACGTATGTGACTAGGGAAAAGGCCTATAATCTACCCTTAACCGCCTTGAGTTTCGTTCTTTTAGCTCTTACTCACTATGGCTATAAGACCTATGGGGACATTGTGGGTCTTACTTTTGCCCTTGAGAATACCGTCTATCTTTGGCTCTATGCCATGATTACTCTCTATTTCACATCTAAGGGAGCATCTTATATAGGTATTCTTATCGATCGCCTCAAGCGGATTGGCATGACTTTGGTTACATCTATCCTTTATAACATCGTAATCATAGCTATCATTTGGTTTGTACTCATCATTTTGGGAGAGACTTTTTCTTTAACCTCTACGATTTCCAAAATACTAGGGGCTTTGAATATCTTTATATGCACTACCATGATTTGCTCCTATGAGGAAAGGGCAGGGGGGCCACCAGAGCCTTCTCCCTTCTTTAGGACCGTTTTTGGCCTTCTTATTCCCAAAGCCTCAATTATCACAGGCGTCTTGGCCAATGTGTATTTAGTCCTCATTTTATTGGGATTGAGGGAGGATGCCCGTTTCCTATATACCTATTACCCTTATGTGGCCATTTTTTACCTCTTTTACATGGCTTCCTTTAGGTCTGGTCAGGCTACTAAGACCCAAAGAATTCTCTGTTTCTTATTCGTTAGCTTGACCATCCTCTGCCTAGCCCTCATAGGTAAGCGTGTTATTAATGAGCCTGTTTTATGGCTCAATACGGTGTATTTGGTTCTCTTTAATGGAATCTTCCTAGCCTATAATAGTTATACACTCCTTAAAAATTTTGTGCCGGGCCTTCATACATCTCTGATGGCCCTTGCTCTAGGGATGGTTCTCTTTATGCCAGTCCTAGGCTATACATCCTACTATAAATTTACCTCCTATCGGCAGATAGAGGGATCTTGGTGGCCACATTTTGATATGGCTAAGACCTTTTCTCCAGATTATGAAAGTTATAAGCATGATATTGATTTGGAAAATAAGGCTATCAAGGAGCAGGATGAAAAGACTCGGGATAATTTAGTGGAATTTACTAGTGGCGACTATCAAGGGCCTATGTCTGTAGAGGGGTATAGTATGCTGATACCAAGTATTACTTTGTATTCCTATGATATGCCTGACAAGGCTGATTCTAATAGCCATGCTGACTACGATGGGATTAGCTTTGACCTAGTCAATAAAGGGACAGACTTAGTAGTTTCTAGACCTGATGGATCATCCCATGCCATTCCTATCTATGACCTTATGAAAGCGGGAGTATCCACAGATGGAGCTCCTTATATAGTAGAAGGGAAGGATTTTAAGCTCTTTATCTACCGATACTATGCTAAGGATAAGGGGGCGCGGATTCTTTACTTTAAGGCCCTCTACCGCTAAAAGTGCAGTATTATATAGATTCATTCTTCTTTATATTTGTAATGGTTATGTGTATAATAAAAATATGAAATGTATATGTGTTTTTGTATAAGGAAGTAGCAATTATGGAAAAAACCAACAAACGACCAACTTACCTTTTAATCTCTGGTATTATTTGTCTTGTTATCGGTCTTATTATCATGGTAGTAGCGCCAGACCCAACGGCGGCTAATGTGGAAATTGCTAAGAATGCAACTAATGCGGTGCAGGCAGCCCAACAAATCTCCCATAATAATCAAACCTATATCTGGATTCATACCCTGTCTCAATTTCTCTTGGGCTATGGTATAGCTGCTACTATAGGTGGTTTCTTGGCTAAGAAATTTGTCAAAAAATAAAGCTTTCTAATAACATATCTACGATTAAAGTTTTAAAGAATTCAACTTGAAGGCAAAAAAAGGACTGCAAATGCAGTCCTTTTAATTTTTGTAGATTATAAATGATCGTGAGGTACATGAATATGGTATTCACCCTCATATTGAGAGACTTTCATATCTGTGCGTTCAACTTTATCTAGCATCTTAGATCGAGCTGTTGTTACTTCTGTATCTCTATGTGGACCACCCCAGAGGGCGTGCTTGGATTTACCTAGGGTATACCGTGCTTCTAAATAGAAGTCTCCAGAATGGTGGAAGGCTTTGTCATAGCCAGTATTGATTGAAAGTTGAGGTGTAAGGTTAATAGCTATACCTAATTGATAGCCATCAACAGAGTTACTAGACCTGCCGACTAGCAATCCAGATGCTGCTAAGTAAGGACCACCCTTGAGGTTTTGATGGTATCTGTTAATATAGGTCCGTAGGTAACGAGCATTTTTAAAGGTCCGTTCATAGCCTATATCATAACCAGAGGCTACTTGTCCTTGCCCCATATGCACTAGGTTTACATCAGTATCTTGCACGCCACCCACAACTGGTATTTCGTCAGAATATGCCTCATCCACTTTACTTTCGGAGTAATACTTGTGGTTAGAACCTAGATCCTTATAGATATTGGTGTAGACTTTATTCTCTCCATTTACATATTCAGCACCAAGGCTACCTCGCTTGTAGTGGTCTTGAAAGGCTTGATCATAGAAGGTGTTCAGTCCTACATAGCTATGTTGTCCTTGACTCAAATGACGATAGCCTAAGCCAATACTACCAGTAGTTCCAATGGATTCGTAGGATTGGTTGATGCGGTGCAAATGGATATCACTAATTAGTATGCCTTGTTCAGTATAGTCGTTAAGTCGATTAGCATCCCCACCACGAGAGCTAATCTTGCCTTGAAGGAACAAAAGACCCTTGGAATTCTTGTCATAGTGATTTATGGGTTGTAACGTTTCTACAGCAAACTGAGGCTTGCGATTTTCTTGGGCCTTGATGAGTATATCTGTCCGGTCTAGCCAGGATTGGTCGCGACTTTCAGCGTTAGCGGCGAGTGCCATAGGGGCAAATACAGTTGTTGCTAGGCTGCAGGCAAGCAGTCCTTTTAATACTTTGTAATACACACTAAACTCCTTTTAAAATACTAGTATATATATGATTAATTATATATGATTAATTGATGAGGTACAAATTAGTTTATGCGGTACAACATGGATTAATGGTTTACGTCATTATGGGACTTATAAAAATGTGGATTTTATCTATATGTAATATAGTTACGTGAATATGTTAAAATTTCTAACATAGGAAGTGAGAGGAACCTTATATTTTATCGTTTATAGGAAATAGCTAATAGGGAGGATTACGGTGAGGAAGCTGACGGCCAAAAAGTACTTAACCTTGGGGGGATTAGTTATTTTAATACTGCTTATGAGTGGCTGCCATCTAATGAGCCATTATGACGATGCTGAGGTTAGGGCTTACTTAGATAATTCATATCCTGCTATGAATTATCATCTGGAGCCTCAAGGCGGTCATACTTGGCTACTTACCTTTGACCAATATCCTGACATGCCTTTTGTGGTTAATGAAGTTCTACATACATCGGCTCCTGTGATTCCACAGGTAGATAGAATCCTATCCACCTCCATACCAGAAACAACAGTATTTCCTCTCTTACGTGATTATGTGACGGAGCATGAATATGCCCATATAAGTTACTCTAGGTCTAGTGGTTATGTGGAAGGGGAAATCCCTTTGGATAGTATTGAGAATGGGGATGTACAAGCCTTCTTTAATCGGGTTGATCAATTCTGTAAGACCTATGCTAAAACTTACCCAGCATTCAAGAATCATATCTATATACGGATGATTGTTGACCCCGGACAGGGAGAGAGTGCTCCTAATGAGTATAGACGGGTTTTTCGCCTATCACAGTATTAGAGATGTTCTTACCCTACTTAGAATTTTATAAGCCTTACTAGCTGTTGATTGACATAAACAGTACATAGGAGTAGTATGTCAATGTATCCATGCTGGTATAGCTCAGTTGGTAGAGCGGCTCATTCGTAATGAGTAGGTCGTAGGTTCGAATCCTATTATCAGCTCCATATGTAAAAGACTCCAGTGGCACATAGGTTGTGTTACTGGGGTCTTTTTGTTTATGGATTAGTTTTTGATTAGAACCTGGTCTAGGTCTTTTCGTGACCGAGGATAAAAGCCGTCATCAGGTATGCCTAGGGCCACAATGGCATCTTGTAAATCCATAGCTACTCCTTTATTAGCAACATAGCCTATTAGACGGGACTATTTATATGAATTATAATATATGTATAGAGAAAATTCTCATAATAATCATAAAGGAGGCTTCTATGTACACTATATTTGACAAATTAAAGCCTTTCTCTTGGGAAGCAAATGGCCGCAAAATTACGATTGATAAGGATGGTATGCTTGCTACGGATAATTCTGGTAAGGTCTTAAGCCAAGTTAAGTTTGATGAGGTGAATGAGCTCTTTATTGGAGGCTACCTTAATTCTAATCAATCCTATGGAGTGATCTTTAGGGATCGAAATTGGAAGAATATTAAAGATCAAGATATTACCCTCGATCAGGATAGCCACGATGATATGCACAATATTCGTGAAACTAAGACTCTTATCGAAGCCTTTGTAGCTCATAAGCTAGGTGATCAATTCCCTCATAACTTGGATAGCTTGGACTTGGGATTGGATTACTCCTTCATGAAGAAACGGGAGATTCGGATTAAGAATGGGGTCATCAGCGATGGTAAGCAGGAGATTCCCATTGATAAGATTGATAAGGTTGTTTGCCGGGCTACGGGAACCATTAATAAGTTGGCTATTCATGTTGAAGGAGAAAAATTATCATTCTTCCAAAAACTCTTTGGCGCTTCTAATCTAGCGGTTACCGTAAATGCACTGACTGTCCCTCTTTTGGAAGCGATTGTTCGTCGTAATACAGGTCATGGCATTGACTGGTCCCAGGGTAACCAATGGGACCAATCCAACTCTCTCTATATTGTAAAACGCTATTTGGACCCAGCTTATTTCTTTGATCAAGGGGGTGCCAACCCTTCGGAAAGCTGGCAAGATCAAGCCTTCCGCGATATCGCTGTGATCACTGATGGCTACGACTTAGTCCATCTGTGGAATTTAAAATAGGTCCAGGTCCTATACCTATTAACAATGTCTATACTGTGAAATAAATCACTTTCTATAACCCATTTCTTCTGTAGGATAAATTGTGTGGAAATAGTTTGTCCTACAGAAGTTTTTTATAGGAGGTATAGTATATGGTAATGTCGACCTATATGGATTTATTGGGCCTTCATGCCCCTTGGTTTTTGATTTTATTCATGGTTATTCCTATGACCTTGGCTGAGCTGATCTTAGCAGCGGAGATTTTCTCTCTTTTGAAGGGGCAGCCTAGTAAGTCTTCTTGGAATGCGTTTAAGAAGGTAGCATCATTAGCCTTGAGTCTAGTGTTTATATTCTTATTCCTTTACCTAGTTCTTTACTTTGTTCCTAGTATTAGCCTTAAGGGGCCATTGGATTCCTTATCCATCTATTCGTATCTCTTGGCTATCCTGCCAGCTATCTACTTGTTGGCTATGGAATGTGGGTTCATCGGAAAGCATTGGGATGAAGAGCGGCAAGTTATTCGTCATGCGGTGACAGTCTTTGTGTTTGTGGCCTTGACCCACTTGGCAATGGTCTTCGGTATGCTTGACCCTCAACTGGGCGGTTATGTGCCACCACAAGATAGCATGAATATGCATATGAACATGGACCATTCTAATATGGGGACTATGGATCATAGCCAAATGGATCACAGCAAGATGAATCATGATTCTATGGATCATCAACATATGGATGATAAAAAATAGAGCCAGTTCATATACTCGATATGGTGATTAGATCAATAAAATAAAATAGAACTTCTAATCGAGCGTAGTGAATGTAAAGAAGATAGGTTTGGTTGGGTGGACGATTTATAATATATTCTGTTGATGGAGGGATCATGCTTATATCCTTGTTTTATTTTCTCCTAGCAGGCCTTTGCGAAATCGGTGGTGGCTACCTAGTATGGCTTTACATGCGGGATGATAAGAGCTCTCTCTACCTCTTGGTGGGGGCGATAGTCCTCTTCCTCTATGGAATCATTCCTACCTTGCAACCAGAGACTAGTTTTGGTAAGGTCTATGCAGCCTATGGTGGTATATTTATTATTCTTTCCATCCTTTGGGGATGGCTAATTGATGGGATCCGACCAGATGCCTATGACATAGTCGGTGGCCTAGTCTGCCTATTGGGGGTTTACATCATTATGTATGCGCCACGGAGCTGAGTGTAAACTAAGTCTAAACTTTTTTTGATAAGATGAAAAAATTTTTAGAAATATTTTAAAGCCTTATAGTAACTGGACTAGACCAGCTTTTTAGCATGGGATATAGTAAAAAATATAAAAATTAACTAGCAAAAGTTCATTTTACTTATAAACTCGACTCATCCTAGATTTACCTCTCCTTTTTATACTGAGGACATAGTCATTGAGGTGGCTTTTATCCTTTGTTCTTTTGGGGAGGTTTTCTTATGAACGTAACTAAACAAGTAACGATTGCTCTTGCTGTGTCTCTTTTTGCTATTGGTTTTACAACAGTGGTATCTAATGTAGAAGCATCCTATGGTTATGCTTATACTGATTCTATTCGTCCACCTGTTGAAACACCAACCAATGATGCATTTAGAAAACACATGGTAGAAGAAAATCAGGCCGACAATGTTCGTCATGAAGCGACTACTTCTACTAGTAATAATTACACCTATATAGATGATAGCAAGACTGATTATTATGATAGCAGCCTATCGGATAGCGTCCGTTCCTTTATGATGAGCCTTTGCCAGTCCATGGGCTTTTCTGATCATCAATTGCGTATGCTTGGTTTGATCCGCTAAGGAACACAAATAAGCTATCCTAGGTAGGGATCTTATTTAAGTGATGATTAGTGTAAAAAACAGCCCCAAGATCTTAATTCTTGGGGCTGTTTTTTATACTAACTTGGCTGGGACTAAGCCTAAATCATGTATCATCTCAAGGTCTGCTGCTGGTGACCGACCTTGGGTAGTTAGGTAGTTGCCAATCATGAGACCATTAATGCCACCTTTGAGAGCTAAGGCTTGTAGGTCTCTCAGGTTAACTTCACGGCCTCCTGCAGTTCGTATCGAGGCGGTGGGGAGAATGAAACGGAATACGGCAAAGGCTCGTAGTATCTCTAATGGACTTAGAGGCTTATTGCTGGAAAAAGGGGTTCCCTTGATGGGGTTCAAGATGTTGAGGGGGACCGAGTCAATCCCTAGGTCCTTGAGGGCAAAGGCCATCTCAACCCGCTGGTCAGGACTTTCGTTGAGTCCAAGGATGCCACCAGAACAAACTCGGATGCCTGCTTTCTGAGCATTTTTTATGGTTGTCAGCTTATCTTGGTAGCTGTGTGTAGAGCAGATGGAGGGAAAGTGGCTTGGGGCTGTCTCGATATTAGAGTGGTAACGGCTGACACCGACCTCTTTGAGTTGTAAGGCTTGATCATAGGTAAGAAGGCCTAGGGAGCAACAGATTTCAAGACCTAGCTTGGTGTGGATAGCTTCTAGGGCTTGGAGTATTTCTTGAAATTCATGTGGATTTGAAGTATTTCGGCCACTAGTTACGATAGAGAAGCGGATTGCGCCAGCTTCTTTGGCTTTTTGGGCTGCCTCTAGGATGGTTTCCTTGTTGAGTAGGGAATAGACTTCAACGCCAGTATTATAGTGGCTAGATTGGGCACAAAATTTACAGTTTTCTGGGCATTTACCTGAACGACCGTTGACGATAGCACAGAGGTCTACCTCTTGGTCAGCGAAGGTTTCTTTGATTTTATCTGCCATGGCTAGGAGCATAGGGGTGTCTTGGTCGGAGCAGTGAATCAGGTCTAAGGCCTGGTTTTGGCTAATTTCCTTGCCATCTAACACTGCTTCTGTGATGGTCGCGATTGTGTGCCAACTTTTTAGGTGTCTATAGCTAGTATTCATGGGGTCTCCTAACTAGTGTCATCAATAGGAAAATATATTATTTATAATGAGATTGTAGAAAAAGTTAGGCATATTGTCAACTTTAAATTTTAAATAGTTGACAAATAAAGCTTATAAGGAGACGTATCATGGGTCATATCCTTTTAATATTAGCCTTTATGGTCTATAATTAGAATGTTAAGTTATGTCTGAGGAGGTGGTAGCTTGTATTTTGATCATGTTATTGGACAGGATGCAATTAAAAATCACCTTCAGGCCTTGGCTGATCGGGATCGTCTTCCTCATAGTCTACTCTTCTATGGCCCTCAGGGGTTAGGAAAGTTAGATATGGCTTTGGGGTTAGCATCCTATTTGCTAGGACGCCAGGTCTTCTCAGGCCCCAAGGGCCAGGGATACTTAGATCATGTAGAGCAGACTCGCCTCGATCGAGGAGAATCCCAGAAAAAAGTAGATGAAGAAGGGCTACCTGTTTACCAAGATGGAGGCGATGCCTTTTGGATTCGGCCTACCAAAAAGACCCTTAAGGTAGACCAATGGTATCAGCTCTTGCGCGATCATCTTAACGTGGCAAGCCAAAGCCGACGGGTAGTTGTCGTAGAGGACTTTCATAAGGCTAATGCCATTATGGCCAATGCAATGTTGAAAACTATAGAGGAACCACCGCAAGGGGTGACCTTTATTATCATCACGAATACGATTAATACTGTGTTGCCAACGATCCTATCTCGTTGCATGGCCATCCCTTTTTGCCCTGTGCCAGACGAGGTTATACGTACAGCCCTTGAAGGGGAAGGCCTTGTGGTTGCGAATCAGGCTTTAGCAGCGGGTCAAGGAAACCCTGCTTTGGTTAGGCAAATGGCCAGTCAAGGGGTTGTGGCAAATTTGGAATTAGCCCTAAAGCTTATGAAAACATTGGTGGGAGATAAGCGAGCCTTTGCATTGATTGCCTTATACACGGAGAACTTAGACCGGGATCAACTACTTGATCTCTTTCATTGGATACAGGTCTTGAGCCGAGACCTCATGGCTTTGCGCTATGGGGCTAGGGACCAAGACTTGCAATGCCCTTTGCAAAAAGCAAGCTTGTTACATATATTGCCTGCTTGGCCAACTCGGGCTTTAGAAGTTCTTGTACATGAAAGTTTGCGGGCTCAACAGGCCCTTCGCCTATATATCAAACCAGCCCTGGCTATTGATGGTCTTATGTTGACTGTTAGTCAGGTCTTGCAGGAGGATTAATTGATTACTGTTGTAGGTATCCGTTTTAAAAAAGCGGGTAAAATATATTACTTTTCCCCTGGCGGTATCCGCCTAGCCCTTCATGATGGGGTTATTGTGGAGACCGCTCGTGGCCTTGAGTTTGGAACTGTTGTTATCGAAGCACGCCCCGTGGAGGAAAACCAGGTTTCAGCGCCTCTCAAGCATGTCCTTCGAAAAGCAAGCCCTAAGGACTATAAGCAATTAGAAAAGAATAAGGAAAAGGAAGAAAAAGCCTTTGCTATTGGCTTGGAAAAAATTGCTGCCCGTGGCTTAGCCATGAAGCTAATCAATGTGGAATATACTTTTGATATGAATAAGATTATCTTCTTCTTCACCGCTGACGGGCGTATTGATTTCCGAGAGTTAGTTAAAGACCTAGCAGCAGTTTTCCGCACTCGTATTGAATTGCGTCAGGTTGGTGTTCGCGATGAGGCCAAGATCCTTAATGGTATCGGAGCTTGTGGGCGCAGCCTTTGTTGTGCTAATCATTTGGGTGAGTTTGCACCTGTATCCATTAAGATGGCAAAAGACCAGAACTTGTCTTTAAATCCGACTAAGATTTCTGGTGCTTGTGGTCGTCTTATGTGTTGTCTTAACTATGAGGATGATCTTTACCAAAAGGGAGGAGACCTCTATGTGAAACGGGAATGCAAAGAAGATAGCTGTGATATAGAACCACCGGGAATTGGTAAGGCTGTCGTAACTGAAGAGGGCATTGGTAAGGTCCTTAAAATCAACCGCAATAAGCGATTGGTTAAGGTCCAATTGGATGAAGGACGCACCATTGACCTTAAATGGTCTGAAGTGACACCGCCAGATGTGGATCAAGACTAGCCATGAGGCATGAGCAAATCATAGAAGATTCTCTAGTTACCTTGGATGACCTCATCATAGGGGGGCGCAAAATATACCAGCGATCAGATCAATTTAAGTTTTCTATCGATGCGGTTCTCTTGGCGCACTTTGCCTCCTATAAGAAAGGGGCTTCCTATTTAGACTTAGGAACAGGGACTGGCATCTTACCCCTGTTGGCCACCGCTTTAGGAGCGAGTCATGTGACAGGAATAGAAATTAACCCTGTTATGGCAAGCCTAGCGCAACAGAGTGTAGCCTATAATGGGCTAGAAGAATCTATTCAAATTATAGAAGGCGATTACCGATTAGGTTACTTAGGCCCTTCCTCTAAAGAGGGTTTCTTACATTTGGGGGCCCAACCTTTTGTAGGGGTTTTAGTTAATCCTCCTTATTATGATAGTCAGGCTGGCAAGAAACCAGCTTCTCATGATCGTAGTCTGGCCCTTCATGATGGAGAAACCTCCTTGGATATGGTGCTAGCCGCTGCCAAGCGGCTAGTCAAGTATGGTGGAAAACTGTGGATGATCTATCTGGCTTCCCGGTTACCTCATGCCTTAGGAACTATGAGCCGCTATGGTTTTGCCCCTAAACGGATGCGCTTGGTCCACTCGTATCCTAGAGGCCAGGCTAAACTCGTTCTCTTAGAGGGGCAATTGGGGGCTAAGGAGGGACTTGTTGTAGAAGATCCTTTGTTTATTTATAAAGAACCAGGTGTTTACACAGAGGAGGTGGCAGGCTGGTATGGACAAGCAAATGGGAATTCTTTACTTAGTGCCGACACCCATCGGTAACTTGGAAGATATGACCTACCGGGCTGTACGGGTCCTGTCTGAGGTAGACCTAGTAGCAGCAGAAGATACTAGGCATACGGGACAACTGCTCAAGCATTTTGGTATTAAAAAGCCCCTTATCTCCTACCATGAACACAATAAGGATAGGGTGGGGCCTGAACTAATAGATCAATTATTGGCTGGTAAGACTATAGCACAGTGCTCTGATGCGGGTATGCCGGCTATTTCAGATCCTGGTGCGGATTTAGTGACTCTAGCTATTGAGGCAGACCTTCCTATCGTGCCTCTGCCTGGGGCGAATGCAGGCTTAACAGCCCTCATCGCATCGGGTATGGATACTAAGCGGTTTTCCTTTATTGGTTTCTTGCCTAAACGAGGTAAACATCGAATAGCCTGCTTAGAGTCTTTAAAGAAACAGGAGGGGACCATCCTCTTGTATGAAGCGCCCCATCGCTTACAAGAGGTCCTAGAGGATATGTATCAGGTCTTGGGTGACCGGCCCGTTACATTGGCACGGGAACTCACCAAGAAGTTTGAAGAATTTACCCGAGGTGACCTTAAGGACCTTATTGATCATATTGATGACATTACCTATAAGGGGGAGTTTGTCATTCTCCTAGGAGGGGCGGATCAAGCTCCTCAAGGAGATTCAGATCAACCGCAGGTACTACCTTCCTATGAGGAGGCGGTAGCGACCTTAGTAGATCAGGGGTTTCCAAAAAAAGAGGCCATCCGTAAGGTTGCTAAGGAGCGAGGCGTATCGCGTCGTGAGGTATATAATGCTGTAGAACAGGGCTAGTTTTCATTTGGCTAGTACCTAAAGGAGGAAATTATGGCAGAAAAAAAGACATTCTATATTACAACACCTATTTACTATCCAAGTGCTAAATTGCATATTGGTCATACCTACTGCACATCTGTAGCGGATACCATCGCTCGTTTTAAACGCTTGGCGGGCTATGATGTTCGCTTCTTGACCGGTTCTGATGAACATGGACAAAAAATCCAACGAGCTGCTGAAAAAGAGGGCATTACTCCTTACGAATATGTGACTCGTATTGTCAACGGTTTTAAAGACTTGTGGAAGCATTTGGATATTTCCAATGACGATTTTATCCGTACTACGGATAAACGCCATGAAAAGGTCGTGCAAGAACTTTTCCAAAAGGCCTATGATAAAGGTGATATTTATAAGGCCGAATACGAAGGTTGGTACTGTACCCCATGTGAATCTTTCTGGACTGAACTCAATTTAGGACCTGACCATACTTGTCCAGATTGCGGCCGTCCGGTAGAGAAGGTTAAAGAAGAATCTTACTTCTTTAAAATGAATAAGTACGCTGATCAATGGCTCAAATTCATCGATGAAAACCCTGATTTCATTCAACCGGAATCCCGCCGTAATGAAATGATTCAGTTTGTGAAGCAGGGCTTGGAAGATTTGGCTGTATCCCGGACTTCCTTCGATTGGGGCATCAAGGTGCCTTTCGACCCAAAACACGTAGTTTATGTATGGTTCGATGCATTAGTTAACTACATCTCTGCCTTGGAACCAGGAGAGCATAAGGGAGAACTTTATAAGAAGTACTGGCCCGCAGACCTTCACTTGGTGGGCAAGGAAATTGTTCGTTTCCACACTATTATCTGGCCAATTATGCTTATGAGTTTGGACTTACCATTGCCTAAAAAAGTTTTTGGTCATGGTTGGATGATTGTCGATGGTACTAAGATGTCTAAATCCCTTGGGAATGTTATTGACCCAGTGCCTCTTATCGAAACCTATGGGTCCGATGCCCTTCGCTACTTCTTGCTTTCTGAAATTCAATTGGGCAAGGATGGCAACTTCACACTGCCTGGCTTTGTGCAAAAAGTAAATACCGATTTAGCTAATGATTTAGGTAACCTCCTCAACCGAACAGTAGCTATGGTCAATAAGTACCACGATGGCCTGTTGACCAATGTGGGCGACCTAGATGGTTTGGATAAGGACTTGTCCTCTATGGCTGTAGCCACGGCGAAAGAGTTTGAAGAACACATGGAGGCTATGGAACTCAATAAGGCCATTCGCACTGTGTGGACATTCATTTCTCGTACTAATAAGTACATTGATGAAACTATGCCTTGGGCCTTGGCCAAGTCTGAAGATACAGCAGACCAAAAACGTTTACAAGCGGTTATGTATCATTTGGCTGAATCCCTTCGTATTATCGCTATTTTAGTAAGCCCAATTTTGACTAAGGGTGCCCCTAAGATTTGGGAACAATTGGGCTTGTCAGGATTTGATCAAGTGACATTAGCAGATGCCAAGGTATGGGGGCAAATTCCTAATGGCACTAAGGTTGTAAAGGGAGACCCCATTTATCCTCGCTTTGAAATGCCAGAAATGGTAGACGTTGCGGAGGCTAAAGTGGCATCGACACGTAAGGAGAATGAGGCTTCAAGAGAGGCTGCAGGGGAAGGGACTAGCGAAGCTTTTGAACCTTTAAAAGAGGAAATTTCCTTTGATGACTTCGAAAAATTGGATATGCGGGTTGCTAAGGTTTTGACCTGTGAAAAGGTGCCAAAATCCAAGAAACTTCTTCTCTTTACCTTAGATATAGGCTTAGAAACTCGTACCGTTGTATCTGGTATTTCTCAGTTCTATGCGCCAGAAGACTTGATCGGTAAAAAGGTAATCTACTTGGCAAACCTTAAACCTCGTAAGATCATGGGCATTGAGTCAGCAGGGATGATTTTGTCTGCTGCGGATATTGACCATAATTTAGAAGTAACTAATGTGGCAGACTCTAAACCAGGGGCTACTATCGGTTAACAGTAGAAATAGACAAAAGCAATCAAGGCTAGTCCTTGGTTGCTTTTGGCATATGTAAGATAGGATATAAGATGCGTTTATTTGATACTCATGCTCATCTTAATGATGAGCAATATAACAATGATCGTGAAGCTATGATTCAGGCTTGCTTTGATGCGGGCTTGGAGTATATCGTCATCCCTTCCGTGGATAGGGAAACTTGTCAGTCTGGTATCGCCCTAGCTGAGAGCTATGACAATATATATGCTGCTGTGGGGGTTCACCCTTGTGAAGTGGCTCATATGACAGAAGATGATTTGAACTACTATAAGGACATGGCCCTTCACCATGATAAGGTGCGGGCTGTTGGTGAAATCGGCTTGGACTACTATTGGGACCAGCCGGACCGAGATATACAAAAGAGGGCTTTTCGGCGACAAATGGATTTGGCCCAGGAAGTAAAGCTTCCCATCCTCATCCATGACCGGGATGCCCATGGGGATACCATGGACATCCTTCGGGACTACAAGGATAAGGTGTGGGGGGTATTCCACTGCTACTCCGGGTCTTGGGAAATGGCCCGACAAGCTATTAACCTCGGCTATTACATATCTTTTGCGGGCCCAGTAGCTTTTAAGAATTCCCATGCCCTAAAAGAAGTCGCTAAGCAAGTACCTATGGACCGGATCCTTATCGAAACGGATTCTCCTTATTTGACCCCACCTCCATTTAGGGGCAAGCGTAATGACCCGTCTAAGGTCCAATTTGTAGCGATGGAAATCGCCCGCCTCAAGGGGATGGATTTAGATGAATTTGCAGCCAAAACCCTAGAGAATGGGAAGAAGGTATTCGCTATTAAGTAGGTTATATAGACTGTTGTGTGTCGGCCTTAGGCCAGGAGAATAGTTCATGAAACGTATTGCCTTTATCGATTTGGGGTCTAACTCTGTCCGCTTTATCGTCATTGATAACAACGATGATGGAAGCCACCAGATGATTTACCAAGAAAAGGAAACCATCCGCCTTAGCCAGGGTATGTGGGAGCATCAGAAATTAACTCAAGCCGCCATGGATCGAGCTATCAAAGCCTTGCAGGGCTTTGCCCATATGGCAGATGTCATGGAGGTAGACTCTGTCTATGCAGTGGCTACGGCTGCTGTTCGCTTGGCCCATAACCAGAAGGAATTCATCAATCGTGTCGAAAAGGAAACGGGCTTTGTCCTCCACTGTATATCTGGCCAAGAGGAGGCCCGCTTGGGCTTCTTGGGGATTATTAATACCTTAAGTCTATCGGATTTTGTATCCTTTGACCTAGGTGGTGCCTCTACAGAGGTTTCTCTTGTTAGAAACCGGCAACTGGTTCAATCGGTTAGCCTTCCTGTAGGAGCGGTAACTCTTAGTGGCCGCTTTCCAACAGATGGGGTGGTAGATGCAAAGATTCTATCTCGCATGATGGCTCATATAGAGACTATTGTAGAAGATTATCCTTGGCTTAAAGATGTTCGCCTGCCTCTTGTAGGCATAGGAGGAACGGCTCGTAATTTAGCTAAGATGGACCAACGAGCCCACAATTACCCTATTGATAAGGTTCATAATTACCCTCTATCGCGGGATCGGCTTAAGGAGCTTTTTCATATGGTCCGGTCCAAGACTGTCAATCAACGTCGGAAAATTCCCGGCCTCTCTACAGACCGAGCGGATATTATCGTGGCGGGTACGGTCATTATTGAAAGCCTCATGCGCTTTTCTAAGGCCAAATGCTTATTGGTAGGTGGATCAGGCCTTCGGGAAGGCCTCTTTTATGACTATTATGGTCACGCCTATGGGAAGAGTCCTATTATGGACGATATCCTAGCCTACTCAGCGGACAATATCTTCCTCCGCTTGGGGGTAGCAGAGCGTAAGCACGCTCTCTATGTGAGGGCTATAGCGATTCGTCTCTTCGACCTATGGAAGAAGGCCTTGGACCTACCAGAATGGAGTAAGAAACTCTTAGGGCTAGCAGCCCTCCTCCATGATGCGGGTAAGCGGATTAACTATTATAGTCATGCTAAGCATGGGGGTTATCTCTTTGTGAATTCCAATATCTATGGGCTTAGCCATAAGGAGCAGGCTATGGTGGCCCTAATGATTATGAATTCCCATGGCATTGCCACCAAAAACTACCGTAATTTTTCCTATGCCAAGTTGCTGTCAAGTGAGGACAAGAGCCTCATGCAGCGTTTATCCCTTATTCTATCTCTGGGAGAAGGCTTAGATATTACCCACGAGGAACTAGTAGAAGACCTATCCTCGAAAATTAAGGATAAGGACTTGGTTTTACAGGTCTATGTAAAAGCTGGTACCAATACTATGCCAGCCCAAGCGGCCATCGAAAAGTTATCTAAGTCATTTAAGAAGGAATGTAAGAGAAATCTCTTGTTTTCTTGGCGTCACATCCACTAGGAGGAACTATGACACAAACACCTATTAGACGCTATGCCATGCTCCATGTAGGTTCGACTAGCATGAGTATGACTATCATTGAATATGAGTCGCTCGAGTCTATGCGAGTGGTGGACTATGTTAGTCGCGCGGTTACCTTTGGGGAAGAACTCTTTCAGACGCAACGGTTATCCTTTGAGACCATAGAGGAAATCTGTAAGGTCCTCAAGGGCTACAAGCAGCTTATGGCCGATTATGGAGTGACGGAGGCCAAGCTCTATGGGACGACTGTAATACGAGAAGCCAAGAACCGCCGCATTATCTTGGAACAAATCTTTATCCATACGGGCTTTAGGGTCGAGGTTATCGACATGCCTAAAGAAGTCTACTATAAGTATTTTGCCCTTTACTACCACATGCAAAAAAATCCTCTTCACAAGTCCGGCCAGCCACTTATGTTTGTGGATATTACCTCAGGCGGGGTGGGCATCACGGTTTGGAAGGGGTCCAAGGTCCTCTTGCAACACAATATCCACTCTGGGTCTTTGCGGGTTATCGAATCCTTTAATCGTTATCAACAGGCATCTGCTTCTTTTCCTAAAGCGGTAGCCCAATACTTGAGACGGGTCTTAAGCTCACTTAAGGAGGAACTCTTGGCTTTTAACCTAGAAAACATTGTATTTGCTGGTGACGAAGCCCGATTTATGGCTTCCTGTCTAGGTCAAGATGGGCCACAGGAGGGGGCTGTTTCTATTCCGGCTCAAGAGGTAGCGGATTTTGTAAATACGTTTGAAGCTACATCCATATCTACCTTAGCTAATCGCTATAAAATCCCTGAATTTAGAGCTCATATTATTATGGCAACCATGATTCTTTATGCGGAAATCATCCATATGATTAAACCAAGTCATGTTTTGGTATCAGGCATTTCCTTTGCACAAGGGATTTCTATGTTCTATGGAGCTACTAAGGAAAACGCACCTTATACCCATCTCTTGCGGGAACAAAATGTTCAGATTGCCCGGTCTATCGCCAAGCGCTATCATACAGATACGGTTCATGACAGGGAGGTAGAACGTTTCTCCATGCAATTTTCGGAGGCCCTTAAGGATCAAGGGGTGCCAGAACGGTGGGGTTATTTGGGGCGTATTGCGGCTCTTTTATGCTCTGTAGGGAAGTACGTCAACCTCCGTAATCACGGGGAACATGCTTATCATATTGTCATGGGATCCGATATCTTCGGCTTATCGGAAGAGGAAAAAGAAGTCGTAGCCAATGTGGTCTATTACCACTATAAGGGGACTCCGTCTGATGATGATAACTACTACCAGCGTCTTACGGAATACCAAAAGATTGCTGTTCTCAAACTGGTTGCTATTATTCGCGTATCTTGTGCTTTGGATGCAGGAGGCAACCAAAAGGTTGAACGTATTACTATCACTAAGGATCCAGATCAACTGTTAGTTAAGGCTTATACACAGGAGGATATATCCCTGGAACGATGGACCTTTGAACGTGATGCTGTGTTCTTTGCTAATGTTTTTGGCCTACCAATTCGATTGGAAGAAGGGGGGGCTTGGTAAGATGTTTAAAAAACCTAAATATTATTTTAACCGAGAACTATCTTGGCTCAAGTTTAACCAACGGGTTCTGTCCGAAGCTATCGATCCAACGAATCCACTCTTAGAACAGTTGCGATTTATTGCTATTGCGGCATCTAATCTAGACGAATTTTTTATGATTCGTGTGGCGGGCCTCCGTCATCAAGTACTTAACGGTGTCACCAAGTATGATGCGGCACATATGGATGCCAAGGCCCAACTCAAGGCCATCGATGAATCTGTTAAGCGCCTCGTAGCCAACCAATATGAATACTTAGCTAAGGTGTTGGCTAAATGCCAAATGGAAGGCCTTCGATTTGTGGATATAGGGACGCTAGATGATAAGGATTCGAATTGGCTTAAAGGGTATTTTGAAACGACCGTATTTCCAGTGGTTACGCCTCTAGCTGTTGATTCTGGTCACCCTTTTCCTTTCTTAGCCAACCGTACTATTAATACCATTGTCTCCATACGTCATACGTGTGAGAACGTGAATGAAGCGGAGCGGATTGCAATCATACCAATTCCATCCGTTTTACCCCGCATCATAGAACTGCCTAAACGAGACGGGGAAGATCGCCGCTTTGTCTACTTAGAAGACCTAATTAATGCCTATGCGGACCATTTCTTTGTAGGCTATGATCTTTTAGATCGAGCTACCTTCCGAGTAACCCGCGATGCGGATCTGGAAATCGATGAGGAGGATACTACTAATCTCTTAACGGAGGTAGAAGAATCCCTTCGTCAACGGCGAAGGGGAGATGCGGTTCGTTTGGAGGTATCTGGGCAAGGTGCTAGTGACTTACTAGCTATTGTCCTAGATACCTTACAGTTAGAAGAGAAGGACCTCTATTATGTGGATGGGCACCTAGATTGTCAGATGTATTTCACTCTCTGCGATTTGGAGGGCTTTGATCACTTGCGTTTTGCCCCCTTTAAACCACAAGTTCCTAGTGAATTAGTTGATTGCCACTCTGATCATATGTTTGAGACTATCAAGGATCATGACATTTTGGTCCATCATCCTTACGAGTCTTTTGAGGCTGTAGAAGATTTTATTGCTCAAGCCGCTAAAGATCCACAGGTCTTGGCCATCAAGCAGACCCTCTATCGAGTATCATCTAAATCTCGTATTATTGCATCTCTTATCAAAGCAGCGGAAAATGGCAAGCAAGTTACTGTTCTTATGGAAGTTAAGGCTCGTTTTGATGAAGAAAATAATATTCACATGGCTCGGCGTTTGGAAAAGGCTGGTTGCCATGTTATCTACGGTCTTAAAGGCCTTAAAACCCATTCTAAAATCCTGTTAGTGGTAAGGCGCGAAGAGGATGGTATTCGTCGCTATGTCCACCTAGCCACAGGTAACTATAATGGTAAAACAGCCCGTCTCTATACGGACTTAGGTCTTTTTACATCTAATGATGAGTTTGGTAATGACGCGTCTAAATTCTTTAATCTCATTTCAGGCTACTCGGATCCTCCTGAATGGTCTAAATTTATTGTAGCCCCCCTTAACTTACGAGAAAGAATTGTAGATCTCATAGACCGAGAAATTCAGCATGTAGAAGCAGGAGATAAGGGACATATCATAGCTAAAATGAATTCTCTCTTAGATAAAAATATTATAGCCAAGCTCTATGAAGCTTCTTCTAAAGGGGTTAAGATTGATCTTGTCATCCGAGGCATTTGTACATTACGTCCTGGTATTGAGGGCGTAAGTGATACCATATCTGTCCGGTCTATTGTGGGACGTTTCTTGGAGCATCATCGCCTTTTTTACTTCTATAATGGGGGGCGAGAAGATGTATTCCTCTCTTCTGCTGACTGGATGCCACGTAACCTCAATGAGCGCGTAGAACTTATGATACCTGTTGAAGGACGGCGCCATAAAGAGCGGGTTAAGGCTATCTTGGATTTATATTTAAACGATAACCAAAAAGCCCACATTATGCGTGCAGATGGCTCTTATCGTAAGGTAATAGCTAAAGAAGGTCTCTTATCTGCTCAAGAAGAACTTATGAGACTGGCAGAAAAAGGCCAGAAACCCAAAAAAATGACAGATTCTGAACGCTTTCAGCCCATGTTAGGGACTGATTGAAGATGAAAAGTTCTTCATTTTTGAAAAACAGTAAAAAGCCACTAGCTATAGGCTAGTGGCTTTTTTTGCTTTTATGAAGATATGAGGGAAGTTCATTTTAAATATAAACAGGATTTTATGACCAAGGAAGCACTGTCTTCTAAACTTTAGAAAATAGGTGGGTTTAGATCGTCTTAAGACCTGGTCCTAAATTGATAGGATTAAAAATTAAATGAAATTTGTATGTATAAAATTTTAGAGCATAAATACTTTGAAATATAAACAAAACCAGTAATTTACTGATTTTATAATAAAAAATCAAAAAGGCATTAACAATAGCAAAGACGAATTTTTATAAAATTTAACGTATAAAAATAAGCCTAACACAATATCTAGTAGGTGATAGCTAGATCAGGTTGATAATTAGCCTATCTAGTATATTATCTAAAATTATCTATATGTATTTGTGGAATGGACATTTACTAGTTTATTTATAAAATAAAAAGTTTAATAATGCAGTAATTACAATGATATTTGCCTATTGTTAACCTTTTGTGTTTGACTGGTTGTATCTTGCTGTGGTAGAATTGCTACAGCAGGAGGGATACAATGATACAAATGCAAAAGATTCACAAGCGATATGCATCTCTTGTGGCATCCGGTTTGATGGTATTAGCTCTGACAACGTCTGGCTTTGCTTTCAACGACAAAACAGTAACAGTTGTGGCAGATGGTTCTGCCCATACAATTAAAACGCACTTGACCTCTACGCGAGGCATTGCACAAGATGCTGGTCTTACTTTAGATCCTAAGGACCAAGTTATCTCTAATACGAATACAATTCAAGAAGGTACTACCTTGACTGTAGTAAGAGCAGTACCAGTTACGGTTACCGTAAATGGTAAGACGAAAACTGTGAAAACGGCTAGTCAAACGGTAGGTGATCTAGCTCAAGAGTTAGGTTATAAAGAGCCTGCTTATACGACTAAAGAAGATTCTAAAGCAGCTGTGGTAGCTAATATGACGGTTACTATCGTAAAAGTGGCTAAGCACGAAGTAAAAGAATCCGATCGTCCCATTGCCGTTACAGAAACTCGTCAACAAGATGACTCCATGGATATGGGGCAAACGGTAGTAGCTCAGCAAGGCACACCAGGTGTAGAGACCGTAAAACAAGAGGTTTACTATGATGCTGATGGTAATGTCATCAAGACTGCTGATAAGGGGACAACAGTAAAGCAAGCTATGATTCCAACCATTGTAAAGGAAGGAACTCGACCTGTAGTTACTAATGACCCTGCTAAGCTAGCACAACAAGTTATCTACATGGAAGCATCTGCTTACTTACCTGGTGATGGTGATGGAGCAGGTATTACAGCGACAGGCCTTCCAGCGGTACGCGGTGTGGTTGCCGTTGACCCTGATGTTATTCCATTAGGTACTCGCCTCTTTATTCCTGGCTACGGCGAAGCAATTGCTGCCGATACAGGTGGGGCTATCGTAGGTAATCGTATCGATTTGTTGATGGATTCCTATGGTGAAGCTATGGACTTTGGACGTCAAGATGTACCAGTTTACATTTTAGGCTACTAAGACCTAGACAGATTAATAGAGATCCCAGTCTTAAGACTGGGGTCTTTTTTTGTCCAAATGGATTACATATGGTAAAATAAGGAGAATTTAAGTGAGGAGTTCCCATGTTAAAAGAAGTCATCGTAGTAGAAGGAAAATCAGATATTCAACGGGTCAATCAGGTCCTACAAGCTGATTGCATAGCTACAGAAGGCTTTACCCTTCGTAAGGGTGTCATCGACCAAATTCGCGTGGCCTATGACAAACGGGGGATTATTATTTTGACTGACCCCGATACAGCTGGTGAGCGGATTCGTCGCTTCTTGACCAAGAAGTTTCCAAAGGCTAAGCAGGCTTTTGTGCCTCGTGACCAAGCTTTTGCTAATGATGATATTGGCATAGAACAGGCATCGCCAGAAGCTATACGCCAAGCACTTTCCGTCCTCCATGTTCAATCCTTAGAACCATCCCAGGAATTTTCTATGGCGGATATGGTGGCCTATGATTTGACGGGCTATCCTAAGTCCGCTGCCTTACGGGCTGCGGTGGGTGCCTCTTTGGGCATCGGCTATGGTAACGCAAAGCAGTTTGTTTACCGACTTAATCATTATGGGATCAGTAAAGATGATTTTCGTAGGGCTGCACAAGAGGCCCTAGATGGCTTAGAAGTAAAGAAATAGGAGACCTATGCTAGAACCAATTATTGCGAGCCCTGAAGTGGTTCATCATATTTGTAAACGCTTTGGCATTACTATGTCAAAAAAGTTGGGGCAAAATTTTTTGATTAAACGAACGGTAGTCGATCAAATCGTAGCAGCTGCTGACTTAGGTCCAGATGACCAGGTTCTAGAAGTGGGACCCGGTATAGGGACCTTGACGCAAGGCTTAGCACAAAGTGGTGCTCGCGTTAAAGCTATCGAATTAGACCGCCGCCTTTTGGAGGTTTTGGATACGACTTTGGAATCTTACGATAATGTAGATATTATCCATGGGGATGTCTTAAAACTCAATGTACCTGAAATTATGGACCATAAGCCTTTCAAGGTTGTAGCAAATTTGCCGTATTACATTACGACGCCGATTATTATGTCACTCTTGGAAGCCAAACTTCCTATTGAGCGCTTGGTCGTCATGGTGCAACGAGAGGTAGCTCTCCGCATGGTTGCCCACCCGGGCACCAAAGACTATGGGGCTTTATCTGTAGCCGTACAATACTACACTGAGCCGGATATCGTTTTAGAGGTGCCTCCTAAGGCCTTTATGCCGGCTCCTGCAGTAACATCAGCAGTTATTCGCTGCCGGCTACGTCAGAAACCGCCTGTACATGTAGATGATGAAAGAATTTTCTTCCGTGTGGTAAAAGCTGCCTTCGCTCAACGGCGTAAGACCTTCTCCAATTCGATGAAGACCACAGGCTTATCCAAGGAACAGATTGCTGTTATTTTGGAGCAAGCAGGTATTGATGGGCAACGAAGGGGAGAGACTTTAGGCTTACAAGAATTTGCTGACCTAGCTAATGTTTGGTGTCAATTGTATAAGTAAAGGAAAGGCCCTTATGGGCCTTTCCTTCTATGAGGTAGACAATGGACCTCTTATGGTATGTATTTGAATATATTGGAACCGTAGCGTTTGCTATATCCGGTGCCCTGATAGGGGTGTCCCGGAACATGGATATTTTTGGTATGGTCGTCTTGGCTCTGGTGACAGCTATTGGAGGCGGCGTTATTCGAGATCTTTTGGTGGGGCAAATACCACCTCATTCCTTACAAACGGGAACCTATGTAGTTTTGACAATCTTGGTTACCTTAGCCCTCTTTGCCCTTTATAAGACTCATTATAGAAGGCGCCGGGCAGGGATTTGGGTTCGCCGGTCCTATTTGATGGCGGATGCTTTGGGATTAGCTTCCTTTACAGTAACGGGTGTCAGTGTAGGACTAGCCAATTTCCCCGACTATATGATCCTCTCTGTTATTCTAGGGACGGTAACTGCCGTAGGTGGTGGGATGATTCGGGATGTGTTAGCCCAACGGATTCCTTCTGTTCTCCGAGAAGAGGTGTATGCCTTGCCTGCTATTGTTGGTGCGACACTCTATTGCTTCTTAGCTCAGGGAGACTTTTCTGCGTGGGCTGTAATCATTTCTTTTTTGACTGTTTTGGGAATTCGCCTTATGGCCATTTATTTCCATTGGCACCTACCAAAGGTTCGTTAAGTATAAATAGGGGCTCCTAGATTAAGTGATGTCTAGGAGCCCCTATTTTATATTGTCTTTTTTTATTCATTGGTGATGTGTTTTATATAATGTATAAAAAAGGTCCATACTAGCATAGCTAGTATGGACCTTTTTGTAAGATTTTATTAGGAATGAACTCGAGACCCATATAAATTCAAGTGGAACTTATAAGGTGATAAAACTGCTAACAGAAGAGTTTTCCCATAAATGTAATCAAGAAGGCGTTGGCAAAATCGATGAGGAAGGCGCCAACCAAGGATACAATGAGCCAAGCCCGTGGGGATGGACCGTGTTTAGATGCCAAGGACAACATGTTTACCAAGGCGTTTGGTGTAGCCCCTAAGCCGAAGCCGATAGCACCAGCACCGAGCATAACGGAAGTGTATGTTCGTCTGAATACCCAGAAGATGATGTAGGCAAAGATACAGATAAGAACCATTTGTACTGCCAAGATTACCAAGAGAGGAAGGGCTAAGTCAATCAATTGGACTAATTTCAAAGAATTGATAGCCATAGTTACAAAGAGAGCCAAGGCTGCATTGGATACAGCATCGAGTGCTACGTCATTGATTTTATACTTGTGGGTATAGTCGCCAAAGTTACGAATAACAGCGGCAACAATCATAGAGCCAATGTAAATAGGTAATGGGCCAAGGACAACACTCAAGAATTGAGACATGATAGTCCCCAAACCAAGAGCCAATCCAATCCACATGGTAATGGTAAGGAGGTCTTGGGAGGAGAATTGTTTGCCTGCTACAACCTTATCTTCGATGACGGAAATATCAGTATCATCCATAGCGGAAGGATCTTCATATGGGGTTTTTACCTTGTGAAGTTTGATGATTCTTTCACCTACAGGAGCCCCCAAGAGGGTACCTGCCACCATACCGAAGGTAGCGGCTGCAATAGCGGCGGCAGAAACACCAGGAACGCCAAGGAGTTCTTCAAAGTGCGGACCGAAGGCAGAAGCCGTACCAAGACCACCCATCATAGAAACGGAACCAGCGATAATGCCGAAGATTGGTTCGATGCCCATGAGTTTAGCTGTAATAATACCAGCCCCATTTTGTACTACAATCCAGATGGAGCAGAGAATAAAGAATACGAGGATGCCGATACCACCTTTTTTGAGGACTTTGACGGAGGCCATGAGGCCGATGGTGGTAAAGAAGGCCAACATCAATACAGTTTGTAGCTGGGAATCAAAGGTTATGTTAATGATTTTAAAGTAGGCCAAGAAGGCATTGATAAAGGCAAATGGAAGAGCCCCAATGGCAGGTGCTGGGATACAGAGCTTTTGCAAAATTTTAGCATGCTTGTTAATCCAAGTACCGATAAACAAGGTAATAATGGCCAAGCCAACGGTTTGGATCATGGATAATTTAAGAGTCCACACACCGTTAACCATAGATAGGTCGATAAGAGGCATAAGAATCACACTCCTAATAAAAACTATAGAATCTTAGCTATGTGACTATCATAGCATAGAGACTTAGAAAAAGATACTATAGAATCTAAAAAAATGCAGTAAAATTAGTATGTATACAAGATACTTCAATAAGGGACTTATATGCACACTAAAAGGTAAGGATGTATATCCTGGAGAATTCAGTAAAAAAGACCTCCTAGAGGAGGTCTTTTGGAAGTTTGCATACATGCGATTACTCGCCATGTCCTGTATGAATACGTGGTGCTGTGAGGAAGGTAACATCAGGGTTTCGTTCTACCACCCAATTCATTTGCCATTCGTTGGCAATAAGGATGACCGTACGCCCACGATTATCTTTAACCACCATAGCATTATCTAAGCCCTTGAGGGTTTTAGGGTCTATATCCTCGTCAATCCAACGGGCAACAGAATAAGGAAGGGTATTGTTTAAGAGGTCTACATTATATTCGTTTTTAAGACGGTATTCTAGCACTTCAAATTGGAGCATGCCGACAGCACCTACAATATAGGAGTCCATAGCATGGGCTTGTTCGAAGATCTGTACGGCCCCCTCTTGCGCTAACTGGGTCATGCCCTTGATGAATTGTTTGCGCTTCATCGTATCCTTTGGAGAGATGCGGGCGAAGAATTCAGGAGGGAAAACCGGAAAGTCGCCAAAAGTTACCTTGTGTTTAGGTATACAAAGGGTGTCGCCAACCCCCATGGTGCCAGCATCAAAGACGCCGATAATATCGCCAGGGTAGGCATCTTCTACGATAGTTCGCTCTGTAGCCATAAATTGTTGCGGCTGGGATAGACGAATTTGCTTCCCCGATTGTTGGTGGAGTACAGTCATACCCTTTTCAAATTTTCCAGAGCAGATACGCATAAAGACAATGCGGTCATGGTGATTTTTATCCATGTTGGCTTGGATTTTAAAGACCAAGGCAGAGAAGTCTTCTGAATGGGGGTCGACCACTTCTTCTAGGGCTTGGCGTGGGGCTGGGGCTGGGGCCAGTTCTAGAAATTTTTCCAAGAAAGGCTTAACGCCAAAGTTAGTCATAGCAGAGCCAAAGAACATAGGGGTGAGATCGCCCTTTTGTACGCGGTCGTAATCGAAGGGGTCGCCAGCTATATCTAAGAGTTCAATATCATCTTTGAGGGCTTGGTAGACTTGGTCCCCGATGAGCTCTCTAAAAGCGGGATCATCTACATCCCATACTTGAGAGGCTAACTTTTCTTGACCATGGGTTTCGTCCTTTGCGAATAGTTCAACGGTGTTACTTTCACGGTTGTATATGCCGTTATAGTCGCCGTTAATCCCTACGGGCCAGTTCATAGGGACAGATCGGATACCCAATACACTTTCAATCTCTTCCATGAGATCGAGCGGGTTACGACCGAAGTGATCCAATTTGTTAATGAATGTAAAGATAGGAATGCCTCGTTCCTTACAAACGGCAAAAAGCTTTTTGGTTTGTGCTTCCACACCCTTGGCAATGTCGATGAGCATGACTGCAGAATCCGCAGCCATGAGGGTTCGATAGGTATCTTCCGAGAAGTCTTGGTGACCAGGGGTGTCCAGAATATTAACCCGATGGCCAGAGTAATCGAACTGGAGGACGGAGGAGGTAACGGAGATACCCCTTTGTTTTTCGATTTCCATCCAGTCAGATACGGCATGTTTATTGGTTTTTCGGGATTTAACAGATCCTGCTAAGTGGATGGCCCCACCGTAAAGCAAGAGTTTTTCCGTTAAGGTAGTTTTACCAGCATCTGGGTGAGAGATGATGGCAAAGGTCCGGCGACGATTAACTTGATCTAAAAATGTCATTGAGATACTCCTATATAATATATATCTTTTATATTATATAGGATTTGCCATTCTATGACCATATGGGAGGAGGCGGTGAGTAGGGAATTTTGTGCGAAGAATGATAGAATCATGTATAATAGTTCTACATGTTAGGAGCGCGTGTTTATGATGGAGGTGGGATAAGGTGCGTTTGTTTATTGCAGAAAAACCGTCTATGGGGCGGGAAATATCTAAATATTTGCCAGAACAAAAGCGGATACAGAAGAACAACGGCTTTATCGTACAAGGGGATGACATTGTTACCTGGGCCTTTGGTCATGTGTTGGAACAGGCTGAACCAGGTGATTACGATGAAAAGTACAAGCGTTGGCGAGCTGAGGACCTGCCTATTGTACCTGATCAATGGAAACTCCTAGTTACTGAATCATCGAAGGCTCAGTTTGAAACCATTAAGATGTTGATTGGTAAGGCTGATACCATCGTCAATGCTGGTGACCCGGACCGGGAAGGACAGCTTTTGATCGATGAAATCTTACACTATGTGGGTACGGATAAGCCCGTTCAACGGATTCTCCTCAATGCATTGGATGAAAAGTCCGTACGGGCAGCCCTTAATGATTTACGAGATAATAAGGATTTTTATAACCTGCAACAGTCGGCCTTGGCTCGGTCTAGGGCTGACTGGCTCATGGGGATGAACTTATCACGGGCGTATACCTTGGCAGAACGTCGCAAGGGTCATAAGGTAACCCTCCCTATTGGCCGGGTAAAGACGCCAACCCTATCCATTGTTGTGCGCCGGGAACGGGAATTAGATTCCTTTGTTCCTATAGATTACTTTACTCTAAAAATACGTTATGATCATGCCAATGGCGCCTTTTGGGCTGCTTGGCAACCTAAGGACGAGCAGAAGGGGCTGGATCCCGATGGTCGCCTATTAGATGAAAACATCGCTCAAGAACTGGCCACTAAACTCCTAGCTGATCCACAAGCCCTAGTCCATAAGGTGACTAAGAATAAAAAGAAGGAAGGGCAACGATTGCCCCTTTCCTTGTCGGCCTTACAGGTCTTGGCTGGCAAGGCCTTTGGCTATGACCCGAAGACTGTTTTGGATGTGGCCCAACGGCTTTATGAACGAAAATTGACCTCCTATCCACGGTCTGATTGTGACTATTTACCTACCAACCAGTATGGTGATAGAGGGGCTGTGGTCCGCAATTTGATTAAGTGTGGAGATCAAAAGGTGGAGGCATGGGCTAGAGGGGCTAATTTGACTATCAAGTCCAAGTGTTGGAATGATAAGAAAATCACTGCCCATCATGCCATCATACCTACAACCGTAGCAGCTAAGATGGATGGTCTTTCTCAAGATGAACGCAACATCTATCACTTAATAGCTCAGGCTTATTTGGCTCAATTTTATCCTGAACATGTCTATGAACAAACTAAGATTGAAGTTGTTCAGCAAGATGAAATTTTCGCCGCCTCTGGACGTGTAGTTATTGAACCTGGCTGGAAAGCCCTTTATGCTCGTAAGAAAAAAACTGCTCTTCCAACTGATAGTGGTCAAGATCAGGTTAAGACTGATTCTTTAGAGGGAGAGGATGAAGCGGATTTGACTGATGACCGAGGGGCGGAAATTATCCATAAAAGGGAAGCGATTGAAGAATCTGATAATCTTCCTCAAGTTAAGAAAAAAGACCCTCTTACTGCGATTGATAAGCAAATCGATAAGAAGGCGACTAAGCCACCTAGCCGTTTTACTGCAGCTACTCTTTTGCAAGCGATGAAGGAAATTCATAAGTTTGTGAAAAATGAGGATCTAAAGAAGCAACTGAAGGCTGTTTCTGGCATTGGAACGGAAGCAACGAGAGCTACCATAATTGAAGAGTTAATATCTCGTGGCTTTATGAAGGAAACAGGGAAGAAAAAAATTCTCACTCCTACAGAAAATGCCTATCTTTTGGTGGATGCTTTGCCAGAAGAACTTATCTATCCGGATGAAACAGCTCTTTGGGAAGAGCGGTTAGCTAATATGTCGGAAGGCCAAGACACCTTGCAAGATTTTTTGGATGATCAAATTGCTTTCTTGCGTAAGTTGATTGAAAAGTTGGCCATTGAGGTTCCTCTCATTGCGCCTGGTGGCATGCAAGCTAACATTACACGGACTATTAAGCGTCACGATGGTGGTCGGCCCCTGGGTTTGCCTCCAGACCAGTTAGACAAGCTCGAAACCTGTCCTGAATGTGGACAGGGTAAAATGCTGGTTCGCAAGGGTAAGTTCGGCCAATTTTATGGTTGTACTAACTATCCTAAGTGCCACTATACAAAGCCCCTAGAGGAGAGCAGAGGTTCAGCTTTAGGCCTGCCGGATCCGCAAGTGGGCTTTGATTCACAGAAACCTGAGCCTCTTGTTGAAGATATTGAGGTGCCTCAAGATCAACAGCTCTATCGTTGTCCTCGCTGCAAGCAAGGCTACCTAGTCCCAGTCCCTAAAGGAAACAATCAACAATGGATTTGCTCTAAACGGTCTAGCTGTAAGACTACCGTGTCCGATGTGGATGGCAAACCTGTAGCTTATGCCAATAAATAAGTACTAGGAGTTATAGTTAGATTTCCTAGTACTAGTACTTTTGCTAGTAGGGATAGATTTAATTAGAATCACATGGACAATATAAAATAAATATAATAGTAAAAGCAGACGCTAAGTTATCTACTGGAATCCAGTGAATAACTTAGCGTCTGCTTTTTTTATAGTTCTTATTTACTTTATTTTGGTGACTGTTTCCATAGAGAAGGGTAATCAGCGACGGCGACCGCTTTTATTTTGGCTAGTAGAGACCTTCCGTTGCCGTTTATTGGCTCCCTTGTGACCACGGGCTTTATGGGCTTTTTTCTTGGTTGCTTGGTAGGTGGATTTAGGGCCACTAGGGCGGACCTTGCTAGTCCGCTTAGGGGCGAGGGACTTGTTGCCTTTGGTTTTGACTTGGCCATCCTTGGTGTACTTGGTAAGGGTGGCTTGAATAGATCGTTCGATGCGGCGTAACCAAGATTCCTCTTCTGGTGCAGCTAAGGTTACAGCAATGCCCTCCGTGCCTGCACGACCTGTACGGCCGATACGATGGATGTAATAGTCCACATCATGTGGTACATCGTAGTTATAGATATGGCTGATTCCCTCAATATCGATACCGCGGGCTGCAATATCTGTAGCTACGAGGATTTGGGTACGGGCTTTTGCAAATTCCTTGAGAACTTGTGTGCGACGGCCCTGGGTCATGTCTCCGTGAAGTTCGCCAATATTAAGGCCTTCGGCTACCAGTTGGTAGGAAAGACGAATGGCACCTTCTTTGGTATTACAGAAGACGATTGCTAGGAAGGGGTTATCCTCCTTAATCATATGGACTAAGAATGGTAATTTCTCATCTTGGTCCATAACATAGACTTTTTGCTCGATGGCGTCCAAGGTGATATGAGCCCCTTCGATGGTTACCGATACGGGTTTGCTCATGTAGGACTTAGCAAGAGCTCTAATCTTATCCGGGATGGTAGCGGAGAAGAGGAGAAGTTGGCGGGCTCCATTGGTTTGACCAATAATGGTTTCTATATCTGGTAAAAAGCCCATGTGGAGCATTTGGTCAGCTTCATCAAGGACAACCTTACGGATGGAATCTAAGTGGAGGGCCCCTCGTTTAGCATGGTCTAATAGACGGCCTGGGGTACCGAGGATAAGATGTGGCCGTCGACCCAGCTGTTGGAGTTGGCCTTCGATAGTCTTGCCTCCGATGAGGGGGAGGACGTCTACCCCTAAAGGCTCTGCTAGGACTTTAGCTTCATCTGCAATTTGTTTGACCAATTCACGGGTTGGCGCCATGATTAAAACTTGTTCCTGGTGGACATCCACATGTACCCGTTGAATCAGAGGGAGGAGGAAGGCTAAGGTCTTACCGGTCCCGGTTTGCGCCCGACCGATGATGTCATTACCCTTAAAGATGACAGGGATAGCCTGTTCTTGGATAGGGGTCGGGCTCTTGATGCCCTGCTTTTGAAGGGTGGCTATGAGAGTATCACAAATACCTAAGGGTTTGAAGTCTTTCATGAGGACCTTCTTTCTATACGGACTAAGAATGAAATTATTTTCTATATATATCTATATAATTATAAACGATTTTAAGTACTTTATCTAATTGAGGAGGTGATTGATAATGGAATCCTTATGAGGATAATGAGATTAAAATCTGAAATAAAAGTTAAAAAATTAAATTAATTAGTTCAATTATAGGATAATACAAAAAAATAATTGAGAATCTATTGGATTTATATAAAAAATAATTGCCTTAATGATTATCAATTAGTAAAAGAGAATATACTGTTTGCAGAAATCGAAATTAATCGATAAATTTTAAAAGATAATCTTACTTATGTAAATTAATCAAGTGTAAGTATAAGACTTATCGAAAATAATCGTTATTAATAAAAGAAAAGTACATGTGATTATGAGAATATACACTAAAAAAATAAAATGAGAAAATGAGAATAGGAATTGAAAAGAAAATATTTTCTGATATACTGATATATGTAAATAAATCTCAATATGAAAGGGGACTGTATTCATGGCAATTAAAAAATTGAGCCAATTAAAAGCAGGACAATCTGGTGTTATCAAAGCTCTCCATGGTAAAGGGTCTAACATCATGCATCGACTCATTGACATGGGCTTAGTACAGGGGACTAAGGTGTCAGTCGTAAAGTACGCACCACTGAAAGACCCAGTAGAGATCAAGGTGAAGAACTTTGAACTCGCACTCCGAGTATCCGAAGCCGATACGATTGATGTAGAAGTAGTAGAATAAGGAGGTCCTCTTATGGCAGATGAAAATCAACGGATCCGCATAGCTCTTGCGGGTAATCCTAACTGTGGTAAAACCACAATCTTTAATAACATTACAGGGGCTAAACAGCACGTTGGTAACTATTCTGGTGTTACCGTAGAAAAGAAGGAAGGGGAAAAGCACTTTGAAGGTAAGGACTTACTCTTCATTGACCTTCCAGGCACCTATTCTTTAACCGCACGGTCCATGGATGAATTGGTAGCTCGTAACGTTATCATCAATGATGAACCAGATGTTATCGTCAACGTTCTTGACGCATCTAACTTGGAACGTAACCTTTACTTGGCTGCTCAGATAGTAGAGCTGGAACGACCAATGGTTATCGCTCTTAATATGGCCGATGTAGCTGACACTATGGGCTTTAAGTACGATATCGACAAGTTATCCGCTTTGACGGGCGCAACTATCGTTTCCACTGTAGGCCGAGATAACAAGGGCACTAAGCAATTGCTAGAAGCGGTTGTTAAAGTAGCAGCTGAACAAGAGGTACCTCCTGTGAAGGTTTCCTATGGTGATATTTTGGAACCTAAAATCGCAGAGGTACAAGCAGAATTGGAAAAAGCTGGTTCTATCCAATATCCTGTTCGCTATGTAGCTATCAAGCTCCTTGAAAACGATGCAGACATGATTGGCAAGGTTATGCGCTTGGATAACACGGAAACTGCATTGGCTAAGGCTAAGGCAATTCGGGAAGAATTGAAGAATCAAATCGACCTAGAAGTTGTCTTCCAAGAGGCGCGTCACCGTTTTGCAGTAGAAGTCTTCAATGCAATTACCTTAAAACAACCTAAGACAAGTGAAACCTTCTCAGATAAAATTGATAAGGTTATTACCAATAAATACCTTGGTATTCCAATCTTCCTTATCGTTATGTGGGTTCTCTTTACCTTGGTTAATATCATCGGTAAGGTCCCACAAGACTGGATTACAAATGAATTTACAGCATTAGGCGGATTCCTTGGTGATAACATGGCCGATGGCTTTGCCAAGTCTCTTATCGTCGATGGTATCATCGCCGGTGTTGGTACGGTCTTGAGCTTCTTCCCTCTTATCGTCCTTCTCTTCTTAGGGATTTCCTTCTTGGAAGATACAGGTTATATGGCCCGTGCAGCTTTCGTTATTGACCGTTTAATGCATAAGTTTGGCCTTCATGGTAAATCCTTTATCCCATTGCTTTTGGGCTTCGGTTGTACCGTGCCAGCTGTTATGGGTACGCGGATTCTTGATAACTATAAAGACCGTATGGTTACCATCTTGGTATCTCCATTCATGATTTGCTCGGCTCGGTTCCCTGTTTATATCCTGTTTACCGCAGCCTTCTTCCCACCTGAACAACGGGGGACAGCCCTCTTCGCCTTCTACATCTTGGGTATCATCTTGGCTATTATCGTAGCTAAGATCTTCCGTAAGACCCTCTTTAAGGGCGAAGCAGAACCGTTTGTTATGGAATTGCCACCATACCACATGCCAACCTTAAAAGCAGCTCTTCAACACATGTGGGAACGTTCTGTTTTGTATGTTAAAAAGGCTGGTACCTTCATCTTGGCGGCTAATGTTATCGTGTGGGCCCTCTTGGCCTTCCCAACATTGACAGATGAAGAGCAAGGTGCTTTCGATGACCAAAAGGCTCAAGTAGAGGCTACTTACGAAGCTAAAAATGATCAAGTGCCTGCGCAATTTGGTTTGACTGAAGAACAACAAGCTAAGGTTAATGACTTGGTTGACCAAATGGAAGGTATTAAGAAGGATGCAGATGATGCAGCCGATGATGCCGGTGAAGATGCACCTGAAATTGATACTTCCGATGATGCAGATTTACCAGATCTCTTTGCTGATGTTAAGTTCGATAATAATGTGGAACGCGATGCAGCATGGACTATCGTTAGAAATGATCTCAACAAAGAAGCTGAGTTGGGTGACATCGATGATCAAGCTAAATCTCAACAAGTGCAAAACTCCTATGCAGCTAGCGTTGGTAAATTTGTTGAACCTGCCATCAAACCATTGGGCTTTGATTGGCGCTTGGGTGTAGGTATCGTGGCCTTCACCGTTGCTAAGGAAGTTATTATCTCTACCTTAGCTCAAATCTACGCTCTTGAAGCGGATGATCAACATCAAACTAATCTTATCGACTTTCTCCAAAACGACCCAGACTATACTCCTTTGAAGGCTGTATCTCTCTTGGTATTCGTCTTGATCTTCCCACCTTGTATGGCAGCTCTTGCTGTTGTTAAGCGGGAAACTAACTCTTGGAAGTGGATGGGCTTCATGTTCTGCTATGGTGTCATCCTCTCCTGGGTATTCGCCTTCATCACCTACCAAGGCGGCTTGCTCTTGGGCTTTAAATAATAAGCCTTGCTAGCTTGACATCGATTGGATTATGAGGGTCTAAGTACATTACTTATATCATTGTAAATGAAAGAAAGCTGGTATATACTATGGATAATATTATTGTAGGTATTGTTATTCTTGCAGCTGTTATCTTTATCGGTCGCAAATTTTATCTATCCTTTACTGGACAAGGTGGCTGCGGCTGTGGTGGCGGCTGTGGTGGCGGCAAGAATAAAAATAAAAAAGGTGGCTGTAAGGGCTGCTAAGAACAACCTATAACCTTACCCAGCTACCTAGATAGAGGTGTATGAATGATTAAATTCACAAAGAAACAAAAGAAAACCTCTGCTATTGTAGGCACTGGTTTGGTAATTGGCCTAGCAGGTATTAAGTTGCTTCGATCTGAAGAAGCGAAAAAAGTCTACCAAAAGGTTGCTGCTGTTGGTCTGACTATTACTACACGGGTTATAGACAAGGCAAAGAGTCTCAAAAAAGATGAAAAGCCTAAAGAATAAAAGAAGGGTCCTCTTAGGAGGACCCTTCTTTTATAGGCGAATTCAGAAAAGCCATCGTATGTGTCTATGATAAATAGCTTGTCTATATGGTATTTTAGGAGTCCCTGTTGTAAAATAGAGAATGATAAATTCCTAGTAGGAGGTTTCATGAATACTGTCATTGATATTTTAAGGCGCACAGGATATATGGCCTTTTTCTTTATGCCGATTCCTGTAGGCTCCTATATTATCCATAATGGGTCCAGTGCTGTCGTGGCTTTGGTTAGCTTTTTGATCCTGTCCTTAGTGGTACCCTTAGCGTATGCATCATTTTCCTTCTCGGGATTTGGTCCTAAGGAGATTCGCCTTTGCTGGTGGGCCTATATCATTGCTTGGACTTTAGTACAGGCTGTATCGTATCTAGCTTTTACGCAAGTAAGCCTGTCCCTTTTGTGGAATTGGCCAACTATAGGCCGGGATCTTGCTTTTTTGATCATTATGTATGTACAGGTTGCCTTAGCTATCTTGGTAGGCTATGCTATTGGCCGCCCCTTTGCTAAGGTGGAGGTAATTCATGAATAAACAATTTTGGATTTTTACACTTATTACTGCCTTTATGACCGCTGCCTTTTCCTTAGTAAAAGGGTGGGGGACTATGGATGTTACCTTCTTTGGAACCTTAGCTCTCTTGTTACCTATCGTCTTGAAATCGGTGAAGCGCTTTAGCTTTACTGAGGGCCTCCAAGTCAACCTTTGGGCTCACGCTTATAGCTGGCTCTTTTGGAATACGGTCTTCTTTATCGGTGGTGCACCACCTCTCTTGTTAATTCAATTGGATAGTCCTTTGGCCGTCGCCGTTCTATGGTTTGCTGTCATGTTCTTGACGGTGGTTCTTATGGAGTTGACGGCGCTTGGTCTCACCTTCTTCTTCAAGCGAGATAAGAAACGGCCGTGGCTTGATTCAACCCTAGATATTGCTCTTATTACCCTGCCTGTTCCTATGACCCTGTTGGGGCATCTCTTCTTCTTGGACCTATCTAATCCTATTATTGCTTCCATCATGGGTCAGGATGTGTTGGCCATGCTCAACATGTATATCTTAGGTATCATCGTTTTGACTATGTTGACCTTAGTCTTTTACTGGTATCCTCGAAACCAAGTAGCTACCTTCCCTCGGATGGTTCGGATCTTTGCTACTGGATTCATGTGGTTGGCTATCAATGGACATGTTCTCTTTGGTGGGTGGATGCCACAATTTGTCTTAGACTTAATCCCTCGGATTATGCCAATTTTCCAAGGCAATACCATCGTTTACATTACACCAGTGGTCTATGAATTTTTAGTAATTGCTGTTTCAGTGGGGATTGGGGTAGGTCTTGAAAACTTACTTAAGAAGAAATTTCCACGCTTTGCAGATTAATCTCACAAGGTGTTTTCATTTTTGCTGATTAGCTTTTTCTTTTATGAGTTCGTCTTGCATCCCTAGGAGTGAGAACGGAGGAAATATATGAACCAACAATACAAAATGTCTGGAGATAACCAAGAGGTATCTACCAAAGGACAAGTCAAACGTCAATTTACCATCCGTGAGATGGTTATTATCGGCCTTTTGTCGGCTGTCGTCATCACCTTAGGCTTGACACCATTTGGCCTCATTCGTCTAGGTGCTTTGAATGCAACTACTATGCATATACCAGTCTTGATTGGGGCCTTGGTAGAGGGACCTAAGGTGGGGGCTCTGGTCGGCCTTATATATGGCCTCTTCTCTTGGTGGTCTAATATGACCCAACCATCGTCTCTCTTGTCTCCGCTTTTTATGAATCCTTTGGTATCGGTCTTACCGCGTCTTCTCTTTCCCATTTTTGCGGCCTTTTTCTTCTGGGCTAATCCTATGAAGGCTTTGGGAGCTCGTCTTATGATTGCCGCCTTCCTAGGGACCCTTGTACAAACTGTCTTGGTTATGGGTACTATGTACCTCTTCTTCGCGGATGAATTTGCCAAGCTCATGGATGTATCGACTAGCTTAGTGGGGCTTACCATTTTTGGACTGGGTGCGTCTCATGGCTTGCCGGAAGCCCTAATCGCTGGTGTCGTTGTGACGGCCATTGCCATTCCTCTTCGCAAGATGTTAGGTAAGGATAAAAAGAAGGGTCTTCCAATGGCAGATCTTGATAGGAAGGTGGCCGATCCTGAGCCCGCTGATCATAGAACCTTAAATATGGCTAATGAATTTCGTCAGGAACATGGAGTTCAAACGATAACTAAAGAGGGGGAAGAGGGCTCTAAGAAGACTTTTAAAAACCCTTATGCTAACTAGGAAGACCTCGTAGCTATCTTATATTTACAGAAAATCTGGCCTATGCTACACTGTGTATACAGATAAATTCATTAGGAGGAATTAGACATGGCTAAACACATCCGCACACTCAACTCTGAGTCTTTGCAAACAACTGCTAAAACTGGTGGTTGCGGCGAATGCCAAACTTCTTGCCAATCCGCTTGCAAAACGTCTTGCACCGTAGGCAATCAAGTTTGCAAACAAAAATAATCCTATTTTAGGGGATTGAAGGCTTACCGAAAGGTAGGCCTTTTTGTTTTGTCTTTAGAGGCACAGCAACTATATCGAATAATATGCTATACTTAATAGCAGGTCTGTTTAGAAGCAGATATAATACAGATTTAGTGGAGGCACTATGTTAGAATTACAACCTATGATTCATAAGTTTAAAATGAAGGATGAAATCTATTGCTTAGATGTTAATAGTGGAACCATTCATATCATTGATGAATTAACTGATAAAGTTTTGGATGTGTATAAAGGCCATAACAGGGAGGATGTTCATGCGGCTCTGGATGCGACTGAGGACCCTACGGAATTAGATGAACTATTGGATGAGATTGATGAGCTCATCAAGGCGGGTCAACTCTTTACACCTATGAGCCCTGACTTTCAATTGGTCATTGATGAAAAGCCAATCGTAAAGGCTATGTGTCTCAATATCGCTCATGATTGTAACCTAGCTTGTAAGTATTGCTTTGCATCCCAAGGTGATTACGGTGGGGTAAAACGTGAACTCATGCCATTTGAGGTGGCTAAGCGTGCCGTTGATTTTTTGATTGCCAACTCCGGCAGCCGTCAACATCTGGAGATAGACTTCTTCGGAGGGGAACCGCTTCTCAACTGGGATGTGGTAAAGCAAACCGTTGAGTATGCTGAAGAGCAGGCTAAAAAGAACAACAAAATCATGAAGATGACCATGACTACTAATGGTGTTCTTTTGAATCAAGATAAAATTGACTATCTTAACGACCATAATATGTCTATGGTATTATCATTGGATGGTCGCGAGGCGGTTCATAACGCCATGCGCCCTGTAGCCAATTCCGGTGCAGCATCCTATAATATCATCGCTAAGAACCTTGTTAATGCCGTCAAGCAACGTAACGGTTTGGAATATTATGTGCGTGGCACCTTTACCCATAAGAATTTGGATTTTGTAGAGGATGTAAAATCGCTGTCTGATTTAGGTTTTGAACATCTTTCTATGGAACCAGTGGTAGGAGCGGAAGGGGACTACGTCCTTCGTGAAGAAGATTGGCCTACCTTGTCTGCAGAATATGAAAAGTTGGCGGATCTTTATTTGGAACGCCAAGCAGAAGGTTGGGGCGAGCGCTTTAATTTCTTCCACTTCCGCATGGACCTCTACCGCGGACCATGCATGGCTAAGCGCTTGCGCGGTTGTGGCGCAGGTCATGAGTATATGGCAGTTGTGCCAAATGGGGATATCTATCCTTGCCACCAATTTGTCGGCAAGGATGGTTATGTAATTGGTACTGTATGGGAAGGTATTACCAATACTGATATTCCAACCCAATTCCGTAATACGCATGTGTTCACTAAGCCAACCTGTGCTAAATGCTGGGCTAAGTTCTTCTGTTCTGGTGGTTGCCATGCTAATAACCTCAGTTTAGGTGGTAATTTAGAAACCCCTTATGAATTTGGCTGTCGCCTCCAAAAGAAGCGGATTGAATGCGCTATTATGATTCAGGCTAAAATGGATGAAATGGGTCTTGATGGGTCTGTACCAGTAGCCAAAAATTGTAAAGACTAGTATGATATAAATAAATTCATCGCCATAAATAGAAAAATATATAACCTTTGAATGGGAGTTTCTTATGAAGGAACATCGTTTATCAGCATCTACAATTGAACGTTGGGCAATCCGATTTGAAGGCATCGTACAAGGGGTCGGGTTCCGGCCCCTTGTTTCTGTATGCGCCCATGAATTAGGCCTGACAGGCTTTGTTTATAATGATGGAGCAGGAGTCTATGTGGAGGCCCAAGGTCCTGTGATTGAACTGAAGGCTTTTGTGAAAGCCATACAAGATCGCTTACCCCGTCTGGGCCGCATAAATAATGTGGTGCACAAGATAATAGACCCAGTAGAGGAAGAGGCGTTTTCTATCCGCAGCTCCCCTCTAGGAGGGCCTATACATACCTTTATTCCCCCTGATACGGCTCCTTGCCAAGATTGTTTAGAAGAGATGCATCAAGGGGTAGAGCGGCGGATTAATTACAGTTTTATCAATTGCACTAATTGTGGCCCTCGCTACACCATTATTGAGTCTATGCCCTATGACAGGGAGCGGACTACCATGTCTGACTTTCCCATGTGCCCTGATTGCCAGGAAGAATATGAGGATATAAGGGGGCGACGCTATCATGCGGAACCGAATGCCTGCCATGCCTGTGGGCCCCACTATAGCTTTTATAGGGTTGATCGCCAAGCCCTAGAGAAAGAGACCGAGTCTTGCCGTGATGGTGACTTATCTTGGTCTAGCGATTGGAACCTAAAAACTGAAGAGTCCGAGATTGAGAGTCGAGGTAGTGACATTCGTGGTTGTCATGGCCTATCCACTCATAATGAAGGGCTAGGCAGTGGTGGCTATTTGCTGTTTGAGGAAGAAGGAGATGCCTCCTTGCTTAGGGCAAGAGATCTTGTTAAAAGAGGAGGCATTTTAGCCCTTAAGGGGATTGGTGGTTATCACTTGGTCTGTGATGCTCATGAGAGGGAGTCGATTCAAGCACTACGCGACCGTAAGCATAGGCCTGCTAAGCCCTTGGCTCTTATGGCGGGCTCCCTAAAGGCCATTAAAGAGGTGGCTCAGGTATCTCCTCAGGAAGAAGAACTCCTCTTAGATCCTAGCCGGCCTATCGTCCTGTTAGCCCTTAAGAAGGATGTAGCCCTTCCTATGGATGTCATTGCGCCGGGCACTCACTATATAGGGATTATGCTACCGTATGCCCCTATCCATGAGGCCTTGTTGCCTAAGGAAGCCCTCTGGATTATGACTTCTGGAAATCGGTCTGGCGATCCCGTCCTCTTTAAGGACGACCAAGCCATCCAAGAACTAGCTAGCATTGTGGATGGGTTTTTGTTGCATAATCGCCGTATCGAAGCACCTGTAGATGACTCTGTTATGGCGATTGGTCCACAAGGACCGTTACAGTTTCGTCGTAGCCGAGGCTTTGTACCAGCGCCTATCTATATTCCTAGCCTAGGGAATAATACCGTCTTAGCTATGGGATCAGACCTTAAGAATGCATTTGCCCTTAATTGTGGCCATCAAGCCCTCATGGGACCGCATATGGGGGACTTGGCGTCTGCCAAGTCTCATCAAACCTTGGAATGGACTATAGACCACTATGAAAAGCTCTTTAACTTGAATCCCTCACAAATTGTTGTAGATAGTCATCCAGGCTATTTTTCCTCTGCCTTAGGCCGAAAATGGGCAAAGGAAAGAAATCTCCCCTTGCTAGATGTGCAGCACCACCACGCCCATATAGGGGCCGTTATGGCTGAACACGATATTGATGAAAAAGTGCTTGGTATTTGTTTTGATGGTACTGGTTATGGCCCAGATGGCACTATGTGGGGCGGTGAGTTCTTGGTCTGCAAAGGGGCCTCTTATAAGCGGATGGCTCATCTGAAGGCCATTCCCCTTTTAGGGGGGGAATCAGCCGTCAGGGAGCCTTGGCGGCAGGCGGTTTATTACTTGGATCAAACCTATGGCAAAGCCTGGCCGGAGAACTATTTGGAATGGGCTAAGACTTTGCCTAAGGGCTGGGAATTAGTCCAATCTATGGCCCATTCCTCTATGAACCTAATCATGTCCTCTGGTGCTGGGCGTCTATTTGATGCCCTAGGTAGTCTCCTGGGTCAGGGTAATGTGCATGCCTTTGATGGGCAGATTGCCATGAGTCTAGAGCAGCTAGCCCATGGTCATAAGGGACACTTGGTCGACTTTTACTATGACCAAGGAGTCCTTGATATGGGCCCTACAGTAGCTTATATAATGGATGAATATGCTAAGGGGACATCACGTAAACGGTTGGCAGCTAGCTTTCATCGGACTCTTGCTTTTGCCATGGTAGAAGTAGCTAAAGATATATGCCAACAAGAAGGCATTGAACAAGTTGTGCTAGCTGGCGGAGTCTTTCAAAATCGCCGCCTCTTAGAAGAGTTTTTTGCTATTTGGGACGGCAAACCTGTGCTTATGAATAAGCATATACCACCTAATGATGGCGGTTTAGCCCTAGGACAGCTATATATAGCCCATCAATTGATGAAAAAGCACTGATATCTTAAACTCACCAATCACTTATTAAAGATGAAGGGTGAGTTTTTTGATTAGGGTCGACAGCTAATTTAGTGACAAAAGCCCCAGTTTATAGAGAATTACTGTGCTATAATGAAAACAGTGTAATTATATTGTATAAACCTTTAGGTAAGTTATATAAGGAGGTTGCCATGTGTTTAGCAGTGCCAGCACAATTAGTGAGCATTAATGACACCATTGGCACCATTGAGCTCACAGGGGCACAACGCGATTGTTCCTTGCTCTTGGTACCAGAAGCAAAAGTAGGCGACTGGCTCTTGGTCCATGCCGGTTTTGCCGTTCAAATTGTCGATGAGGAAGAAGCGAAAGCGACTATGGACGCTTTCCGTGAGCTTGAAGAACTTGAAGACGCTTACTTCGCAGGAAAAACGCAAAACAGCTAAGGCGCTATTAGAGCGCATCGAAGCCTTACATCAACCGGGTGAGCAGATTCGCTTGATGGAAGTATGTGGGACCCATACTGTATCCATCTTCCGAGAAGGTCTTCGTCAATTGTTACCTGAGGGGATTGAACTGGTGTCTGGTCCAGGTTGTCCTGTTTGTGTGACAGACCAAGAGTATATGGATAAGGCCTTGACCTATGCTGCCCAAGATGATGTGATTATCGCTACCTTTGGGGATATGCTCAAGGTGCCGGGCTCCCATTCTAGCCTCTCTCAAGCACAAGCTGAAGGGGCCCATATCCACATTATTTACACCCCTTTGGAAATTCTTGAATTGGGCCGTCAACATCCAGATAAGAAGATTATTTTCTTGGCTATCGGTTTTGAGACAACCATTGCCATCATAGGGGCTACGGTAAAAGCTGTGGCTCAATCAGGCATTAAGAATGTTTTCTTCTTGGTATCTCACAAGTTGGTTCCACCAGCTTTAAGGGCTCTTTTGGACTCCCAAGAAGGTCATATTGATGGCTTTATCCTACCTGGCCACGTGTCCGTTATTATTGGGGAAAAACCCTATCAGTTCTTAGCTGACGACTATAAGATTCCTTCCTGTATAGCTGGTTTTGAAGGGGTAGAAATCCTTGCAGCTGTTGAGAATATTTTGGAACAAAGAAAGTCTGGCCACTTCTATGTAGGTAACTCTTACCATTCTGTGGTTGCTAAGGAAGGTAACCCTGTGGCTATCGCCATGATGGATGAGGTCTATGAAGTTTGCGATAATACCTGGCGGGGCATTGGGACTATTCCTAAGTCAGGCCTTAGATTGAAAGGCCCGTATGCTCAGTTGGATGTGGAAAAGGTGCATCCTATTAGTATCGGCGATGTAGCAGCCGTTCCTAATGGCTGTCAATGCGGCCGCGTTTTGCAAGGTTTGGTAAAACCTAATGAATGTCCCCTCTTTGGTAAGGTTTGCACCCCAGATCACGCAGTGGGTGCTTGTATGGTGTCTGTTGAAGGCTCTTGTGCAGCTTGGTATAAGTATGGTTACGCCTCTGGCGGTCTCTCTTGGGAGGAATAATGGAACGAATTCGCTTAGTTCATGGTAATGGCGGTAAGTTTAGTCGTCAGCTTACAGAAGAACATATTCTTAAGTATTTTACCAATGATTTATTGGCAGAACTCCATGATGGGGCTCAATTTCCCGTAACGCAAGGTCGTATGGCCTTTACAACGGATTCCTATGTGGTACAACCGACCTTTTTCCCTGGAGGTAACATCGGCAAACTAGCTGTTTGCGGTACCGTTAATGATTTAACTATGAATGGGGCTATTCCTCAGTATTTGTCCTGTGGCCTTATCTTGGAAGAAGGGTTCCCTATGGACCAGCTTGACCAAATTCTGGAAACCATGGCTGCCATGGCTAAGAAGGCTGGGGTACAAATCGTTACAGGTGATACTAAGGTGGTTAAGCAAGGGGAAGTAGACGGCATCTATATCAATACTGCTGGAGTTGGTCAAATTCCAGAAGGTATTGATATTCATCCTAGTCGAATTCAACCAGGTATGGATGTAATTGTATCCGGATCTATAGGAGATCATTCTATTGCTGTTATGGGGACTCGCTTCGGTTTAGAGCTATCCCCATCCATTAAGACGGACTGCGCTCCTCTTAATAAGATGGTTCATGCTGTCTTGGATCAAGTTGGCCCTCAGGTGGCACTGCTCCGCGATCCTACACGGGGTGGCTTGGGGACCGTTTTAAAAGAAATGGCCGTTCAAGGTAATGTGGGTATTGCCGTAGAGGAAAATGCCATTCCTATTCATGATGAAGTGAAGGCGGTTTGCTCTATCTTGGGCTACGATCCCCTTTACTTAGCTAATGAAGGTAAGGTGGTTATGATTGTTAATCCAGAAGTTACCGAACAAGTCTTATCGATTCTTCACTCCTTTGAAGAGGGTCGTGAAGCGGCTGTTATTGGTAAGACCCTAGGTAAAAACCAAGGCAAGGTGGGATTGAAGACGGCTGTAGGCGGTATCCGTCTTATCGATGAACTAGGGGAAGATCAAGTGCCTCGCATTTGCTAATCGTTTATAAAATGTTGAGAAATTATTCATAGGTGCTTTCCGCCTACTTGCTATAATACAGATTAAGTTGGGCCGGAAAGATACTAGTAGGCCTCCTTTCTATGGCGAAGAAAGCCATAGTTTGGTACAATAGATAAAAGTCTTTTAAGAGGAGGATTCCTATGAAAAAGAAAATTATTGCGGCTGCCCTTGGTGTAACTATGGCTTTCACCATCGTAGGTGGCGTAGCTAATCAAGCACAAGCATTTAGCCTTGGCAATGTTCTTGGCAAAACGGTTAAGGTCGCTGGTATTGGCGCCCTTGTCCATAAATTCGGTCCACAAATTGACAGCTTCCTCAATAAATTGTTAAAGCAAAATAATTTGTCTACGACCTATACAACAGCGGTGGTACCAATCGTATCCGTTGGTAACAAGGGTTATATTGGCGCCGTTCAAGTAACAGGCCCAGCCTCTGAAATCGAACGGGTTAAAGCGGTAGCTCAAGTAGAAGGTTCCTTTGGCGGGGTGGCTCGCGTTAAGGGCCTCGTTCCAATCGATAGCACCAATCCTGTAGGGGCTTCCCGTATTCAAGGGGTTGGCGTATCCGCTATTATCGATTTCAAAATCTAATGATCCAGTAAGCACGGTTTGACCACCGTGCTTATTGTCCTGTTTATAAGGAGGTTTCTCATGAAAAAACACTTGGTAGCTCTTGTAATGACTTCTTTGATGGCTGGCTCTGCTTTTGCGGCAGCACCAACAACAGTGATGGATAAAACCGCACATATGGAAATACAAATCTATGGTGATGTACAATCCGGTGCTATTTTAGACCGGGTTAATCAATTGGATACCACTGTATATGGCTCTGAAAAGTCAGGTACAGTAAATGATAAGGTGGACCAATTGTATGCTACTGTGGAAGGGGATGGGAACTCCATTCCTTTAGCTACCCAATTGTCCGTTTTAGAATACACATACCAACATAAGGCTACTCAAGGTTCCATGTTAGAACGCTTGGATCGTTTGGACCGATCTGTATTTGGTAAAATCCAAACTGGTACCTTACAAAGCCGTATTTCCAAGTTATCTTCCTCCGTTAATGGTTCTGATTTTAAAATGACTCCACAAGTTGGTACCATTCCTGTTGATAAGGTCTTCAAGGTTACCTTGGATCAAGATATCAATGCTAAGGTTAATAAGGTAGGGGATACTGTTAAGTTTACCGTAGCTGAAAATGTTATGGATGGTGATGTTTTACTTGTTCCAGCAGGTACTGCTGGGACCGGTACCATTACGACCGTTCGTAAGCCAGGTCCATTTGGTCGCAATGCTAAATTAGATATTCGCTTTGATCATATTCCTGCTATTGATGATACTGAATTCGTTGCGGTACAAGGGCAAGAAGCACAAGCCAAGGCTAAGGACGAAGCCAAGAAGCAACAAATTAAATCTGGTGGTGCGTCTGTAGCTGGTGCTGTATTACTTGGCCCTGTTGGTCTTGTGGGTGGCGCTTTCATTAAAGGTGCTAATATTAATTTGCCAGCGGGTACGGATATTTATGTACAACCAGAATCTCCGGTGACAATCCAAGGTGTCGTTATTGGTGGAGATGGCCTCAACCATGCTAATGATTTGGTTAATGCCACTAAGGTTTCTGAAACAGCACCTGATGATGTGGATGCAGTGACTGGTGAAACAATTGATAACGCGGATAGTACAGCCGATCAAAGCGCAGATGATGCTAGTGATGTAGAGGATACTACAGATACGGATGCTGAAGATAAGGCTGATAATGACGATGAATTGGATTCCGATTCCGTTGTTCCTGAAAGTAAACCTGCTGTTAATGTATCGCAACCGATTGCTGTTGTAAAACGGTCTTAATATAGGAGTGTAACGAGAGTATGAAAAAGCAAAAAGCCCATTTGGCCTTGGCTGCTAGTGTTTTGTGCGCTGTGCAAATGGGATATGTGCAGGCTGCAGGCCAAACAGGTATGTTTGGCACTACTGTTCCCACAGAATACCAAACGGATATCAATAATGAATTGGCTTCCTATCCTGGGGAATTACGAGATAGCCATGCCTATGATACTTCCACCATTCGTGTAGTTCGTCGGGATAGTGAAGTAAAAAAAATGACGGCGGAAGGCTTACCTACCCGCATAGACGCGGACTATATGCGGTATAAAGGGAATACAGGTGATATCGAAGCTTCTGGTGATGTAGTAGTAACCCAAGGCACTAAAGAGTTGCGGGCACCTCGTGTAACGGGCAATGTGAATACGCAGGAGTATAACACAGCCGGAGGTCCTTATAGGTTCTTGGAAGATGGTGGTAAGTCTAAGAACATGAGCGGTGACTCATTGGCTTATCAAGCAGCGACCCAGTCCATGCAATCGACTAATGTAACAGGTTTCTCTGATCCTTATTATTTTAAGGCTAATAATGTAGATTTTAAGAATAATGTAGGACATATTGATAAGGGAATGGTAACAACCAAGCATGCTATGGCTTGGAAACATACGCCTGACTATCGCATTGAAGGGGAGGATATCGTAGTGTATCCGAACGATAAGGCTGTTATTAAGCATCCTACCTTCTATATTAAGAATACAAAGATTTTATCTTTGCCATCCTATACGGCATCGTTGCGTCATGATAAAGAGGGTAAGTTCTCGGCCTTTTCCTTGTTGCCACGCCCTATGTATGATTCTGGTAACGGTATTGGCTTGTATGCTAATATGGCTATACCGACAGGTCGTAATGGGGAATGGTACGCTAATTATAAGCTCCTTTCTAAAGTGGGCTTTAAACCTGATATTGGCTACCGTCGTTTCCTTCCTTGGGGGGAAGCGTCCTTTGGTTACTCTAAGGATGATGCAACTTTTCGTGATGAAAAAGTGTGGGTAGAAAAAATTGGTGAGCTTAAGGTGGATACTAATGCGTATCACTTAGGTGATACTAAGCTTACTATCCGCGGTGGTGCATCTGGGGGCTACTGGAAAGAAGGGGATACCAAGGGTATGCACTATAAGTACTATGGTGAGTTAAGTCATGATGCACTTAAACCTTGGACTAATGCTAACTTCCGTTTCTTTGGTGGTTACCAACGTGACTTCTACAAGGCTGATGGTGGCGTGGTTAGATCTATGCCATATTGGGGTGCTAGGATTAACCAAAAGGTAAACAACCGCTTAGATCTCTGGGCTGGCTATACGCAGCGCAATCTTGGTGCTACCCATTCTCCATATCCATTTGATGAAGTGGAAATTCCTAAAGAACTTACTTATGGTGGGACAGTTCACTTGACCGATAAGGATGATGTTTCCATTAATATTCGTCAAAATGCAGAAAATGGTAATATCGAATATAAGAACTTGACCTATCATCGTGATCTTCACTCCTTTGATGCTTACTTCACTTATAAGGCTGTACAAAAGACTTGGGAAATGAAGTGGACCGCTAAGGACTTCTAAGTTATATGGACTATGTGTAGTGTGATTTAAAAGAGGGATAACTATGAAGAAAGTACGAAAAGCGGTTATACCTGCGGCGGGCTTTGGAACTCGGTTTCTACCAGCCACTAAGGCACAGCCTAAGGAAATGCTGCCCATTGTAGATACTCCGGCTATCCAATATATAGTACAAGAGGCAATCGATTCTGGTATTGAAGAAATTCTGATTATCACCGGACGTACTAAGCGGTCTATTGAGGATCATTTTGACTCCAATATGGAGTTAGAGACTCTTCTCCAAGCACAGGGCAAGGATAAGCAACTTAAGATGGTACAGAATTTGGCGGATATAAAGGTTCACTTTATCCGTCAACGGTCTCCTAAGGGCTTAGGCGATGCCGTGCGTTGTGCAGAAGCCTTTGTAGGGGATGAACCCTTTGCCGTTCTCTTAGGAGATGACATCGTTTATAATCCTAAGAAACCTTGCTTGAAACAATTGATTGACTGCTTTAATGAGCATGAGGGCATCGTGTTAGGGGCTCAATTTGTCCCTCAAGACAAGGTGTCTTCCTATGGTATCGTATCAGGTCAGCCTATTAATGATACCCTATATAAGGTGACCGGTTTAGTAGAGAAGCCTAGTAAGGAAATGGCGCCTTCTAATTTGGCTGTCTTAGGCCGCTATATTTTGACACCTGATATCTTTGGAATCTTGGCTCATACAAAGCCTGGGGCGGGTAATGAAATCCAATTGACCGATGCTATTGCAGCCTCCAAGCAAGACAAATATGCCTTGGCCTATGAGGGCATCCGTTACGATACGGGGGATAAACTAGGTTATCTCAAGGCCACTGTTGAATTTGCCCTCCGCAATGAAGAATTGGGGGATAAGTTCAGAGACTATTTGAAGTCTTTAGACCTCTAATACTTGTAGTTTATAGGCATGAGAATCTGAGACCATTAGGTTTATGAAATAGTTGAAGCGAGACTAGGAATCCCTAGTCTCTTTCTTTATGTTTATTGTCAACTAATATCATCGGCATAAAGTTGACTAAAATTAGGGATATTACTATAATAGTTTCATGATTGCTTTTTAATGTTTACTTAACTAGGACTAGTAAAGTGGACATTATTTGTTTGTGTATAATTTGGAGGCTCTTATGTCAATGCCCGTAAAAAAACTGACCAAGATGGCTTTATTTGTGGCCCTCTTGGTAGTATCTGCCTATCTGTCCATTCCTTTGCCCCATCCTATTCCGCCACTGACCCTCTTAACCATGACTGGCTGCTTGATAGCCCTTGTGATGACACCCAGTGAGACCTTTCTTATTTGCTTAGTTTATGTTCTCCTAGGAGCCGTAGGACTACCTGTTTTCGCCAATGGGGAAGGGGGCCTTGGTGTTATCCTTAACTATAAGGGAGGCTATATCCTCTCCTGGCCCATTGCCTATACTATACTATCGGCCCTTAAGGGGAATAAGGTCCATTGGTTAGCTTATGGCTTGCGTTCCTTAGTGACCATTCCCATTATTTACGCCATGGGTGTAGGTGGCCTTATGATTGTATTAGGTTTAGATCTAAAAACCGCTTGTATGACAGGGGCGCTTCCTTTCATTCCAGGAGATATTGTTAAGTGCTTAATCGCAGGATTCCTAGCATGTAAAATTAGGCGCTTATAGGATTTTGAGCGTTAGATAAGGGCGTTTTAAGAAATTTATTCCATAAGTCTCTCTAAGAATACACAAAATGCTATAATAGTTAAAAAGAATGACACCCCTAGGGGTGTCATTTGTTATTGTTAGTATAATTTTTATAGGAGTGGGTTATGCAAATCAACCACGCTAGTTTACATATATTTGATTTTACTGCTAGTTTGGCGGTTTACTCAGAACATGAACTTAAGATAGGTGATCAACCCATTCAAGATTACCTAGCCTCCCATGTAAGTAAAGCTTTTAAGGATCCTGCTTGTAGGACGGGGTCTCTCAATCCAGGGGGAATGGTCGCTAAATGGATTCAGGCTTATAAGGGGGGCTCTCTATCCTTTGTAGAGCTGTCTAAACATATGGGTGAGAGAACCTTTGACTACATGAAGCAAGCTACGGAAGGATGTATTATTGATACCATCGTCTGTGAAGCCGTTACCGATCGATCGTATCTCTGTCTCCTCCAATGTCAGGCTCATGATGCCTATACCCATCAACTTTTTTCCGAAGATGATGGGTCCTTAGCGACGGAACTCGTTCCCCATAAAGCCGTTCTTCCAACGGCAACGCAAAAGTTGCGGGCCTATTTGGCCATTGATATGGGGGATTATTCGATCAAACTCTTTGAACCAAAGGGGCAATATGATGGGGAGGTCACCTATATATTGGCCGATCGTGTTCTACAAATTGGGACACAACAATCTACGCGGGATACCATTCGAAAGGTACAGAAAATAGTCGATAAGGTAGCAGAAGCTCATGAATCTGATGGGGTAGAGGCCCTGGCCAAGACAAAGTCCTTCATAGCAAAGAATGCGGAAGTATCTGATACCTTAGACCCTATACGGATTGTGGAAGAAGTCTTTACTAATAGCATACAAGTGGAAGCGGCTAAGAAAGAGCTAGAAGAAGAACATATGCTAGCCCCCTTGCCAGTCAATCGCGACTTTGCAACTAAGGTGGGTCAGATGCATAAGATTAAGACAGATACGGGGATTGAGATTTCTTTTCCCGTGGAATATATGAAAAAACGAGACTTTATTGAGATTGTGACTAACGATGATGGCTCTCTTCGGATAGAGGTAAAGAATATTAACAAAATCATCAATAAGTAGGAGGTTAGTTATGTCTAAAAAAGATAAGCATAAGAAGACCAACGCCTTACGCATGCTGGATACTCATAAGGTAGCCTATGAAATTTTAGAGTACGAGTGGGAGGATGGTCGAAATACAGGCCTCCATGTAGTGGAAGCACTAGGTTTGGATGCGCCACAGGTTTTCAAGACACTCGTGGGAAAGGGGACTAAAACGGGTCCTGTCGTTTTCTGCATTCCTGTGGCAGAGGAATTGGACCTCAAACAAGCAGCCCGTGTATCAGGAAATAAATCGGTGGAGTTAATCCATGTTAAGGATCTCTTGGATTTGACTGGTTATCTTCGAGGTGGCTGTTCACCTGTGGGTATGAAAAAGGCTTTTCCAACCTATTTTGATGCGACTATGGAAAATTTTGACCAAGTTTATGTTAGCGCAGGCCTTCGAGGCATGCAGATGAAGGTGGATCCTCATGCCTTGGCAGGGGTTGTAGATGCTAGCTTTGCTCCCTTGACCATAGCAGAAACACATGGAGATGGTAATCATGGCTAAGAAGTATTACGCTGTTAAGGCAGGCCGACAAGTAGGGATTTACCAGACTTGGGCAGATTGTCAAAAGCAAGTAATAGGCTATAGCGGTGCTATTTTTAAATCCTTCTCCACTGTAGAGGAGGCGGAGGACTTTATAGGTAGTACTAAAGGCCAACCCCTGGGTGGTTTTTTTGATGATCCAAAAGAGACAAGCTTACCTTATGGCCCCCACGTCCTAGTAGCCTATATTGATGGATCTTTTGATAAGCATCTTGGCGTCGTGGGTTCTGGAGGGGTTATCTTTTACCAGGGGCAGGAGGAAGAATTTTCCTTTGGCACTAAGGATCCCCAGTATACGGAATTTTGGAATGTAGCTGGTGAATTATTGGCGGCTATGCACGTAATAAATTATGCGCTTAAGAAGGGAGCTAAGGCCTGCGCCCTCTACTATGATTATATGGGTATCGAGATGTGGGCAACCCAGGCTTGGAAACGGAATAATGCCCTTACACAGGCTTATGCTAAATTTGTCCAAGAAGCTATGAAGTCTATGACAATCCACTTTCACAAGGTAGCTGCCCATACGGGTGATACCTACAATGAAAGGGCGGATATACTGGCCAAAGGTGGGCTTAGTAAGGCTAAGTAAAGGGATTTGTGCTATACTTATGGGCGTAGTGGACTGAACTCCTAACTTTATCTAAGTAATGCTTGTTTTATATAGGCATATAGAAGTTGGCTTAGTATGTCCTTGAACATGGATAAAAGGAGTAATATGAATATTATCGTAACTGGAGGGGCCGGTTTTATCGGGTCTCATTTGGTAGACCGTTTAATTAATGATGGTCATAGGGTCCTTGTAATCGACAATTTATCGACTGGACTTAAGGCCTTTGTTAATGATCGGGCAGAATTTCTTCAAATGGATATTCGAGACCAAAAGCTAGGGCAAGTTTTTTGTGATTTCAAGCCGACTTATGTTTTTCATGAGGCTGCCCAAACCATGGTGCCAGATTCTATGAAGGACCCAGCCAATGACTGTGATATTAACTTGAAAGGTCTTATCAATGTCTTAGAGGCTTGTCGTCAAGCTGGTGTTGATAAGATTTTGACACCTTCTTCAGCAGCTGTTTATGGTGATTTGGATAGCTTACCTCTCACAGAAGAGATGACAGGGCAACCAACATCCTTTTATGGACTCACTAAAATGACCATGGAACACTATTTGAGGATTTATCGGGATGCTTTTGGCTTGGACTATATTTGCTTCCGTTACTCCAATGTGTATGGTTCTCGTCAAGGAGATGGAGGCGAAGGTGGTGTTATTTCCATTTTTGCCAAATTAGCTGTTCAGGATAAGACACTTCAGATTTTTGGGGATGGTCAGCAAACGCGTGATTTTATTTATGTAGACGATGTGGTAGAAGCTAATATATGTGGTATGAACCATAAGTTCGTAACGGGGGTATTCAATGTATCCACCAATAAGGGAATTTCTGTAAATAGTCTTGTTAAGACCTTCAATAGAGTGACCGGTAAAGAATTGTCTGTGAACTATGGACCGGAGCGAACTGGCGATATTCGTCATTCTCGCTTAGATAATGAGAAGGCTAAGATAGAACTTGGCTTTACTGCCAAGGTATCCCTGGAGGAAGGCCTTGTGACAACCTATGACTATTTTTTACAAAATAAGTAGGCGCCTATGTTGACTTATGTGATGATTGGTCTAGGTTTGTGGAACCTCATCGTTGCCGCTATCTATGGCCTAGATAAGTTCTTTGCGGTGAAAGAAAAGCAACGAATCTCAGAGTTTAGCCTCCTCTTTTTTGCCTTTTGTTTTGCTGGCTTAGGGGCTCTTTTGGGTATGGTTCTATGCCAGCATAAGACAAGAAAGTGGAAGTTTAGGATTTTTATACCTTTAGCTGTTCTATGGGAGACATTTTCTTTGGGCTATGCCTATTTTTATTTCTCCTAAGGGATTATTTGTGTTGGATATGTGTGAAGGGAAAAGCTAGTCATGAAAGAAATGGAACTGCCCTCTGGCTTTAGCATAAACTATGAGGGAATCCTCAACGACTGGGCTGTTAGGGAGGCTGACTTGGCAGCCCTTAAACCGCAATTAGATGAGCTCTGGTTGGCCAGTGATCGCTTGCGGCAAGAGGGTATCGTTGATGGGCACTTATCTAAGGATGGCACCCCTGAGCCTGTCCTATTTTCTCGGCTACCTTATGTTGAAGAAGGGTCTATTAATACGCCTGCTGTTATGGATGAGTTGGATCAATTGAGCTCCTATGCGAGAGAGAATATTGATACGGTTGTATCCTTTGGTATCGGCGGGTCCTATTTAGGAAATAAGGTTCTCTTTGATGTTCATGGTGGGCCCTTCTGGAATGCCATGACCGCCAAGGAGCGAAATGGATATCCCACTATTCATTTCGCCGGGCATACTGTTGACGCCCGCTATATCCAAGGTCTATGTAAGTCTTTGAAACAGAGTCAGATGCATAAGCAGTTGACTGATGGCTTTGAGTCTCCTTATAAGGTTATGTTGGTGGTCATCTCTAAGTCTGGTTCTACCATAGAGCCTATGGCCAACTTTATGGTTGTAGAAAAGTACCTTAAGGAAGCAGGAATAGACTATAAAGTGGTTGCGGTAACAGATACTCGAGAGGGACAAGAGACAACTATTCTTAGAGACATGGCTGATAAAAACCATTGGAGGGTCTTTTCCGTTCCTCATGGTGTGGGGGGCCGCTTCTCTATATTCTCTGAAGTAGGATTGGTGATGGGAGCCCTCATGGGATTTGATATCCATCAATTTTTGGCCGGTGCTAGAGCTATGGACCAGGCTTGTCAACATCGGGATATCTATCAGAATCCAGCCCTTTTATCAGCAGCCCTCAAATATGTAGCGGCTGAGAAGTATGGCCGTCATATAGAAGTCTTTATGCCGTATGGTCAATGTTTACATTCCTTATCTGATTGGTATGTACAACTATTGGCCGAATCTCTAGGCAAACACCGAACAGATGGGACCCTTTATGGTCGGACACCGGTGGCTGCAGTGGGCACTACAGATATGCATGCCCAGGTACAAGAACACCAAGAAGGCCGATTGGATAAGGTTGTTCAATTTATCAAGGTTAAAGAGTGGGCGGAAGATGTTACGGTACCAGATACTTATGCTTCCTATCCTAAGGTTGATGTCTTTGCTAACACAGGGTTAACGGATATTTTAAATGTGGCCTTGGACTCCAACCGTGAGGCCTTATCCTCTGACCATCGCTTTAACATGACGGTGGAAATTCCTCAGTTGAATGCCTTCTATTTAGGGCAGCTTATGTATATGTACTGCTGGGCTATTTTCTTTGAGTCTCAATTAGCAGGTGTAGATGCTTTTGATCAACCGGGTGTAGAGGTCTATAAACGACTGTTAGGGCCTAAATTGCAGGGTGTAAAGGGGAAATAATATGAATATTCTCGTTACTGGTGGGGCCGGTTATATTGGGTCTCACACTGTTCGTGCTCTTCTTCGAGCAGGTCATAAGCCTATTATTGTGGATAATTTATCTCGTGGCCATAAGGCGTCCGTACCAGATGGAGTTATTTGTCTAGAAATGGATATAGCCGATCCTGCTATGGTAAAGGTCATGAAGGACTACTCTATTGAAGGAATCATGCATTTTGCGGCTCATTCCCAAGTAGGGGAATCGATGGTTCATCCTTCTATTTACTATGAAAATAACGTAGTTGGTTCCTGGAAACTTATTGAATCTGCACGCAAAGCTGGGGTTAACTATTTTGTATTCTCTTCGACTGCTGCTGTTTATGGGGAACCAGAAGAGGTTCCTATTAAGGAAGGTGCTAAACTTAATCCAACAAATGTATATGGGCGAACCAAGTTGATGATTGAGCAAATCTTGGAAGATTATAGTAATATTTATGGCATGACCTATGTGGCTCTTCGTTATTTTAATGCGGCTGGGGCTGATCCGTCGGGCCTAATTGGGGAGGACCATAGCCCTGAAACTCATTTGATTCCTCTAGTATTATCTGCGGCCTTGGGAATACGCCCTAATATTACCGTCTTTGGACAGGATTATGATACCGCTGATGGGACTTGTGTTCGTGATTATATTCATGTAAATGACTTGGCCTCTGCCCATGTATTGGCCATGGATTATTTAGCTAAAGGCCATGAGTCGACCGTGTTCAATTTGGGTTCTGGCGAAGGTTTTTCCGTGAAAGCTATTATAGATACCGCTAAGGTTATAACTGGAATTGATTTTCCTGTAGTTTATGGGGAGCGTCGGGCCGGTGATCCATCGACTCTGATTGCTTCTTCACAGAAGATTAAAGATACATTGGGTTGGGAACCAGTCTATTCCAATGTAAATGATGTGATTGCTGATGCTTGGAAGTGGCATCAAGCACATCCTTACGGCTATGATGATAAAAAGTGGTAAAATATGATATAAAAAGTGATTGATAGTCACATTTATAGGAAACTTTATAAAGACTCCGAATTACTTAGGTAATGAGGAGTCTTTTTTTGCCTTTTAGAGTTCTATGACGGTATAGGGACTAGGTATTGATGTGAGGATTGTTTCTTATGGACGAACTAATAGTACATATACGAGCTTGGTATGAAAGTTGGAAAGATAAAATCCGAGTTACCTGGAGTCGGGGCAAGTGGTGGTATATAGGTCTTGCCCTAGTTCTTCTAGGGGTCTGTCTTTATACAGCCATCTATCCCTATCAATCGATGGCTGGAAAGGAGGCTATATCCATATTGGACCAAGGAGGATTAGATAGAGATCAGGACTTTCAAGAAGAGAATAAATCCCACCATAAAGAATCTAAGGATACGTTTAAAAATATGGATAGAAGCCAGGAGCACGATGTGAGTCCGGATAAAGATGTGACCTTACTGCTAGGGGTTGCACCGGTAGAAAAGCCTTATCCTTTAACTTCTATATTCGGCGATGAAAATAGTTTTAAGGCTGCTATGAATCTAGACCCTAAGATGGCAGACCAAGCTCAAGTTAGTGGAGATAAGAAGGTCGGCGTTAGGCATGATGGGTTAGCGAAAGGGAGACGCCCAGATACAGAGGGCGGTTCAGGAGATTATTTGTTGCAGTCCCCTCCAGTTCACAAGTATGAAAATGGGTCTAGTAGACCTTGGAGTCAAGAGGATGCTCTTAGTAATAAGCGGAGCCCAGAGCCAGCCCAGGTGATCCTACGAGGGCTGATAGGGGGTTCAGACCCTCAGGCCCTGATTGACTATGGTGGTCAATCATACTGCCTGTCTCTTGGGGAGAGGCAGGGAGGACTCCTTTTGGAGGCTATAAAGGATCAAAGGGCTCTGATATCAATTGGAGGTAATAGCCAATGGCACAGTTTATGAGTTTAATTTGTAAGATTATCTTGCTTATGCTAGGAGGTTTATGTTTGACGTCCTTTTCTTTTCAAGAGACTTTTAACCAGGATGGAAGCGTTCAGAACAAGGATTTTTACATTGATAGAGCCAACAATTGTGTGCTGGGGGCAGAACCTATATCGATGAACCTTAAGGAGGCCCCCTTACAAGCCTTAGTTACGGGTATAGGAAAGACCTATCATATGAATATTATAGGGATTGAATCTCTAAAAGGGACCGTCTCTGGCACCCTTGAGGGCCAGGATGGACAAGAGATTTTGGAATCTTTAGCAGGGCTCAAGCATTTTTCTCTTCAGCGGCAGGGGGACTTGTATTTGATAGATGGGACGGATATGGGAGATAAGGACGATGCTAAACAACCTATCTTGTTGGAGCCTCAGCATCTGAGGCCAGAATCATTAAAGGCGGTCTTGAGTAGCTTAGTAGATCCCACGAATATGGCTGTTCTTAAGGAAAACAATGCCCTCCTACTTAGGGTGAAACCCAGTCAGGCTCAGGCTATTTATAGTCTTTATCCCCAATTAGACAAGGAGCCCAAACAGGTGCGTTTGGAGGCAACCATCTTGGCTTATGAGCAATCCTATGCTAAAGAGCTAGGTATTAATTGGTCTTGGCTAGGCCTCAGTAATCATGGAGAGGATACTAGCAAAGCTTATGGGGCCATTTCTTTTGGTAAGGCTTCTGATGGTAATCCCTATCGTTGGCTTGTTAAACCTGAATTATCAGCATCTCAGGCCCAAGGGAAGGCTAGTCTAATCGCCAAACCATCCATTATGACCCTCAATGGGGAGGAGGCTAAGATTCTCATTGGTGATCGGGTTCCCGTTCTTGAGGAAAACACTACAAATGGAGAAAAATCTAGTCATGTACGATATGAAGATGTGGGGATAAAGCTCATTGTGACTCCTTATATTAGCTCCGATAAAACGGTGGATGCCTCTGTTTACGCAGAGGTATCGTCTCCAACTTTAGTATCAGAGATGAAGGCCTATAAAATCTCCACCCGCCAGGCCCAAACTCGAGTTAGGATGAAACCGGGCGAAGTTTTGGTTATTGGGGGCCTCATGGATAATCGAACCGGGGCTCAGTATAAAAAAATTCCCTTCTTGGGAGATATACCCCTCTTAGGGAAGCTCTTTCAGCATGCGCGTAAAACTAAGGATAAGGTAGAAATGGTCATGCTAGTTAAGGCTAGCGTCCTATAGTATAATAAGTATGATTGTTTTCGCGTAAGTAGATGGGGTTGTATGGAACGAATTCGGATAATTGGACTTGAAAAATCCTTTGGTATCAAGCAGGTATTCTCTAATGTTTCCTTTGAATTAGCACAAGGGGAACGCTTGGGCTTAGTAGGCCCTAATGGGGCGGGAAAGTCTACCCTTTTGAAGTGCATCTTAGACCTAGAAGAGCGCGATGGCGGTCAGGTTGTTAAGTCTCCTGTAGCTACCATTGGCTACTTGCGGCAGGATGTAGACTTGGGTGATGCAAGCCTAAGGCAGGAAATGGAGACAGCCTGGGCGGATATTCATCGTTTGGAAGAGCAATTGACAGAATTGACTGCTCGTCTAGCTGACCAAGAGGCAACACCGGCTGACTTAGCTCGGTTGGACTACTTACAAAACCGTCTAGAATGGCTAGGAGGCTATGACTATGAGCGGCAAACCCAACGGATTGTCCTGGGCCTAGGTTTTAAGGAGGAAGACCTAGATAAGCCAGCATCCGCCTTTTCTGGAGGGCAAAAGACGCGGATTAATTTAGCAAAAGCCTTAGTGCGGCAGCCAGACTTCCTCTTTTTGGATGAACCCACTAACCATTTAGATATGGACATGTTAGAATGGTTGGAAAACTACCTCCTTTCCTATAAGGGAGGCATTCTAGTAGTCAGTCATGACCGCTATTTCCTGGATCGGATTGTTACGGGTGTGGTTGAGTTAGACCACCACAAGTCCCTGACTTACCGTGGAAATTATAGTCGCTACCTCAAGCAAAAAGAGGCCAACTTTAAAGCCGACCTCAAGGCTTATGAGAAACAACAAGAACAGATTAAGAAGACGGAAGAGTACATCGACAAGTACCGAGCTGGCATTAAGTCTAAAATGGCGCGTGGTCGTCAATCTCAATTAGACCGCCTAGAGCGTTTAGAGGCTCCAGAGACCAGTCATAATTTATCCTTTTCTTTTCCAAAGGCGGCTATGTCTGCAGATAAGGTGTTAGTCTTAGACCGGGTAGCTTATGCTTATCAAGAGGGACATCCTGTTTTTGAGGAGGTGTCCTTTGTTATTCGCCGTGGTGAAGCAGTGGCCCTTATTGGCGCTAACGGGGCAGGTAAATCCACCTTGGTAAAGACCATCGTGGGAGACCTACATCCTAGCCAGGGTTTTGTAGATGTGGGTAATCGGGTCCAAGTGGGTTATTTCTCACAAGAACACGAGGAATTGCATGACCATTGGGAGGTCCTTGATGAAATCGTCAACAATTTCGGCTTTAAGGAGGAAGAGGCTCGTAAGGCCTTGGGGTCCTTTATGTTCCGAGGGGATGATGTCTTCAAAAAGGTAGGGGACTTATCTGGGGGTGAAAAGGCCCGCCTGGCGCTGTTGAAACTTTTCTTGCAAGGTAATAATTTCTTGATCTTAGATGAACCGACCAACCATTTGGATATTCCTACGCGAGAGGTTGTGGAAGAGGCCTTGAAGAAATTTGATGGTACGTGTTTGGTTATTAGCCATGACCGCTACTTCTTGGATCAGGTAGCCAAGCGGATCATCGATCTTGAGCAGGGGCATATTTTAGATTTTCAAGGTAATTTTACCGACTTTAAGGAGGCCCTTAATCAGGGGCGCATTCACTTGCCAGGTCAGGAGGACTCTGGAGGGTTAGGAAGCGAGCTAGTCTCAACGGATGAACCTAAAAATTCTCCTAGTGCAGGGACCATGACAAAATTGACTAACTCCGAGAAACAGAATGTTAGTCTTCATCTGGAGTCACCTGAAGAAGGTAAGGCCAATTCTAAGAAGGAAGCTAAACCCAATGATTATATGCGGGAGAAAAAGCTAGGCCAAGTGGAAACGGAGATAGCCCGCTTAGAGGCGACCATCAAGATGTACGAAGTGCAGCTGATGAATCCGGCTGTTCAATCGGATAATGATCAAATGGCTAGTTTGGCTACCAACATAGAGCAAGCAAATAGTGAATTAGAGGCCCTCTATGAAAAATGGGAGACCTTATCAGAATAAGTATAGATAGGAACGTATGGAATTTTTGGACTTGGCCACATGGGTGGTTATTGGACGGCTCATCGTCATTGATATTTTACTAGCCGGTGACAATGCAGTTGTTATCGGCATGACTGCGAGTAAGCTGAATCCCAGCCTACAAAAAAAGGCTATCCTCTGGGGGACTCTAGGGGCTATTATACTGAGGCTCTTATTTGCCACCCTCTTAGTGGAGGCCTTATCGTATATCCCTGCCTTACACATCATAGGAGGGGCTATTTTGCTTTGGATTGCTGTTCAACTCTTAGTGGGAGATGAAGAGCCGGAGACAATTCAAGCTAAGTCTAAGCTCCTTCCAGCTATCACAACCATTGTTATGGCTGATGCAATGATGTCCATTGATAATGTGCTAGCCGTTGTAGGGGCCTCACAAGGTCACTTAGCATACGTAGTCATAGGTATGCTTGTGACGGTACCTCTTGTCGTATATGGGTCTACTATCTTTGCCAAGGTTATTAACCGCTACCCTATCATTTTATATGTAGGAGGTATGCTTCTAGGTTGGGTAGGGGGCGAGATGATGACTGAGGACAGGCTCTTGGAACCCTATATTGGCGGCTATGAACTTTGGATTAAGCTCCTCTGTATAGTCCTTGTGTTAGTATTAGTGACGATTCTTAAGTATAGACGTCACATTGGTCAAGAGAAGGGATAAGATGGGAAAGAACATAAAGAATCAAGCCCCAGTTGAATTGGGTCAAGAGGTATCCCTTTGGATTGATGGCCTAGGGTCCAATGGAGAAGGGGTTGGCCGTGTGGATAATTACACGGTCTTTGTTCCCTATGCCCTACCTGGGGAAGAAGTAAAGGTCATAATTGAGACGGTCAAGAAGACCTATTCCATCGGCCGTTTGACCAAGCTTTTACAAGCCTCTCCAGAACGGCAAGAGGCCCCTTGTGAACTCTACGGCATTTGTGGGGGTTGTCAATTACAACATACTACTTATGAAAATCAACTGGCTCTCAAGACGCAAAAGGTTAAGGATATAATGGTTCGTATAGGTGGCTTAGAGGAAAATCTAGTCTTGCCAGCCTTAGGGCCAAAAAATCCTTGGGCTTATCGTAACAAGATGCAAATGCCTGTTGGAGGGACCCAGAGAAATCTTCATATGGGATTTTATAGAAGGGGATCTCATGCTATTGTCGATGGGACTAATTGCCTTATTCAGCGGCCAGAAAATAATAAGATTGCCCAAGTTTGTTACGATTTGGCCCATGATTTAGGGGTAGAACCGTATGATGAAAGAACTGGTAAAGGGTTCCTTCGCCACGTCATCGGCCGTGTGGGTCAAGACCAATGGATGGTCATATTAGTAGGGACTGGTCCTAACCTCCCTCGGCAAGAGGAATGGGTCCAAGGGATTCGTCAGGCTCTGCCTAAGGTGTCTTCCATAGTTTTAAATATCAATGACCGTAAGACTAATGTTATCATGGGGGCTAAGAACCGTTTGCTATGGGGGGACAATTACATTCAAGATGCCATTGAAGATTTGACCTTCTCTTTAAGCCCTCATTCTTTCTTCCAGGTGAATCCAGAACAGACAGCAGTCCTATATAATAAAGCTTTAGAATTTGCCGACCTATCAGGTGGTGAAAGCGTCATTGATGCTTACTGTGGAACGGGGACTATTTCTCTCTTTTTGGCTCATAAGGCCAAGCGGGTTATCGGTATAGAAATCGTGGAACCAGCTATCCTAGATGCCCGTAAAAATGCGGCTGCTAATGGGTTTACCAATACGGAATTTATCGTTGGTGATGCGGCTATAGAAATGCCTAAGCTCTATAAGAAGGGCGAACGACCTGATGTGATCGTATTCGACCCGATTCGGGCCGGTTGTAAGGAAGAAGTTCTCAAAGCAGCGGCGAGTATGAAGCCAAAACGTATGGTTTATGTGTCCTGTAATCCGGCTTCTATGGCTCGAGATATAGCCATCCTCCGCCCCTTAGGATATGAAGTGGTGAAGGTTCAACCGGTAGATATGTTTCCTCAAACCTCTCACGTTGAGGCGGTGGCTTTGCTAGTCCAGTCGCCTAGCGACGCAGAATAGCATTAGCACCGCCCATATGCAGTTGTCGGATCAAGCGAAGCGGATCCGGTAACAAGGAGCCATAGAGGCGGTGGCTTTGCTAGTCCAGTCGCCTAGTTACATAGAAGATTATAAGTAGTAGATATAAGTGTTTTCGGTAGGAGTGTTTATTATGGGTATCATCTTACAGATCCTAGGTATAGTCATCGCATTAATAGCAGTCACTGTAAGTTGGCAGATTGTGCGTAATACTCATCGCATTGCTTTTCATGGCGAGTCAGCTTGGCGCAAGGCCTTGTTTGATGCTATTGATAATCCGCATTGGACTGATGGGGATCTAGAAAAGATTCGCAATCGGATGAATTTGAAAATTTTGGCCTTTTATGAACACCGGCAATCCTCTGGTCACTTAGATGGTGAATCTTTTCAAGCCTTGCATAGAGAACTGGATCAGTTCCCAGAATTAGATAAGGGCGAAAAATTACTAGATTTGAGGATATTTTTTGAGATTGATCGATTGCTTACACTCATGCAAGATTCTGAGCTTGAAAATCTACCTTATTCGGAGACAAAGACTTTGCGGCAATTAGTGCGGATGAAACTTAAAAATGACTGGCTTGTCTTTAATGGACGGAGCAAGGAGTTTAACAATGAAGAAACTATTGAAAAATGGCGGATTTAACTCTTCAGTTCTGTAGTAGGGTAGTATTTATTGGCCTATGGGGCCTATTACTATAATTTTTATTTGGGAGATTCTATGAAACCCGTTTATGCATCTATCGTTAAAATCCTCATGCGGATTATGAACATAACTCTTTTCTTAGTAGGGATTGTCCTCTGTGGAGCTGTTGTGGATACCTTAATAAGCCTAGGGCATACGGCCTGGCTAGGCTTTTTTAAGCATGGTGGCTTTTCTGACTTGATCGAAGAGCTCATCACCTTCTTCCTTTATTTCGAATTTTTGGCTCTTATTGTAAAGTACTTTAAGAATAACTACCACTTTCCCCTGGATTTCTTCCTCTACATAGGGATTACAGCAGTAGTAAGGCTTCTCATTGTATCCCATGAGACAGCCTTAGATACCATGATTTGGGCAGCAGCTATTTTGATATTGGTTATTAGCCTAGTTCTAGTAGAGAAATTTGTACATAATGAATAAGACCTCATTGGTCTTTGGATGATACTTCCACGACTAGAGTATAGAGTATACCAGGGCGGCCTCTTTAGGAGGCCGTTTTTTGTTTGCTCCTATCTTATAATAGGTATGTACTTGTCTTAACCTTATTAAGGTCATGGATACATAAAAAATAGGAATAGCCAGATTAAAGGTATAAAGGCTTATTTTGTTGTATTCTATAAGTGTGATAGGTATCACTTTTTGTAGCTGAAGAGGAGGCTACCTCTATTATGAATTAGGCTCACTTGTGATTACCTGTATCTGTGCTCTTATGTAAAAGCGCTAAGCTTAGGAGGTTACCATGGAAATTCCAATTCGTTATGGTAAGGATGAAGTTATCAATCTAAAGTTGGACCAAAAGAATTTATTGGGTGTTTTTAATCCTAATCAAGTGGAAAAAAAGGATGAAGAAACATTAATTAAGGAAGCCTTAGCCCATCCAGTGCAACAAAAATCCTTTGACGATTTTATCGCTGGTGATGATCCACTGGTTATCATCGTTAATGATGGGACTCGTCCTACACCTACGGCTAAAATCTTGAAGGAAATTTACCCTAAGATTAGAGACCGCAAAAAAACCTTTATCATTGCTACTGGCTGTCATAGGGTGGGGAACTTGGAAGAATATCATATGATTTTCTCTAAGGAAATCTATGAAGAAATCGCTGCTAAGGACGAGCTTCATAACCACGATGCTAAGAATGACCCTATGACCTACTTGGGGGCTAGTGCCAATGGAACGGAAATGTACCTTAACTCCATCGTTGCAGAGGCTAAGAAGGTTATCGTCATCGGTTCTGTAGAACCCCATTATTTTGCCGGTTACACCGGCGGTCGCAAGGCCTTTTTGCCAGGGGTGGCCAAGTATGAAACTATCGAACAAAACCATAAACTAGCCTTGTCCCATAAGGCGCAAGCCTTGGCCCTCGCGGGGAATCCAGTTCATGAAGATATGATCGATGCTATGAAAGTTCTCAAGGATATTGACGTATTCTCCATCCAAACCGTATTGGATAGTGAGCATGGCGTATACTTCGTTTCTTGTGGGGACCTCTTTGCTAGCTTTGATCAATGCGTAGAAAAGGCCGATGAGGTATTCTGTGTAACCATTCCTAAAAAAGCGGATATCGTTATTTCCGTTGCTCCATATCCTATGGATGTTGACCTCTACCAAGCTCAAAAAGCCTTGGATAATGGCAAACTAGCCTTGGCTCAGGATGGCATCCTCATCATGGTAGCTAAATGCCGGACAGGGATTGGCCCTAAACCATTCTTTAAGCTCATGGCATCCGCTCCAACTGGAGAAGAAGTTTTGAAAAAGATTGACCAAGAATTCCACTTGGGCTACCACAAGGCGGCTAAGATGGCAGAAATTTCCCTGTGGGCACAAACTTGGGCTGTATCTGACTTGTCTGATGAAGATATGAAAGCTGTTCATCTCAAACCATACCATGATTTACAAAAGGCTTTGGATGAAGCCTTAGCTGAAAAGGGGCCAGATGCATCTGTTGTTATATTGCCATTTGGTTCTATGTCCGTTCCTAAGGAGGCTTAAGTGTGAATACCCTTTTCTACGACTGTAAAAGAGGCATCAGTGGAGATATGAATATAGGAGCCATGTTGGACTTGGGTGTAGATTTTTCCTACCTCGAATCCCAATTGGCTCAATTAGGTCTTGTGCATGAGTATAGCCTGACCTGTCAGGAAGTTTTGAAAGCTGGCATCCGGGCTATTCAATTTGATGTGATTCTGAAAGAGCATCATGACCACAATCAAGCTAGTAGTCATCATGGCCGCCATTTTAGGGATATCGAAAAGATTATTAGGAAATCCAGCCTCTCGGACTTTGTTGTAGATAAGGCCTTAGAAATATTTGCTCTTATAGCCCAGGCGGAGGGACATGTACATGGTAAGGACCCTCTAGAAGTCCACTTCCATGAGGTGGGTGCTGTTGATTCTATTGTGGATATTGTAGGAGCCTGTATCTGTTATGAAGCCTTAGGCAAACCAAAGATTATAGCTACACCAGTTGCCCTAGGTGGCGGTAGTGTGACCTGTGCCCATGGGACCCTTCCTGTGCCGGCACCAGCTGTTGTAGAGCTAGCTAAGGGGGTGCCGTTGACACTGGGAGACGCTGATTTTGAACAAACTACGCCAACTGGTATGGCCATTATTAAGTGTTTAGCTAGTGATTTTGTGGATACCTTCTCAGGGCGTATTGATAGGGTGGCCTATGGTGCTGGTAAGAAAGAAGCTGACTTCCCTAATGCCCTCCGGGTCATGGCCTGCCAAGAGGGCGTAGGTCATAGAACTAGTATGGTGAGCCACCAGTATATGGTGGAAACTAATATTGATGATATGGACGGAGAGTCCCTATCCTTTGCTTGCCAAGAACTACTCAAGGCAGGGGCACTAGATGTCTTTACCACCGCCATTGGCATGAAGAAAGGGCGGCCTGCTTGTAAACTTAGCCTTCTTTGTAGGGAAGAGGACTTAGATAACTTAGAAAGGCTAGTCTTTATTCATACGACCGCTATTGGTTTACGAACTTACCAGGTGACAAAGCGGGAGTTAAAAAGAGAATTTCAAAGGGTAGAAACCATATATGGTCCTATAGGGCTTAAAGTGAGCTATCTAGATGAGAAGCCGCTTAGGGTGAAGGCGGAATTTGATGATTGTCGGGCCAGTGCCTTAGCGCATGGTGTGAGCTTACAAACAGTGAGAGATGAAGCAATAGAGACATGGAAGCAATTGAAGAAGTAAAACAGGGCATAGAAGGATTAGAAAATTTAGCGGTAGCCTTTTCGGGAGGGGTGGATTCCACCTTGTTGGTTTATCTAGCCCATCAGATCTTAGGGGATAAGATGGTGGCGATGACTATGCACTCCCCTTATATTTCTGGACGGGAGGTTACAGAGGCAATAGAGTTTGCCAAAACCTATGGTATTCCTCATGAAGTTATTGATGTGACCGTGGATGATGCGGTCAAGACTAATCCAGAAGACCGTTGCTATCTGTGTAAGAAGGCTGTTTTTACCAAGCTCATAGAAGTGGGAAAACAAATGGGTTTTTCTCACTTTGCTGATGGTACAAATCATGATGATTTAGGGGAGTATCGTCCTGGCCTCAGAGCCTTAAGGGAGTTGGGAATTATCTCTCCCCTTACCGTCTTAAGTAAGGACCAAATCCGGTGCTACTCTAAAAATTGGGGCTTACCTACAGGCGATAAGCCTTCCTATGCCTGCCTCTTGACGCGCTTACCATATGACTACGAGTTTACCGAGGCTGATTTAGAGACCATTGAGTGGGCGGAGAATCTCTTGATAGCCTATGGGTATGCCAATGTAAGGGGTCGTTATGACGGTGCTAATCTAAGGATTGAGTTACCCTATGACTTGATGTCCGAGTTGTTACAGGATCCTGCTTTCAAAGAGATTGTTAAAAAGTTAGACAGTCGTATAAAAGGGCAGATTAGCCTAGACCTAAGAGGATTGAGAAAGGATGTGTTGGCATGAGAGAAAGGGAGATTTGCCAACTCGTAGAGGCGATTCAAAAGCATGAGCTATCTAAAGACCAAGCCTATCAAATTTTGAAGGACTATCCTTTTAAGGATATAGGTTGTGCTAAGGTTGATACCCAACGGGAGAGTCGAACAGGCTATCCAGAGGTCATCTTTGGTCAGGGTAAGAGCCCGGGAGAAATTCTATCCATCACCAAATGTATGGCAGAAGCAGGACAGAATATACTGATTACGAGGACCAGTCGAGAGGTCTATGAGTTACTTAAAGAACGGTTAGGAGACATATCCATTTCCTATAATGATCGGGGGCATACCATTTCTGTCTTGTTGACCGAGCCAGAAGAGACTGAATCGATGATTGCTATTGTATCTGCTGGCACAGCTGACAATGGGGTAGTAGAGGAAGCCTATGAGACAGCTCGTATGTTGGGTAATCGCGTGGAGAAGATTACTGATGTGGGTGTAGCTGGTATCCATCGCCTTTTCGCTAACCTAGACCGGATACGCCAGGCTAAGGTCATCATTGCGGTAGCCGGTATGGAAGGGGCCTTACCAAGTGTTGTGGCGGGCTTGGTGGCGGCGCCTGTCATTGCAGTCCCTACATCGGTAGGCTATGGGGCCAATTTAGGTGGGATTAGTGCCCTCTTGGGTATGCTCAACTCTTGTGCCAATGGAATTTCTGTAGTGAATATAGACAATGGGTTTGGAGCCGCCTATAATGCTAGCTTAATCAATCATTTATAGGCTTAACTAGGGGAATTAAGAGTTTTCGGTTTACTCGAGTGAAACGTAAGCATAAAAAAGCAAGTTGACCAGTTTGGTTAACTTGCTTTTTTTAGGTAGAGAATGATGGTTTTTGTTGACAAAGAAGGGAGAGCATTGTAGGATAGGAACATATTGAAAAGACAAATGTCCGCTTGAAATGAACATTTGATGATGGATATAGCTTGTCTTTATATACTAGGTCCCAAGGGGGACGTTTTTTTATACCTTCCTGATGAGAGGAGACAGTCTATGGATGCAAACCTATTACAGCATATGAAACGAGCCAGGGATTGGCGAATTATCTTTCCCGTATTTCTGGTTTCTATTATCGCCTGTATAGATCGGGTTAACATAGCCTATGCCAAGTTGACCATGACCCAAGACTTGACTTGGATTACCCCAGAGGTCTTCGGTATGGGCGCGGGCATATTCTTTGTGGGTTACCTAATATTTGAAATCCCAGGGTCTCTTGTGGCGGCCCATTTTTCTGCCACAAAGTGGATTGCCCGTATCATGTTCACCTGGGGTCTGGTGTCCATCTTTATGGCCTTTGTGTCCACGGAGTTTGAATTCTATCTCTGCCGTTTCCTCTTGGGGGCCGCCGAGGCTTCTCTGTATCCGGTTATTTATTCGGTCCTCTTCCCCCGGTGGTTTACCGCAGCAGAACGGTCTCGGGCAACAAGCCTCATGCTGACATCCCTCCTCTTATCCAACATTCTAGGGGCTCCCATTGCGGGTGTCCTCCTAGAATCATCCTTCTTTGGTCTGCATGGTTGGCAAGAACTCTTTATCTTAGAAGCCGTGCCAGCCCTTATATTTGCAGTTATCTTTTTCTTTGCTGTTAAGGATAGGCCAGACCAAGTATCTTGGCTCTCTCAGGAGGAAAAGGACTATCTTACAGAAAACTATGAGAAAGAGAAGGCAGCCATGCAAAAGGTGAAGCGCTACTCTGTTCGTAAGGCCTTCACTGACCCTAAGGTACTTAAGCTCTGCCTGATCTACTTCCTTTGGGTGGTAGGTTTCTGGGGCTTTTACTTCTGGATGCCAACAGTTCTCAAGGAATTATCAGGCCTTTCTACATCCCTCTTAGGAGGGGCTATCGCCATCCCTATGATAGCAGCCCTAGTAGTACAAGTGATTATCTCTAAGACGGCTACCCTTACAGGGGATAAGGTTTGGCATGTAGCGGGAGCCTTGACAGTAGGGGCTGTTGGCCTTGCCTTATCACCTTTTGCCTCAAATTTAGCCCTAGCCCTTGTGCTCGTCTGTATGTCTGCTATCGGTATCCATGCAGCCATGGGGGTTTGGTGGACCATTCCAACTACCTTCTTAACGGGACCGGCAGCCGCTGGATCCATCGCACTTATTAACTCCTGTGGTAATGTGGGAGGCTGGGTTGGGCCTAACATGATGGCTTGGATTAAGGTTAATACAGGCTCCTTTGATGTAGGGTATTACATTATGGGTGGTGCCATGCTGTTGGCAGCTCTATTGGTCCTCACCATTAAATATGGTTTTACCGGAAAAAAAGTCAAACAATAAGTCTATTAGACTTCCTATATAAAAAAGAAGCCTTCTCTAAGGAGAAGGCTTCTTTTTGCATGACTACGTTTACTAGATTTCCTCTGCCTTAGCCATGTAAGACCGGATCAGTTCGCAAGATTTATGGAAGAGTTCTTGCTCCTTATCGGTCATAGGGAGTTCAATGATGGCTTCTACGCCGTCTTTACCCAAGATAACAGGGGTAGAGGCGTAGACGTGATCTTCACCATAATGGCCATCCAAGGCAACAGAGCAAGGGAGAATTTTCTTTTCATCGTGCAAGATGGCACGAATTAATTCGACCGTGGCTGTAGCAATGCCGAATTCTGTAGACCCCTTGCCGTTGAGAACTACATAGCCTTGGTGTTTAACGGCTTCATTGAGGGCCTCTTCATCCAAAGGAGGAAAGCGGTCTGGCATATCTTCTTGGAGTTGGTAAAGACTTTTGCCGCCTATCATGATGCGGGAGAAGGGAATCATAGAGGAGAAACCGTGTTCACCCATAGCATAGGCTTGGAGGGACTTAGGAGAGATATTGTACTTTTGGGATAAGAGCATTTGTAGACGAGCAGAATCCAAAGCTGTGCCAGAAGAGATGATCTTGTGTTTTGGATAGTCCAAGTGCTTTTGCAAGTAAGCTGCTATGACATCAGCAGGGTTGGAGATGGAAATAATGATACCAGAGAAACCTGACTTTTTAAGACGAGGAATGATGTCCTTGCAGATATTGATGGTGCCGGCTAACATATCTAAGCGGTCTTGCCCCTTTACAGGGAGTAGGCCAGAGGCGTTGACGATGATATCGCAGTCGCCCAAGTCCTCTACGGGAACAGCATAAGCTCTCACTTGATGAGGTAGGTAGGATGTAGAATCCTTAATGTCCTCAGCTTGGGAAATAGCCTTATCCTTATCCACATCCGCTATATAGAGTTCATCTACTTGGCCTTGTGTGGCTAGGGAGAGTGCAACATGGGAGCCGACATGACCGGCCCCGATAATACCGATTTTTCGTAATTTAATAGACATAATTAGACCTCCTATATAGCTTGTATTATAGCACTAAATTCTCCTTATAAACCTGCATAGGGCAATAAAATTGTATAGATTGATGTTATAAAATCCTTAGATTATGAGTGTATACTAGGAATTGAGTTGGTAGGAGCTTCATTAAGGTTTTTTTATTTAAATATAGTATATACAATATGTGTTTTTTGCTATGACTATGGTAGGTGATTGTATGGATTTTGTAACAAGCCTTATCTTGGTAGTTTTCTTTTTAGTTCTTTTGATTGCTCTAGTTTTTACCCTTATCGGCCTACCTGGCAACTGGCTCATGATGTTGGCCATAGCTATAACAGGTCTGATTACTAAGGGGAATCTTTTCTCCCTATGGCAGTGTATTATTCTGGTAGGCATTTTGCTACTAGGGGAAATCATAGAGTTTGCCTTACCTCTCCTCGGGGCTAGGCGTTATAAGCCATCCTCTTGGGCCTATGGGGCATCCATTATAGGGGCTCTTGTGGGTGGTATCATGGGAACAGCTATTATACCGCTTATAGGTGGCTTCATTGGGGCTGCCTTAGGTGTATTCTTCTTAACCTATTTTGTGGAAAGTCTCCAGGCTAGGAGACAAGAAGAAGCGCAGCATATAGCTCGATCAGCTATGATTGGGTCCTTGGTGGGCATGACCATTAAGTTTTCCTTGGCAGTTGGCATCCTCTGCTATATGTTTGTTTATCTTGTGGTTACCTATATTGGCTCTTTGTAAATCGCTAGCTATCTCTTGTAGGTCTCGCTAGACCTATGATAGATAGCTTTTTCTTTTGGTTTTGTATAGTTTTAAGCTATCGTGGTATAATTTAAATCTATGAAAATCATTGTTCTAGAGGACCTATGTACTCTAGGCCTATTTGATTGTGAAAGTAATGTTATTATAAAGGGGATTTTATGACCTTACAGCAATTGAAATATATCGTAGCCGTGGCGGAGACTGGGAATATGACCGAAGCGGCGGAAAAGCTCTTTATTGCACAACCTTCTTTGACTAACGCCATTCGCAACCTGGAGAATGAAATGGGTATTACTGCCTTTACTAGGTCTAATAAGGGTGTTGAATTGACTCGGGAAGGGGAGGAATTGCTCTCCTATGCTCGGCAGATTTTGGAACAGGCCGATGTGATGGCAGAGCACTTCCAAGGAGAGAAACACCGACGGCCTCACTTGTCCGTATCCTGCCAACATTATTCCTTTGCGGTTAATGCCTTTGTTGATGTTATTCGCAAGTATGATGCAGACGAGTATAACTTTACCCTTCGGGAGACTACGACTTACGAAATTATTGACGATGTATCCGTTGGTCGCTCTGAAGTGGGAGTCCTTTATTTGAGTCAAAGAAATGAGCAGGTTTTGAGCAAAATGCTCAAGAAAAATGACCTACAATTTGAAGAACTATTCGTGGCTCATCCTCATGTCTTCTTGTCCGATAAGGATCCTTTGGCTCATAAGGAGATCATTAGTATGGAAGACCTTTACCCTCATCCTTATCTTGTTTTTGAACAAGGCAGCCATAACTCTGCCTCCTATGCAGAGGAGTTTGTGCCAACCTTGGAATTTGATAAGCAAATCATGGTGAGAGACCGGGCGACCCTCTTTAACCTCCTCCATGGTCTTCATGGCTTCACCGTATCTACTGGTGTGATTGATGCTAAGATTAATGACCCTAATGTAGTGGCTCGGCCTTTGGATGTACCAGGGCAAATGCGAGTGGGCATTATTACGGCTAAGCAGAAGAAGCTTAGCCGCTATGCATCGGCCTATGTAGAGGCCCTCTACCACCATGTACCCCGTTAGGCTATGGTTAGCTAAGAAAGGCTGAAAAGGTAAGGAAGGCTTATTAAAACTAAGTCTTAGTATCTAGTCATAAATTTACTTTCAGTATATAATGGAGAGTATAAGGGAGCTCAGGCTCAGTCTATTTACTGGTAATAATCTATGACCTATATATAGAAGGGAAGACTCATGTTCAAACGTATTTTGATTGCCAACCGCGGCGAAATCGCGGTTCGTATTATTCGTGCTTGCCAAGAATTGGATATTGAAACGGTTGCTATTTATTCCGAAGCCGATGAAACTGCCTTGCATGTACAGTTGGCTGACTATGCTATTTGTGTAGGCCCAGCGGATGCTCTGTCCTCTTACCTCAATAAGGAAGCCGTTCTCCAAGCAGCTTTGGATGCGCAAGCTGATGCGGTTCACCCTGGCTATGGATTCCTCTCTGAAGACGCTGACTTTGCAGAAATGATTACTAACAATGGTATGGTATGGATTGGACCAAACCCTGATACCATTCGATTGGTCGGCGACAAGGACGTAGCTCGTGCATCCATGGTGCCATCCGGTATTCCTATGTCCAAGGGGTCTGATCCTTTGACATCCAATGAAGAAGCTATCGAAGCAGCTCGTGAAGTAGGCTACCCAGTTATCTTGAAACCAGTTGCTGGTGGCGGCGGTAAGGGCATGGCTGTAGCTAACAATGAAGAAGAACTGATCGATATCCTTAAGTACAAGGTGGATATTCTCAAGGTTAAGTACTACTTTGAACATTATATTGCTCGATCCCGCCACATTGAAGTGCAGATCGTAGCCGATAACTATGGTGAAGTACTGCACTTGGGTGAACGGGAATGCTCTATCCAACGGCGCAACCAAAAATTGATTGAAGAATCTCCATCCATCGCTTTGACAGACGAAATGCGGGAACGGGTAGGGCAATTGGCAGTTAAGGCTGCTAAGTCCGTTCACTATTCCAATGTAGGTACCGTAGAATTCCTCTTGGACTTGGCTACCAATGATTTCTTCTTCATGGAAATTAACCCTCGTATCCAAGTAGAACATGGTGTTACGGAGTTGGTAACAGGCGTTGATTTGGTGCGGACACAAATCCGTATTGCTGCTGGTGAGTCTTTGGACTTTGTACAAAAGGATGTACGCTTTACGGGCCACGCTATTGAATGTCGTATCAATGCAGAAGACCCTGATAATAACTTCTTGCCATCTCCTGGTCTCATCACCTTTTTGCATGAACCTTCTGGCCCTCGAGTTCGTTTTGATTCCGGTGTAACAGCAGGTTTATCCATCCAACCATACTATGACTCCATGATTGCTAAGGTTTTGGTTTATGGCCGTAACCGCGGTGATGCTATTAAAATTATGGAACGGGCCCTTAAGGAGTTCCGCATCGATGGTGTAAAGACAACTGTTTCCTTACACCAAAAAGTCTTATCTGACTACAAGTACCGCACGGGTGATATTGATACACAATTCGTAAAGAATCGCTTGCCAATCTACGAGAGCGTACCTCACGAACACAACTAATATAGGAGTCTGGACCTGTCTTAAGGCCCCCATTCTGGTTTAGCCAGGGTGGGGGCCTTTTTTTATCTATCACTAAAAAATGGGGGAAGTGTAAAAAATAATAATAAGAATGGCGTAATTTAGGGCTTTATAGGCTTAAAAAGGTTGACTATTGGACATAAAACACGCATAATTAAAAAGTATTTAATTTTGTATGGCGCACAAATGTATTGTGCAGAAAGATAGGTGGGTGTTCCATGAAAAAATCTCTTTGGAAACAAATGCTTTCTATTGCCATGGTTGGTGTGATGGCGGTAGGGTTTGCCGGTTGTGGCTCTTCCTCTTCCTCCAATGCTGACAAGGCAGATGGCGTGAAAATCGCTCTTTTGACTGCTACTTCCGGTTCTGGTGCCGCTTACGGCGAATCCATTAAAAATGGTGCAGAACTAGCAGTTGAACAAATTAATGGTCAATCTGACTCTGTTAAACTCAACCTTCAAGTAGAAGATACTAAAGGTGATAAGAACGAGGCTATCAACGCTATGAATAAGGTTATCTCTAAAGACCGTGTTGTAGGCGTTATCGGCCCAATGTTCTCTGGCTCTATGCTCGCAGCTGGTCCAATCGCTAACCAACAAAAAGTAGTAGCACTTGGTACCTCTACAACAGCAAACGGTATCACTGATATCGGTGAATACATCTTCCGTAATGCTGTTCCAGAAGCAGATGCTGTACAACAAGCCATTGTTCAATCTCATAAGACTTTGGGCTACAAAACGGCAGCTGTTTTGTACTCTAACAATGATGACCAAATGGTATCTGTAAATAAAATTGCACAAGATACTTTGCAAAAAGAAGGTGTTCAAATCGTAGCAACTGAAACATTTGCTAACAAAGACACAGACTTCTCTGCACAATTGACTAAAATCCAACAAGCTAAACCAGATGTAATCGTGGTGGCTGCCCTCTATCAAGAAGGTTCCCTCATCATGAAAAAGATGCGCGAAATGGGTATGAATCAACCTGTTATCGGCTCTAACGGTTTTAATAGTCCACAATTCATCAAAACTGCTGGCGCTGCAGCTGATGGTGCTATCGTTGGTACACCATGGTTCCCTAATAAGGACGACCAAAAGGTTAAAGACTTCAAAAAGGCTTACCATGACAAATATGGTAAAGATCCAGACCAATTTGCAGCACAATCCTACGATGCGGTTTACCTCTTCGAAGCAGCTATTAAACAAGCGGGTATTAAACCAGGCGACGATGTAACTAAGGCTCGTGAACTCTTCCGTAATACATTGGCTAACATCAAAGACTTTGTTGGTGTAACTGGTAAGTTCGCATTCACTGAACATCGCGACCCTAAGATGGACTTGCAAGTTCTTCAAATTAAGGGTGGGGAATACCAACCATTGACTAAATAATCTTAGCCAATCAATTTAATAAGGAGTGACAATCTCGTGTTTTTACAGCAATTAGTTAACGGGCTTACGCTCGGTTCTTTATACGCTGTCATTGCAATCGGGTTGACACTGGTGTTCGGTGTTTTGGACATCATCAATATGGCTCACGGAGGCATCTTTATGATAGGTGCCTTCGTTGGTCTTTTTATGGTGGTAAATTTCCAAATGAACATCTTTGTTGCCATCATCGTTGCCATGATAGTAGGGGCCATTCTCGGCTACTTATTAGAAGTCTTTGCACTTCGTCCTTTGCGTCGCAAAAAAGTATCACACTTGGCGCCACTTATTTCTACTATCGGTGTATCTATTTTCTTGGAATCCTTGGCTCTCCTCATTTGGGGACCACAAACACGGACCTTCGGTGGTACCCTTTCCGCAGCACCATTTGATTTTGGTATCTTTAAGATTTCTATGGTACAAATCATTGGCTTGGGCGTATCCGTCCTTCTCATGATTATCTTAAATATCCTGATAAAGAAGACCAAAATTGGTAAAGCGATCCGGGCCACATCCCTATCTACGGAAACCGCAGCCCTCTTGGGGATCAACGCAACCCGTGTTATTTCCGTAACCGTTATGCTCGCATCCGCCTTGGGTGCTGCTGCCGGTGTCCTAGTAGGCCTCTCCTTCGATGCGATTGAACCTATGATGGGTTCCATCATCGTATTTAAGGGGCTTGCCGTATTGATCCTCGGCGGTCTTGGCAATATTACAGGGGCTATGGTAGGGGGCTTCATCTTGGGTGTAGCGGAAGTATTCACCGTTGCTTACGGTGCTTCTTCTTACCGGGATGCAGTGGCCTTTGGCCTCATTATCATTCTCTTGTTCTGGAGACCACAAGGTCTCTTTGGTTCCAAAGATAAAGGAGGTCGCCCATAATGGATATTTTCAATCCTTACTACCTCCAAGTAGTGATGTTTATGATCATCAATGCTATCCTTGGTATTTCCCTTTACTTTACCTTGTCTTCTGGTCAGCTTTCCTTGGGGGCTGCGGGCTTTATGGGTATTGGCGCTTATGTGGCAGCCCTCTTATCCCTCAAGGCTGATGTGCCTATTATTATCGCTATCATCATCGGCGGTTTAGTAGCAGCCTTGGCGGCGGTTATCATCGGCTTGCCAACCACCCGTTTGAAAGGTCTCTATTTAGCTATTGCCACCTTGGGCTTTGGCGAAGTAGTGCGGGTTATCATCCTTAATATGGATGTAACCAATGGTGCTTTGGGCTTGTCTGGGATTCCTTCTATCCCACAAAAATTGACATCCTTCCTCTATTCTGTAGACTTTGATGGCATGGATGTACAAGCAGCTGCTAACCTCTTGACCATCCTTATTTTGCTCATTGTCTTAATCCTCATCATCGCCTTTTGCGTGCGTATCGGCAATAGCCGGATTGGCCGTGCCTTTGCAGCGATTAAGGCGGATGATCATGCAGCAGAACTCATGGGCATTAACGTAGTTTACTATAAGATGTTGTCCTTCGTTGTGGGTGCTTTCATGGCCGGTGTAGGCGGTGGTCTCTATGCCCATATTACTAACTTCATTAACCCAACTGACTTTGGTTACCATAAGGTTGTACAAATTCTCCTGTATCCAGTATTTGGTGGTTCCGATGTAGTATGGGGTTCTCTTTTGGGCTCCTTCGTCCTCACACTCTTGCCAGAAGTTCTTCGCTTCTTATCCGATTACCGGGATATCATTTACGGCCTTCTCTTGGTAGTTCTTATGGCCTTCCGTCCAAATGGTATTTTGACAGAATCCTTAACTGCTAAGATTGCACGTAATTTGGGCCTTCATAAGGATCCTAAAATTCCTGACACTCAAGTTTTGACAGAACGTTTCGAAGCCTATAAACGGGCTCATGAAGACGAAAAATAGGAGGTGATACCATGCTATTAGAATTGAATGAAGTTTCTAAACGCTTTGGTGGTGTAGCCGCTTTGACTGGTATCACCTTTAGCGTAAAGGAAGGTGAGGTGTATGGAGTTATCGGTCCAAATGGGGCTGGTAAAACGACCCTCTTCAACTTGATTACAGGCGTATTCCCAGTGTCGGAAGGGGAAATCGTCTTTGACGGCATGTCCGTTGTTGGCGTTAAACCTCACCGTACAGTAGAAATGGGGATAGCCCGTACCTTCCAAAATATCCGTCTCTTCGGCTCTATGACAGCCTTGGAAACCGTTCTTACAGGCATGCACTGTCGGACTGGTTCTGGTGTTTTAGCTTCCTTCTTAAGGACTAAGCGCCAACGGGTAGAAGAAGAACGTTGTCGTGGCATTGCTTATGAGTTCCTCAAATTGGTTGGCCTTGAAGCGGATGCTAACGAAGTAGCGACCTCCTTGCCCTATGGTAAACAACGGCGCCTTGAAATCGCCCGTGCCTTAGCCACTCATCCACAGTTGATTCTCTTGGATGAACCAGCGGCAGGTATGAATGATAGTGAAACGGAATCTCTCCGTCAGCTGATCGGTAAGATTCGTGACCTCGGTATTACTGTAATCGTTATTGAACACGATATGAATCTTATGATGAATATTTGTGACCGCTTGGTAGTATTCAACTTTGGTAAAAAAATAGCCGAAGGAACGCCACAAGAAATTCAAGATAACCCAGAAGTTATCGAAGCTTACTTAGGGAAGGAGGATTAACATGTTAGAACTTAAAGGCGTCGTATCTGGTTACGGCAACATTACAGCATTGAAATCCATCGACCTAAGTGTGCCAGAAGGGAAAATCGTATCCCTCATCGGTGCTAATGGGGCTGGTAAATCTACGACTATGCGTACCATTATGGGGCTTGTAAAAGCGCGCGAAGGGTCTATCTCCTTCTTGGGTCAAGATTTGACTAAGCTCAAAACCCACGAGATTGTAAAAGCTGGTATCTCTTTGGTTCCAGAAGGCCGGCAAATCCTTCAAGATATGACAGTCTATGAAAACTTGGAAATGGGTGCTTATATCCGTAAGGATAAGGCTGGTATTGAAGAAGATATTAAAAAGGTCTTTAAACGGTTCCCAATCTTGGATGAACGGTCCTATCAATTGGGGGGGACCTTATCCGGTGGTCAACAACAAATGTTGGCTATCGGCCGGGCTCTTATGGCCCGTCCAAAACTCTTACTCTTGGACGAACCATCCATGGGCTTAGCCCCTTTGGTGGTGAATGAAATCTTTGAAGTTATCAAGGAAATTAGCCAAGAGGGAACAACTGTTTTGGTGGTTGAACAAAATGTACGGCAAGCCTTGAAAATCGCTGACTATGCCTATGTTTTGGAAACTGGGAAAATGGTTTTGGATGGATCTGCTGAAGAAGTGCGCCATGACCCTCGCGTTATGGAAGCCTACTTGGGCGGCCGTGTAGAATAAAATCTATAGCTCACCTATCAAAGGGACTGGTCTAATGACCAGTCCCTTTTTCATGGCTAGTTGTTAATCTTACTCCTGGCAGAATGTCTTTGTTTTACTTATTTTTTATTTAGCTTATTGATACCCATAGGATTGAATGTCTGCCTCATATGAACAAAAAAATTTTTTTATATGAGAATGGGTGTGAATAAAAAGTGAAAATACAGATGAAATAAGACTTATAAGGCTCTTTCTGTGTTTCTTTTAGAATTTGGATATATGGTAGATTATCTTGAATTGCTCTACTATATATGGTATATTACTACTGTAATCTTTAAAAAATAAAGACTATATGAATAGCCACACCTTAGGATGTGGTATTTTTGTGGCCTTATGGGGCCATTACAGTGTGATAGGGGGATTGGGTGCTCTTAGAAGGAAGTATGACCCAATGCTTTTTTCTAAGAACATCTAATTCTACAAGAAGAGATGTAACTATAACTAGGGGGTAAACAGTCATGTTGCAAGTAATAAAACGCGACGGCACTAAGGTGCCATTTGATAAGGCTAAGATTGCTAAAGCAATCGAAAAGGCTGAACATTCTTCTACAGGCCTCTTTGAAGAAGGTCTGGCGGACCGCATTGCGGGGGAAATTGAAGACTATGCTAAGGCCATTAATAAAGATTTAACTATCTATGCTATCGAAGATCAAGTTTATTACAAACTCCTAGAAAATAAGAACCCAGCTACAGCTCGGGCCTATGAAAACTACAAGGCTGTACAAGCTTTCAAACGGCAACAAAATACTACAGATGATGACATCATTGGCCTCTTAGACCGATCTAATGTAGCTGTTTTAGACGAAAACTCCAACAAGGATGCGGCTATTGTGTCCACCCAACGTGACCTTATCGCAGGGGAAGTATCTAAGGATATTGCCCGTCGTAAGATCATTCCTACGGATATATTGGAAGCTCATGACTCTGGGGCTATTCACTTCCATGATATGGACTATATCATCCAACCAATGTTCAACTGTTGTCTTATCAACTTGGAAGATATGTTGAACAATGGGACTGTTATTAACGGTAAGAAGATTGATACACCAAAATCCTTCCAAGTAGCCTGCACGGTGACCACGCAAATTATCGCCCAAGTAGCATCTGGCCAATATGGCGGCCAATCCATTAATGGTATTGACCGTATTTTAGCTCCATTCGTTCGTAAATCCTATGACAAACTTTTGGCACAAGTTATCGAAGAACAAGTGGAAGTCTACGGCATGGAACCAAACATGGAAAAGGCTAAAGAAATCGCTTGGAAACGGACTCGCAAGGAAGTCAAAGACGGTATACAAACTATCCAATACCAAATTAATACCCTTATGACTACCAATGGGCAAGCGCCATTTGTAACCCTTTTCATGCACTTCGATCCTAAATCTGAATACGCTAAAGAAGCGGCTCTTATTGACGAAGAGATTTTGAAACAACGGATTCAAGGTGTTAAAAATGATGCGAATGTGTACATTACACCTGCCTTCCCTAAGTTGATTTACGTTTTGGATGAACACAACATTCACCCAGATGCGCCATACTACTATTTGACTGAGCTGGCTGCTAAATGTACGGCTAAACGCATGTATCCAGACTATATTTCCGCTAAGAAAATGCGTGAAATTTACGATGGCAATGTATTCTCTCCAATGGGTTGCCGGTCCTTTTTGGCTCCTTGGAAGGACGAAAATGGCAACTTTAAATTCGACGGCCGTTTTAATATGGGCGTTGTATCCCTTAATTTGCCACAAATCGGGATTTTAGCTAATGGGTCTGAAGAAAAGTTCTTTGAAATCTTGGCTAAACGTTTGGATTTGGCTAAGAGAGCCCTCCTTCTTCGCTATAACCTCTTGAAGGATGTGGTATCCGATGTATCGCCTATTCACTGGCAACATGGGGCCATTGCCCGCCTGGGTAAGGGGGAAAAGATTGGTAAATACCTAGAAAACGGCTATGCTACTATCTCTCTTGGCTATATTGGCATCTATGAAGCAACCAAACTTATTACTGGTGAATCTAATACGGGTAAAAAGGGATCTGTCTTTGCTTTAAAGGTCATTGATGCCCTCCATGATGCAACTGAAAGCTGGAAGAAGGAGACTGGCTTGGGATTTGGCCTCTATGGGACCCCTGCAGAATCCTTGACTAACCGCTTCTCCTCTTTAGACCGTGCTCGCTTTGGCATCATTGAAGATATCACTGATAAGGGTTACTATACTAACTCCTACCACGTGAACGTACGAGAAGAAATCAATGTCTTCGATAAGTTCAAATTTGAATCAGAATTCCAAAAACGTTCTACTGGCGGTTGCATTTCTTATGCGGAAATTCCTAATATGACCAACAACATCGAAGCTGTCTTGACTATGATTAAGTACATTTATGACAATATTTCCTATGCGGAATTCAATACTAAATCCGATTATTGCCATGAATGTGGCTTTGATGGGGAAATTATTCTTAATGAAAACAATGAATGGGAATGTCCTCGTTGCCATAATAAAGACCGCGATAAACTGACAGTTATCCGCCGTACTTGTGGCTACTTGGGTGAAAACTTCTGGAATGAAGGCCGCACCAAAGAAATCAAAGACCGCGTAATGCATATATAAGAGCGCTTTCAAATGACTAGGAGTGAGGCTTAGCCGAACGACGCAGTCATTTGTTAAAAGCGCCTTGCTCAGGGACGTCCAAGAAAGCAAGCGAAGCGTAGCTTGATTGGAAACGGCCTACGAGCCTGAGCGCAAGGAATAAAGGGCCCAGGAGGGACGTCCAAGAAAGCAAGCGAAGCGCAGCTTGATTGGAAACGGCCTACGAGCCTGAGCGCAAGGAATAAAGGGCCCAGGAGGGACGTCCAAGAAAGCAAGCGAAGCGCAGCTTGATTGGAAACGGCCTACGACGATATAACAATATAAGAAACAATGCGTGTTGCCTCAAGCAACACGCATTGTTTGTATAAGAAGTAAATAGAGAAACGTCTATTTGTATAGACATCTATCCATATAAAGGGGAGGGGCTATCTCATGCGATACGGACAAATTAGAAAATATGACATAGCTAATGGCACCGGTATTCGGGCTTCGATTTTTGTGACGGGCTGTACCCACCACTGTTTTAATTGCTTTAATGAGGAATACCAAGATCCATGCTTTGGTAAGGAATGGACAGAGGCAGAGACTCAAGAAGTAGTGGATTACGTATGTGACCCTAATGTATCGGGGTTGACCCTCTTAGGCGGAGAGCCCTTCCAAAATGTGGAGGGCCTCAAGGCTGTATGTGATGCTGTGCGGGCTGCTGCTCCTGATAAAACTATTTGGGCCTATTCTGGGTATGTATTAGATGATATTCTTTCTGACCCAAGCCGTAAATCTCTCTTAGAAAAGGTAGATATCTTAGTAGATGGTCGATTTGTAGAAGAACTTAAAGATCCAGCCCTTAAGTTTAGAGGATCTTCCAATCAACGGATTATTGATGTGAAGAAAACCCTGGCTAGTGGACAAGTTGTTTTGGCTGACCATGTGTAATAATCTCCATAAAAAAGGGAGAAAGAATTGACAGATCGCTTTTACTCAGGTATACTAGTCGAGTAATCAAATGAAGCAGAGGCCATCCGCCTTTCACCAGCTGCCACGAAGCACTTGGTTAATACGAGCAAATACTCAACGGATGGCGTAATGCCGTCCGTTTTTTATTTACCCTTGGAGGTGAATCTTATTAGCAAGGACAACACACCACGTATTAACGAAGAAATTCGTGCTCGTGAACTTCGCGTTGTAGGCCCTGAAAACGAACAAATCGGTATCATGTCCGCACGTGACGCTTTGGCATTAGCTGAAGAAAGACAGTTAGATCTCGTTGAAATTGCGCCTAACGGCAAACCACCAGTAGCTCGGATTATGAACTATGGTAAATACCGTTATGAGCAACAAAAACGTGAAAAGGAAGCTAAGAAAAAACAAAAGACTTTCACATTGAAGGAAGTTAAGCTTCGCCCTCACATTGAGGATCATGACTTCTACGTTAAGATGAAAAACGCTACGAAGTTCCTCGGTGAAGGAAATAAAGTTAAGGTTACAATCATGTTCCGTGGCCGTGAACTCAGCCACCCAGAACTTGGTCACAATGTGCTTTCCCGCTTCGCTGATGAACTCAAGGACCTTGCCGTCGTTGAGAAAGCAGCTAAGATGGAAGGTCGTAATATGACCATGATTTTAGCAAAAAAAGGTTAATTCAGGAGGTTTTCAATCATGCCTAAAATTAAAACTCGCCGTGCGGCAGCTAAACGTTTTGTAGCAACTGCTACTGGTGAATTCAAACGCAATAAAGCGTTCAAATCCCACATCCTTGAACACAAATCCCCAAAACGTAAACGTAATCTTCGTAAAGCTACTTTGGTTGCTAAATCCGACCACAAACGCGTAGCTAAATGCTTGCCAAACGGCTAATCGTTTGTCATAAGATTGCATACAAAAGACAGAGAATTCTTAGGAGGAATACATAATGGCACGTATTAAAGTTGGCGTTACTGCACACGCTCGTCATAAAAAAATCTTGAAATTGGCTAAAGGTTACCGCGGTACTCGTTCCCGTTTGTTCAAAAAAGCAAACGAAACAGTAATGAAAGCATTGTACTATGCACGTCGTGACCGTCGCGCTAAAAAACGCGAATTCCGTCAATTGTGGATCGCTCGTATTAACGCAGCAGCTCGTATCAATGGTACAACTTACTCTCGCTTCATCGCTGGCTTGACTAAAGCAGGTGTGGAAGTAAACCGTAAAATGCTCGCTGATATCGCAGTAAACGATCCAGCTGCATTCGCTGAATTGGTAAAAGTTTCCAAAGAAGCTTAATTATAGCCGAAAATAAAAAAGTCTCCGCTATCAATAGTTGATGGCGGAGTTTTTTGTGCCTTATTTTTTATTAAAAGGTGTGCTTTAGAATGTTTTGGAGAACCATAAATGGTATACTTTGTAGAATGCTACATCTCCTATCTTATATAGTGACTACATCCCTCACAATGATGTTATATTAAATATGGAGTTTACTATTATATATCATTAATAAATGAGATTCTATGTTAAAAATAAAGTACCAGTGAAATGAATTTTGAATTTATAGTAGTGCAAGGTATTCATATATTTGTTATTTTACTTAAGTATTTATTAATAGGAGAGAAATGAATGGACACACATGCACGAACCATTAAATGGAGTAAAGGTGTACCTGAGATGGATGTATTGTCCCTGGCGGAGAAGGAAATCGTTTGTAATAAGGTTGCCAAACAATTATTTATTATCTGTGTTACTATAGCTACTTTAATACTGATTGCTATTATAGCGAGTATGTTTGAATATCCATGGTTTCTAGATTATATGACAGATACGGCGAATACAACAAATCAAAATCTAAGTACTGCTCATTCCCAAGCAGGACGAGCAGGTGGTACGATGGCTAGTTTGCCTCGTATGATACCAGTATTAGCGGCTATGTTAATACCTACAATGGCGGTATTCTACATTCTTAAAAAGCCTCTGCTAAAAAGGGAAACAAGAACATTAGTAGAAAAGAAATTAGCAGCTGATCCTAGTACTGAAGATGTGTTGACATCTGTATATTGGGCTTTTTCTAATCAAGAGTATATGAGTAATGATGTTTTCACCAAGGATATCATCAATTATATAGAGGATAATAAAGCAAATTGGAATCCTAATGGGATTGCTGTTAATGCTCGCAAGATATGTATCGTTTATGAAACTTTCATTACAGGTTCTGAACAGTTACGAAGTAATGAGCATATTGTTGATGTAACTGATTTAGATGAAGAAAACCGAATTGATGGTGTATTTCAAACTGATATTAAATTCGAGTTAAACGCAGAAAATAGAAAGTATTTTACTTATGTAGAATTATTAAGGAAAATTCATAATCAATTGGCCAATAAAATAGAAGACGGGTTAGATTCTTTTGAAGGATTAGAATATGTAGAAACAATATATACCGTTCCAGTATATCGAGTTATGATTGGAGATTGATCCATTTGTATAACTTCATGAATGAAATTTTATATCAGTTATATATTTGAATGGAATACAAAGCTGCTTCAGCTAATTGTGTTGTATTGGCAGTATAAACCAACTTTAATTGTGCCAATACAGGCGCTGTCTCATGTTTCTTAATTAACATACATACCATACGAGTTTTCAATAATATCAGCTATTTCACGTGTAGTGATACCTTTTTGATATAACTGATTAATCATTTTTTAAAGATTACTAAAGTTTCGATTGTACGGTGTGAGTAATTTATTTTGAAATTGCTCTAATCAAAATACCTTCATAAAAAATAGGAATATATCTTTAATAAATTATTTATATAATATATAATTATGTTATAGATATGTTCATATATAGTGATGAAAGGGATTGAACTAGTATGAAAATCATGAGTAAAAAAGTACTAACTGCTGTCTTGTGTGCTGCCACCTTGTCATCGACCTTCTTATTTACAGGTTGTAATCTGTCCAATGTGGCAAAGGGTGTGCAACAGGGCGTACAAAAGGGGCAACAACAAGATTCTAAGGTCTTTAACCAATACCTTAAGGCGATTGGAGCCTTTAATGGTAACCTAGCAACCTTTAACTTTAGTTATGGGCCAACCCTTGAGCACTTGCGGAATGGAGAACACCTTACTAGCTTCGGAACCCCTAACTTTAAGCAATTACAAGAACAGTTAACTAAGGCTAAGGAAGCTGGCGTTCCTTATGACGATATGAAGGAACCATTGGATAAGGTTTTGGCATCCCTGAACGACATCATTCCTGTGTCAGATCAATTGAATACCTACTTCTCTACCAACGCCTATACAACTGATAACTATGCTAAGGAAGCTGAGTTGGGTCCTAAATATGTACAACTGTATGACCAATTCGATGCTGCTTATAGCCAATTGAATGATATTGTTCATAAGCACAATACGGAAAACCAAGAAGCAGAATTGAAAGCTATGAAGGATGCTGGTAAGAAGAATGCCGCAGCCGTACAAGAGGCTCATCTTCGCTTGACCGCTGTATTAGATGGCTTTGAAAGTGGCAAACCAATTGACGCTAATGCAATCAACCAAGAGTTGCAAGCTATTGTAGATCTCTCTTCTAGCGTTTCTAGTCCAGAGTATAATTCTGGTAAAGACCAATTAAATACTACCGTTGGGGCTATTCGTGACTTCCTTAATGATCAAACCGATGATCATTACAACCATATGATTGATAGATACAATTCCTACACAGGCACCTTGAATCGTTTGGATATGGATAAATTGGATAAATAATTTTCAAACTAGGATGTAAAGGCTAAGGGGGACTTGCTGGCTATGGGCCAGTAGGTCCTCCTTTTTCTAGGGTAGGTAAAAAAAGAACTTCTTTTCCAGAGGATCTATTCCAATGGGAAAGAAGTTCTTTTTGTTACTTGTTATCGGAAGAAGCGTCCAATCATAGGCATATTGGCTCCGTCATCTTTGTTGAGGCCCTTTAAGAGAACCATGATGATGACATATAAGAGGAGACCTTCTAGGCCAGTGAGGATGAAGTTAGCCCACATAGGTAGGCCGCTGAGGAGGTAGTGGTAGGTCAGGTAGATGAGGATGCCCATGATACCAGCCGAAACAACATTCTTCCACAGGAGTGATAGGTCTAGGAAATAGCCCGTATATTTCTTGATGTAAATCAGATTGAGGAGGGCTGCAAAGCCTATATCCGCTACCGTAGCCCAAGCAGCACCACCGATGCCCAACCAAGGGATGGCCGTCAGGTTCCAGTTGAGGATGACCTTGATGATCAAAGCAATAGCCATGTTAATAACTGGGATACGAGGTTTATTAAGACCCTGTAGAATGCCGGTAGTAACCTGGTGAATGCCTAAGAAGAAGATGGAGAAGGCCGTGATTTGGGTAGCCAACTCCGCCTTAGGTGCATTGTAAATTAAGCTAACTGTTGGCCCAGCTAAGACGTAGAGCAAAATTGTGAATGGTACTGTCCCCATAAAGGTGAGCCGCATGGAATTTGCAGTACGGTTTAAAATCCCTTCTTTATCTCTTTTGGCAAAGGCGTGGGAGATGGAAGGGACGATACTAGTTGCCAAGGCTGCTGTTATAATGGTAGCCAAGTTGATGAGTGGCACTGCCATGCCCGTCAGATAACCGAAGAGTTCGGTTACTTCATTCATAGGGAAACCAGCCGCCAAGAGTCGTCTTGGAACGATGATGAGGTCTAGGTTGGCCGTGAGTGGCAACATAATGGAGGCCAAGGAAATTGGTAGGGCCAGGCCCACCAATCGACTGAGTATATCCTTGCCCGATTCTCTTGGTCCACTATAATTTGTGCCTGTGGCAGGGGCCTTAGGCAACTTGTAATAGTAGTAGAGGAGGACTAGGAAGGCCCCCAAGGCACCTACACCAGCCCCCAGGCTAGCACCACCCGCTGCCGCAGGTAGACCATATGGGAGCAAGAGGGCTGCGGCCCCTAGCATGACAATAACCCGAAGGAGTTGTTCCACGATTTGGCTGACCGCCGTTGGGGTCATTAATTCGTAGCCTTGGATGTAGCCACGGAAACAGGAAATCCAAGTGACAAAGAAGACCGCTGGCGCTAAAGCGATGATGGAGTAGTAGGAACGACTTTCTGTGATGATACCTGAGGTAATCAGCCAATCCGCACCAAAGTACATAGCCAAGCTAGCGATGAGGCCTGTAATGGTGAGCATGATAAAGGATAGCTTGAAGACCCGTTTAGCCCCTGTATAATCGCTGAGGGCTAGTCGTTCTGCCGTCAATATGGAGATGGCAATTGGCACACCTGCGCTCGAAACTTGTAAGAGTAACAAATAAATTGGGAAAGCCATTTGGTAGATACCAATCCCTTCACCACCCAAGATGCGGGAGAGGAGAATCCAGTTGATGGATCCTATGGCTTTCACTACGAAGCCGGCAATCGTTAAGATAAGTGTTCCCTTTAATAATCCATTAGCCATTGATTATAGCTTGTGAGAGGAACCGAGCACGTCTTTAATCTTGTGTTGTACCATGCCTTTGATAGCAGAACGTGCAGGGCCCAAGTACTTACGAGGGTCGAATTCGCTAGGGTTATTAACGAGGAATTCGCGAACAGATGCGGTCATAGCCAAGCGGAGGTCTGTGTCGATGTTGATCTTGCAGACAGCCATTTTAGCTGCTTCGCGAAGCATGTGTTCTGGTACACCTTGGGCACCCGGGATGTCGCCACCGTATTCGTTGCATTTAGCTACGAATTCAGGGAGGACAGAGGAAGCACCGTGTAAGACGATAGGGAAGTTAGGAAGAAGGTCCCCAACCTTTTTGAGGCGATCGAAGTCTAGGTATGGTTCGCCCTTGAATTTGTAAGCCCCATGGGAGGTGCCGATAGCGATAGCCAAGGAGTCAACACCTGTGAGTTCAACAAATTCAGCTGCTTGTTCAGGATCGGTAAAGCGAGCATCTTTATCGGATACGTTGACATCATCTTCTACGCCAGCCAAACGACCTAATTCGGCTTCTACTACAACGCCGTGTGCATGGGCGTATTCCACTACTTGTTTGGTGATTTTAACGTTTTCTTCGAAGTCATGGTGAGAAGCGTCAATCATAACGGAGGTAAAACCGCCATCAACGCAGTCTTTACAAATTTCGAAGGAGTCGCCATGGTCAAGGTGAAGGGCGATTGGAAGGTTGGAATCTTCTAAGGCAGCTTCTACTAACTTAACCAAGTAGATGTGCTTGGCATACTTGCGAGCCCCTGCGGATACTTGCAAGATTAATGGGGATTCTTCTTCTTTGGCAGCGTCTACAATCCCCTGCACGATTTCCATGTTGTTTACATTGAAAGCACCTACAGCGTAACCGCCTTCATAGGCTTTTTTAAACATTTCTTTTGTTGTAACGAGTGGCATGATGGCCTCCTAGTAAAAACAAACTATTAGATACTAATAATATATCATTATTACCCTATTAAGACTAATAGAAATATAGGAATATTCTCATTAAATTTTGTAAGTCCTAGGTTTCATGAAGGAGGGACTCCATATCAGTTGGCAGGGGGCCTTCTAGGTGAATTCTTTGCCCACTTATGGGGTGGGTGAAGGTTAGGAATCGGGCATGGAGGGCCTGTCGTTGCATTCGGTCCAGGGGGCCACCATAGATATCATCACCTAGAAGGGGATAGCCTAAGTGGGATAGGTGGACGCGGATTTGGTGGGTCCGGCCTGTGTGAAGTAGACAGCGTATATGACTATAGTTCCGCTCGTAATGCGCTACTACTTGAACATCTGTATGAGACTCTTTGCCAGAAGAATGTACCGTCCTCTCAATGATAGATCCGTCCTTGCGAGCAATGGGCCAGTGGAGGCAGGCGTTGGCCGGTAAGATGCCCTGGACAATGGCGTCATAGACCTTTTGAAATTTTAATCCCTGCTTCTCAAAGGCGTGTTGGACTAGGGCCGTCTTGGCAATGATGACAAGGCCTGATGTATCCTTGTCTAAGCGGTGTACCGGATGAAAGTCATAGGCTTGTCCACTTTCTTGATAGTAGTAGGCCAGGGCATTGGCTAAGGTTTTATGGCGTTCTTTAGCGGTAGGGTGCATGAGAAGGCCAGCAGGTTTATTAATGACAAGGAGGTAGGAGTCTTCGTAGACTATATCCAAGGGGAGGGGGTAGGGAATTAGGTCCTGACTAGGAGCCAAGCTAATAGTTAGGTGATCACCAGCCTTGAGGAGGGTGTTCCAAGAGGCTTCTTCCTGATTTACCTTGATGAGACCCTCGGACCGAAGCTTACGCCGCATCCGTTGGGAAATATGGGCCTGCTTGATGCAGTGGTTAATGGAGGTAGGCTTTGCCTCTGGTGGGAGGGTGAGTTGAATTAAAGCTTTCATCGGACCTCCTAACGATAGATATATTTACAGTAGTAGAGCATAGATATACAATAGGATAAGAGTTAGACAATTTTCGATATGCCCAAGTGGGAGGATCTATGAGAGAGCATTGGTTAGAATTTGTTGCTGCACTGAAATCTATTTTTTCCTGGCGCTTATCACCGGGGCGGGCCCGTGAGGTTTCCTTTTCCACCTTACCGGTTATCGTGTCTGTTATTATTATGACCTTCTTGACCAGTGCGGACTATGCCGCCTATGGCCTCTTAGGGTCCTTGTCCGTTCTCAGTGGTTGGCAGGCCCTTAAAGTGCGCCGTTATTGGCTTTATTTTTTAGTGGCTGCTGGTGTTATGGTGGGGCAGCTCTTGGGCTTTGGCATATCCCACATGCCCTTGGTTTTTGCACCGCTCTTGGTGGCTTGGACCTATCTGGTTATCTTTACCTGGCATGCGTTGGATATCGGGGCACCAGGACCACTTAATACCCTTTTTGTAGTCCCTTTTAATGCTTTTATGATCGATCATGGTTACTCCACACGCATGCTCATGGAGGCCAACTTGTCATCTATAGCGGTAGGGGCAGGGGTATTATTTTTATTTTGGAGCTTAGCATGGCTAGGGGGCTGTAAGTTTATTGGTTTTACGGCCCATCAACAAAATGTTCGCATCGTAGCTATTAAACGACAGTTTGAAGTAGCTTTAGCACCAGGTTCTGATGCCCGATTTACGGCCCTTCGTGTAACCGTAGGGACTGTTTTCGCTATCCTACTAGGCTATGTTATATTCCCATTAGATAAGCCTTACTGGATTATTTTGTCTGTCTTATCCGTTATCCACCTCAATAAACCGCAGGGAGAATTTATGTATCGGGCGGTTCATCGGTCCTTGGGGACTGTTATAGGGGCTCTTCTTTATTGGTGGATTATGAATCAGGGCTGGCCTATGGTCGCCGTTCTAGCAGTTCAATGCTTGGGAATTTGGAGTCTAGAATACTTCGGTCCCCATAACTACACCTTGTCCACTATAGGCCTTACAGTCTTTGTCCTCATCATGACACCAATCCCTGATATGTCTCGGATGAATCCTCTTATCATATCTCGCGTAGTGGATACGTTCGTAGGTGTGGGCTTGGCCATCCTAGCGGCTTGGTTAGTCTACTGGCGGGAATTACATCATAAATAAGATATCTATTAATTCTTATTAATAGCTTCCATGATGCTAAGGATGTCTTCTGTTTTATGGGCTATGTATTGGCAACCCAATTCCTCGAGGGTAGCTTGATCACGGAAACCCCAAGTGACACCGATACAAGGAATGTGAGCATTATTAGCAGTTTTTACATCTACTTCAGTATCCCCTATGTAGATACATTGCTCTGGCTTTACGCCCAGCTCTTTCATAGCCTGGAAGACCATGTCTGGGGCAGGCTTACGCTCAATATGAGGGCTGGTTCCGATGGCGACTTTAAAGAGGCCCTTAAAGTATTGATTGTTGAGAACATCTACGCCTGTTTGGTACTTGTTGGAGACGATAGCGATTTGGTAGCCACGGTCTAAGAGATTTTGCAAGAGTTCTAGCATGCCAGGGTAGGGTTTGGTGTAGTCTTGCATATGGGCGTCATAGTAGTCTTCAAACAGTTTGAGGCAGGCTGCATGTTCTTCAGGGCTAGCGGACTCTGGCATAGTCCATTTCACTAGATTTGAAACTCCGTTACCGATGCGGAGTCGGACGTAATCGTCCTCATGGAGGGGGTAGGATGATGTAGCCAAGGCATAATTAACCGCATTTTTTAGGTCCTCAAAGGTGTCCAAGAGGGTGCCATCGCAGTCGAATATGAGGGTAGATATGTTCATGAGACCTCCTATAAGAAATTCATTGTCAACATTTAGAACTTGACAAAACTATAATTATTCTACAAGAAAAATAAAGGCCCGTAAATACTGGATTCAGAGGCCATAATTTGCCTTGTATTATGAATTTGGAGTAAAATATATAAGGTATTAGGAGGGACGTATGCTCATTTCAATTGTAGTGCCTGTTTTTAACGAAGAGGACAACATTCAGAATTTCTATCATGCTGTTACAGAGGTTATGAGACAGGGTACCTATGATTATGAGCTTATTTTTGTAGATGATGGATCTAAGGATAGGTCTGCAGCTATCTTGCAAGCCTTGTCCCAAGATGATCAGCATGTTAAGGTTCTCTTGTTGGCCCGTAACTTTGGCCATCAGCTAGCCTTAACTTGTGGGCTTGACTACGCCAAGGGTGATGCGGTAATTACCATGGATGGTGATATGCAACATCCACCAACCCTGATTCCAGAATTGATTAGGCTCTGGGAAGAGGGAAATGATGTGGTCCGCACCATTCGTGATTCCACGGAAGATGCGTCTTGGTCCAAGTCTTTCACGTCCAAATACTACTATAAATTAATGAATGCAATGTCTGAAGTTCCTATTGTTGAAGGGGGTTCAGACTTCCGGCTCATGAATCGGAAGGCCCTTGAGACGCTCAAGCAATTCCGAGAACATGGACGTTTCTTGCGCGGTATTGTAGGCGACCTAGGATACCGACAAGTGGACCTACACTTTGTGGCACCAGCACGCTTTGCGGGCGTGTCCAAGTTTAGTGTTCGAAAAATGATACGCTTTGCCCTTGATGGCATTGCTGCTTTTTCCCGAGCTCCCTTGCGGATGGCTTTATACGTAGGTGTGGTTTGTGGCTTCCTGAGCTTGCTCATGATCCTTCACATTCTATTTGTCTACCTTATGGGTGAGGCTGTCAGCGGTTGGACCACCTTGGGAATTGCCATCTTCTTTTTGTGTGGGGTACAACTCATTGGCCTTGGCATTATCGGCGAATACGTAGGCCGGGTCTTTGAAGAGGTCAAACACCGACCTCTTTATTGGGTGAAAGAAACCATGAACCTAGACCAGAAGAAATGATGAGTATCTAACGAAGATACCTAAGAATTACGTCATAGTTTGGTACGAAACGATTGATTCGACCGTATAAAAGTGAGGATACAGATGAAAGTTTTTAAAAAATCTAAGTTTATTACAATGGCCTTAGCCTTGACCTTATCTACTACAGCTCTTGTTTCTGCCAATACCTATCAGTATGGTGACCAAGGAGCGAATGTAAGTAAAATTCAAAAGCAATTGATTAAGCAAGGCTACCATGCAACTGATAAGACAGGGGTATATGGCAAGGAAACTAAATGGGCTGTCCGGCTCTTCCAAAAAGATCATGGCCTTCCTGTTGACGGTATTGCTGGACCAGAGACCCTGAAGAAGTTGGGCGTGTCTACCACAGGGGCGCCTGTAGCTCATGCTGTGACCCGTAGCAACAATGGTGGCGTTATCATGTCTAAGGCGAATGTAAACGCCATCTTAGCAGAAGCGGGCAAATACAAGGGTGTGCCGTATGTGTTTGGTGGCACTACACCGAGCGGTTTTGACTGCTCAGGCTATACTCGTTTTGTTTTCGCCAAGGCTGGTATCAATTTACCACGGTTGGCAGACGAACAATATATGATGGGTAAATCTGTATCCAAAGCTAATTTGCAACCAGGGGACTTAGTTTTCTTTGAAACCTATGAACCAGGTGCATCCCACTCCGGTATTTATATCGGTAATGGTCAATTCATATCCGCTACTAGCTCTCGTGGCGTAGCTGTAGCATCCCTTATGAGTGGCTACTGGGGCGAGCGCTATTTAGGCGCTAAGCGTGTTATGTAAGACCTTTAACTTTATATAGAAAAGCCCTAGCATGCATATGCTAGGGCTTTTCTATTCGATAAATAGGGGGTGAAAATAAAGAAGCCAAACTCCAAGGAGTTTGGCTTCTTTATTGGTAATAGATGACGAGTTGAGTCACCAAATATGGTGCTGACGGCCAGGATTGAACTGGCGACCTCATCCTTACCAAGGATGCGCTCTGCCGACTGAGCTACGACAGCATGTACGCCTATTATAGGGTACTTTTATCTTATATGCAAGCCTTAAATTTCAGACCATGACAAATAGAGTCTCTTTGGGCTATAATGATAGTTGATTATTTCACTAGGAGGTTACATTATGACAGGTAATGAACTGCGTCAAGCATATTTGCAGTTTTTTGAAAATAAAGGCCATTTAAAATTGGAATCCTTCTCTTTGATTCCTGAAAATGACCCATCTCTACTTTTGATTGGTGCTGGTATGGCACCTCTCAAGCCATTCTTTACAGGCAAACTCGTTCCACCTCGCACACGAGTTACTACATGCCAAAAATGTATGCGTACTGGTGACCTTGAAAATGTAGGTCGGACAGCTCGCCACCATACCTTCTTTGAAATGCTTGGTAATTTCTCCTTCGGTGACTACTTCAAGCACGATGCTATTCACTGGGCATGGGAATTCTTGACTCAAGTCATTAAATTGGACAAGAATAAACTCTATGTAACAGTGTATCCTGATGACCAAGAAGCCTATGATACCTGGCATAAGGAATGTGGTGTAGAAGCTTCCCATATCTCCCGTTTGGAAGATAACTTCTGGGAAATTGGGGAAGGTCCTTGCGGTCCTGACTCTGAAATCTTCTATGACCAAGGTCCTGACCATGGTTGTGGTAGCCCAGATTGTGCTCCTGGTTGCGATTGTGACCGCTACTTGGAAATTTGGAACTTGGTGTTTACACAATACAATAAGCAAGCTGATGGCTCTTATGTTCCTTTGGAAAAGAAAAACATTGATACAGGCTGCGGTTTGGAACGGTTAGCATCCGTTTTACAAGGTTGTGAAACCAACTTTGAAACAGATTTGATCTTCCCAATCATAGAAGCAGCTGCAGTAAAAGCTGGTGTAAAATACCATGACTCTGCTAGCATCGATGTATCGCTGAAGGTCATCGCCGACCATGCCCGTGCTGTAACAGCCCTTATTTCTGATGGCGTATTGCCTTCTAACGAAGGTCGCGGCTATGTATTGCGCCGTATTTTGCGCCGTGCTGTTCGCCATGGTCGTCTTTTGGGTATTGAAGGTCCATTCTTAGTGCCTTTAATTGACGTAGTAGTTGATATCTTAGGTCCTGGTATTCCTTCCATTGCAGAAAAGAAAGATTTCGTAAAACGAGTTGTAGCCAATGAAGAAGAACGCTTTAACCAAACCTTGGCACAAGGTTTGTCTCTCTTAGCTGATCTTGTGGAAGATCTCAAGGCGAAGGGGGCTCAGGAAGTCCCAGGCAAGGATGTCTTCAAATTGTATGATACCTATGGTTTCCCTTGGGAATTGACCCAAGAAATCGCTGGAGAAGCTGGTTTGGCGATCGATAAAGAGGGCTTTGATGCCGCTATGGCTGAGCAACGCAATCGCGCTCGTCAGGCCCGTGTCGATCAAGATGCCAAGGTTGCTACGCCGGATATTACCTTCTTGGCGGAGGAAAATTTGGTGGAAGATTTGGCTACCCAAGAATCCAAGGTCATGATGCTTGGGGAAGGGGCAACCCGCCTCGACTCCGCATCCGATGGACAAGAGGTAACCATCATCTTGCAGTCTACCCCATTCCATGCAGAAGGGGGCGGACAAGTTGGTGATACAGGCTTCTTGGTAGGGCCTGTTGGCAAGATTGAAGTTCACAATACAAAACGTTTGCCAGAAGGTACCGTCTACCATATTGGGACCGTTGTGGAAGGGACAGTGTATGTAGGTGATATAGTAACCACTGATGTGGATCGCGTTCGCACCATGGATATCGCCCGTAACCACACGGCTACTCACTTACTCCATGCAGCCCTCAAATCTATATTGGGCCAACATGTTAACCAAGCTGGTTCCCTGGTAACGCCAGATTATCTCCGCTTTGACTTCACCCATTTCTCTCCTGTATCTCAAGAAGAGTTAGCCAAGGTAGAAGGCTTGGTGAACCAAGAAATTTTGAAGGCTACCCCTGTGACTATTGAAGAAATGTCTATGGATGCTGCTAAAGAAAAAGGGGCTATGGCCCTCTTTGGTGATAAGTACGGCGATGTAGTTCGTGTTGTATCTGTCCCTGGTTTCTCTATCGAGCTCTGCGGCGGTTCTCATGTAGAAAATACAGGTTTTATTGGGTCCTTCCGCATTGTAGGGGAACAAGGGACTGGCTCTGGTGTTCGTCGGATCGAAGCCTTTACAGGCAGAGCAGCTTTGGCTGCGGCCCTTGCTGATCGCGCTTTGGTACAGGATGTAGCGGATACTTTGAAAACCAAGGATGACCAAGTGGTTAGTCGCCTCCATGCGGTTCTTGCAGACGCTAAGGCTGTAGAAAAAGAATTGGCAGAAGCTAAGAAACAATTGGCCTCTGCTGATATGGGCGACCTTATGGCGACGAAACAAACCATCAATGGCGTTGCTGTAGTAGCTTCTGTAGTGGCAGCGCAAAATGTAGATGAATTGCGTGACCATGCGGATATGGTCTTGGATAACTTACAATCCGGTGTAGCTGTATTGGCTTTGGTTCATGATGGTAAGGTAAACTTTGTAGTCAAAGCATCCAAGGATGTCTTGGCAAAGGGAATTCATGCAGGTCAAATCGTCAAAGCAGCAGCACAAGCAGCTGGCGGTAATGGTGGCGGCCGACCAGACATGGCTATGGCCGGCGGTAAGGATGCTACTGCAGTAGATGCTGCCTTGAAGGCCGCAATTGATGCAATCTCTACCATGACTGCATAGTCTTTTAAGATGAGGGGCCATATTAGGCCCCTGCTGATAATACAGCAGAGGAGGATACAATGAGTATTTCCGATGAAACAATGATGTTTAAAAAAGTGGATGATACCCCTATGACAGCGGAGGAGATTCTTACGGATGTCTATAAATCCCTGTCTGAGAAGGGCTATAATTCCATTAATCAAATTGTAGGCTATTTAATTTCTGGTGATCCAACTTATATCACAAGCTATAATAATGCTCGCACCAACATGCGCCGCGTGGAACGGGATGAGCTTATTGAAGAACTTGTCAAAGAGTATGTGAAAGCGAAAGGCCTATAATGCGTATTTTATCTCTCGATGTGGGTAGCCGGACCATAGGTGTTGCTTGTAGTGATGCTTTGCTTATGACGGCGCAAGGTTTGGAAACCATCCGCCGGACCTCCCTAGAAAAGGATTTTGGTCGTATTCAAGAATTGGTCGACCAATATGAGGTTCATGAGATTGTGGTAGGGATGCCGAAAAATATGAATGGCACCAAGGGCGATAGGGCTCTGAAGACAGAAGAATTTGTGGATAAGATGAAGGAAGTCATCAAAACTCCTGTGACCTTCTGGGATGAACGCCTATCTACAGTCATGGCTGAAAAATCCCTCATCGCTGCTGATGTGAGCCGAAAAAAGCGTAAGTCTGTCATCGATAAGATGGCTGCTGTCGTGATTTTACAAGGTTACTTAGACCGAATTGCACATAAGTAGGTCGCCTGTGGTATACTAGGCGTATATAAAATACTAAGTATCCCCAGTGAAGGAGACAATTATGGTTGATCAAAATTACGAAGGCGATTTAAACTATACGACTATCGAAGGCCCTGATGGGGTAGAGCGAACTTATGTCGAAGACGTAATTTTAGAGCACGATGGTAAAGAATTCGCCGTATTGATCGAAGTTCTTGATGATGATAATAAGGATCAAGAACCTATTGCTATGGTGGCCCGTATTGAAGAAGAGGGGGACGATGTATTTTATGAGTCCCCAACAGATGAAGAAACACAAGCTATTATTGACTTGTATGAGCAATTGATTGCCCAAGAAGAAGCATCTGAACAAGAATAAATTTCTTTATTCTTTATAAACTGCACCTCTCACTTAAGGTAGATGAGGGGGCAGTTTTTTTATTTCGATAAGTTTAAATATGGTATAATGGGAAGAACGTGTAAGTGTTGTATTTGTATAGCAAAAAGGTAAGACTGCATGAAACGATTCTTGAAATGTCTACTAGCACTCATGGTGCTGACTTTAGTTATTCTTGGAGGTCTAGTGGCTTGGTTCTACTATGTGCCTAACCAATTTGATGATACCAATGAGATAGCAGTTGTGGAAATTAGCAAGGAAGCGACTGGTGTCGATATTGCCCAAAAATTAGAAGACGAAGGGTTGGTCCGTTCGGGCTATGCCTTCCGCCTTGCCTTACGCCTAACTGGGGAAGGGCACAAGCTCCAATCTGGCCACTATGAAATTCCGAAGAAAATCTCTGTCCATGACTTAATTGTCCTCCTTCAAGAAGGGAAGAGTAAAGAAATCTCCATCACTATTCCTGAAGGCTATACCATTGGTGATATTGCTAAGCTCTTGGAAGAAAAGCATGTATGTACTGCTCAAGATTTCTTAGATCGGGCTAAGGTTCTCAGACCTTATCCATATATGCATGGCACCCAAGAAACCACTTATGGTGTAGAGGGCTTCCTCTTCCCATCTACTTACAATATCCCTGTGGGAGCTACAGCAGAGGATGTAATTAAAATGATGGCTGACGAATTCAACCGTCAATTGACGCCAGACCTTCGCAAGGCAGCGCAGGCTCAAGGGTTAGATATTTATCAATGGGTAACCCTAGCCTCCTTGGTAGAACGAGAAGCCCTCTTTGACCAAGACAGGGCTCCTATTGCAGCTGTCTTTAAACGGCGCTTACAGGATGGGATGCCCCTTCAATCGGATGCCACTATTTCTTATGTCTTGGGCTATTCTAAGGTGCATGTAACCTTGGAAGATACTAAATTGCAAAGTCCTTACAACACCTATATCAATCCTGGGTTGCCACCAGGCCCAATCTGTAATCCGGGGATCAAGTCCTTGGAGGCCGTAGCTCATGCGGGGACCACGGATTATCGCTTCTTTGTTGCTGATAAGGAAGGGCATAATCACTTCTCCAAAACCTATGAAGAACATTTGAAGGTAGTAGAAAGTATTTATGGAACTGAATGATATTCTAAATGAACAGCGCTTATATGCCCTTATGAACCGGGTACCCATCTTGCGTGAGTCAGAAGTAGCACTCTTTGATGAATTGATTGACCTGTACCGACCTATGTCAGTCCTAGAGGTCGGTACAGCTATCGGCTACTCCACCTTACTCTTGGCTCGTAATCTTGGACAGGGGGGGAAGATCACCTCTATTGAGCTAGATGAAGAACGATATAAGGTGGCGCAAAATTTTGTTGACCAATCCGACTATGCATCGGATATTACCCTTCTCTTAGGCGATGCATCGGATATTATTCCTACCTTAGAAGGTCCCTTTGACATGGTCTTTTTAGATGGCCCTAAGGGCCAATACCTTCATCAGCTTAAAGCTCTTATGCCAAGGCTCACAGACAATGCAGTGATTCTGGCGGATAATGTCTTGTTCCGGGGCTATGTACGCGGAGAAAAGGAGGCGCCACGGCGCTATAAAACAATTACGAAACGACTACAAGATTACTTAAAATTTGTGGAAAATAAGGAGGCCTTTAATACCACTATCTACCCTATGGGGGATGGGATGAGTGTCTCCATTTGGAAAGGACCATCTAATGGCTAAGAATTATGTTGAATTGCTCTGCCCAGCAGGCAATATGGATAAGCTTAAAATGGCTATCCGCTATGGAGCGGACGCGGTATACTGCGGTGGCCGCCGCTTTAACCTAAGAGCGGGAAACTCTAACTTTTCTGATGAGCAGCTGAAAGAGGCGGTTGAGTATGTGCATGCTCACGGGAAAAAGCTTCATGTAACCTGCAATATTTTGCCTCATAATGATGACTTGGAAGGGTTAGAAGACTACCTAACCTTCCTCAATGATATTGGTGTTGATGCCCTTATCGTTGCGGACATGGGTATCTTCCAAATGGCTAAGAAATACGCTCCTGACGTGGAGCTTCACGTATCCACGCAAGCCTCTACTACTAACTGGCTGACGGTCCAATCCTGGAAGGACTTGGGCGCCGATCGGATTGTAGCAGCTCGAGAGGTATCGATTAAAGACCTTAAAGTCATGAAGGATAAGGTAGATATCGAAGTAGAAGCCTTTGTTCATGGGTCTATGTGTATTTCTTATTCCGGTCGTTGCCTCTTGTCTAACTATATGACTAACCGGGATGCTAACCGGGGGCAATGTGCACAAGCCTGCCGATGGAAGTATAAGTTGGTGGAAGAAAATCGTCCAGGGGAAGAATACCCTATCGAAGAAGATGAACACGGTACATATATCTTTAATTCTAAAGATCTCTGCCTCTTGGCCCATATTCCTGAGCTCATTGAAGCTGGTGTGGACTCCTTTAAAATTGAGGGTCGCATGAAGTCTGTTCACTACGTGGCAACAGTGACCAAGGTTTACCGGGAAGCCATCGATAGTTATTTTGCTGACCCAGCCAACTATAAAGTTAAGCCAGAATGGATGGAAGAGTTGGAAAAGATTTCTCACCGTCCTTATACGGAAGGATTTTCCGTAGAAAAGCCGGATGAAAGCGCTCAAAATTATGGCCAATCCACTAACACCAACACCCATGATTTCATTGGCCTCGTGGAAGGCTACAATGAAGAGGGTGGCTATGTAGAGTTAGAACAGCGCAATAACTTTATGGTGGGGGACCAGGTTGAATTCATGCAACCTCATGGTCCTTTGGTAAAAACCACCATTGAAAAAATGGCTGATGGGGAAGGTAATCCAATTGAGGTAGCCCCTCATGCGCAAATGAAGGTTCGCCTCTATATGGACCAAGCTTTGGAAAAATATTCCATGATGCGTAAAGAAACAACAAAGAAGAAATAAGATGGATACATTAGTTGAAGAATTAATCCAAGATAAGCCTCATCTCATGGCCCAAGGGCAGGATTGTATGGGTGCTGGTGAGGATTTCTACCTCCACTTTTACATAGATCCTAAGGATGTTAATTTTATCAATCGTATCTTGGAGGGCTATGAATATGTAGGGGTCATGACTTCTGTAGATAACCGAGGTCACCAAATGATTCGCTGTACGCCGGATACGCGAGATTTGGCCATAGATATACTTAAATCCCTAGGGGATATAGTGATAGCTATAGAAAATTAGATCAAAGCTTGCCAGGATGGGCCTTACTCGTTTTAAGGTTTCAAGGTCAAGCAAGGATTTGATTTCTAGATGTTGACCGCCTTTTTTACCTATGGTACTATAATCGAGTAAAAGGTAGTGCGAAGGACACGATGCTTGAATCCCTTCATAAGAGAGAGCGACCGATGGTGGAATGGTCGTATGTAAATTCTTGTCATTACTCCCTTCAAACCGATATGGGGAATCCCTTTGGGTAGTAACTGTATCCGCTAGGCAGCGTTAGAGGCCGTGAGGTGGGTCGCCACAGGCGATCAACTAGGGTGGAACCGCGAATACAACTTCGTCCCTTGTGTGAGGGACGAAGTTTTTTTTATTTCTCGCACCTATGAGAAGTTATGAATTAAGTAATTCTGTGGCATGCCGTGTCCTGACGAGCATGACACCCCTAAAAGGAGATTTATTATGGCAGATGTAAACATCATTCTTCCTGATGGTTCTAAAAAAGCTTATGCAGCAGGGACTACTTTGGCCCAAGCTGTAAAAGAACTATCTAATTCTTTGGCTAAAAAAGTATTGGCAGCAGATGTAGATGGTCAATTGACTGATCTTCGTGAAGAAGTGAAAGATGGTTCTCATGTATCCTTCTTGACCTTTGAAGACAAGGGTGGCCAACATACCCTTCGCCATACAGCCTCTCATGTTTTGGCACAAGCCGTAAAGCGCCTCTGGCCAGAAGCTAAATTGGCAATCGGCCCAGCTATCGATAAAGGTTTCTACTATGATATTGATATGGAACACGTGCTTACACCAGAAGACTTGGGTAAATTAGAAACGGAAATGGCCCGTATCGTAAAAGAAAACTTGCCAATTGAAAAAGAAATCATGTCTCGCCAAGAAGCTCTTGCATTCTTTGAAGAAAAAGAGGAAGACTACAAGGTAGAGTTGATTGCAGACCTTTCAGAAGATGCGGTTATTTCTTGCTACAAACAAGGTGATTTTACCGATCTTTGTGCGGGCCCACACGTGGCATCCACTGGTAAGGTCAAGGCCTTTAAATTACAATCCATCGCAGGTGCCTACTGGCGTGGAGATGAAAAAAATAAGATGCTTCAACGGATCTATGGTACCGCTTTTGAAAAGAAAGATGAATTGGATGCTTATCTACATATGCTAGAAGAAGCTGCTAAACGGGACCACCGTAAGCTGGGTAAAGAATTAGGTCTCTTTGTCCTTAAAGAAGAAGGCCCTGGCTTCCCATTCTTCTTGCCAAAAGGGATGGCTGTGCGCAATGCTTTGGAAAACTTCTGGCGTGAAGTACATCATGATTTTGATTATGATGAAATTCGCACACCAATTATCCTCAACAAACAATTGTGGGAAACTTCCGGTCACTGGGATCACTACCGTGAAAACATGTACACTACGATTATTGATGATGAGGAATATGCAATTAAGCCTATGAACTGTCCAGGTGGCATCTTGGTTTACCAAAATGAAATGCATTCCTACCGTGATTTCCCACTTCGTTATGCAGAATTGGGCTTGGTTCACCGCCATGAATTGTCTGGTGCCCTCCATGGCCTCTTCCGGGTTCGTGCTTTCACGCAAGATGATGCTCACGTATTCATGTTGCCAGAACAAATGCAAGATGAACTCTTGAAGGTTATCGAACTCTTCGACCGCATTTATAGCCAATTTGGCCTCAAATACCATGTAGAATTGTCTACAAAACCTGACAATGCAATGGGTGATGACGCTATTTGGGAACAAGCAACGGATGCCTTACGCAAAGCTATCGAAGCTAAGGGGATTCCTTACGTGATCAACGAAGGTGACGGCGCCTTCTACGGCCCTAAATTGGACTACCATATCGAAGACTCCATTGGCCGTACATGGCAATGTGGTACAATCCAATTAGATATGAACTTGCCTGAACGCTTCCAAATTGAATACGTTGGTGAAGATGGACAAAAACACCGTCCTATTATGATTCACCGCGCTTGCTTCGGATCCATGGAACGCTTCTTGGGGATCCTGACTGAACACTACGCTGGTGCCTTCCCAACATGGATGGCCCCTGTGCAAGTGAAAATCTTGCCTATTTCCGATAAACATATCGCCTATGCTAAGGAATTGGCTAAGAAGATGCACAAGGACTACGTGCGGGTAGAAGTAGATGAACGTAACGAAAAAATTGGCTACAAGATTCGCCAAGCACAAGTGGCAAAGGTTCCTTACATGCTTGTCGTAGGTGACAAGGAAATGGAAGAAGGTACTGTTAACGTACGTAAACACGGCGGTGACGAATTAGGCACTGTGCCATTTGAAGAATTCTTCACTACTGTGAAAGAAGAAATTAAAGAACGCAAATAAGGGCGATAAGACCTTTATGAGTTGATGAAATAGCCTCCGTCAAAAGATGGAGGCTATTTTGTATGTAAATGCCAAGGCAATGTATGGGCTTATCCTAGTATAAAGTGGTATAATTACACGAATGTTTTTATGGGCTCGCTCCTCTTGATGGAGTTAGAACTTTAATTGCTACCTGTGAGTAGCGAAAGGAAGTATGTATGGGTAAAGTAAATTCCTATGGTTGGAAGGCTGTTATCGGGTCTTCTATTGGTTATGCTATGGATGGTTTTGATCTTCTGATTCTAGGTTTTATGCTGTCCTTGATTTCAGGGGATTTAGGTTTGACTACAGGCCAAGCTGGCTCTTTGGTGACCTGGACCCTAGTGGGGGCTGTCATAGGGGGGCTAGTCTTTGGCAGTCTATCTGACAAGTTTGGTCGCGTTCGCGTCCTTACCTGGACCATTGTTCTCTTTGCAGTCTTTACCGGTCTTTGTGCCTTTGCTCAAGGCTATTGGGACCTCCTGATCTTCCGGACGATCGCCGGGATTGGCCTAGGTGGTGAGTTTGGTATTGGTATGGCCCTAGCTGCAGAGGCCTGGCCAGCGCAACATCGGGCTAAGGCAACTTCTTACGTAGCCATCGGCTGGCAAATCGGCGTGTTGGCAGCAGCTATTTTGACACCACTATTACTCCCTCATATTGGCTGGCGAGGTATGTTTATGGTCGGCGTAATCCCAGCCCTAGTAGCTTGGATCTTCCGGTCTCGTCTTCATGAGCCAGAAATTTTTGTACAAGCACAAGAAAATCAAGAGGATTCTCAAAAGAATTCCTTTAAGCTTTTGGTCAAGGACCTTAAGACAACTAAGACATCGATTGGTGTAACCATTTTGACGTCTGTACAAAACTTTGGCTATTATGGAATTATGATTTGGCTTCCTAATTTCTTGTCCAAGCAATTAGGCTTCTCTCTTACCAAGTCCGGCTTGTGGACGGCTATTACTGTCTGCGGCATGTTGGTGGGGATTTGGGTCTTCGGTCGCTTGGCCGATCGAATTGGCCGTAAACCAACCTTTATCCTTTTCCAAGTGGGATCGGTTATCTCTATCTTGGTGTATTCCCAATTATCTGATCCGACCATTATGCTCTTTGCTGGAGCTGTGTTAGGTGCCTCTGTAAATGGTATGATGGGTGGTTATGGGGCTCTTATGGCAGAAGCCTATCCGACTGCAGCTCGCGCGACAGCACAAAATGTTCTCTTTAATATTGGCCGTGCCGTTGGTGGCTTTAGTCCTTTGGTGGTAGGCATGATTATTTCTGCCTATTCCTACCAAGTGGCCATCGCTTTTCTAGCTATCATCTACGTGGTAGATTTATTGGCTACTATTTTCCTTATCCCAGAATTGAAGGGAAAAGAATTGGAATAAGCTCCCTACTTTAGTGGGATAATTAATATGTTAGATATATAAAGGATTCGAAGCCTATATGAAAATTATCCTATCTCCCTCTAAAGGGAAACACAGATTGACTCTGGAAGGTGGCGATAAACTTCTCTTCCCTAAGGAGACGGATCAGGTATTAGATCTGATTAGGGGCCTATCCAAGGAAGATTTGGGCCACAAGCTTAAAATCAAGGGTCAGCTATTAGAAGACCTGTATCATTTTTACCAGGACTACCAAGAACAGTCCACTAGTCCTGCCTATAAGGTCTATGATGGAGTCGCTTTTAAGGGACTTGATGCGGCTAGTTTTAGTCAAGAAGACTTAGTTTATGCTAAGGATCACCTCTTAATCATGTCCGCCTTGTACGGCTTGGTTAGACCTACAACGGCTATTAAGGCATATCGCTTGGACATGAATAATGCACTGGTTAAAGGGCATAGTCTGTATAAGCTATGGGATCAGCCTATCAATAGCTATCTAGAAGGAGAGGAACTTATCTTCAATTTAGCCTCCAAGGAATATTATAAAATTCTTAAGAACCAGAGATTAGTAGATTTCGAGTTCTTGGATTATGTAAAAGGGCAGTGGAAGGCTACATCTCATCATTCCAAATATATGAGAGGGGCTATGGCAGGCTATATTATTCAACATAGGATAGAGAATCCAGACGCTCTACGGAATATCAACCTGAAAGGTTATACCTATAGTTCAGAAGAGTCAGGGGCCAATCGCCTTGTCTATAAGAAGGACCTGTAGAAGAAAGAGTTTCTATTCATGTTGGGCTCAATGTTTCCTTGGCTTAGGTATGTTTATGAAAGTAGTGTAGGAAAATATGAAATAGGCCTTCTTTGAACTATCCTATTTCTAGGGGACGAAAGCAAATTTCAGTAAATTATACCTATATTTCATTCATATCTAACGAATGTATAACGAGATGTGCAGGTTTCTTAGGATTTAGTAAATTCTCATTTACAATCCTTGATTGATAGAACGGATTCCTCTACAATGACCACACATCGCAAATGCGGTGGTCAAACTAAATCGTAGTTAACGATTAGGAGGAATTTATTATGAATAAGAAATTACTTGCTTTAGTAACCGTAGCAGCAATGGGTATTGCAGTAGCTGGTGCTACACCACAAACAACCTTTGAAAAAGGCCAAGCTCAAGTCAATGCTGGTTATTCCAACATCCAAGGCGAATATGGTAACTATGACACAAAACACAAAGGCAATATCGACGCTGGTATGACTTATGCTGTTAATGATAAAACAGCTATCCAATACAACTACCAAGGCTTGAACACTAAAATTGCCAATGGTTTCCACACCGATAACCGTATGCATGAATTGAATGCTGTTCGTTCTTTGAACAATAACTTCGCTGTTTATGGTGGTTATGCAAACATCGGTGGCGATAACTTCAATAAGAATAAAGATATCGCACAAGTGGGTGTCATCGCTAAGAAACAATTGGGTAACTCCCCAGTAGAAGCGTATGCGAAAGGTGCTGTAGGTACTAATGATACATCTCTTTGGGAAGCAGGCCTCGGCTATAAAGCTACACAAGACCTCGATATCAGCGCTGGTTACAAACAACTTAACACAGCTAATGGTAATAACTCCTCTAATACCTTCAAAGGTTTCACAGCAGGTGCTTCTTACCGCTTCAAATAATAGGTTATGCTAGTTGACCCTAATGTAGGGCGATAGCTAGCTTGTCTATTGCTAAAAGACCACCCTTGTACAAGGGTGGTCTTTTTTGTACTTATAGATAGACTCGGTAGACTTTGGGACCTATACTTAAGGTATAGATAGATTAGATATTTACATGATGTATTGGAGGTTTATTATGCTGGGAAATTTTACTTATGATATTCCTACCCGCATCCATTTTGGTAAAGATGCGCTAGATCAATTGGGTCCTGAATTAGCTAAGGTGGGACCTACCGTTATGTTGACCTATGGTCGGTCTTCCATTAAAAAAAATGGTATCTATGACAAGGTTATGGCTATCCTTAAGGACGCTGGCAAGACTGTAGTTGAGTATTCTGGTATTAAGTCCAATCCTACCTTGGAACAGATGTTGGAGGGGGCTCGTCTAGTACGTAACCATAAGGTAGACTTCATTCTGGCTGTAGGTGGTGGGTCTGTTATCGACTGTGCCAAAGGTATTTCCGTAGCAGCCTATGCAGAAGGAGATCCTTGGGAAAAGTATTATGTAAACTGGGAACCGGTTACCCATAAGGTTGTTCCTATTGGAACCATTCTGACCATGGTAGGGACCGGATCAGAAATGAATGGCGGTTCCGTTATCACAAATGAAGCAAAAAAACTTAAGAATGGCCGTAATTTTGAATCCAATATGTTTCCTCAATTTTCTATTTTGAATCCTGAATTTACCTATAGTGTCCCTGAATACCAAATGTTATCTGGTATCTTTGATGCTATGTCCCACTTGATGGAACAATACTTTGCCGGCACTGATGACAATGTGACAGATTACCTTATTGAAGGTTTGCTAAGGTCTCTTATCCATGCAGGACGCCAGGCTAAGGCTGATCCCCGTAACTACGAAGCACGATCTAATATTATGTGGGCTGCTTCTTTAGCCCTTAACACCATGTTGGCGTTAGGTAAACAGGGAGGGGACTGGGAAGTACACATGATTGAACATCAAATAGGTGCTTATACTGACTGTGCTCATGGTATGGGTTTGTCTGCTGTATCCGTACCATATTATAAAATGGTCTATAAAAATAACCCAGCCAAGTTTGTCCGCTTTGCCAATGTTGTATGGGGAATTAATAGAGATGACATGACAGAAGACCAAGCTGCTTTGGCAGGTATTGATGCCCTTGGTGCTTATATCAAAGAAATGGGTATGGCTAGTAATTTACGGGAGCTCAATACCAAGGAAGAAATGCTTCCAGCAATTGCTGAATCGACCATCCTTCTAACGGGTGGTTACAAGACATTGACTAAGGAAGACGTTATGACAATTTTGAAGGAAGCCTTTTAAGAGAAAGAGACTCCCAGACAAAACTATCTATAGATATAGAGAGACCCTAGCTTACTAGCTAGGGTTTCTTTGGTTTGTGTATAATAAAAGTATATGTAGATATTCTATAAGGAGTTTGTATGACTTTTTTATCCTCTAAGGGCACGGGCTTAGCCCTTTGCTTTATCTTGGCCTTACCTTGTTATTTCTTGGGTAAGTTGGTCCCAATGGTAGGGGGGCCAATATTTGCAATTATTTTGGGCATTATCCTAGGTGTCTTTTATACAAATCGATCTTATACGGAGGAGGGTATTGGCTTTACAGCTAAGAAGGTACTCCAATATGCGGTTATCTTCTTGGGTTTTGGGCTCAATATTGGAGAGGTCATCCATGTTGGCCTATACTCCTTGCCAGTTATAATCTCGACTATAGCAACGTCTTTAATTGTAGCCTATCTGGCTTATAAGATGCTCAAGGTAGAAGCTAAGTCAGCAGTTCTGGTAGGGGTGGGGTCATCTATTTGTGGTGGATCTGCCATTGCAGCCACAGCTCCTGTTATCAAGGCCGATGGTAGTCAAATCGCTCAAGCTATCTCTGTGGTTTTTTTCTTTAATGTCATTGCTGCTTTCGTCTTTCCTAACCTAGGGGATTTTCTAAACCTTTCCAATATGGGCTTTGGACTCTTTGCAGGGACTGCCGTTAATGATACTTCTTCTGTAACAGCTACAGCAGCTATTTGGGATGAAATGCATCCTGGTGCTCATGCCTTGGAGTACGCAACCATAGTTAAGCTGACCCGGACCTGTGCTATCATTCCTATCACAATGGCCTTAGGTATCTATGAGACCATGAAGACTAAGCGGGCTCAAGAAGACCATGGACAGGGATTGAATCTAGCTAGTATATTACCTCGTTTTATTATTTATTTTATCCTAGCCTCTTTAATCACGACATTAGCAAATTTTTTAGGGCTAGGTAAAGACATCTTTGATCCCTTTAAAGAAATAGCTAAGTTTATGATCATCATGGCTATGGTAGCCATAGGTCTTACTACAAACATAGTTACCCTGGTCAAATCTGGTGGTCCTGTACTAGCCTTAGGCGGTCTCTGTTGGGTGGCTATATCCCTAGTTAGTCTATGGGTGCAGGGCCTTATTGGTCAGTGGTAAGATATAGGGTATAATAGAGAAAAGCTCCTGTGAGCACTTATGAAGTAAATTGAGCATTGCTATGCTTATGTATGATAAAGGAGATCTAGTATGGCAAAAGATTGTTCCTTCGATGTTGTATCTGAAGTAGATATGCAAGAAGTTGATAATGCAGTAAATCAAGCGATTAAAGAAATCGGTACACGGTATGACTTCCGCGGATCTAAATCTGAAATTTCCTTGGAAGGCGATACGATTAAACTTATTGGTGACGATGAATATAAATTGGGTGCTGTTGTGGATGTCCTTAAGGGCAAGATGGTAAAGCGCAATGTATCCATTAAGAACCTTGAATTCGGCAAGGTTGAGCCAGCATCTGGCGCTACTGTTCGCCAATTGGTAACTATTAAAAAGGGTATTTCACAGGAGAATGCCAAAAAGGTAACTAAGGCCATTAAGGATATGAAAATCAAGGTGCAGGCTTCTATCCAAGGTGACCAAGTACGGGTATCTGGCAAGGATAAGGATGACTTGCAAGCAGTTATCCAAATGCTTAAGAATTTAGATGTGCCAGTAGAATTACAATTTACTAACTTCCGTTCCTAAGAGGATAGCTCTAGGGTTAACCTATGGCTTATGAAGATTGGTAGGCTAGCAGATTGATATGTACATAGAATACGAGTAGGACTCATGGAGTCCTACTTTTTTTTGCTAAGGCTATTATTACAAAAACCAGATTTTAGTCTATAATTACATTTTGATAAAAGTTCTCATTGACAATAAATTTTAAATTGAGTACTATATAGACAAGTTATTGAGAAGTTTTATCATTGTGATACTTGATAGATATAGAAAAGAGGAATTGTATGAGTCAGCTTGGCATTATTGTTGCTTCCTTTGGTTCCGTCTATGCAGAGGCGGTAGAAAAATCGGTAGATGCACTTGTGGAAGATGTGAATGAGGCTTATCCTGATGCGGTTGTAGAACGGGTATTTCTATCTCCAGCTTTGGTGGAAAAGTGGAATGAACTGGAAGAAAAACCTGTATTGGATTTGGAAGGAGCTTTGGCTAGTTTAGAAGCAAAAGGGATCACGGAAGTGTATATTCAACCTATGTCCGTGGTTAATGATCCTTGCTACCAGGACTTGCGACGCCAGGTATCCAAGTATGTGCGAGAACGGACTTATTCATTCTCCTCTGTATATGTGGGCAAACCGCTCTTGGCATCCTTGGGCGTTAAGAATCATGTGGATGACTACGAGCAAAGCTTAGAGTCTATTTATCGTCATGTAGGTCCATCTGCTATCAATAAGACGATCTTACTCATGGCTAATGGTAATGCTCAATTAGAATACGCCACCTTACAAATGAAGGCTCTTTGTGCGGGTATGAACAATGTGGTGGTATTTACATCCAATGGATTCCCTAACTTTAAGCAGTCCCTCCAATTCTTACGAGCTTCCGGTCATACAGAAGTTTTGGTGGTGCCTATGGCTGTGATAGGGTCCTCCCATCTCATGGACTACTTGGGGGGCAACCGGTCTGATTCCGTAGCGACTCTCTTAGCTGAGGCTGGCTATAAGGTGGATATTTGGAACCAAGGCTTAGGGGAAAATCCTTATATCCGTGGTCTTTTCCTCAAGCACATCAACCAAATGATGCAATTTGTAGAACGTCGTAAATCTGACGGTCCTGTGGATCGTGCTCAAAAGTCTACGGTTACCCTAATCAAAGGGGCCTAAGACCTACAAATGTATACATGTATACATATAAAGGACTCTCTATGAGGGTCCTTTTTTGTGGTATTATGGCATAGAAAAAGACTACTAGGCTTTAATTATATGTAATCCCTTATAAGAACCCTATGGTATCCACTAGGAGGAGGACCTCTAATGAACGATCTTGCTATAGTAGTAGTTGCTTATGGGACTACTAATGAAGACCAGGCTAATCATACTATTCTGCCTTTGTTTGCCTCCATCAAGGAGGCCTTTCCAAAACATACAGTATCCTTAGCCTATAGTTCAGTGAAGATTATCAGCAAGATTCGGGATCGAGGAGGCCAAGTGGCTTCCTTAGAAGACTGTTTGGAAGGCTGCCAAGCAAAGGGATTTAAAAAGGTCTTAGTAGAGCCCCTCTTTGTCACAGAAGGGGAGGCATTACTCAACCTAGATAAACGACTCAGGTTTTTTGGTCAGACTCATACAAGCATGGTTTTACACAGAGGTGAGCCTTTGATTTCTGCTGGTCGAGAGGGAGACCAAGCAGTCTTAGAAGCCTTAAAGGATTATGTTAAATCGAGTCTTGAAGAAAGTAACAATCGTCATGGCCTTTTGCTGATAGGTCATGGTGGACTTGCGGTGACTCATCGTATTTATGAGAGTTTACAAGTTGCTTTAGATGCTATTTGCCCTATTCCCTTACGGATAGGAGCCTTGACGGGGACGGCTAACTTGTTGTCCCAGGAAGGCTTAGATAGCCTAGCCCTGTGGGTGGAGGACCATTGGATAGATCAAGTTCATATTTATCCTCTTTTTTATACGGTAGGCTATCATGTGAATAAGGATATAGTTGGCCCTGGGCCAGACTCTATATGCTCTCAGTTGGGTCGACGACAAATCGATACGGTTCCTCATTTGTTAGGTCTTGGTCAATCTAAATCAGTAGCTAAGATAGTGATAAATGAAATATCGAAAAAAATAAAAATACTACTTGAACAATAATCATTATTGAGTATATAATATAGATGTAATTCGATTTAAATAAAGTTATTTACATATCTTAGGAGGCTATTATGGCTATTCATGATCTCATCAAAACTGGCGATTGGAAGGGTGAAAAACACGTTCCTGTTATTACATGCCCAGATACGTTCCAAAAGGGCCAAGCAACAACTATCGAGTTAGCTGTAGGTAAAGAAATCGCTCACCCTAATACATTGGAACATTACATCAAATGGATTAAATTGTATTTCGTAGCAGAAGGGACTCAACATCCTGTTGAAGTAGCAGAACTTAACTTCATCGCCCATGGTGAAGGGGAAGTTTTGGCTCAACCAATTGGTACAGTAACCGTTGCTTTACCTACATCTGGTAAATTGATCGCTGTTTCCTATTGCAATATTCACGGCTTGTGGGAATCCGAAAAGGATATCACTGTAGCATAGACTACCTGTCGTTTATACAATTACATTGTAACGATATCACAGTAACGTAAACTTAGACTCCTTACGCTGCTTGATATAGGCCCCTGACCCAATGGTCGGGGGCTTTTTGTTGACTTGTGCCATGTGGGGCTTAAAAATTTTGTCCGCAGTGAATGGATAAATATCCCTTCAGTAAAGAAAAATCCCTATAAATCCCTTTACATAGGCATTTCGATAGGGTAGAATTAAACCATATTTGTTGATATTCATTCAGATAAATGAGGGATCTTTCGTGCCTTTAATCGTTAAAAAATTTGGTGGTTCTTCCGTAGCAACACCAGAAAAAATATTTAATATCGTGGATCGCGTCTTACGCGAACGCCAAGAGGATGACCAAATCGTCATCGTCGTATCTGCCATGGGGGATACAACGGATGATCTAGTAGGTTTAGCTAAGCAAGTGACCAATAAGCCCTATGGTCGGGAGATGGACCGCCTTCTCTGCACTGGGGAACAGGTGACTATTTCCTTGATGGCCATGGCCTTCGAAACACGGGGGCAAAAGGCTATCTCTATGACTGGCGCCCAAGCTGGGATTAAGTCCTCTGATGCCTTTAACAAAGGTCGTATCTTGGGTGTAGAACCAGGCCGTGTATTTGAAGCACTGGATGCAGGTAATATTGTTGTTGTAGCTGGATTCCAAGGTATTACTGAAGATGGTGATATGGCCACCTTAGGTCGTGGCGGTTCTGATACGACAGCCGTTGCTTTGGCAGGTGCTATGAAGGCGGATGTGTGTGAAATCTTTACCGATGTAGATGGCGTATACTCTACAGACCCTCGGGTTTGCCCAGAAGCAGAAAAATTGCCTGAAATCACCTATGGTGAAATGTTAGAAATGGCTCGCCTTGGTGCTGGCGTTATGCAACCGCGGGCGGTTGAAATGGGCCTACGCTATGGAGTGCCAATTCATGTACGATCTACTTTCACCAGTGATCAAGGGACAATTATCCGGGAGGACTATACAATGGAACACAATAAACGCGTTATTACAGGCGTAGCTGATGATAAAAACGCTGCCAAGGTATCCTTGATTGGCGTAGAGAATAAACCAGGTGTAGCGGCTAAAGTATTCAAAGCTTTGGCAGCTCACAATGTGGATGTGGATATGATTGTTCAATCGATTCGTTCCAATAACGATGCTAAGACAGATATCGTATTCACGGTCATGAATGATGATGTGCCACAAGCTAAGGAAATCATTGATGAAATTCATAAAGAAATCAATATGGACGATATCAATATTGATGAAGATGTAGCGAAGGTATCTGTCGTTGGCGCGGGTATGTTAGGACAACCAGGCGTGGCTGCACAAATGTTTGATATCTTGGGCCAAGAAGGGATTAACGTGGAAATTATTTCTACGTCTGAAATTTCTATCACCTGTTTAGTAAAAGAAGAACGCGTTAAGGATGCTGTAAAGGCTATCCATGAAAAACTCTTCTTTGCAGAACGCGGCTAATGGTTATGGATGCACTTGATAGCTTCATGCAAGAGATCCTCAATGATGATGTAAGAAGGGAAGGACTCTTGCATGATATGATTGACCACTTGCAAAACCAACCCCTTCCTTCGGCTGAACAGTTGACAACAGGTTTTACGGATACTACTCAACGTCATGGAGTTTACTATGACTATGACAAAGGGGAGGTAACTATTTCCTATCGAGTCGTAGATGATATGTATCCTAGTCGGCTTATGTCCTTCGAGAATTTCCGGGTCATTCTAGAAGGATTATTGGTTTGTCGACGCAATAAAAAATGGGCTTTAGAATCCTAGTAGTGGGGCTGTAACAGAATGCGGTAAAACCGCGTTCTGTTACAGCCCCCTTTCATTTCCCCATCTGTTCGTATGGTATAATAAACCCATATGTATATGAGCATAAGTTGCTTGTCAATTTACGATAGATAGGCCTTTTTAGGGCCGCATTTTATGATTAGGAGTTGCTATGGAACTCAATAAAACTTACTCTGGCTTCACCCTCAATCGCATCGAACACATCGATGAAATTAATGGGACAGCCTATGAAATGAAGCATGATAAATCTGGAGCGCGTCTCATTTATATTGACGCACCAGATACCAATAAGGTTTTTAATATTGCCTTTCGAACTACCCCAAAAGACAATACGGGAGTTGCTCATATTATGGAACACTCCGTACTCTGTGGATCCCGCAAGTTTCCCCTAAAAGAACCCTTCGTAGAATTGGTTAAGGGCTCTCTCAATACCTTCCTCAACGCTATGACCTATCCGGATAAGACTATGTATCCGGTAGCCTCCAAAAATGATAAGGACTTCCACAACCTCATGGACGTGTATTTGGATGCGGTCTTTTTCCCTCGCGTAGCAGAAGATCCTGAAATCGTCATGCAAGAAGGTTGGCACTACGAATTAGAAAGTAAAGAAGATCCGTTGACCTATAAGGGCGTCGTATTCAATGAGATGAAAGGGGTTTATTCTTCGCCAGATTCTATTTTGGAACGACACAGCATGGAGGCACTCTTCCCAGATACAACCTATGGTGTTGATTCTGGTGGGGATCCTGATTTCATTACGGATTTAACCTATGAAAACTTCCGAGATTTTTACAGGACCTACTATCATCCATCTAATGCCTATATTTTCCTCTTTGGGCAAATGGATATAGAATCGCATTTGGCTTTCATTGATGAGGAATACCTTAGTCATTTTGACGCTATTGATGTAACTAATACGGAAATCGGCTTGCAAGCACCTCTTGCTGAAGGTGTACAAGCTGCCTATTCGTATAGTATTGGTTCCGAGGAAACTAAGGAAGGAAAAACCCTTCATGCCTTGACCTATGTGCTCAATGGTATGGATCAAGAGAAGTCCTTAGCGTTTGAAGTCTTGACCCATGCTCTTTTAACGTCGCCTGCTGCCCCTCTTAAACAGGCTCTTATCAAGGCTGGCGTAGGGTCTGATATTTCCGGTTACTATTTAGATTCCATCCGCCAACCTCTGTGGAATATTGCTGTCTCTGGTTCTGATATGGGTAAGGAGGCAGACCTTAAGGCTATTGTAGATAAGACTCTTGCAGAGATTGCTGCTAAGGGGTTAGATAAGGAGCTATTAGAGGCTTCTTTAAACTCTATTGAATTTTCTTTGCGGGAAGCTGATTTTGGCGGTCGCCCAATCGGCTTGGCCTACGTCATCCGTATGATGGATAATTGGCTCTACGGAAAAGATCCTTTGGAACTCCTTCACTATGAAAAGGCTCTAGCCGCAATTCGTGCTGGTTTAGAGGGTGCCTACTTCCAAGATTTAGTCAAAGAGTCCTTGTTAAGAAATAACCATAAGGCTTTGATAAGCATCTATCCTGAACCTGGCTTGCAAGAGAAGAAGGATAAGGCACTAACAGAGAAACTAGCAGCTCTTAAGGAAGCTATGTCTGACCAAGAATTGGAAGATATAATTGCTAAAACAAAACACCTTAAGGAGCGACAAGAATGCCCTGACTCTGAGGAAGCCTTAGCTAGTATTCCTCTCTTGGAATTATCCGATTTATCGCCACAAGTGGACAAGATTGAACGGATTGATTCCCAAGTGGGGCCTATGAGCTTCCACTTTGTACCAACCTTTGCCAAAGGTATTAACTATGTAGCATACTACTTTGGCTTAGATTGCCTCACAGAGGAAGAACTCTTCTACGCGGATCTCTTGTCTGATATGTTGGGCCGGGTTAATGCAGGGGATAAGGCCTATGATCAAGTAGCTAAGGATATTAACCTCAACTTAGGTGGTTTTTCTACGGACATTATCGGCATCGGCAAAAATCGGTCGCGCCATGACTATCGTCCCTTCTTTGTAATCCGTGCCAAGGCCCTTCATAGTAAGCTGCCTGAATTGGTTCGTATTGTGGACTATATCATTAAAGAGTCCCACTATACAGACCAGGGGCGCTTGGAAGAAATCGTCAATGAAAATAAGGCTATCTGGGATAATGAAGCCTTCCGTCGCGGTCACACCCTTGTGTCCCAACGGCTTATGGCGCAGTTTTCTGAGTTAGGTAAGTTTAAGGATGCAGGCAATCTGTCTCTTTATCAACATCTACAGGCTCTAGTTAAAGACCCTAAAAAAATGGCAGATTTATCTTTTAACTTGAGTAAGGTTGCTAAGAAAATTTTCAGGTCTAATAACTTACATGTCCTTTTGGTGGGACAAGAAGGGGAGGACAAGACTTTCTTGGCCTTGGCCCAAGATTCTTTAGCTTCTCTTCCACAAGAAGAATTACCAACAGGACAACTACATTTCTCTAAAGAGGTTAAGAGTGAAGGTATTTACACAGCTGGTAAGGTTCAGTATGTGGCCCAAGGAGGAAACTTCCTAGATCATGGTCACGCCTATGTAGGAGCCATGTCCGTTTTGGAAACCATTCTCCGCTATGAATTCCTCTGGATTAAAGTTCGCGTACAAGGTGGTGCTTACGGAGCCTTTGCTAACTTTTATGATAATGGCAATATGGTTCTCTGCTCCTACCGAGATCCAAACCTAGTAGAAACCTTGGATGCCTATAAGGAACTGGCTGACTACTTGGATGGTTTTAGTATCAATGATCGGGAAATGCGTAAGTATATTATCGGCACCATGTCTGGTCTCGACTTACCGATGACGCCATCTCTTATGGGACCTCGGGCCATGAGTGACTATTTCTCTGGTCTTAGCCATCAAGCTAAGGTGGATTTCCGCCAAGAGGTTATTGATTGCCGTCCGGAAGATATTAAAAACTTGGCTCAAGTGGTGCGAGATGTGATGAATGATCAACACGTATGTACCATGGGGAACGAACAAAAAATTAAAGAGGCTGACTATCTCTTTGATCGGATCATTTCCCTCTCTTAGGAGGTCTTATGAAAGGTCGTTTTGCGCCTAGCCCTACGGGTCATATTCATTTGGGAAATGTGTGGGTAGCCCTCCTAGCCTATCTGTCGACCCGGTCTCAGGGAGGAGACTTTCTTATTCGCATGGAAGATATCGATAAACAGCGTTCCAAGCGGCAATTGGGAGAGACCCTCTTAGATGATTTGGAATGGTTGGGTTTCGATTGGGATCAAGGGCCTCGCGTGTCAAGTGACCAAGAAACGTATTGGCAGTCCTATCGTGATTCTTACTATGACAAGATCCTTAGACAGTGGGAAGTGGAAGGAAAAATCTATCCCTGTTTCTGTAATCGGGCACGGATACAAGCAATAGCGTCTGCTCCACATAGGGGGGAACACAGGCTCTTATATGATGGTCATTGCCGGAATTTGGATAGTAAGCAACGGAGTATTATGGGCCAAGATAAAGCGCCGTCCTACCGGTTACGTTTAGAATCTTGTCATATAGCCTTTAATGATTCTTGGCAGGGACCTGTAGTGACAGACTTAGTAGAGGGGGCTGATGATTTTGTCCTTAAGCGAGCAGATGGTATGTTTGCCTATAATTTAGCAGTGGTCCTGGATGATTTGGCCATGGGGGTAACAGAAGTGGTTCGCGGGGCAGATCTATTGGATGCAACAGCTCAACAAATTTATCTTTATAAGCTCTTGAATCAGGATCATCCGACCTATTGCCATGCGCCTCTATTAGTTGATGAACAAGGCTACCGCCTATCTAAAAGACAGGCTTCTATTACGGTCGCTGATCTGCGGGCGGCTGGTTATAGTAGTCGCCAAATCCTAGGACACCTCGTTAGGGTCACAGGCCTCTTTGAAGGAAGTGGGAATCCATCCCTTATGGACCTTATTTCTCTGTGGAAGAGTGGAGGATTGAACCTAGATTGTTTAAGTGCTAATCAAATTACCATGCCCAAGATGCCTCTTTAGTGGGGACTAGTGGAAAAGGAGTCTATCTATAAAAGATAGACTCCTTTTGCTTTTACCATAGGGTTACTTTTGACAAAACGATAAATTTCGATATTGACTTAACGATAAAATTCGATATAATGGATATAGATAAGTATGAGGTCTTATTGGGATCTCAAAAGCGTGGTAAGTAAAGTTCAAATAAGGAGACATACAAATGGCAGATTTAAAAGAACTTAAAACAGCTGAATATGCTGATTTTACAAAATCCGGTGTGGTAGTACTTGATTTCTGGGCTCCATGGTGCGGTTATTGCGTGCGCATGATGCCTGTATTTGAAGAAATTGCTAGTCAATTGGCTGGGAAGGTTAACTTTGCAAAGGTTAATTCTGATGAAGAAACAGAATTGGCTCGTCAATTATCGATCGAAGTATTGCCTACTTTCGTTATCATGAAAGATGGGCAAGTGGTAGATCGTAAGATTGGTTTCTTGCCAAAGGGTGACCTCTTGGCTGCTATTGAAGCTCATTTATAAGTCTTTTCTAGAATTTCCCCACAAATAACCACTGGAACTGAAAACTATATTGTATAATCGATCTATAGCATGAGCTAAACATGAAAATAGGTCCTAAAATTATGAAAAGTAATTTTAGGGCCTATTTTTTTTATGCCTAGAAAAGGTTTAGATAAGCCTATACTAGCAGTCAAAATGAGGAGATTGAGGATAAAGTAAAAATAAAATGAATAAATCGTAAGAATTTTTTTGAAATTTATTGTTATGAGTGGGGGATTGTGGTAGAATGTTCCATATAGTGGTGAATGAATAAGAAGGAAAGGTGGTGACAGGCCATGTTCATGGGTGAATTTAATCACTCCATCGATGCCAAAGGGCGTATGATTATGCCGGCTAAGATACGTGAACAATTAGGTGATAAGTGCATTATCACTATGGGTCTAGATGACTGCCTCTTCGTTTATGATGAAGAAAAATGGAATTCTATCGTAACCACTTTGAACAAACAACCAACCACTAAAGCTAGTATTCGCGCCTTAAAACGGATGATTTTTGGCAAGGCCACTGAATCCGAATTTGATGGGCAAGGACGCGTATTGATTCCCACCACCCTTCGCCAACATGCAGGTTTAGACAAAAAATCTGTCGTTGTAGGCGCTGGTGACCATGTGGAAATATGGAGCCAGGAAAAATGGAATACCTATATGGGTGATGTAGGTCCTAAGGTTGAAGAATTAGTTGAGACAATTGAGGATCTTGCATTCTAGGAGGTAGTTTGGAATTCAATCACACAAGCGTGCTCTTACGCGAAACAGTAGACTCTGTTATTACAGACCCTAATGGTACTTATGTGGACTGCACCCTAGGTGGAGCAGGGCACTCTCATGCATTAGGGATGCAATTGACAGAAAGAGGTCTCCTAGTGGGGCTTGACCAGGATACAACAGCCCTTAAGGTGGCGCGCCAGCGTTTAGGAGATTTGAAGTGTCAGGTCAAAACTATACAAACTAATTTTTGTGACCTAAAAGAAGCCTTATTGGCAGAGGGGATTGACCAAGTAGATGGTTTTATCTTCGATCTTGGCGTATCCTCCTATCAGCTGGATACACCAGGACGGGGCTTCTCCTATATGCATGATGGCCCTTTGGATATGCGTATGGATATGGAATATCCACTAACTGCCGAAGAGGTTGTTAACGATTATGAGCCAGAAGACCTGGTCCGTATCCTGAAGGACTACGGTGAAGAACGGTGGGCTAAGCGCATCGTCGATTTCATTGTGGCAGCCCGTCAGGAAGAACGGATTACAAGGACTGGTCAATTGGTGACAATTATAAAACAAGCCATCCCTGCCAAGGCGCGGCAAGATGGCCCCCATCCAGCTAAGCGGACCTTTCAAGCTATTCGCATAGAGGTTAACCGTGAACTTGCTATCCTACATGATTCCTTTGTGGATGCAGTTAGCTTGCTTAAGCCGGGAGGGAAAATTGGAGTCATTACCTTCCACTCCTTGGAAGATCGGATTACCAAACAAACATTTAAGGAATTATCCACCGCTTGCATATGCCCGCCGGAATTACCGGTATGTGTATGCCATCATAAAGCGGTGGTACAAGCGAGGAATAAGGCTATAGAACCAAGTAGGGAAGAGGTTGAGGCCAATCCTCGTTCGAGAAGTGCAAAATTACGTGTGGCTACAAAACTGTAAGGGATTATTGAGGAGGCAGTATCATGTTGGCAAAGAGAACAGTGGGTGTACAAGCGGGAGGAGACTCCTTAGCGAATCGACGGATAGGAAAACGTACCCCAGGCATTTTGTTTGACTTCTCTCCGGCTATGGTACAAGTTCTCAAAACTGTGGGTATCGTTGTAGCTCTTCTCGTTTTATTGGCTATCATGCATGGTCTGGCAACAAAAATGGGCTATGAGGTGGTCAATGCTCAGCATCAAGTAGTACAATTAAAAAAAGATAATGACACACTCCAAGTGGAAGTGGCTGCCCTCAAGTCTCCTACACGGATTCAAAAGATTGCCACTGAAGAGTTGGGTCTTGTATTGCCAGATGCCTTTGTGTACAGCACAAAAGCAACGCAAGGGGACCGCGGCTCCCGCTAGTGTGATTATTGACTGGGAAGGAGCAGCCTGAAATGGCTGCTTCTCTTATGTATATAGGAGTGAATCTCGTGAAGAATTTAGAAGCTTTACTAGCCCTTTTGAAGGATGCCTCTGTCACAGGGCCTAATAAAAAAGAAATCCTCGATATTACTGCAGACTCTCGTAAAGTAGCACCAGGTACCCTATTTATTGCCTTGGATGGAGCGACCGTAGATGGCCATGATTTTGTGCAAAAAGCAGTAGATGCTGGGGCGGCGGCCCTCTTAGTATCCAAGGATGTGTCTGTATCTGGTTCGGTCACTATCATCAAGGTTAGTGATACACGACAAGCTATGATGACGCTAGTACCATTCTTCTTTGATTATCCTGCTGGTAAGATGCGCATGATTGGGGTTACTGGTACTAATGGTAAGACTACGACAACCCATATGATTGCCCATATGTTACGGGAACAAGGCCACAAGGTAGGGATTATTGGTACGGTTCATATCGTTATTGGAGATCAAACGTTTCCTATCCATAACACCACACCTGATGTGGTTGACTTACAACACATCTTGCAAAAGATGGTGGATGCAGGTGTGTCCCACTGCATTATGGAAGTATCCTCTCACGCGTTAGCCCTAGGGCGGGTGGCAGGTGTTGAATACGATACAGCGGTATTTACTAATTTAACCCAAGACCATTTGGATTTCCATAAAACCTTTGAGAATTATTTAGCTGCTAAGTGTAAGCTATTTACAGGCTTGACCCAAGGAAGTCCTCATAAGTCCCCTAAGGGAGCTGTTATTAATATCGATGATCCTTATGGGCAACGAATTATGGACCTTACTAAGGTACCTGTTATTACCTACTCTACACAGAAGAAGGGGACCCTCAATGCCCATGATGTGACCATGACATCCAAGTCCTCTGCCTATACAGTCGAGTATAAGGGGGCCTCTTACCCTGTGAAGATGAATACAACAGGCCTCTTTAATGTGTACAATACCCTAGCTGCTATTGGGGCCTGCCTACAAGAAGGCTTGTCCATGGAAGCAATCGATAAGGCTTTATCCACCTTTACAGCGGTTCCAGGTCGCTTTGAATTGGTTGATGAAGGGCAAGATTTTGCTGTTGTGGTAGACTATGCTCATACGCCAGATGGCTTGGAAAATATCCTTAAAACAGCTAAGGCAATTACGAAAGATCGAATTATTGTAGTCTTTGGTTGCGGTGGTGACCGGGATGCTACTAAGCGACCAATTATGGGGCGGTTTGCGGCCCAATATGGAGACCGGATCTTTGTAACTTCCGATAATCCGCGGACGGAGGACCCTGTCAAGATTGTGGCGGATGTAGAAGTAGGTGTAAAAGACGCCTTGCGAGAGGGGACTAGCTACCAAGTGATTGTAGATCGGACGGAAGCTATCCATGAGGCAATTAAAGAAGCACAAGCAGGGGATGTGGTTATCATTGCCGGTAAAGGGCATGAAACGTATCAAATTTTAAAGGATAAGACTATCCACTTCGACGACCGTGAAGTGGCTCGCCAAGCTTTGCGTTCCCTTAAGTAGGGGACGCTTGTTTGGCCTTGTATAGAAGCGAGGAGGATGCTCATATGGCACAATTCACCTTGGCAGAGGTAGTAAGGGCAACAAATGGTACCTACAAAGGAAACGAAACCATTAGTTTTGCTGATGTTTCTACAGATACGCGTACAATTACAGAGGGATGCCTTTTTGTAGCCCTTAAGGGGGACAACTTTGATGGCCATAATTTCCTGGCCAAGGCGCAAGAAATGGGTGCGGCTGGGGCTATTGTAGACCTAGGGCGGACGTTAGAAGGCTTTCCTTGCATTGAGGTTCCTAATACGCTCAAGGCTTATCAAGATTTGGCCCACTTCCATCGGCGCCGTTTTTCCATTCCAATCATTGCTATTACTGGTTCATCCGGTAAGACAACGACTAAAGAAATGGTGGCTGCAGTTTTAGCTACTCAACTCAAAGTCTTGAAAACGGAGAAAAATTTCAACAATGAAATTGGTCTTCCTAAAACTCTTTTAGGACTTACCGAAGACCATCAAGCCTGTGTCGTTGAAATGGGGATGCGAGGCTTGGGACAAATTGAAGAATTAGCCCTTATTGCGGAGCCAACTGTAGGCGTTATTACTAATGTAGGGACCTCCCACATTGAGCTCTTAGGGTCTCAAGAAAAAATCGCACAGGCCAAGGGGGAACTCATTGCTTGCTTGGATGAGAACTCTATTGCTATATTGAATGCCGATGACCACTATGTAGCAGAAATGGCTAACATCGCTAAGGGCAAGACTATGACCTACGGGATTCAAAATAATGCTACCCTTAAGGCCTCTAACTTAACCTATAAGAAGGATGGTATTAAATTTACCTGCAAATGCTATGACGATGTCTTTGATGTCTTTTTGCCAATGGTAGGGGAACACAATGTTTTAGATGCCTTGGCTGCTATTGCAGTAGGGAGGACTTGTGGTCTCAGTGCAGCAAAGATAAAAAAAGGGCTAGAGGTTTTTACTGGCACACCACTTCGCCAAGAAATCGTTGCCTTTAAGGACTTTGTAGTCCTTAACGATACCTATAATGCCAATCCATCGTCTATGGCTGAATCCATAAAGGCCTTGGGCCAACTCCAAGGTAAAAGAAAGGTTGCCATGTTGGGTGATATGTTGGAACTAGGAGACTTCACGGAAGAAGGCCATCGACAAATTGGTCGTCTCTTAGTTACTGAAGGCTATGATGTGCTTTACACATTCGGAGAAGCAGCCAAGTTTATTGGTGATGAAGCCCGAAAGGGAGGAATTCATGTACAAGCTTGTAAGAGTCACCTAGAAATGGCTAACTTTTATGAGGCGGACCATGAGGAAGGGGACGTAGTTCTCGTAAAAGCTTCTCGTGGCCTTCGTATGGAACGGGTCGTAGAAGAATTAAAAGAACAAGAAGAGTCTAAGCAGAATTAGAATAAGGGAGTTTTATTAATGGATATGATGTCACATTTATTTATACATTTGATTATCCCCTTTGTGGTGACCCTGATCATTACCCTGGTTTTTGGAAAATTTGGGATTCGAGGCCTTGCATCATTGCACGCTCAACAAGCTATCCGGGAAGAAGGACCTCAAGGGCATCAAGCTAAGGCTGGCACGCCAACTATGGGTGGTGTTTTCATGCTCCTAGCCCTCCTCGTGGGGACGCTGGTATTTGGTAAATGGAACCCCACAACCTTTGCTCTTCTGATTCTTACCTTGGGTCATGGTCTTTTGGGCTTCTTTGATGATTTTGTGAAAGCTGCTAAAAAACGTAACTTAGGCCTTACGGCCAAACAAAAGCTCTTGGGTCAATTCATCTTAGCAGCCATTTTTCTCTACATTATGGACCACTATCTCATGATTCCAACAAGCCTATGGATTCCAGTAGTTGATGTCGATATTAACCTAGGGTGGTTCTACTATGTCTTGGCCTTCCTTATCATCGTTGGTTCTTCCAATGCGGTTAACTTGACCGATGGCTTGGACGGGTTGGCAGCAGGTACATCTGCTATTGCAGCAATCGCTTTTGCGGTTTTGGGTATCATAATGGGTAATTTCACCATTACCTTCTTTGCGGCTCTTATCTGCGCTGTTTGTTTGGGATTCTTGTTCTTTAATATTCATCCTGCAAAGGTATTCATGGGCGATACAGGGTCTTTGGCTTTGGGCGCAGCCTTTGCGGGCATGGCGATTATCTTAAAAGCAGAGCTCCTCTTGGTAGTCATCGGCGGCATTTTTGTTATGGAAGCTCTGTCCGTTATCATACAGGTTATTTCTTTTAAAACCCGGGGTGTACGGGTGTTTAAAATGTCTCCTATTCACCATCACTTCGAATTATCTGGTTGGAAAGAAACAACCGTTGTTGGACGTTTTTGGCTATGTGGAGCCATATTGGCAATTGTTGGACTTCTACTGGCAGTGCTATAATGAAAAGAAATGGTTTCCTCCCTTGAGTGGAAGGAAAATATAGCTTGATCTGTAGACGAAATAATTGATCTGTAAAGTATAAATGAGGGGTTTATATCCTCCTAAAGGTTAGGTGTCGTATGAATTATACAGGGAAGAAAATCTTGGTGATTGGCGCAGGTACATCAGGTATTGGGGCCGCTCATGTCTTAGGAAAATTGGGGGCACAGGTTGTTCTTAATGATCTTAAAGCAATCGATTTAGAGCCCACTACAGAAGCTAAGCTGAAGGACTTGGGTGTATCCATCATTACAGGCCGACAAGATGAAAGTCTCTTGGAAGGGATGGACATGATTGTCGTATCGCCAGGACTTCCCTTGACGATTCCTATTCTCCTAGCCGCAAAAGAAGCAGGAATTCCCGTAGTTGGCGAAGTAGAAGTGGCCTACCAAGTATCGAAGGCGCCCATTTTGGGGGTTACAGGGACTAACGGAAAAACGACTACCACAACCCTATTAGCGAATGTTATGAAGGAGACTGACTCTCCTGTGTATGTGGGTGGGAATATAGGTGATTCCCTATCAGAAGCGGCCTTTGCTGTTCCTGAAAATGGTGTCTTGGTGGCGGAATTGTCCAGTTACCAGTTGGAATCTATTCATAGCTTTAAGGCTCATGGCGCGATTGTTCTTAACCTGACACCTGACCATCTAGCCCGCCATAAGACTATGGATGGCTACCGTTTGGCCAAGGAGAATATCTTTAAAAACCAAGGGCCTAGCGACTTTGTAGTTCTCAATCTTGACGATTCTATTGTGGCTGGTATGAAAGAACGAGCTACTGGCAAGGTACTTTGCATCAGTCAAAAAGAGGTGGTGACTGATGGAGCGTATTTTGCAGGGACTACTTGTTACGCCGTTAAAGATGGGCATGCGCAACCTATAATCAGCAAGAATGAAATCCCAATTCCAGGGGCTCATAACGTGGAAAATATCTTGTCTGTTATCGCCTTGACCTATGCATTGGGTGTGGAACCTGATAGTATCCATGATGCTATTGCTAATTTTAAGGCTGTGGAGCACCGCTTAGAACGGGTTGACACGATTGATGGTATAACCTATTACAATGATTCTAAGGCAACCAATACAGATTCCGTTGAAAAAGCCTTGGCTTCTTTTGATAAGAAGGTCATTCTTCTTATGGGCGGCCATGATAAGATGACGCCTTTGCATGAGTTTATGAAGGTGGTCAAAGATCATACGAAAGAGCTCATTCTTATGGGTGAGGCGGCGGACAGATTTGAAGCAGCTGCACGAGATGTAGGGATTGAGTCCATTCATCGGGCATCCTCTATGGGCCAAGCTGTAAAGTTAGGTCGAGAACTAGGCCAAAAAGGAGATGTTGTTCTCTTATCACCAGCTTGCTCTAGCTTTGATTGGTATTCCTGTTTTGAAGAGCGCGGTTGTGATTTCAAACGAGAAGTATTGCGGTTAAAAGGGGAATGAAATCATGAAGAAACGGATTATTATTTCCGGAGGTGGTACGGGTGGCCATATTTATCCGGCTATTACCATTTATAAACAGATTATGGCGAGTACCGACGCGGAAGTCCTTTATGTAGGAACAGAAGCAGGTCTTGAAGCAACCCTAGTACGCAAGGAGGGAATTCCCTTTGAGAGCATTCCAGCTCAAGGCTTACAACGGCACTTGGGCCTAAGCACCCTGGTTACTCTTGGCAAGACTGCTCAATCCTTATGGAAGGCTAATCAAATCATATCTAGATTTAAACCAGATGTGGTTATCGGCACAGGTGGTTATGTATGTGGCCCTATACTGATGGCGGCAGCCTTACGCAAAATTCCTACCATCATTCAAGAACAAAATGTTATTGCTGGCGTTACTAATAAAATCTTATCCCGCGTGGTTAAGGTGGTGGCTGTTGGTTATGAAGAGGCAGTTAAGTATTTTCATAAGTGTAGGCGGGTTGTATATACGGGTAATCCTGTACGACCAGAAGTCTTGGCTGATACCCGCCAAGAAGGGCGTGATTTCTTCCATCTAGCTGATAATCAATTTACCGTCCTCATTTCTGGTGGATCCCGTGGAGCCCGTTCTATTAATACAGCTATGATTGAAGTGCATGAGCACTTTAAGGATAATCCTGGCATCAAGTTGATCCATCTGACTGGTTCTGGTGAGTACCACTCCGTAACCCAAGCCTTGGGTATGGAAGAAGGTCAGGAAGAGTATGGACAATCGTCTCTGATCTTGCCGTATTTGCATGATATGCCTAAGGCTCTAGCTGCGGCTGATTTAGCAATTTTCCGGGCGGGCGCTATCGGTCTTGCAGAGTTGGCGGTTAGGGGCATTCCATCTGTTTTGATTCCTTATCCTTATGCGGCGGAAGACCATCAAACCTTCAATGCGCAAATTTTCGTGCAACGAGGAGCGGCTCATATGATTGTGGATAAGGCCTTGACCTCTCATGATTTGATAGAAGAGATTGAAAGCTTTATGAACAATCCTCATATGTGTCAACGGATGGCTCAGGCCGCTAAAGATTTGGGTAAACCAAATGCGGCTAAAGACATCGCAGACTTGGCCTTGGAAATTGCAAAATAATAATCTTAGTTAGGAGAGATAAACATGTTAGAGGGGATCAAAAAGATTCACTTGATTGGTATTGGTGGTTCTGGTATGCGGGCCATTGCCAATATTTTGATTGCAAAAGGATATGAAGTCTCGGGATCCGACATTAAGGAATCACCAGTGATCGAAAAGTTCCGGTCCCAAGGGGCTACTATTCATATAGGTCATGATGCATCCTATGTGAAGGACGTAGATGCCGTAGTTCGATCTACAGCTATCCGGGAAACTAATCCAGAACTTAAGGCTGCTCGTGAATTAGGTATCAAGATTCTTCATCGATCCGATATTGTAAAAGCGGTCTTAGATGTGACAAAGGGGATTGCTGTGGCAGGCGCTCATGGTAAGACATCCACCACATCTATGATTGGCCAAATCTTAGTAGAAGGACAAGTGGATCCGACCGTAATCATCGGTGGGGAAGTAGACTACCTGGGTGGCTCTTCTGTAGCAGGCAAAGGGAATATTTCCGTAGCAGAAGCAGATGAATCAGATGGGTCTTTCCTCAAGTACAACCCTCATACAGTGGTTATTACCAATATTGAAAATGACCATATGGACCATTATGGAACTATGGAAAATCTTCTGGCTGCCTTTGTTGAATTTGTGAATCGTCTACCTAAAGATGGCATCGCTGTAGTATGTGGTGATAATGACAATATTCGATATGTCATGAGTCAGGTGGACCACACCTTCTATACCTATGGTTTTGATGAATCTAATGATTATATGGCCCGCAATGTACACTATGTAGATGGTCATCTGGTTTATGATGTGTACTATAAGGGACAAAGTATAGCTCGTTTGACTCTCCGCGTACCAGGACGCCATAATGTATTGAACTCTATGGCTGCTTTTATTACTTGCCATGCTGTATATGGACTCTCTGTGGAAGTTTGCCAAAAGGCCTTGTCTAAGTTTGTAGGAGCAAAACGGCGCTTTGAAACCAAGGGGCATGTAGCCGGCGTCTGGGTGGTGGATGACTATGCTCACCATCCAACAGAAATTGCGGCTACCTTAAGGGCTGCTAAGGAATTGGAAAAGCATCGTGTTATTTGTGTTTTCCAACCACACCGTTATACCCGGACTCAACTCTTGGCCAACGAATTTGCTAGCGCTTTTACTGCAGCAGATGAGCTCTATATGACCGATATCTACGCTGCTGGCGAAGACCCTATTGATGGCATTGATGGTCGAACCATTCCTGACCGCATCGAGGCTGAAACGGGTAAACATGTTAACTATGTACCTAATGTAGATGATATTCCTAAGATTCTCAGTAAAGTGGTCCGTCCTAATGATTTGGTTATTACTATGGGGGCTGGGTCCATTAACCAATATGGTCCAAAACTCTTGGAATTATTGGAGGAAACACTATAATGAGCAAACATATTATCGTATTGATGGGTGGTCCATCCAAAGAAGCTGATGTATCTCGTCGTACGGGAGCTGCTATCACAGAGGCCTTGCAAGCTAAGGGCCACAAGGTAACAGCATTGGAATTAAATCCTTCTACTGTAGTAGAGGATATTAAACAACTTGGTGGAGAGGTAGTTTTCAACGCTATTCATGGTAAGTTTGGTGAAGACGGAGCCTTGCAAGGTGTTTTGGAAATGGCGGGGATTCCTTATACAGGATCTGGTGTAATGACCCAAGCTGTAGGGATGAATAAGAACATCTCTAAAGCCGTGTTTAAAGGGGCTAATGTACCAACAGCGCGGTCTGAATCCTACAATGGAAATGCACAATCCCCTGAGGAAATCAAAGATCATATTTTAGCCCACTTCTCATTTCCTGTAGTGGTTAAGGCCGCTACACAAGGGTCCTCTATCGGTGTGACCATCGCTAAGAACCAAGAAAGCTTAGAGGTTGCCCTTAGGGATTCTCTTCAATATGATCCTATTTTGGTAGTAGAAGAGTATTTGGATGGGCGCGAGTTTACCGTTTCCCTTCTGAATGGTAAGGCTCTACCTGTTATCGAGATTCGTCCACATTCTGGGGAGTACGACTATAAGTCTAAGTATACTTCTGGCGCTACAGATTATTTAGTACCAGCGCCTATTAGCCCAGCATTGACACAAGAAATGCAAAGAATTGGGGAAGCGGTCTACAAGTTGGTGCAAGCTTCTGGTGTTATTCGTGTGGATATCATGACCAATGCTAAAGACCAATGTTTCGTCCTCGAGTACAATACGATTCCTGGCATGACCGCTACCTCCTTAGTGCCTAAAGCCGCTAAAGAAGCGGGCATTGATTTTCCAGAATTATGTGAGACCATCTTAGCCAACGCCGGTCTCAATAAGTTCTAGTCGGTGATTCTCATGGATGAAAGACAAGATAAGCTGAATACTCCTGAGAATCCACCTCCATTTCAGGCCCCCCATAATCTAGAAGAAAGGGTGGGTGGTTCAGAGAAAGACTTACGGCATAAGCATCACCAAGCGGCCTTGGCTCATAAGGAAAAATTGCGAAAGCGCCGTCGCATTATCAAATGGATCGGTGGAGCTGTGGTAGTTTTAGTACTTCTTTATTTGGCGCCTATTCCACTAGGGTCTATGACGGTGACTGGATCAAAGAATGTTAGCCTAGAGGATGTTAAGGTGGCGGGCAATATTAAAGATCCTGTGAATATATTGCAGATTAATCGAGAACGACTAAAGCAGCGACTTAGCCATGATCTTCGGGTTGACTCGGTAGACATATCTTACCGTTTTCCACTGACTATGGAAGTAGCTATTAAAGAACGGGTTCCCCTTATGGTGTTGCCCGCCCAGTTTGGTTATTTAACGATTGATCGGCAGGGACAGGTCATTGATTCGTCAGACTCGCTTAAGGGGCTTAAGGTTCCTCTTGTATCGGGGCTAGGGGCAGGTAATCTGCTCCTTGGTGATCGGGTTAGTGATCCCGCTATGAAGGCGGCGGTTACCTATTTAGATGCCTTGCCGGCGGACTATTTGGCTCAGTTGGAAGAAATCAATTTAGGCGACGGGGACCAACTTTTGGCCTATACAACAGATGGCGTCCAAATACGGATCGGTAATCAAGAGCAACTTAAGGAAAAAGCTGAAATGACCGTGAATATGCTGAAAGACTTACAGGACAAGCATGTTCGGGCACAATACATAGATGTGAATCTAGATGCACCCTATGTGAAAGAACTCAAATAAGTAGAAATTGTTAAAAAAATATAGTAAACTATATGTAATTGATTAAAAATCTACCCTAATGACACCTGTGTGTTTATGGGGAATACAGGTTTTAGAGGAGGAATTTCCATGTCTGATTTCGCAAATATTAAAGTAATTGGTGTCGGTGGTGGCGGTAATAACGCTGTTGACCGCATGGTTGAAGAAGGTCTTCAAGGCGTTTCCTTTATCGCTGCTAATACAGAAACACAAGTATTGGAAAAGTCCAAGGCTGATGTGACCATCCAATTGGGTGAAAAAGCTACACGCGGTCTTGGGGCAGGTGCTAACCCTGAAATCGGTGAAGAAGCTGCGCAAGAATCTCGTGAAGAGATTCAAAAAGCCTTGGAAGGTGCAGACATGGTATTTGTGACTGCTGGCATGGGTGGTGGTACTGGTACAGGTGCTGCTCCAATCGTTGCAGAAGTGGCTAAAGAAATGGGCGCTTTAACTGTAGGCGTTGTCACCAAACCATTCTCCTTTGAAGGTAAACGCCGTCGTGCACAAGCGGAAAAAGGCATTGAATTCCTAACTCAAAAAGTGGATACAATTATCGTTATTCCTAATGATAAATTACTTCAAGTTGTTGACAAAAAGACATCCATTTCTGATGCTTTCCGTACAGCTGATGAAGTGCTTCGTCAAGGCATCAAGGGTATTTCCGACTTGATTCAAGTGCCAGGTATGATTAACCTTGACTTTGCTGATGTTAAAACAATTATGACTAACCAAGGGGAAGCCTTGATGGGTATCGGTGTTGGCCAAGGTGAAAACCGTGCTGCTGATGCTGCTAAGATGGCGATTAATTCTCCATTGCTTGAAACTTCCATCGAAGGCGCAAAGGGTATCTTGCTTTCCATCGCAGGGTCTTCTGATTTGAGCCTCTTCGAAATTAATGAAGCAGCTGAAATCATTAACGAAGCTGCTGATCCAGAAGCGAATATCATCTTTGGTACAGTTGTAGATGATTCCCTTGGCGATGCCGTTCAAATTACTGTCGTGGCGACTGGCTTCAATGGTCCACGCGGTGCGGTACCAGAATTTGGCAAAAAGACATTCAACTCTGGCGCTGCAAATGCTCCTGAAATCCCTGATTTCTTGAAACGATAATAACTTTACAAGTCATAGAGAGAAGCTCTTGCTTCTGATATATAGAGGAGGAAAAAGTTATGAAAAAAATTATTCTAGCCGCTATGGTAGCATCCTTAGCAACTTCTGCAGCATTTGCATCTACCGTACCTGTTACTAAGGTACAAAATGGGGCTACAACTGTTAGTGCAGACTATGCTTTCCAACAACGAGTATCCCATAATGGTACTAACAATGATGGCTTTGGTGTGGGTATCAACACCGCTGTTTCTGACAAAACAGCCCTTCAATACTCCTATGGCAAAGTTAATGCTAAACATGGTGATATTAAAGATCATCGTGCTGGCGTGACTTATGCTTTGAATAACAATGTAAATGCCTATGCTGAAGGTACGTATATCAAGGCGGGCAGCCATGAAGTAGGGGCTCAAGTTGGTCTTATTGGTCATACCCAATTAACCAATAAAGTAGAAGGTTTTGCTAAAGCTGGTTTCGGTGATGATGTTAAACAATCTTACCAATTGGGTGCTAAATATGCTTTGACTCCTGATGTAAACGTAAATGCTTATTACGGCTATGACAAATATTCTGTAGATAGCCAAGATACAACTGTTAAAGGCTTGCATGCAGGTGTAGGCTATACATTCTAATGATGTATAGAGGAAAACTCCCTTCCATGAGGAAGGGAGTTTTTTTATAAAAATACTATTAAAAATGATTCCTTGTCTATTCAAGGGCTATAACATTTGGTAAAGTATAGGTAGATTAAATTAGAAACCTGAAGGAGTAAGGTATGGCTTTTCAAATGACTACTAAGAAAAATCTTAGTAAAAACTCTAAAGATATCATTTTCCAAATTGCTGGTATGGCTAATGATGCCATAGAAAAGGTGGGCAAGGAAAATGTTGTTAATGGTACCTTTGGTGCTATCTTGGATGAAGAGGGGAAATTGGTATTCCTTAAGACGGTAAAGGAAGAATATCTTAGCTTGTCTGATCAAGATCATGCAGGTTATGCGCCAATTGAAGGTCTACATGACTTCTTGGAGGCCGCTATTTCTGAATGCTTCGGCCAAAGTCGACCTGAAGGCTATATTCGTGCCTTGTCTACATCTGGTGGGACCGGTGGGGTTCATCACTTGGTTCACAACTATACGCGCCCTGGGGATACAGTGTTAACAGCTGATTGGTTCTGGGCTGCTTACCGTACCATTTCTGAAGATGCAGATCGTGTACTCGATACATATACACTCTTTAACCCAGATAATTCTTTTAACTTTGAATCTCTGAAAGAAAAGGTATTGGCTCTTGCTGATAAGCAAGAAAATGTTTTGGTAATCTTTAATACGCCTGGTAATAATCCAACAGGTTATTCAATCTCTGAAGCGGATTGGGATCGGATTTTGGATCTCTTTAAATCCATTGTTGATCAAGGAAAGAATAAGATTATCATTGGTGTGGATGTAGCATATCTTGATTACTCTGGTGAGAAAGAAGCTACTCGTCGCTTCTTCAAAAAATTCGGCAATCTACCTGAACGAATTTTGACTGTCGTATGCTATTCTACCTCCAAAGGATTTACTCTTTATGGGCAACGGGTAGGGGCTATGATTGGCATAACTTCCAATGAAGAGGTGGCAGAAGAATTCTTCAACGAAAATAAGATGACCTCTCGTGGGACTTGGTCCAATAATACCCGCCCAGCTATGAAAGCGGTTGCTAATATCGTGTCCGATCCAGCCAAATTGGCTGCTTATGAAAAGGAACGTAATGAATACTGCCAATTGATTGAAGATCGAGCTTCCATCTTTATGGAAGAAAGTAAAGAATGTGGGCTCCCAGTCCTTCCTTATAGCGGTGGATTCTTTATTACGATTCCAACTGATAAGGCTAAGGCTGTGTGCGATGAACTCTTCAAGGAAAACATCTATGTAATTCCTTTGGCTAAAGGTGTTCGTGTCGCTGTTTGTGGCATTCCAAAACGTCAAGTTAAAGGTTTGGCAACTACTATGGCTAAGGCTATGAAGACTGTAGGAGCTCTATAAGGAAATGCACATGGCATGATGGGTTTAGTAGGCTTTTATAAGGGCTAGAACCTTTTCTGTGCTTGGATTCTCTTTATATCGCATCTAAATAAAAAAGGTAATGACTTCTTTGTGGTCATTACCTTTTTGTCGTATATGAGCTTCTCGTCAAATTTAATTAATGAGCCTTAGGGGCATCAGGATTTTCTACTGGTTTGTTATTACTACCTTCTACGATGACAGCTTCTTTTGTTGGTTCTGTATCGACAAATTCAATGGAATCTAATTGGTCTTTTACTTGTCCCCGGATAAAGCGTAAGTAGATATCATAAAGGGCTTTTTTTTCATTTAATTCCTCTAGTGTAAGAGTTTGGCCTGCTTTTTTCTTAGCTGCTAAGGCATTGATGCGTTCAATAATTTCGTTAATATTTGACATAGGTCCTTCTTTCTTATGGGGGTTGATTTCAATCAAGAATCTTTGCTAACGAATCTTTTAATCTAGATGTATTTATATATTCTTATTATAACATAGGCATTTTCGTCTCATATTGGTTAAGCTAGGCCTAAAATTGTACTATATGGAAATTATGCGATATAATACCGTAGACGATATAATACCTATACATAGATCGATATAGCAACCAGAGGAGGTCATTATATGCGCGTAACAAAAGCTATTAAAGCTGAACAACTACGGCGTTTGGCAGAGGTGTATCACGATGCCAAGCCAGCCCTTGAATATACAAATGAATTTGAATTTTTAGTGGCGGTAGTCTTATCAGCTCAATGTACGGATGAACGGGTTAATATCGTTACTAAACGGCTTTTTCCAGCCCTTAATCATCCTGCCAAGATGTTAGCTGTTGGTTTGGCTAAATTAGAGACCCTTATTCGCGATTGTGGCCTCTATAAGTCTAAGGCCGCTAATCTCATTAAGACTTGCCATATATTGGTCGATCAATATGGTGGTGAGGTACCTCATGACTTTGATACCCTTTTGACCCTGCCAGGGGTAGGTCGCAAGACGGCCAATGTTTTGGTTTCTGTTCTTTGGGGGCAACCAGCTATCGCCGTGGATACCCATGTCTTCCGCGTGGCTAATCGTCTTAAATTGGGAATAGCGGATACACCGGAAGAGATGGAGACTAAGCTAAAGAAGGCTATTCCACGCGAAGATTGGGCAGCAGCCCATCACTGGTTAATTTACCATGGCCGAAGGCTATGTAAGGCCCGTAAACCTCTGTGTACCGAGTGTTTTGAAGCGGATATTTGTCCATCTGCAGGGAAGGTATAAAATGGATCAAGAATATACAGAATTGATGGAATTCTTAGGCTCTGATGGTATGGTAGAAGGCCTGGTAGCAGGTAAAGAATGGGCACCGGCCCTCTTGCCCATTATCCAAGAAAGCCGGCAGGCTGGGGGGCGGACCCTCTTTGCCCGTATTGAAGAGTATGGGGCTTTGGTGGATACTATTGTATCTACCCTAGGCTTAGAACACGTAGCCCTTCATACGGCTTCTCCAGTAGCCTATGAGGTTTTTAGTCGTCTTTACCCGCATGTGCCCCTTTTTAAAGAGTGGCCACAAGATCAAAGCTTTGACCATATTGTGGTGGCAGCAGCAGGCATCTTTCAAGCTTGTGATGACATCGTAGAAGACGTAGCTAATGGCCTGGGAGCCTTATCCCAATATGGTACGAGTCATCTCTTCTTGCCTATGACCATGGTACAGGCCCAATATGGTGTGAATAATATGGTCCTCCAGTTCTTATTGGCACAAGATCGAATGGAAGCCATTCGCGAATGGGCACCACTTAATGTGATTGAATTCCAATTAGGACCTGTAGAAGTTAAGAAAACTCGCATTGCTATTCGGGAAATTGAGGGAGAAGGTTACCGAGAAACGTCCTTTATAAAGCTGCCTCATGGTGTGTTTGGAGATATGCCTGTTTTTAGCCCTGTTAATTATGGTTTGTCCTTGCACTCTATTCTCTTACCTGGGGATAAGCAGTCTCCTTGCCTGGGGCAGGATGGAATCTATGCCCATGATGGTCGTTTGCCAGCTCCTGTACGAGCTAGCCTTGAAGGTGATGATACGTATTATTTGTCCTTTAGTCGGACCTTAGTGGATCATCGTTTGGAAAACTTGGAAGGGGATCAGGTCTCTGGTGGCCGTCCTAGTTTTGAGGTTACAACGAGCCTCTCTCTAGGGCAACCTCAGGGAGATACCTATTGGATTTTCCCTGATAAGGAATTGGCTTATATGTGGTATGCTTACTTCGCCACAGGATCTGGGCAGATTATTCTTTCCAAGTTGGCTTCCATGGCTGTTACCGATGTGGGCTTTGGCCAACTAGTAGGTTCTTGTCGACGTGCTGTGTTAACAGTAGACCAAGAAGCTCACTTAGTAGAAGTTATCGATCAAGCTCTACGGAAGTTCCGTCAATCTGGTGGGGATGAAGATTTCATTGAACTTTGCAAAATAGCAGAAATGGAAGGCAATTTAGTCATGCCTTAATACTTGCGGAGACCTACTTTTTATACTACAATGTGTGAGTATTATTCAAAGCAATAGGAGGCCCTAATGGCAGTAGTTAATTTTGAAATTTTTAAAGTTCTTGGCACCTTGTCTGAAGATAAAGACGGTTGGAAGAAACAATTAACATGTACCAGCTGGGGACGCTATAACCCTAAGTTCGATTTACGTGCTTGGGATAGTGAATATGCTGGCATGAAAAAAGGCGTTACCATGACCTTGGAAGAAATTATCGCCCTTCGTGATATTTTAAATTCTGTGGATTTGGAAGCAGCCTTGCAAGAGTCCATTGAAGAAAAAAAGGCCTCTAAAGAATAGGTCTTTGCCATCGAGTTTGCTTGACCCGTGAGGCTATGTAGTAGGAATCTTAGGGTCTCCTACTATGTGTGGTAGGCAACTTGATTTTGGCTAATATTAATGATATAATCTAAAAGAATAATATTGATTACTGGAAAGAGGTGTAATAGAGAATGAAACAAGGTATCCATCCAGATTACAAACAAACCACTGTAACTTGCGCTTGCGGTAATAAGTTCGAAACTGGTTCCGTTAAAGAAGACATCCGTGTTGACGTTTGCTCCAAATGCCATCCGTTCTTCACTGGTCAACAACGTGCGGCTCAAGCTCGTGGTCGTATTGAACAATTTAACAAACGTTACGGTAAATAATCCTAAACGATTGGTAAACACATATATGGCAGGGCGTAAGCTCTGCCTATATTTGTTTATATGAGAGGAATCCATTTTGAAACGAACTAAGAAATTTGTTGGTGGTCAGGCGGTCATCGAAGGTGTGATGATGCGCGGCCCTTCTTATACAGCGACAGCCGTTCGCACTCCTACAGGAGAAATCGTGGTGGATAAGTATCCGACTAAGTCCATTGCTGATTCCTATCCTATTTTGAAGAAACCACTCATACGCGGTTGTGTATCCCTCTTTGAATCCCTGGTAATTGGCATGAAAGCCTTGTCCTTCTCTGCTAAAGCAGCGGGAGAAGAGGAAGAGGAAATGTCTAACAAGGAAATTGCCCTGACCATGGTTTTCTCTACAGTGGTGGCCATTGGCTTATTTTTGGCTCTGCCAACATTTGTGGTTAAATTTATTCCTGGTATTCAAGGCAATCATATGGCCATGAATTTTGTTGAGGGCATCATCCGTCTCCTTCTTTTCTTTCTCTATATTTGGGGGATTGGACGGACTAAGGATATCCAACGGGTCTATCAATACCATGGGGCAGAACACAAGACAATTCATACCTATGAAGATGATATGCCACTAACGGTTGAGAATGTACGTAAGCACTCTCGTCTTCATCCGCGCTGTGGAACTAATTTTCTCTTAATTGTCATGGTAGTAAGTATCTTTGTATTTTCATTCCTGGGCTGGCCCAATCTTTTAGAAAGAATTTTATCCCGTATTATTCTTATGCCTGTGGTGGCCGGTATTTCCTATGAAATGATTCGTCTAGCAGGCCGGTCTGATCATCCTATTGTATCGGCTATTGTAAAGCCTGGTATGCTCTTGCAATACATGACGACAAGAGAACCTGAGGATGACCAAATTGAGGTGGCTATCAAGGCCCTTGAAAACGTGCGCCCTAGTGAAGCAGAAGCCTACGAAGAAGCCTAGTCTTTCAGTAACATAGAGGAGTCATCATGTTAGTTGATAAATTACAAGTAATTGAAGATAAATTCATGGATTTGGAGCAACGCATTTCTGACCCTGAAATGATTGCCAAACAAGATGAGTGGCAAAAACTTACCCGCCAACATGCATCCTTAACGGAAACAGTGGAAACCTTCCGCTCTTACAAAAAGGTCTTGGCCGGTATTGATGAAGCCATGGAAGTCTTGGAAGATAAGTCTATGGATGAAGAGTTCCGTGAGTTGGCCCAAGAGGAATTGAAGGCTTACAAGGAAGAAAAGGAAGCTTTGGAGGAGAAACTCCATGTTCTCTTAATTCCTAAAGATCCCAATGATGATAAGAACGTTATCATCGAAATTCGCGGTGGTGCCGGTGGTGATGAAGCAGCCCTCTTTGCGGGGGACCTCTTCCGCATGTATACCAAGTATGCAGAAGCACAAGGGTGGAAGACGGAAATCATTTCCGCCAATGAACCTGAATTAGGTGGCTTTAAGGAAGTGGTATTCTCTGTTGATGGTATGAATGCCTACTCCAAGATGAAATTTGAATCTGGTGTACACCGGGTACAACGCGTACCAGCTACAGAAACCCAAGGCCGTGTTCATACATCTACAGTTACTGTGGCTGTATTGCCAGAGGTGGATGAAGTGGATGTACAAATCAACCCTAAGGACCTTAAAATTGACACCTTCCGTGCCTCTGGTGCGGGTGGCCAGCATATCAATAAGACAGAGTCCGCTGTTCGGATTACCCACCTACCAACAGGTACCGTCGTAGAATGTCAGGACCAACGGTCTCAAATGAAAAACAGAGAAAAAGCTATGAAGGTCTTGGCTGCTCGATTGCAAGATGCTGCGGAACAGGAAGCAGCTGCATCCGTAGCGGCAGACCGCAAGGCTCAAGTGGGCACAGGGGATCGGTCTGAGCGAATTCGGACCTATAACTATCCGCAAGGGCGGGTGACAGACCACCGCATTAACCTGACCCTCTATAAATTGGATCAAGTACTCAATGGCGATATGGATGAATTGATTAATGCGCTTACAGCAGCTGATCAAGCCGCTAAGATGCAAGCAGAAGGACAACAATAGTAATAATGAATAAGGAGATTTGGACGATTGGTCGTATTCTCCAATGGACGGAGCAGTATTTTTCTGACAAGGGCGTAGATACGCCGCGACTTGATGGGGAGATACTGCTTTCCCATATTTTGGGTAAGGAGAGAATCTACCTCTATACTCACTATGATCAACCGTTAGAAAAAGAAGAATTGGATAGGTATCGGCCCCTTGTAATCGATCGAGCCAAGGGACACTGTGTAGCCTCTTTAGTTGGTTATAAGGATTTTATGGGTCTATCCTTTAAGGTTAATGGGGATGTCTTAATCCCTCGGCCAGACACGGAAACCTTAGTAGAGGGTATATTAGCAGCCTATGATAATCAAATGGAAGGATCTATATTGGATGTATGTACAGGACCTGGTACCATCCTTTTATCCCTTTTACACTACATGCCCCATATGAGGGGGGTGGGTCTGGAACTGTCTCCTAAGGCTTTGGCTCTTGCTCAAGCTAATGTGGACCAGCTAGGATTGGCGGATCGGGTAGACCTGCGTGAGTCCGATATGTTCGCCGCCTTAGCCCCTCATGAAAGCTTTGACCTAATCCTTTCTAACCCGCCTTATATTACCAGTGAGGAGATGAAAACTTTATCTGCCGATGTCCTGAATGAACCGTCTATGGCCCTTTGGGGTGGCGATGATGGACTCGACTTCTATCGGATCTTGGCCAAGGAAGCGCCTAACTATCTCAAGGCAGGTGGGCTCTTGGCCATGGAAATCGGTCAGGGGCAGGAAGAATCTGTGGCCCAACTCTTACAAGCAGAGGGGATCTATGAGGATATTTCCTACTGGAAAGACTTAGCTTCTATTAATCGTGTTGTCCTTGCAAAGAAGGTGAATTTATGAGTAAAGTGCCTGAGACTGTTGGCCTAAAAGTACTTGAAACTAAGGTTTATAAAAAACCTAGTGACCAAGATATCAAGGCCTTAGGACAAGTGTTAAGAGAGGGTGGGTTAGTAGCTATTCCCACGGAGACCGTGTATGGTCTTGCAGCCAATGGCTTAGATGCAGAGGCCATGGGACGAATTTATGAAGCTAAGGGTCGGCCTTCAGATAATCCCCTAATCCTCCACGTCGCCTCTAAGGACCAAGTGGCTCCTCTGGTAACACAGGTTCCCCCTTTGGCTCAAAAATTGATGGATATCTTTTGGCCGGGTCCATTAACTATTACCCTGCCTAAATCTGATTTTGTACCAGATCGGGCGACTGGTGGGCTAGACCGGGTGGCCCTTCGCTGTCCAGATCATGATTTGGCTAGAGCTATTATTAGAGCAGCTGGAGTTCCTCTGGCAGCACCTTCTGCTAACTTATCAGGCCGGCCTAGTCCTACCTCAGGCCAAGCCGTTCTCCACGATATGGATGGCCGTATAGAAGCTTTGGTGGACGCAGGTCCCTGTTCGATTGGCGTTGAATCAACAGTGGTGGAATTTCATGACAACCAATTGATTATCCTCCGCCCAGGTGGTGTTACGGAGTCTATGCTCAAGGAAGTGACACCTCATGTAGTCTATGATAAGCACCTTCTAGGGGCTAACGAAGCCCCTAAGGCACCAGGTATGAAGTATAAGCACTATGCGCCTGATGCAGAGATGACGACCTATGTAGGATCCGATCAAGACATAGTCAGAGCTATGGTGACTAAGATAAATAACATTCTTGAGGAGACTAGACAGGACAGGTCCCTTTCCCTTGGACTCCTCATCAGGGAAGATCTCCTTGAAGCAATCCAAGAAGGGCTGAAGGGAGACGGGGAAGAGTTAGATCATGCGGAGTATAGTCCTTATGAAGATGAAGGCCTTGATCTGGAAATCATTCCCCTTACCTATAAGGACCCTGTGGACCTAGCTCACACCTTCTACCAAGACCTCTTAGATTTCAATGAGGCTAGTGTAGACTATATATTGGCACAAGGTTTAGTAGAGGAAGGTCTAGGCCTAGCTATTATGAATCGTATGAATAAGGCCTCTGCTGGACGGATTATAAAAGTATAAAAAAAGTCTACTCATAGTGAATATATGTATTTACAGAGTGGAATAATGTGTTATACTAGGTGAGTACCTTATATGAGAAAGGTCAGTCATGAATATTTTGTTTATATGCACAGGAAATACTTGTCGATCTCCTATGGCCCAAGGGTTGATAGAGGCGCTAGCCCAAGAACGAGGCCTGTCGATAGTAGCTTCTTCTGCTGGTCTTTTTGCTGCTTATGGAGCTAAGGTGACCCCAGAAGCGGTTGAGGCAGTTAAGGGAAAGACGGATATCAGCGGCCATGAGTCTAGACCTCTTAAGGTCGATTTGGTTAATGGGGCAGATTTAGTTCTTGCTATGGCTAACGATCATAAGAAGGTTCTCCTCAGACAATTTCCATTTGACGCTGATAAGATAAAGACATTGGCGGAATGGGCTGGTGAGGAAGGTGATGTGGCAGATCCTCATGGGGGCTCTCAAGAGGTCTACAATCATTGCGCCAAGACCATAGAAAACTTACTAGAAAGAGGCCTAGATTCCATGGCTGATTCTTAGGGTCTATGGCTAGCGATAAGTAAGTAAATAATTCCCATTTCATAAACAAGAGTTATGGAGGTAAGAAGATGAAAGTTGCGATTGGTGCTGATCATGGTGGATATAGGTTAAAGGAAGATATTAAGAGTCTATTAGAAGACCTTGGTGTGGATTACAAAGATTTTGGTACTCATTCTATAGAGTCTGTAGACTACCCTGATGTGGCCTTACCTGTGGCCCAATCTGTGGCTGATGGCCTGTTTGACCGAGGTATTTTGATTTGTGGCACTGGTATCGGTATCGGTATTGCGGCCAATAAGGTGAAGGGAATTCGAGCTGCCTTGGTACATGATACTTTCTCTGCACATGCTTGTCGGGAGCATAATGATGCCAATATCCTCACTATGGGGGAACGTGTTATTGGGCCTGGTTTAGCACGGGATATTGTTACCATTTGGTTGGCTACTAATTTTGAAGGTGGTCGACATGAACGCCGGGTAGAAAAAATTATGGCCATTGAAAAATAAGTTACGCCCTTGCCATTCTGAGCCTACAGTTTGGCAGAGACATATTTCTTTAATATTTTTGGAGGTTTCTATGAGTTATTTAGAACAAGCTGATAAAGAAATTGCACAGATTATTGATCAAGAGTTGGGTCGTCAACGGAATAAGTTGGAAATGATCGCTTCTGAAAATTTCGTCTCTCCTGCTGTTATGGAAGCTCAAGGCTCAGTATTGACCAATAAATATGCGGAAGGCTATCCTGGTAAACGCTATTACGGTGGTTGTGAATTTGTTGACCAAATTGAGGCCATTGCCATTGAGCGTGCTAAAAAGCTTTTTGGAGCAGAACATGTTAATGTTCAACCGCATTCCGGGTCCCAAGCTAACTTCGGCGTTTACTTTGCTCTTTTACAACCAGGCGATACCATCGTAGGCATGAACTTATCTCACGGTGGACACTTGACTCATGGGTCTCCTGTTAATGTATCGGGTTCCTATTTTAATGTAGTGCCTTACGGCGTATCTGCTGATACTAATACCATCGATTATGATGAGCTCCGCAAGGTCTGTGAAGAAGCGAAACCTAAACTTATTATCGCTGGTGGTTCTTCTTACTCCCGTATCATCGACTTTAAGAAAATTGCTGATGTAGCCCACGAAGTAGGAGCTATCTTTATGGTTGATATGGCTCACTTTGCTGGTCTTGTAGCGGCTGGTATCCATCCAAATCCAGTAGAATATGCGGATATCGTTACTACGACTACTCATAAAACTTTACGGGGCCCACGTGGCGGTATGATTCTTTGTAAGGAAAAATACGCTAAGGCTATCGATAAATCCATTTTCCCTGGTATTCAAGGGGGCCCATTGATGCATGTTATTGCGGCTAAAGCAGTAGCCTTCGGCGAAGCTTTGCAACCTGAATTTAAGGCCTATGCAAAACAAGTGGTAGCTAATGCGCAAACCTTAGCTAAACGGTTGCAAGAAAACGGTTTAACTATCGTATCTGGCGGCACTGATACTCACGTTATGCTTGTGGATGTGCGTAACCTTAACCTTACTGGTAAGGAAGCAGAACATCTCTTGGATGATGCAAATATTACATGCAATAAAAATACTATTCCGTTTGATCCTGCTAGCCCATTCGTGACATCTGGTATCCGTCTTGGGACACCTGCTCTTACCACACGGGGCCTCAAAGAAGAGGATATGATAGAAGTGGCGGATATCATTAGCTTAGTTCTTAAGAATCCTCAAGATGTGGATAAACAAGAGGAAGCAAAGGCTCGCGTAGAAGCTATTGCTCTTAAATATCCTTTGTATTAATAGGAAGTTTTAAACTGCACTTGCAAGGCATAATGGTTCTTGTAAGTGCAGTTTTTTTATGGATGAAGCCTATGGTGCAATGGAGGGGCATTACTATACTTTCAACTATTTATGGATTATACTAATGATAGTTTTAGTCTAGTTCATTTATTTCTTTATCGATAAAGGGAGTTTACTATGAACGTTAATGTAATGACTCATCCATTGATTCAGCACAAGGTGTCTCTTATGCGGAGTGTGGACACTTCTTCCAAGGATTTCCGTCAATTATTAGATGAAATTACCCTTCTAATGGGCTATGAAATTACTCGGAATCTTCCTTTAGAAGATGTGGAAGTACAAACCCCTATTACAACTATGACGGGGAAACGGATTGCAGGCAAGAAGCTAGGAATTATCCCTATCTTGCGGGCAGGGCTAGGTATGGTTAACGGTATGTTGACCCTCATTCCTTCTGCACGTGTAGGCCATATAGGTATGTACCGAGATCCGGAAACCCTAAAACCAGTTGAATACTACTGTAAGTTGCCTTCTGGCCTAGAAGAGCGCCTCTTTATCGTTACTGACCCTATGTTGGCTACTGGTGGTTCTGCTTCCGCTGCTATCTCTCTCTTGAAGGAAAAGGGCGTTAAAAATATCCAACTCATGTGCTTAGTGGCTGCTCCTGAAGGTGTGGAAAAGGTTAATGCCGATCATCCAGAAGTACCAATTTATGTGGCAGCTCTTGATGAGGGCCTTAATGATCACGGTTACATTGTTCCTGGTTTAGGAGATGCTGGGGACCGGATTTTCGGTACAAAATAAAAATGGATTCTTGATATTAATGTAGCTTGTCAATAAGCTGTAAAGTTAGCCTTTTAAGCTTGATTTTACAGCTTATTTATATTTGTGAGGCTAGATGGCTGAAACAGTAATGTATGGTATTGCGCCTATTAGTGAAATATTGGTAGAAATATATAACTCTTAAGTAAGAAGTAAGGAGATTCACAATGAAAGTTATGATTGTAAATGGCAGCAGCCATCTGAATGGTACAACTATGCAAGCCATTAAAGAAGTAGAAATGGTTTTTGCTGAGGAAGGGGTAGAAACAGAGGTCATTCAACTAGGTAATAAAGCCATTCGAGACTGTATTCAATGTGGCTATTGCTTTGAGCATAATTCCTGTGTATTTAAGGATGATGATGTGAATAGTTTTGTAGAAAAGGCTAAGGAGGCAGATGGTTTTATCTTTGCGACCCCAGTTTACTATGCCCATCCAAGCGGACGGATTTTATCGTTTTTAGACCGGGTCTTCTTCTGTTCACAGTCCATGGCAGAAAACCCATTTGCCTTTAAACCTGGTGCTTCGATTGCAGTAGCTCGACGGGGTGGTACGGTAGCTACTTTTGATGTGTTGAATAAATACTTTGGCATCTCACAAATGCCAGTGGCCGGCTCTACTTACTGGAATATCACTCATGGTATGGTGGCTGATGATGCTCAATACGATAAAGAAGGCTTACAAACTATGCGCAATATGGCCCGTAATATGACTTGGATGATGCGTAGCTTTGCCTTGGCTAAAGAAGCAGGCATTCCCTATCCAAAAACAGAAGAAGGAGTCTCTACTAACTTTATAAATCGATAAGTAAATTTCATATAAAAAAATATGATAAATTCCATTTCAAACTTACTCTATTGATTGAATAGGTAAAGGAATATAATAAGTCTGTTAATGTCCGTACATATATGGCGTTAAATAAATTTAATTATAATTAAAATTTATCCTAAGAAGGATGAATGGGTAGTCAGCAAGCAGGGACCTTGCAGTAAAGGAGCAGGCATGCTAGAAAAAATCACATCCAAAGTGGAAGAAAAGGCTATGGTACAATTTCTTTCAAAATTTGATGCTCATCCTTTTAAATTGATTTTTAAAGGTACTGAATACCTTATTGGGGAGGGGGACCCGACCTTTACGGTTGAATTTACCAAGGCTATTCCTGTATCCAAATTGATGGAATCCACATCCATCGCCTTGGGTGAGGCCTATATGAATGGGGACCTTCTCATTCATGGTGATCTCTACCATGCCTTATCCATGTTTATGGGGCAAATGGAGAAATTCTCGACTACTAGTTCTGTGTGGAATAAATTGGTCTCCAATCCCTTAACCAAGAAAAATCAACAAGAAGAAATTCAAGCCCACTACGATATTGGTAATGATTTTTATCAACTGTGGTTGGATGAAACCATGAGCTATTCTTGTGGCTACTTTTCCTCGAATCGGGATACCCTCTACCATGCACAAGTTAATAAGGTAGACCGAATTCTGGATAAACTTTACCTCAAGGAAGGGATGACCCTTCTTGATATTGGTTGTGGATGGGGCTTTCTCCTTATCGAAGCAGCTCGTAAATACGGAGTAAAAGGTCTTGGTATCACCTTATCCCAAGAACAGCATGATAAATTCCAAGCTCGTATTAAGGAATTCCACTTAGAAGATAAGCTTGAGGTTAAACTTATGGATTATCGTGACCTACCAGCTACAGGGCGTACCTTTGACCGGGTCGTTTCCGTTGGTATGGCGGAACACGTAGGCCGAGATAACTACAAGCTATATATTGATTCCATCAATGCAGTCCTCAAGCCAGGAGGGCTTGTATTACTCCACTACATCTCTGGATTGCAAGAAAAACCAGGGGATGCGTGGATGTCCAAGTATATTTTCCCGGGTGGCATGCTCCCATCCCTTCGTGAAATGATTTCCCTAATGACCGATGATGGTATCCACATTCAAGATGTGGAAAATCTTCGTATGCATTACTGCTATACCCTACTGGAATGGGCTAAGAACTTCCATGCTCAAATGCCTAAGATCAAGACTATGTTCGATGACCGATTTATTCGTATGTGGGATCTCTATCTTAATGCCTGTGCAGCAGCCTTTGAAAACGCTGAAATGGATCTTCACCAAATTTTAGGCGTAAAGGGCGCCAATAACGAAATCCCTATTACACGATGGTATTGATCAGATTTTTCAGACTGATTGTGACAATCTTTTCTGCCTTTCCCTGTACATTGAAAGATTGTAATGTAGAAAGCTCCAACCTTATGGTTGGAGCTTTTTCTACAAATCGTGTTGCACTGTTTAATAGGGTGTAGTACAATTGCCTTGTAAGTGATTTTTATTTTTTTTGTGTAGAGTGGGACAAAAAATGCCACATGGGACAATCAAATGATTACACTACGCATGACTTACTAGAAGTCTACCGGCGGATTGCACCAGAATTAGTGAATATAGTAGAGGAACGATATGCCATCTTAAGTTATATTGCCCATGCTCAACCAGTGGGAAGACGGTCTCTAGCCCAGCTCTGTAATTTATCAGAACGGGTTGTTAGAAGTCATGTGGAACTTATGAAGGATAATGGTTTGGTTGATTTGACTGGCCAGGGCGTCACCTTGACACAAGATGGTCAACAATGGTTACCAAAAATTTCCAAGACTCTTTATGAACTTAATCGTCTCAATGAGCTGGAAGAAGCCATCCGAAAGGAATTGGATTTAGATGGGGTGGTTATCGCCTCCACAGGTGAGGCCAAGGCCGTCTTAAAACAATTGGGATTTGCCGCTTCATCAGCTATTGAAGCTGTTTTGGAACCAGGTCAAATCTTAGCCGTATCCGGTGGGTCTACTATGGCTGCCGTAGCGGAACAGTTAGGGTCTAAGCACCTGGAAACTACCGTAGTCCCCGCAAGGGGTGGCGTTGGAGAGCGGGTAGAGTTTCAGGCTAACGTAATTGCTTCGGTTATAGCTAATCGCTTAGATGGGGCTTATAAGATGCTCCACCTACCAGATGGGTTATCACCGGCCTCTATTAAAATGTTGGTTACAAGAGAACCACAAATTAAGGAGGTTAACGAACTAATTCATCGAGCGGATGTTCTTCTTTTCGGTATAGGTCAGGCTCTTCATATGGCTGACCAACGACATACGGACTTAGCCATAAGACGGACTTTGGAAGAGAAGGGGGCCGTAGGTGAGGCCTTAGGCCAATATTGTAATCAGGATGGGACTATCCTCTATTCAGTTAATAATGTGGGCCTCACCTTAGATCAATTGGAGCAGGTTCCTCACGTATTTGCTGTGGCGGGAGGTTATCAAAAGGCTGCTGCCATCATCGGTGTTATGCGGGCTGTCCACAAGGGAACGCTCATTATCGATGAAGGGGCTGCTGAAGGAATTAGCCAGATTCTGGGCCAGGAAATTATAAGTCAAGAGATCCCTTAGGCACAGGAATATATAAGTTTTTTAGAATCCCTTGGGATTCATATATATAAGTCATTTCCAAGATTTTAGGAGGACATAAGAATGGCAACAGTTAAAGTGGGTATCAATGGATTTGGTCGTATTGGTAAATGCGTTTTGCGTGCTGCTTTGGGCAACCCTAATGTAGAAGTAGTGGCTGTTAACTCAACATCTGATAACGAAGGGACAGCCCTTCTTTTGAAGTACGACTCTGTTCATGGCACCATCAAAAATGAGGTAGAAGCTACTGAGACTGGTATCAAGGTAGACGGCAAAGAAATCCCTGTTATGCACGAACGGGATGCATCCAAGTTGGAATGGGCTAAATACGGTGTTGAAATTGTATTGGAATGCACTGGTAAATTCCGTGATGCTACGGAAGCCGGTGTTCATATGAACCAATCCACGGTTAAAAAAGTTATCATCTCTGCTCCTGGTAAAAATGAAGATTTGACTATGGTTATGGGCGTAAATGAAGATATGTACGATCCAGCTAAGCATAACATCGTATCTAATGCATCCTGCACAACTAATTGCTTGGCTCCATTCGCTAAGGTTTTAAATGATTCCTTTGGTATCAAACGAGGGATGATGACAACCATTCATTCTTACACAAATGACCAAAAGATTCTCGATGCTAAGCACAAAGATCCTCGCCGTGCTCGTGCTGCTGCTATGTCCATCATTCCAACAACTACTGGCGCTGCTAAAGCTGTAGGTCTTGTTATCCCTTCCTTGAAAGGCAAACTTAACGGCTTTGCTCTTCGCGTGCCAACACCTGATGTTTCTGCTACTGACTTGGTATGCGAATTGGAAAAACCAGCTACTAAGGAAGAAATTAATGCTGCCTTCCGTGAAGCTGCTAATGGGTCTATGAAGGGCATCTTGGGTGTATCCGACTTGCCATTGGTATCCATGGACTTCCGCGGTGATTCCCGCTCTTCCATCGTCGATGCAGATCTTACCATGGTGATGGACGATAACCTCGTAAAGGTAGTAGGTTGGTATGACAACGAATGGGGCTACTCTGAACGCATGGTAGACATGGCTGTATTCATGGCCTCCAAAGGTTTATAATTCACAGAAATAAGTAACTAGGGCCAGATTCTGGTCCTAGTTCTTCTTGATAAAGGAGCTTATGATGAAACTTTCACTTGAGTCTATGGACGTAGCAAATAAAAAGGTCTTTGTACGGGTGGACTTTAATGTCCCTATGAAAGATGGTCAAATAACCAATGATAAGCGGATTCGAGCGGCTATTCCAACTATCACCTATTTGGTGGAAAAAGGCGCTAAGATCATCTTGGCATCCCATATGGGACGACCAAAAGGGGAGGTTAAAGCGGAACTTTCCTTGGCTCCTGTGGCAGAACGCTTGAGCCAACTCCTGGGTAAACCGGTAGCCTTCGTAGCTGAATCGATTGGTCCTGATGTAGAAGCAGCTGTGAAGGACCTCCAAGCAGGGCAAGTCCTTCTCTTGGAAAATCTTCGTTTCCATATCGGGGAGGAGAAAAATGATCCTGAATTCGCCAAAGCCTTAGCATCCTTAGCTGATTTGGCTATCAATGATGCTTTCGGTGTATCCCACCGGGCAGCAGCTTCTGTAGATGCAATTGCGGGCTATACCCAATTGGGGGCAGGTCTTCTTCTTAAGAAGGAAATCGATGCCCTTAGCAAGGTAGTCAATCATGCGGAAAAACCTATGGCGGCCATTATTGGTGGTGCTAAGGTATCCGATAAGATTTCCGTTATCTCCAACCTACTTCCTAAGGTGGATGTCCTCATCATCGGTGGGGGCATGGCTAACACCTTCATGGCGGCACAAGGCCATTCCGTAGGGAAATCTCTCCTAGAAGAAGATCGTATCCAAACAGCTAAGGACCTATTGGACCAAGCTAAGGAGGAAGGCAAACGCCTCTTAACGCCTGTAGATGTGGTTGTAGCAGCGGCTTTTGCCGACGATGCAGACCATAAGGTAGTAGACTTAGATGCCATTCCAGATGATTGGATGGTCCTTGATATTGGCCCTAAGACACAGGTTTTGTATGCAGAGGCCCTAAAGGATATGAAGACTATCGTATGGAACGGCCCTATGGGTGTATTTGAAATGGAACATTTCGCCAAGGGGACCAATGCAGTTGCCAAGGCGGTAGCAGAAGCTTCTGCCTATACACTAGTTGGTGGTGGTGACTCCGTTGCAGCTATCGAAAAATCTGGTCTAGCAGATAAGGTGTCTCACATTTCTACAGGTGGTGGTGCTTCTCTTGAATTCTTGGAGGGCAAGATCCTCCCTGGCATTGCATCCTTGACTGAGGTATAAGATGAGAAAGACGATTATCGCTGGTAATTGGAAGATGAATAAGGGCACAAACGCTGAGGCCAAGGCTCTTTTAGAAGATATTAAAAGTGGTTTGCCAGAACTTGGCAATCTTGAAGTTGTCCTTTGTCCACCCTTTACTGTCTTAGGCGGGGCTAAAGAGCTCCTAGGAAATACCCCTATTAAATTAGGGGCACAGACTATGGAATATAGGACTTCTGGTGCATATACTGGTGAGATTTCTCCTATCATGCTCCAAGACTTAGGTATGGACTATGTCATTTTAGGCCATTCGGAGCGGAGAGACTATTATGGTGAAAGTGACCAAGCGGTCAATGAGAAAATCAAGGCCGCCCTTGCACATGGATTGTCGCCAATCCTCTGTGTAGGGGAGTCTCTAGATATCCGTCAATCAGGCCAGGCGATTCAATATATCAATGGCCAATTGATGGCGGCCCTCAAAGATATACCAGGCCAAGCCCTACCTAGTATCGTGGTAGCCTATGAACCGATTTGGGCTATTGGAACAGGGCAGACGGCAACGTCCGCCCAAGCGGAAGAGGTTTGTCAGGCAATTCGGAATGAACTAGAAAACCTTTATACTAAAGACTTAGCCCAAGAGGTTTCCATCCTTTATGGGGGGTCTGTAAAGGGAGAAAATGCCTACGAACTCATGCATCAAGCTAATATTGATGGAGCCCTCGTAGGTGGGGCCTCTCTCAAGGCTGATGATTTTATCTCCATTATTAAGGAAACACTAAGGAATTAATTATGGAACACAAAAAAGGTCCTGTCATGCTACTCATCCTGGATGGGTATGGCATGGGAGATGAAAATGATCCGACTAATGCAGTGGTGCAAGGGCATCCAGAACATATTCAAGCCCTATGGAATACATATCCCCATACGACTCTTAAGGCCTCCGGTTATGCTGTAGGCCTACCAGAGGGGCAAATGGGCAACTCAGAAGTGGGGCATTTAAATTTGGGCGCAGGGCGAGTGGTATACCAAGATTTGACGCGCATTTCTAAGGATATGGCGGATGGGTCTTTTTATGAGCGGCCTGTTGTGAAAGACCTCTATGAACATGCAAAAAAGGGAGCACTCCATGTCATAGGTCTAGTGTCTGACGGTAATGTTCATGCCTCTTTAGACCATATTAAAAATGTAATTAAAGGGGCTAAAGCGTCAGGTTTAACCAAGGTGTATGTTCATGCCCTCCTAGATGGACGGGATGTGCCGCCTAAATCAGCTCTGACCTATTTAGAAGATCTAGCAACCTTTATGAAGGAATTAGGCTGTGGTAAAATTGCAACTTTAGGTGGTCGCTACTACGGTATGGATCGGGATAACCGGTGGGACCGGGTAGAGGCCGAATATAAAGCTTGTGTTTATGGGGAAGGGGCCGATATCCAAGGAGCTAAGTCCCTAGCTGATGTGATTCAATGGGCCTATGATCAAGGGATTACAGATGAATTTTTACCTCCTGTGGTTTTAGACTCAGAGGGGACTATTCATAACGGTGATGCCGTTATCTTTTGTAACTTCCGCCCTGATCGGGCCCGCCAACTGACCAAGGCCTTGGTGTTAGATGACTTTAAGGGCTTTGACAGACCTGGTGGCAAGAGAGATATTTATATGGCTACCATGACATCCTATGAAGATGGCCTACCAGTTAATTTGGTCTATGGTAAGGAAAAGCTAGAGGATACCTTGGGACAAGTGGTATCTCAGGCAGGTTTACGTCAATTGCGCATAGCGGAAACAGAAAAGTATGCCCATGTAACCTTCTTCTTTAATGGTCGCATTGAAGAGACCTTTAAAGGAGAGGATCGAGTCCTGGTACAATCCCCATCAGTAGCTACTTATGATTTACAGCCACAGATGTCCGCTAGTGAAGTGACGGACAATGTCTTATCGGCTATCAAGGGTGGGACGTATGACCTCATTATCATGAATTTGGCCAATCCAGATATGGTGGGGCATACGGGGAATTTTGAAGCCGCTAAGGAAGCTATTTATGCGGTTGACCTTTCTACTCATGCTATTGCTGAGGCCATTAAAGAGGTAGGTGGCGACCTTATTGTCACCGCTGACCATGGTAATGCAGAGGTTATGGTCAACCATGAAACCAATGCACCCCATACGGCCCATACTACTAATCAGGTACCTCTTATCTTGGTTTCGCAAACCCACAAGGAGGCTAAACTTCATTCGGGAGCCCTCTGTGATGTGGCACCGACCCTCTTAAAACTCTTGGGCCTTACACAGCCTGACAAGATGGAGGGAAAGCCGCTCTTTTAGGTACTCAACCTATTGTATAAGTAGGCTAGCTAGGCTATGATAAAGATAAGTAGATGACGTTTTAATTATTTACTAGGAGGCTATAACAATGGCAGCAATTATTGAAACCTTTGCTCGTGAAATTCTTGATTCTCGCGGCAACCCAACTGTAGAAGTAGAAGTGTTTTTGGAAGATGGTACTATCGGCCATGCAGCCGTTCCTTCTGGTGCATCCACAGGAGCTTTTGAAGCTTGTGAATTGCGCGATGGTGATAAGGCGCGCTACGGCGGTAAGGGCGTTTTGAAAGCTGTAGAAAATGTTAATTCCATCATCGGTCCTGCTATTCAAGGCTTTGATGCGACAGAACAAGCAGCTATTGATAAACTCATGATCTCCTTGGATGGTACTGATAACAAGTCCAAATTGGGTGCTAATGCAATCTTGGGCGTATCCATGGCAGTTGCTCGAGCTGCAGCAAAATCCTTGGATTTGCCACTCTATCAATACTTGGGTGGCTTCAACGCTAAGGAATTGCCTGTTCCTATGATGAACATCCTCAATGGGGGCGCTCATGCAGATAACAATGTGGATATTCAAGAGTTCATGATCATGCCTGTAGGAGCTGAATCCTTTACAGAGGCGCTCCGTTCTTGTGCAGAAGTTTACCATACCTTGAAGACTGTATTGAAAGGTAAGGGACTTTCCACAGGTGTAGGTGATGAAGGCGGTTTTGCACCTAATCTAGAATCTAATGAAGAAGCCTTGGAAGTTATCTGCGAAGCTATTAAGGCAGCTGGATATGAACCAGGTAAGGACTTTAAATTGGCTATTGATGCTGCATCCTCTGAATTCTATAAGGATGGCAAATATGATTTAGCTGGAGAAGGCAAAATCAAAACAGCAGAAGAAATGGTTGACTTCTATGAATACTTGGTTGGCAAATACCCAATAGTATCTATCGAAGATGGCTTGGCTGAAGAAGACTGGGATGGCTGGAAGGTCCTAACAGATCGCTTGGGCAAAAAAGTTCAGTTGGTTGGTGATGATCTCTTCGTTACTAATTCTAAACGCTTGGCTAAGGGTATCGATATGGGCGTAGCTAACTCCATCTTGGTTAAGGTAAACCAAATTGGTACTTTGACAGAAGCCTTTGAAGCTATGGAATTGGCTAAACGGTCTGGTTATACTTGCGTAGTATCTCATCGGTCCGGTGAAACAGAAGATGCTATCATCGCTGATATTGCCGTAGCTGTTAATGCAGGTCAAATTAAAACTGGTGCACCTGCTCGTTCCGAACGGGTGGCTAAGTATAATCAACTTCTTCGCATTGAAGAAAACTTATACGAAACAGCGGAATACAAGGGTAATGATGTATTCTATAACCTCAAATAAGGTCTGATCTACCACAAAAAGGAGCCCTAGGCTCCTTTTTTGTTTGTTCATAAGGAGAGCGACAAAAAAGGCACCCCCTAGGGATGCCTTTTTTGCGTTATGTTATAGAGTATATGTCTTCAGTTGATGTGTTATGGAATGACCGAAGACTGGGATTAGTTTAACCTAATCTTTACGACCACAGGGTGGTATAGAGTAAGTAGAAAAAATGAGGCTCCTAAGAGCCTCTATTTTTCAAGCTGTGTTAGCGACCTATTAAAGAGCGTTAACTTTTGCAGCCAAGTTAGCTTTTTTACGAGCAGCTGTATTTTTGTGAAGAACACCTTTGTTAGCAGCTTTATCGATTACGGATGTAGCCTTAATGAAAGCAGCTTTTGCTTCTTCAGCTTGACCAGCAGCAACAGCTTCTACAGTTTTGCGAGTAGCTGTACGAACTTGAGATTTAACTTGTGCATTTTTTGCACGGCGTTCAGCGTCAGTTTTCACGGAGCGGATGCTAGATTTAATGTTTGGCAACGTAGTCACCTCCTCTTACTAAAGATACTTTTCCTGAATGATTATATCATAGGGCTTAGGTTGATGCAAGGCTTTTCCCACCCATTTATGAGGCCTAATTATGGTATAATAAAGCATATATTTCTATGAGGTGAATTATGAAAAAATTGATGATAATAGATGGCTCTTCTTTACTCTATAGAGCCTTTTTTGCTCTCCCTCCTCTCAAGTCTGCTACAGGGCAACCGACCAATGCCGTGTATGGGTTTATGACCATGCTCATCAAACTCTTTGAAGACTTACAACCAGATTATACTGTGGTAGCCTTTGATAAGGGAAAAGTGACCTTCCGTACCGATATGTATAGTGATTACAAGGGTAATCGTCCTGATGCACCAGACGACTTGCGGCCGCAGTTCCCCTTAATCCGCGAGGTCCTACAAAGTCTTGGCATTGTCGTCATCGAAAAAGAAGGCTTTGAAGGGGACGATATCATTGGATCCCTATCCAAGAAATTGGCTGGTCCTACTATGCAGGTCCACATTATTACAGGCGACCGTGACACCTTGCAGTTAGTTGATAAGCATGCGTCTGTTATGCTCACCAAAAAGGGTATTTCCGACATGCTAGAGGTGACGACAGACAACATGACCGACCTGTATGGGTATGGACCGGATAAGGTTATTCAAATGAAAGCCCTCATGGGCGACTCCTCCGATAACATTCCAGGTGTTCCAGGGATAGGGGAGAAAACGGCCCTCAAACTGATTACCGCCTATGGTGATCTAGATGGTATTTATGATCACTTAGATGAGGTGTCCGGCAAGAAATTGAAAGAGCGCTTAGAAGAGCATAAGGACCTGGCCTACTTGTCTCGCACCTTGGCAACCATTAAAACAGATATGGACTTGGAAGCTCAGCCGGAAGATTTTGTTGTCAATTATCATCTTACAGAGGTGGAACCACTCTTTCAACAATTGGGCTTTTCTAAGCTAACGCCACGCATGACCAAGGCCTTAGGAGGGCAAGACTTGGGTGGGGCAGACTCCCTCTTTGGCAGTCTTGATGAGGTTAAATCTATCTCCTATAAGGGGCTGGAGGGTCTTACTGAAGACTACTATCAAGGTAAGGCCTTAGCCGTACATTTAACTTGTGATGGTAAAAACCCATTCTTAAGCATTAAACAGGCTTTTCTCTACAATGGGGATGAAGCGATTGTCTTAGATGGGGTGGATCAAAAGCAGGTGGAAGGCCTATATGAAGCCTTGCAGGGAGCCTCCTCAATCATTACTAGTCAGGCTAAAGACCTCTTGCAGGTCTTCGATTTAGATAAGCCTGCTAATATAGGTCTCAAGGATAAGGCGGGACAAGCTCGTCTATTTGACCTCAGCCTTATGGCTTATCTCTTAGATCCAACGCGGACCAATTACGGCATCCTCTACCTTACAGAGCGCTTCCAAGTGCCGTCCATTCGACCTGTAGGAGGGGAGCAAGAATCGCTCTCTATGGTTATGGCCCTCTTTACTATGGCTGAGACGGCAAAAGAAGCTCTACGGGCAGAAAACTTATGGGATCTCTATGCAGACATGGAACTGCCCCTTGTACGAACCCTATTAGTTATGGAAAAGAATGGCATCTATATAGATCCTGATAAGTTAGCGGCAACTCGTATTCAATTCAAGGCGGAAGTTCAGGAACTACAAGAGGATATCTACTCCTTAGCTGGGGAGACCTTTAATATTAATTCCCCTAAACAATTAGGTCTTGTTCTCTTTGAGAAATTAGGCCTTCCTGTAGTCAAGAAGACAAAGACGGGTTATTCTACAGATGCAGAGGTTCTAGAGGTTCTTCGGCCAGAACATCCTATTATTGAAAAAATTTTGGCCTATCGGTCTGTGACCAAGCTATTGTCCACCTATGTGGAAGGCTTGGGACTTCTCATCAATGAACGGACACATCGAATTCACACTAGCTTTAACCAAATGGTAACAGCAACTGGGCGGTTGTCATCTTCTGAGCCTAACCTCCAAAATATCCCTGTACGAACAGAAAAGGGACGACAAATTCGGGCTCTCTTCCTACCGGGGCAAGGCTATGACTACCTAGTATCGGCCGATTACTCCCAAATCGAACTGCGGATTTTGGCCCACCTCTGTGGTGATGAAGCGCTTATTAAAGCCTTCCAAGAGGGGGCTGATATTCATCGATTCACAGCCGCTGAAGTCTTGGGCAAAAAGCTTGAGGATGTGACTAGTGAGGAACGGTCCCATGCTAAGGCTGTTAACTTTGGTATCATCTACGGCATTTCAGACTTTGGCCTCTCCCGAGATCTAGGTATTTCTAGAAAAGCGGCTAAGGATTATATTGAACTGTATTTTAGTCGCTATCCTAAGGTGCGGGCCTATATGGACCAAGTCATTGCCAAAGCCCACGAAGAAGGCAAGGTCATGACCATGTTTGGTCGGATTCGCGCCCTAGATGATATCAATAACCGTAACTTTAATCGCCGGTCTTTTGCGGAGCGGATGGCTATGAATACTCCTATTCAAGGGTCTGCAGCAGATATTATAAAATTAGCTATGAATCAGGTTGAAGCTCGTTTGGAAGCTGAGGGCTATCAATCCCGTATGCTGCTTCAAGTACACGATGAGTTGCTACTAGAGGTGGTGGCATCTGAAAAAGAAGCGGTGGAAGGTCTCTTGCGGGAGGTTATGGAAGGTGTTGTTAGCTTATCTGTGCCTTTAGTTGTCGATGTGAATGCGGCCAAGGACTGGGCTCTCGTTAAGTAGGGGTTCTGATAGAGGAGATTCTATGTATAAGATTGGATTAACTGGCGGTATAGCTAGTGGTAAGTCGACTGTTTTGAATTGGTTTAAGAATCATGGCATAGCCTATGTGGATGCTGATGTGGTGGCACGGGATATTGTTGAGCCTGGTAAACCAGCCCTAGATGAGTTGAAAAAGGCCTTTGGTCCTAGCGTCATTTTGCCGGATGGGACTCTTAACCGCCGGGCTTTGGGGGATATAGTCTTTCAAGATAAGGATAAGCTAGCAATCCTCAATAGCATCTTTAAAAAGTACTTAAGCCAGGCCTTTCAAGAGGCAGCGGACCAGTTTGAAAAGGCTGGCGCTAAAGCTTGTATCTTTGATGTGCCCCTCTTGATTGAACATGATTATTATAAGGACATGGATGAAGTTTGGTTGGTCTATGTAGATCCTAAGTCTCAACTAGAGCGTCTTATGGCTCGCAATAATTTTGATGAATCCCAGGCCAAAGCCCGTATAGGGGCTCAAATGAACTTGGATGATAAGAAGGCTTACGCCCAAGAAATTATCGACAATAGTGGTGATCAAGAAGCCTTAGATAAGACCTTAGCGTCTTTTTGGGATAAGAAAAAGCATCTTTTTAGCCGCTAGATTGCTCAATTAATTGATAATCCATTAAATTCATGAGGTAGTGTAGTGAAAGTAAACACTTATTTTGCTTGGTTGGCTATCATTCTAGGTTGCTATTACTGGCAGTATGGTCAGCCGTACCTAGCACGGGCCTGGGCCTATCCTCACACCCATGATCGTCTCATAGCAAGGGCCGCTGGCGATCAGGATGTGTCCCCAGCTCTTATTCATGCTATTATCCTTCAAGAGTCTAAGTACCAAGAAGATGCTCAGTCTGGGCGAGGGGCTCTAGGGCTTATGCAACTCATGCCGGATACAGCCCACTGGATTGGAGAAAAATTAGATATGGAGGACTTGACGGACGACCACCTAAGTCATCCAGAAACCAATATACGACTCGGGTCTTGGTATATAGGCTATCTCTTGAAGGAATATCATGGGAATGAAATTTTAGCATTAGCTGCCTATAATGCTGGTCACGGTCATGTCGATCAGTGGATGGAAGATAAGGGTTGGGGTTATGATTTTAATGATCTATCAGCCATCCCTTTTCCAGAAACCCGCAACTATGTTGAACATGTATTAGACTACGAAAGAAAGTATGAGGAACTTTATGGAAACCATCCTTGAGGCAGCTCGCCACCTAGATTATTCCTGGCTGCCGGAAAGAGTGGGGGCCTTTCGCCTTGTAGTGGACAAGGAACTTGACCAGGAGGCCAACTTGGTTCGTTATTTTCATTATGAAAATGATTTAGGCTGGCGATGGGATGCAGTTTATGACCAAGAGGTTCAAGATTATACAGTCCGCATCACCATGCCCTTATTTGAATTTGTAGATATCACCTTTGGGCGCGATAATTTTGAAGAATTTTGGGCCTGCTTACAAGAGCGAGCAGTTCAAGAACTGACCCGACTTTTGGTGGAACCAAGCCAGAACTTCTGCTTGGAATATAAGGACGCAGGAATTGCGGACTGGGATTTTTCTCAGGCCATGCCAGAAGAAGTCTGTGGCTTTGTGAGGGATATAGATCCTAAGCATGGGGTTCGTATGATTAATGGGTCTTATATTATTGGTGAGTATAGGAAGATGGATGATCGGTCCGGTCTTCTCCTCTTCTTTAATATGCTACGCCGCGAATTTTTTGCAGAGTTACGGATTCATAACTATCCGGAGATTAATCATGATCTGGATGCTAGCAATATAGAGGGTCTTGAAACAGCCCTTAAGGAACAATTAGTTCCTATCTTGGAAGAGTTAGAATCTCGCCTCTAAAAAGTAGAGAGGAAGACTTTGAATTGTAGGTCTACAATTGCATAAAATAAGGGACTATGCTATACTGTACTTGAACTTTTATACTAGCTTTTTAAAAGAGTGGGCTTTGGCTCACTCTTTCCTTTATAATAGAAGAAAATAAGGAGGCGAAGACTGTGAAAAGAGACGCTGTTGAAGAACTCGTATCGACTATCGTGGAAGCTATTATAGCCGACACTGATATGGAACTAGTTGACGTCGAATATGTTCGTGAACGGGACTGGTATCTTCGGGTTTACTTGGATAAGCCGGGAGGCATCGACTTGGATGACTGCCAATTGGTCAGCCAACAATTGAGCCAAAAACTGGATGAGGAGGATCCTATTACAGATAACTATATGTTAGAAGTATCTTCTCCCGGTTTGGATCGGGCTTTGAAAAAGGATAAGGACTTTATCCGATACAATGGTCGGGATGTGGATATACAATTGTTTAAACCCCTGGAAGGGTCCAAACAATATACAGGCCAACTCAAGGGTTTCACAGATAAGACTATCGATATCATGGTGGATGACAGCCTTATTACTTTTGAAAGAAGTAGTATAGCGCAAATTCGTTTGCATTTAGATTTTTAAATCATCTTGGAGGACTAATAGTGAGTCAAGAATTAATTCAAGCAGTTGCTGTATTGACTAAAGAAAAGGGGTTTGCACCAGAACTGATCTTCACATCCTTGGAAGATGCCTTGGTTCAAGCCTATAAAAAGGAAGAGCGGGCTAATCCGGAAGCACGTGTAGAAATCAATCGTGAAACGGGGGCCTTTACCGTATTCGCTAAGAAAACAGTCGTTGACCAAGTGGAGGATCCAGAATTGGAAATCTCCCTGGAGGATGCGCAAAAGATTCACAAAAACTACGAAGTTGGCGATACCGTTGAAATCGATGTAACACCTAAAAACTTTGGTCGCTCTGCAGCACAAGCAGCTAAACAAATGCTCATCCAATCCCTTAAGGAAGCAGAACGGTCTGTGGTATATGATGAATTCTCCGAACGGGCAGGGGATATCGTAACCGGTATCATTACTCGGGTAGATGGCCGTAATGTCTTCATCGACTTGGGTAAGACTGAAGCTATTTTGCCAGCTAGTGAGCAAATTGAAAGCGAAAGCTATCACGAAGGGGACCGAATTAAATGCTATATCGTGGAAGTTAAAAAGACTACACGGGGTCCACAAATTATGATTTCTCGTACCCATCCAGGCCTCTTAAAGCGCCTCTTCGAATTGGAAGTACCTGAAATCTATGAAGGAACTGTAGAACTCAAATCCGTTGCCCGTGAACCAGGGGCACGGTCCAAAATTGCCGTATACTCCCGAGATGAAAATATCGATGCTGTTGGTGCTTGTGTAGGCCCTCGCGGTCAACGGGTACAAACAATTGTGGATGAATTGCATGATGAAAAAATTGATATCGTTAAGTGGTCTGAAAATCCAGCAGAATATATTGCTAATTCTTTGAGTCCAGCTAAGGTCGTATCCGTAGAAGTAAACGAAGAGGACAAGACGTCCCGCGTTGTCGTTCCAGACTATCAATTGTCCTTGGCCATCGGCAAAGCTGGTCAGAATGCACGGTTAGCAGCAAAATTAACCAACTGGAAGATCGATATTAAATCTGAATCCCAAGCGAAAGAAGAAGGATTTGATGGCGATATCATCGCTTCTCTTGGTTAGGAGAGTGCTATGAAGACTAAAGCGCAACCCATGCGGACCTGCGTAGGCTGTGGGCAGCCCTTCGTAAAAAGAGACTTGCTCCGCATAGCCATGAATGCAGAGGGCCAAATTCACATTGACCCTACGGGTAAGGCGCCAGGCCGAGGTGCTTATATATGTCCTAAGCTAGATTGCTTGGAGGCGGCCTATAAGGGTCGGAAGTTGGAACGGTCTTTTAAAGGTCCTGTGTCCAAGGAAATATATGAAGCCCTGCGGACGGAGTTGAATCATGAGTAAGGTCATGAACTTACTAGGCCTAGCCCAACGGGCGGGCAAGGTGGTATCTGGGGATTTTATCGTAGAGAAAGCTCTTAAGAGTAAGAATGTTAAGCTCCTTCTCCTGGCTGCAGATGCGGGTCCTAATAATGAAAAGAAATACAGACACTTGGCTGATGTTCACCATGTTCCACTTCGCATTGTAGCGAATAAGGAATCCTTGGGACATGCCATTGGAAAAGAATTACGTGTCGTAATAGCTATACAAGATCAAGGTTTTAGTCAATCGATGATTGATATGATCGATAAGGAAGATTAAGGGGGAATTTGATGTCCAAAAAACGTGTTCATGAAATCGCAAAAGAACTCGGCGTCACATCCAAGGAAGTGATGACCGTATTGCAACAGCATAATATCCCTGCTAAAGCAGCGGTGAGCTCCGTTGATGAGAAGGGGTATGAAGTGGTGAAAGCTGCTTTTAATAAGGGTCAAGCACCTAAGGCGACAGCCACTGCGGGATCCGTAAAAGAGACACCTAAGACAGAGTCTAAAGCAGCCCACAAACATAGCGCTGGTTCTGACTATCGTAAACATCGTAATGAACAACGGCATAATCAAATGGCTGCAGCTAATCGCGTGGAAAAAGATGGGCAAGTGAATGGTCATAAGCCAGCAAAAGTAGCCTCTAAAGTGGTAGAAACTAAGATGGCGCAACAAGTTAAAGAAAGCAAAGTCGCTTCACAAGCCAAAGAAGTTAAGGCTGCGCCACAAGTTAAAGAAGCTAAGGCCGCACCACAAGTGAAAGATACTAAGGTTGCGCCAGTGGCTAAGCAAGAGGGTCATAAAAAAGGTGGTCAAGCTAATCAAGACCATCGTCATGAATCTCGTCATAACGATCGCAAGGATAATCGGAATAATGACCGTCATGATAACCGCAATGATAAAGGTCGTAACGATCGTAATGATACTCGTAATGACCGTAATGATAATCGCAGTAACGATCGCAACAACGATCGCAAGAATAAAAAGAATAAAAATAAAAACAAAGGCGGAAATCGTCCTCAATCCCTCGTAGCTTCTTCCATGAAGAAGAAAAAGGATCGCGTTAAGCACCGTAATGAACAATACGTTCAACAAAAAGAAGAAGAACGTCGTCGCGCAGAGGCTGCTATTGCTACGGAAATTGAATTATCCGGATCCTTAACAGTAGGCGAGTTTGCCGAAAAGATGGGCCGCCCAACGTCTGAAATTATCAAGAAATTAATGCTGTTAGGTGTTATGGCTACAATCAACCAAGAAATCGATGTAGAAACCATGACCATTGTAGCGGAAGACTTCGATGTTACCGTTAAGGAAGTGGAGCCAGAAGCGGATGCGACAGAAATTGAAGAAATCGTTGATGCTCCTGAAAGCTTACAACCACGTCCACCTGTCGTTACCATCATGGGCCATGTTGACCATGGTAAAACCTCCCTCTTGGATGTGATTCGTAAGACTAATGTTACCGCTGGCGAAGCAGGTGGTATTACCCAACATATCGGGGCGTATCAAATCCGCTATGAAGGCAATAAAATTACCTTCCTAGATACACCAGGCCATGAAGCTTTTACAGCTATGCGTTTGCGTGGTGCCCAATCTACGGATATTGCGGTTCTTGTTGTCGCTGCTGATGACGGTGTTATGCCGCAAACCATTGAAGCTATTAACCATGCTAAATCTGCAGATGTACCAATCATAGTAGCTATTAATAAGATGGATAAACCAGGTGCCAACCCTGATCATGTTAAGCAACAATTGACCGAACATGGTTTAGTGCCAGAAGAATGGGGTGGAGATACCATCATGGTTCCTGTATCTGCTAAGAAGCATCAAGGGATTTCCGAGTTGATCGAGAACATTCTCTTGGTAGCAGAGGTGATGGAACTTAAAGCTAACCCTAATCGTCGAGCTCAAGGTGTTGTTATCGAAGCCCAATTGGATAAGGGTCGTGGTCCAGTATGTACCATGTTGGTACAAAAAGGCTCCCTTCGTATTGGTGACTCCGTCTTGGCTGGTACTGCCTATGGTAAGGTTCGTGCTATGACCAATGAACGGGGTGAAGCGGTTAAGGTAGCACGTCCATCCATGCCAGTGGAAATTCTAGGTTTCAATGATGTTCCGCAAGCCGGTGAAATCATTGATTCTGTTGATGATTCCCAAGCACGTTCTGTTGCGGAAAAACGGATTGCTAAGGCGCGGATTGAAGAACTTAAAAACAAATCCAAGGTTACCTTGGACGATATCTTCAACCAAATCCAAGAAGGGGAACTCAAGGATCTCAACATCATCATCAAAGCGGACGTACAAGGGTCTGTGGAAGCACTCCGTCAATCCTTGGAAGCGATTAAAAACCCTGAAGTGCGTATCGTTATCGTCCATGCTGCGGTAGGTGCTATCAACGAATCCGACGTTATGTTGGCATCTGCATCTAATGCAATCATCATGGGCTTCAACGTACGTCCTGATGCCACTGTCCGTAAGGCAGCTGAAAAAGAAAAGGTTGACCTTCGTACCTACCGGGTTATCTACGATGCTATTAACGATGTAGAATCCGCTATGCGTGGTATGTTGACACCTGAATTCAAGGAAGTTATTCAAGGTCGTGCAGAAGTACGTCAGGTTATTTCTACGCCTAAAGCTATCGTTGCCGGTTCTTACGTACAAGAAGGTGTCATTACGAATACCTCTGACATTCGATTGATTCGGGATGGTATCGTTGTATTCGAAGGTAAGGTTGACTCCCTCCGCCGCTTTAAGGATGAAGTTAAGGAAGTTAAGCAGTCCTTTGAATGTGGTATTTCCCTTGAAGGCTATCGCGATATCAAGGAAGGCGACATCATTGAAGCCTACACCATGGAAGAAATCGCACCTCAATTATAGGAGGCCACTATGAGCGATATACGGGTAAGAAAATTACAAGAATTTATTAAACAAGAAGTGAGTCAAATGTTGATGCGGGGCATGAAAGATCCCCGTATCGGCTTTACCACTGTAACTGATGTAGAGGTGACAGGGGACCTTCGCCAGGCTAAAATTTACGTGTCCTTGTTTGGATCCGATAAGGAAAAGGCAGATACCCTTCAGGCACTTAAACATGCACGGGGGCATGTCCGGTCTGAGTTGGGCAAGATTTTGAACCTTCGCCATGTACCTGAAATTGATTTTGATAAGGACACCAGCTTGGATTACTCCATGCACATTGAATCCTTGATCAATGAAATTCACCAAGGACCTACATCCACTGAGAAAGAAACAAACGATGAGCAAGATAAGTAAAGAGCAGCTTAAAGAAGCTCTCGCATCTGCTGAGTCTATTGCCATCACCGTTCATGTAAGACCGGACGGTGATGCTATGGGCTCCCTCTTAGCCATGTATGAGGCTTTAACCAGTCAAGGTAAGGACGTCCGTATGGTTGTGGACGATACCATTCCTAAAAAGTTTGCTAGCCTCCCTTATGGCGACCGCATCGTATCAGTAGACCAATGCCACAATTTCACACCGGATATGTTACTCGTATTAGATGCGAGTACATTTGAAAGAATTGGTCGGGTAGGTGCACTCTTTAGTGCACCTATTTTTAATATAGACCACCATATTTCTAATAGTGAATTTGCGGATGGCCTGTACTTGCGGGCTGATTTTGCAGCGACCTGTGAAATCGTGGCAGATATGTGCCATGATTGGGCTTGGCCGATTACTGAAAGTATGGCCAATGCTCTTTACATGGGCATTGCTACGGACTGCGGTTTCTTTAAATTTTCTAACACAGGGGTTCATACCCTGGAAATGGCGGCTCTCTGTGTAAAAGCTGGAGCTAAACCGCAGGCTATCTCTGAGAGAATTGAAGCAACCTCTGTTCTCCGCCTAGAGATGACTAAGCGGGCTATGCAAACCATAGCCTTTTATAAAAATAATACGATTGCCTCTATTGAACTGGATACCTATGCCATGGACCAATTGGGAGATGATACGGACGGATTTGTGGAACTCATCCGCAATGTAGACACCGTAGATATTGCCATTTTCCTCAAAGGGGAATCTCCTAATCGAACACGAGTCAGTCTAAGGTCCAAAAAATCTGATGTGAATGCCATTGCCCAACAATTTGGTGGTGGTGGCCATATTAGGGCTGCTGGTCTCACCATCGATGGAGATATAGAAGAGGCTAAGCGCCGTCTTTTGGAGGTCATGTAAATGGATGGGGTTATTTCCTTTTTGAAACCACCGGGCATCACCTCTCATGATGCGGTAGGAATTTGCCGCCGACTCTTTAAAGAAAAGCGGATAGGTCACTCAGGCACCTTAGATCCTATGGCCTATGGCGTCCTGCCAATCTTTTTGGGTAAGGCTACCCGTCTCATTGAATATACAGGGGACTTTGCTAAGACCTATGTGGCTGAGTGTCGCTTGGGTACATTTACAGATACGGAGGATGCCTCCGGTAATCCAGTAGTCCTTCCAGAAGAAGCTGCTATGGCTATCCATTCTTTGATGGCTAAGAAGGCCTATAAAGACCCTAAGCACATCACCATGGAAGACCTTCGACAGGTCATAGGTGGTTTTCTCGGACTTCAAAAACAAGTGCCTTCTATGTATTCAGCTATTAAAATTAATGGTAAGCGAGCTTATGAGTATGCTCGGGAAGGCATTCCTGTGACACTCCCATCCCGGTCTATTGAAGTGATACAGCTAGAGATATTGGCTTATGCTTATCCCTTCTTTACTATCAAGGCCACTGTGTCAGGGGGGACCTATATTCGGTCCCTCTTGCGTGATATTTGCCTAGCCTTAGGTGTGCCGGGAACTATGACCCAGCTTTGCCGGACTCAGGTAGGTCCTTTTTCTATCAATGAGTCCTTTATGGCGGAAGAAATCATGGTAGATGGACCTAGCCTTTTACAACCTGCTGACCTAGCCGTTACTCACTTGCCTAAGTTGGTTGTCAATGACCAGCAAGAACTAGCCCTGAAACAAGGGAAAAAGCTGTCCCCTAAAGAAGGCTTTTTAGAGACCCAGGTGGGTCAGATCTATCGCGTGTACGGACCTCGTGGATTTATGGGGCTCGTAAAACGGGATCATAGGTCCATTAAAGTGGAGAAAAATCTATTCTTATGAGAGTTTTACATTCCTTTGAGGAATTACATACAATCAAGCAGACAATTGTATATGCCTTGGGCACTTTTGATGGCATCCATAAGGGACACCAGGCCGTCATTGGTGCAGCTGTAGAGCAAGCTAAGAAGGTGAATGCGGTCACGGTAGTTTTTACCTTTGATGCCCATCCCTTGTCCGTACTAGCCCCTCATAAGCTACCTAAGACCATTCTTCCTAGAAGAGATATGGAAGAGGTAGTGGCTGCCCTGGGGGTCGACTATGTTTTTGAGTTGCCTGTTTCCCTAGAAACCTTAGCCATAGGGGCGCAGGACTTTTTAATCGATTTGACAGAGGGTCTTTCTGTAGCGGGCTTTGTTATGGGAGAAAACTTTTCCTTTGGTGCAAAGGGGCAGGGCTCTCCTGAATTTTTAGAGGCCTGGGCTAACGATAAGGGCTACTTTGTCAGTGTTCAGCCCTTGCTTTTATGCCCTAATAGTCAACAACCCATTTCTTCTACCCTTATACGTCAGGCTATAGAAGCGGGTGATTTTGAAAAGGTTCAGTCTATGCTGGGGCGCCATTTCTCCTTTTCGGGAACTGTCATTAAAGGGGACCAAAGGGGGCGGACTCTGGGATTCCCAACCCTAAATCTCCTCATACCAGAGGGGCTGGTAACACCGCCTGATGGGGTATATGCAAATCGCGTCCGCATCGGTCAGACCTGGTATGGAGGTGTTGGTAATGTAGGGGATAACCCAACATTTACTAACCAATACCATCGTTGTGAAGTACATGTTTTTGATTTTGATCAAGATGTATACGGCCAAGATGTCAGGGTGGAATTCATTGCCTATATTCGGGGAGAGGTTAAGTTTTCTAACCTGGAACAATTGATTAAACAAATGGATAAGGACCAAAATCAGGCTCGTCAGATATTGGCCAGCCTAACGAGGTAAGTATGGATATTAAAGAGATTTATAAAAAAATTGATCAATATGATGTGATCTTGGCGGACACCTATGCAAAACGGCTGAATGCCTTGCGGACGGTAGCCCAATACAAGTCAGACAACAAGCTGCCTATTATAGATGAACTTCGTAATGCAGCTATTATCGCCTCTGCCGAGCAGGTGACGGAAGATGATAAGTTGCGGCCTTATGTAAAAAACTTTATGGAAGAAGCGGTAGAAATTTCTAATTCTTTCATCCGCAATCATATGCAGCAACATATCTTCATTATCGGTATGCCAGGGGCTGGTAAGACCACTGTAGGTCGTGCCTTGGCGGAACGTTTAGGCATGGATTTTCACGATGTGGATGAAGAGATTCAGAAGAAGACGGGGAAGACCATCCAAAATATTATCATCTATGATGGAGAGGATAAATTCCGCCAATTCGAGTATGATGCGATTTGTGAAATTTTGCGGCAAAAACCGTCCGTCATCGCTACTGGTGGTGGTACGGTTATGTCTGATGAAACGGTAACGCTCATGAAGAATAACGGCATTATCGTCTTTGTTCACCGTGGTGTGCAATCTATCTTGGAAGATTTGGATTTGGAAATTCGTCCATTGGTTAAGGAATCCATCGAATATATCTTCCGGGTTTACGAAGAACGCTACCCTATCTATGAAAGGGTTTGTAATATTAAAATCGCTAACGAATCTAGCGTTTCCGATACTGTTCAAGCAATTGTTGAAGCCTTGCCAAAAGCGGAGAAATAATGGAAGTCATTCGTGGTTTTGTATACCGCACGATTTATTCAAACACGCAGAATACCTACTGCGTGTTTGTTATTAAAGATTATAATGATGAATACATAACTTGTACAGCTCGAATGGAAGGGCCTAAAGAAGGGGAGGACCTAGAACTTAAGGGGCGTTTTGTAGAACACGAAAAGTATGGGTATCAGTTCAATGTGTCCTCTATGGAAAAACTCAAGCCTGATAATATGGGTGCTGCCCGTTTATATTTGGCCAATTTGGGTGTCAAAGGTCTAGGCGATCGGTCGATTGAAAAAATTCTTGACTACTTTGGCTTAGAATTGTTAGATCTATTGCGATCTGACCGACCAGAAGCCATCAGGGAGGTACCGGGCTTGAGGAAGGGGGTCAAGGAGGAACTCTTTAACACCCTTCTAGGGGAAGGCATCCTATCTGACCTTAACCACTTCTTTGAGGACCATGGCATATCTGCTAAGTGGAGTAAGGCGGTTTACCAGTATTATGGGGCTGCCTCTGTGGATGTGATGACCCATAATCCCTATGCTCTATTACAGGTTGCTGATGGGGTCAATTTCTCCGTAGCCGATACCCTAGCCAAACATATAGGGATTGAAGCGGATGATCAACGGCGCTTAGAAGCGGGGATTTCTTGGCTTCTTAACCATATTGAGGATAGGGGCCATACCTGCCTACCCGTAGACCAATTGATTGGAGCTGGGGTTAACCTCTTAGGGGATATAGCTGACCCTATAGCAGATTATATAGAAGAATGCATTACTATAGGGCAGCTCTATTCGGTTGATCAAGAGGGAATCCTCTATGTGTATCCACCTAATCTCTATATAGCTGAAATGGAATCAGCTCAGAAAACCCTGGCTTTTTTAGGGCGGGAGGACCCAGTTAACCTTGATATGGAACGATTCTTAGGGAATTTTGAAGATACGCAAGGAATTCGCCTAGGAGATGTTCAGAAGGAGGCCATTGATTTGGCTCTGACCCAGTCCTTGGCACTCATTACTGGTGGGCCTGGTACGGGGAAAACTACCATCATCAAAGCCTTGGTAGAAGGCTTTCAATTGGGGGGGCTGAGTCGTATCCTCCTGTGTGCTCCAACGGGGCGAGCTGCTAAACGGTTGACGGAGGCTACGGACTATGAAGCCACCACCATTCATAGGCTCTTGATGCCTGTCCAGGGATCGGATTCTTATGACTTTCAAAAAAATGAGGAAGATCCCTTGGAGGCCGATGTGGTCATCATCGATGAAGCCTCCATGCTCAACATTCGCCTCTATCATTCACTCTTAAGGGCTATTCCTGAGAACTGCCATGTGGTCATTGTAGGAGACGTTGATCAACTGCCGCCTATCGGTGCAGGCTTTGTCCTCAAGGACCTCTTGGAATCAGAATGTGTGCCTTTTAGTCGACTCAATCAAATCTATCGGCAGGATTCGGGTAATGCGATCATATCCAATGCCTATGCCATTAATCAGGGAAATATGCCAGATCTTACTGGGTCTGATGAATTTGTATTCATTCCTGTTACGTCTATGGCCTCTATGATGAAGGCTATCACCGAGACCTATAAGCGTGAAAAAGAGGACTTGGATGATGAATTGGATATGCAAATTATCTCTCCTATGCGGAGAGGCGATGCAGGTAGCCTTTCTATATCCAAGTTTGTTCAGGAGGCAGTCAATCCGCCAGCAGGTCACAAGGGGGAAGTTAGGGCTAATGGCATCACTTACCGGGTGGGGGATAAGGTTATCCAAGCCACCAACAACTATGAATTGGATGTCTTTAATGGGGAAATCGGTTGTATTTATGCCATATCCAAGACTCATGTCTTGATTCGCTTTGTTCATAAGGACATTCGCTTGTCCTTGGATGACATTCATACCATCATGCCCGCTTATGCTATTACCGTACATAAGGCGCAAGGGTCAGAGTATGGGACAGTGATTATTCCTTTTATACCTAACTACGGGATTATGCTTCAACGGAACCTCCTCTATACGGCTGTGACTAGGGCCCGTCGCAAGGTCATCATTATTGGTACTGAAAGTGCTATTAAACGAGCTGTTTCTCACGTCAATAGAGATAGCTCTTATACCCTCTTTAAGGAACGCATACAAGGGAGATGTGTTGATTGATTGGATGGCTTTTAGATTTTTTATATCCACCTACTTGTCCCCATTGTGGACGGTCTGTCAAGGAGCAGGGGATATGGTGCCCAAGTTGCCTAGATAAGGTCTTGGATGTCCGTTTTCTACAGGCGGATCAGCTAGAAGGCTTGGATGGACTTTGGATCCTAGGACGTTACCAAGGCGGCCTCAGGTCCTTGATCCACGATGTTAAATTCAATGGTAAATCTAGCCAAGCGGCCTGTGTCAGACCACTTTTGTCTGCCTTTGATCAAGCCCATTGTCTAAGTCATATCAATCTTGTCTTGCCTATTCCTATTAGCCAAGCTAAGAGACAGGTTAGGGGTTACAATCAGGTAGATCTTTTCTTTAAGGAGTGGGTCCAAACTAGGGCTGATTACTATAATTGGCAATGGTTTGATGCTTTGATTAAGGAGACTAGCCAGGGAGATATGTGGCATATGTCTCAGCTAGAGCGAAAGCGCCATGTGGATAAGCTCTTTACTATAAAAAAAGAGTACCTCCCAGCCCTTGAGGGCAAAGAGCTACTTTTGGTAGACGATATATATACTACAGGGGCTACTTTAGTAGCTGCGGCTCATCTTTTGCGTCAGGCTGGAGCAAAAACTGTATATGGCTTGACCTTAGCTTCAGGAACTCGATAATAGGATCTTATATATAAATAGCTCCCCTTGACTCATGAGTCAAGGGGAGCTATTTGGTTTGGGAATATCTGTATGAGTACTTAGTTAACCTAATACATCAATGAAAGCTTTAACTACATCAGGATCAAAGAGGATACCAGAGGCGGAGAAGAGCTCTTGCTTAGCATCTTTTTTTGATTTGGCCCAGGATTCAGTGGATGGGTTGATAATGGTATCGTAGTAATCAGCTACAGCGATGATACGAGCACCTAGAGGAATGTTAGCACCCCGTAGATGTTTTGGGTAACCGGTTCCATCCCAACGTTCATGGTGATAACGAATGTAATGGAGGATTTGTTGACAACAAGGATAGTTTTCAATCATGTTAGCTCCATTGGCCGGTGCTTGCTTATATTTGGATAACTCTTGGCGGTTAAGGTAGGGTACCTTTTGCAAGACCGCATTAGGAATGGTCAAGAGCCCTAAATCATGCAAGAAGGCCGCATGTCGGATTTGCTCAATTTCATTGAGGGGAAGTCCTAACTTAGCTGCAATGGATACAGCATAGTTGGCAACCTGTAAGCTATGAGTATATAAATGATAGTTTTTCATTTGTAGCATTTGCAAGAGTTGGGCACTGACAGCTTCTAAGCTATCTTTTTCCAATTCGTAGAGCCCTGATGGCTGCATTAACGACAACATGTACATACTAATATATCCCTTCTAGATAAGATTCTGTATCCTACAAACACACTCCTGTAGGAACCTTATTTATTGCGTTCATTTATCAAGTGTTGTTATTATACAACAAAGAAAGTTTCATTTGTATCTTGACATGATAGGAATGGATAGTCTTATTACAAAAACGCATACATAAAATAACTTGACAAATGAAGAAAGCATTAGGAATGGGGCTTGTGAGTAAAGTAAAATCTTTATACAGGAAAATCAAGGGAAAAAATAATTTTTTCTATTCCTATTTGCTATAACAAATGGTAGATGGTCAGAAAGAGCCTAGTAGATGGTTTTATAGACATATACTAGATATGGTATAACATAAATTAGATATAAATTAATGAACTAATTATAGAAAAATTCTATGGAGATTTTATGGAAATTAGATTTTTAGAATTTTTTGTAACACTTAATTAAGCCAATTAGCTTAGGTTTATTTATAGTAACCATTTATAGACAAATAAAAGGTATATATATATAATGCTCATAACGGGTCTGTGGTTGAAAGTCGATGCCAGATGCAGGCGAAGCGATCCACGTAAGCATTTCATTGAAATGTGATCATGGTGCATCTTAGATGTAAGACCTGCCGGGAGACCGAGAGGCTGAGTAGTGGGGGCCATTGGCTAGGAGCGAAATGTCCAGCAGGCGAGTGTGGGGGCAAAAACCAGGTCAGCCGTTGCGCACGACAATCTTGTCGTGTGCTTTTTTTATGCCTCCTAAGAAATAGCTTGTCCTTGTCACCTATAAGATAGATACATATTGTATATAATTTGTATTTTATAGATGAAATTTGCATATAAAATCGAATATTAATGTATAAAATATAAATCAATTTGCATACTTTTACAAAAAGAGTATTGACTAACTTGTCAAAATCCATTATTATTGGTTCATAGTTATTCATATATATGCATAAATTCTTGTAATCTAGACAATGAAATAAGACTTGTGAGTTAAGAATGTGCATACATACGTATATGTTATTAATAAGGAGTCATGTTATGAAAGTTTCTAAGACCTTAAAAAAACTGCTAGCTGCAGGTGCTATTGCAGTCTTGGCAGCGGGCATCTTTACCGGCTGCGGATCGACGTCGTCCACCCAGGATGAGAAAAAGATTGTGGTAGGTACTAATGCCACCTTCGTACCTTTTGAATTTAAGAATGAAAAAACTACTGACTATGATGGTTTCGATATTGAACTCATCCGGGAAGTAGGGAAGCGGCTCAATAAGGATGTGGAATTGAAGAATGTCTCCTTTGATGCTTTGATTCCAGCTCTCAACTCCCATGACATTGATGTGGCTGTTTCCGGTATGACCATTACAAAGGCTCGGTCTGAAAATGTTCTCTTCTCCTCTCCTTATTATGAAAATGCCTTAGCGGTGGTATTTAAGGATGGTACAAGCATTACTAGCTTGGACGATTTGAAAGGGAAAACAGTTGCGGTTCAATTGGGGACGACTGGTGCTGACTTAGCTGATAAACTGGAAGGAACTACGGTTAAGAAGTTTGATCATTCCAATGAGGCACTGTTAGAACTGAATAATAAAGGGGCCGATGCTGTTATTATTGACCTTCCTGTGGCTCAATACTATTCTAAGATTCACCAAGAGCAAAATATCCACTTCATTCCATATCCAAATACCAAGGAATATTTGGGCATGGCTATGAATAAAAATAACAAGGCCTTACAGGCGGATATCAATAAGGCCCTGGCTGATATGAAGGCTGATGGAACCTTTGATAAGCTTTACGAAAAATGGTTTAATCAACCAGCTCCTAAAGATATGCCAGAAACTTTAAACTTTAATTAAGCGACTTATAAACTCCCTCTTGAGGGAGTTTATTTTCGTTGACTTTGTATATTAATACAATTATAATAAATAAAGAATTAAAAGATATAGCAAATTGAGTGTATGTTTGCGCTCTCTTAAGTTTGGATTCTTATGAGTGGACTAGGAGTATGATATGAGTTTTAATTGGTCTTTGATTGTTGATAACTTGCCCCTCTTATTACAGGGTGCCTTAGTTACCGTCAAAATTACCGCCTTCTCCGTGGCGGCTGGTTTTATTATCGGTATGTTGGCATCGATTGCTAACCTATCTAGCTTTAAACCCTTGCGTTGGCTGGTTCGTATCTACGTTGATGTGGTACGGGGAACCCCAATGTTGGTGCAAATCTTCTTGATTTACTTTGCCTTGCCACAAATTATTGGTCAACGGATTGATCCATTTATTGCCGCTGTTACCGCTTGTTCACTCAACTCTGGTGCCTATATGTCCGAAATCTTCCGGGCCGGTATTCAATCCATCAACAAGGGTCAAATGGAAGCTGGCTTGTCCTTGGGCCTTTCCTGGGCACAAACCATGCGCTATATCGTTATGCCACAAGCCTTGAAGGCAATTATTCCTCCACTGGGCAATGAATTTATCGCTATGCTTAAGGATTCCTCCTTGGTTTCCGTTATCGGCTTTGAAGAATTGATGCGTCGTGGTCAATTGATTATCGCTAAGACCTATGCATCTGCAGAGATTTGGACTGCTGTTGCCATTATTTACTTGGTTATGACCCAAGTCATTTCCTATTTCATCGCTTATCTTGAAAGGAAATATGATATCAAATGATTCAGTTACAAGATGTACATAAAAGCTTTGGAAAAAATGAAGTACTCAAGGGTATTGATCTTCACGTAACGCCTGGAGAAGTAGTGGTAATTATCGGTCCGTCTGGGTCTGGTAAATCTACCGTTCTCCGCTGTATGAATTACTTGGAGGTGCCTACCTCTGGTAAGGTTGTCGTAGATGGTTTGGATTTGGCCAATAAGGACAATCTCTCTAAGGTTCGTACAGAGCTAGGCATGGTATTCCAACGCTTCAACCTTTTTCCACACATGTCTGTCCTTAAGAACTTGACTTTAGCGCAAGAAAAGGTAAGAAAGACCGATAAAAAAGAAGCGAAAAAAATCGCCTTACAGCTCTTAGAACGAGTTGGCTTGGCGGATAAGGCTGAAGCGTATCCTGATAATTTGTCCGGTGGGCAGCAACAACGGGTTGCCATTGCTCGTGCCTTGGCGATGAAACCAAAGGCCCTTCTCTTCGACGAACCAACATCTGCTTTAGATCCTGAAATGGTTCACGAAGTACTGGATGTTATGAAGGCCCTGGCTAAAGAAGGAATGACCATGGTTGTAGTTACACACGAAATGGGCTTTGCCCGTGAAGTGGCCTCCCGGGTTGTCTTTGTCGATGATGGTCAAATCCAAGAAGAGGGGACACCTGAAGAGGTGTTTGATCATCCTAAAAATGAACGCTTAAAATCCTTCCTGTCTAAAATTCTATAAGAGACTAATTCCTAGTTATAAAGCTTAGATACTAATTACTAGGAGAGCCCTAAGAAGATATATCTTCTTAGGGCTCTTTTGCTGTTTTAGTGTTAGAAGATATGCGTAGACTTCATAGATTTGAAAGAAGATAATAGAAGTTAACTAAGCTTAAAATTTTTATCAAAAAAGAGGACTTTCAGGTACATACGTGGAATTATATAAACAAGAAAGGGATAGACATATTCCACATATTGTATAGAAAGGAAGTTTACTATGAAATTGACAGTTCGCGGTAAAAATTTAGAGGTTACTGGTGCTCTTCGCGATTATGCGGAAAAACGCTTGGACAAATTAAGCCGTTATTTTGATGAAGAACTTGATGCTCAGGTTCTCCTATCTACTAATAAAGATTTGAAAACTGTAGAAGTAACAGTATTTGTAGAAGGTATTGTTCTCCGTGCAGTGGATAAAAACCCTGATATGTATGCAGCAATTGATTTAGTTGTTGATAAAATTGTGCGCCAAATCCACAAGTATAAAACTCGTTTAACCCGTCGTTTCCAAAAACAAAACTTGGCCTTCCATGCTGAAGCAGTTGCCTTGGAAAATGAAGTGGAAGAAGAAGTGGATTTGAATGTAGTTAAAACTAAGACCTTCTTGGCACGGCCTATGAGTGTAGATGAAGCTATATTACAAATGAACTTGATAGGTCACGATTTCTTTGCCTTCCTCAATTCGGAAAATGACCAAATCAATGTGGTTTACCGGCGCCATGATGGTGGTTATGGCCTCATTCAACCACAATTATAAGAAATATGTGAAATATTCCTCCTTATGGGGCCTCTATTCTTTGGAATAGAGGCCCCTCTTTTTTGACTATATAGAGGTATTTTGCTAGAATTAATTGAATATACTATTAGAAAACTATACTCATGTAAGGAGTTGATCTTTTTGCTTGGTTTTATCCAACGCTTGCTGGGCAACAACAGCGCACACGAAGTTAAGAAGATGCGCAAGGTTGTAGACCATATTAATTCTATCGAGAAGGACTATATCAACCTAACCGACCAACAATTGAAAAACAAGACCGCTGAATTTAAGCGCCGCCTTAAAAAGGGAGAAACATTGGATGATCTCCTACCCGAAGCTTTTGCTGTTGTACGGGAAGCCTCTAAACGGGTTCTTGGTATGCGTCACTTTGATGTACAGTTGATTGGTGGTATGACCCTTCACAAGGGCAATATCGCAGAAATGCGTACTGGTGAGGGTAAAACCTTGGTAGCAACTCTCCCAGTATACCTTAATGCACTTGAAGGTAAGGGTGTTCATGTTATCACAGTTAACGATTACTTGGCGACTCGTGATAGTGAGCAAATGGGGCGGCTCTATGACTTCTTGGGCTTGACCACAGGCCTGATTGTGCCTAATTTAGACTATGCCCAACGAAAAATGGCCTATGCAGCGGATATTACCTATGGTACTAATGGCGAGTTTGGCTTTGACTACCTTCGTGACAACATGGTTACAGAAGAAGCCAATATGGTACAACGGCCTTTGCATTATGCTATTGTCGATGAAGTCGACTCCATCCTCATCGATGAAGCTAGAACGCCATTAATCATATCTGGCCCTGGTGAACGATCTACTGACAACTATTACAAGCTGGCCCAAATTGTGCCTCATCTTAAAGTGGAAGAAGATTTCACTATGGATGAAAAGCAAAAGACTATTGCTCCTACTGAGGCGGGTATTGCCAAGGTGGAAAAGATGTTGGGCGTAGGCAATTTGTACGATGCTGAAAATATCGAATATAATCACTTGCTTATGGCGGCCCTTCGCGCTCAATTTATGATGCACAAGGATAAGGACTATGTGGTGAAAGACGGAGAAGTCATCATTGTTGATGAATTTACCGGCCGTATGATGCCAGGTCGTCGCTTCTCTGATGGCCTCCACCAAGCAATTGAAGCTAAGGAAGGGCTTAAGGTTGAACGGGAGTCTCAAACCTTGGCATCCATTACCTTCCAAAACTATTTCCGTATGTATGACAAATTATCAGGTATGACTGGTACTGCTAAGACGGAAGAAAAAGAATTTAATGATATATATGGCTTGGAAGTTTGGGAAATTCCATCTAACAAACCATTGGCTCGTATTGACTTGCCAGATCAAATCTTCAAGACTAAACGGGCTAAGTATAAGGCAGTTGTTCGGGAAACCGTGGAACGCCACAAAAAAGGTCAACCAATTTTGATTGGGACCACATCCATTACCCAATCAGAAGAGTTGTCTGACCTCTTGAAACGCAATGGTATTCCTCACTCTGTATTGAATGCTAAGCATCATGAACAAGAAGCGGAAATCATTGCTCAAGCTGGCCAAGCGGGGATGGTAACCATCGCTACTAATATGGCTGGTCGTGGTACTGATATTACCCTTGGCGAAGGAGTGCCTGAATTGGGTGGTTTAGCTATCCTAGGTACAGAACGCCATGAAACCCGTCGTATCGATAACCAGCTCCGCGGTCGTGCTGGTCGTCAAGGGGATCCTGGTTCCTCTCAATTCTTCCTCTCCCTGGAAGATGATTTGATGCGTATCTTCGGAGCCGATAACATTTCTTCCATTATGGATCGGTTGGGTATGGATGAAGATGAACCAATCCAACATCGCCTCATTACGCGGTCCATTGAAAAGGCTCAAAAGAAGGTAGAAGATCATAACTATGACATCCGTAAACATGTCTTGGAATACGATGATGTTATGAATCAACAACGGGAAGTTCTCTATGAACAACGCCGTCGCATCCTCCATAACGAATCCCTCGAGGATACAGTCTCTGATATGATTGATAAACTCGTTCGGGAAGCGATGGATACCTACGCGGATGAAAAATTGTACCCAGAAGAATGGGATTATGAGGGCTTACATAAGCACTTGTCTCAATACTTCCTCACGGATGAGTTGATGACAGTGGCTGGTATGGAAGACTATAGCCGTCAAGAGCTTGAAGACAAGCTTTGTCAAATCGCTCATGATGAGTACAAGGCACGGGAAGAAATGTTCGGTGATGTATTAATGCGTCAATTGGAACGAGCTATTATGCTCCGTGTAGTAGACCGCAAATGGATGGAACACTTGGACAGTATGGATATGCTTCGTGAAGGTATTAACCTTCGTGCGTATGGGCAAAAGAACCCATTAGTAGAATATAAATTCGAAGCTTACAACATGTTCCAAACCATGATTGACTCCATTCAAGATGAAACAATCATGGCCTTGTATCGCATTCGTGCACAATTTATTGATGAAGTCGAACAACCAGAAGATCATCTAGAAGGTGCACAAGCCCATCATGATGATGTGTTGGAACCACAAGACATAGACTAGACCTATGATAGCCTTTGCAGGGGTTCCAACCCTTGTAGAGGCTATTTTTAATGAACAGGTGACAACGTTGTTAGAAGATTTAAAACCCATTATCGACAATTTGAGTCAGCGTATCTACGGTATGAGAGACTCTTTGAATATTGCGCAAAAGGAAGACCAAATCTTTACCTTAGATGTAAAGATGTCTGATCCTAGCTTCTGGGATGACCCAGATAAGGCACGAGAAATATCCCAAGAGGCGACCCAATTAAAACAGGCTGTAGAGGGCTATAAAAAGTTGGTATCCGATATTGAGGATGCTAAACTTATGGTAGATATGGCCTTGGAAGAAGGGGCAGTTAATATGGAAGGGGAAATTTCGGACTTCCTCAAGGCCATTGAAGTGACTGTAGAAAAGCAGGAAATCCTTCTTCTCTTGGGTGGGGAATACGACCGCAATAATGCTATCTTGACCTTCCATGCAGGGGCTGGTGGAACGGAAGCACAAGATTGGTGCTCTATGCTCATCCGCATGTATTTGCGCTGGGCTGAGAAGGCTGGCTTTGGCGTAGAACTCATGGATGAGCAGCCGGGAGACGAAGCAGGTATCAAGTCTGCTACCTTCCTCGTTAAGGGTGAGAATGCCTTTGGTTACCTCCGATCTGAAAAAGGGGTACATCGTTTGGTTCGTATTTCTCCTTTTGATTCAGCAGCCCGTCGCCATACCTCCTTTGCTGCTGTGGATGTCATGCCTGAAATCGATGATGATATTGAAATCAATATCGATATGAAGGATGTACAGGTAGATACCTACCGGGCTTCTGGCGCTGGTGGTCAGCATATTAACAAAACAGATTCTGCCGTTCGTATGACACATAAGCCGACAGGCATTGTAGTCCAATGCCAGACTCAACGGTCTCAAATGCAAAACCGGGAGCAATGTTTGCGCCTTTTGCGGGCTAAACTTTTCGAGTTGGAATTGGAAAAACAGGCGGCTTTGAAAGAGGAAATCGGTGGTACCTACCAAGCTATTGAATGGGGGAGCCAAATCCGATCCTATGTATTCCATCCCTATAATATGGTAAAAGACCATAGAACTAATGTGGAAACAGGTAATGTACAAGCCGTAATGGACGGTAATATAGACATGTTTATGGAAGGTTTCTTGAAACAAGAAGCAGGCCTTACAGTATAGGCGAGAGAGGAAATGCCGTGAAGTTGAAACAAGCCAAAAGAGCACCTTATTCCTTGGTGCTGATTATCTGTCTCTTGGTGGGCCTAGTGGCAGGTTTGGTGCTAGTGCAACAACGAAACCAAGTGGAAAGTGCACAAAATCAAATTGAAAATATCATTGATTATGATGCTGTTTTACGGGCTGCAGCCTTTGAAAAATATCCATCTGTAGAAGCCTTTGATAAACTTAAAGCAGCCCATGTAACGGCCTTAGCCATCTATGATAGAACTTTGGAAAAAGCAATGGATGCAGGGGAAGTTAAGGTCTATCGAGATACTGATTTCAATGGTAACTTGGCCCTTTTAAATGGCCCAGCCAAACCGGGGGCTCTTTACTTAGGACCAGTGCCCCTTAAGGAAGGTTATTACCAAGAAATCAAAGAAGACCTAATCCACCGATTGGGGGCTGACAAGGTCATTGAAACATATAGTAATCAAGGACCTGTTATTGAATTGACAGGAGCTCCTTACGATTCCTTTATGAAGATGAACCTGGGTATCTCCCGTTTGCAAGGGCAAGAAGTGGCGAACAGAGGCTTTAATGTCATCCTTCGTCCAACCAACTATCGAGGCGTATCTAAGGATGATTTGTCCTACTTCTTCAACCGCGTCGATGGGATTCCCCGTGTTACAGGTGTAGTCTTTGTTGGGAAAGAGGCTTTGGGCTATCCAAGTCTTCTCAATGAATCTCTTACGAACTTTAACAATCGCCATATCCCAGTGATTGGCATAGAAGCAACCAACCAACTACAGTATGAACCGCAAGCAGGTTTTAATGAAATGGCCTTAGCACAAGGTTATAGTATCGGTCGCCTCTATACAATTTCCAAGGATGAAATGAAGAAACTTTCCGTTTCAGAGGTATCCCAACGCTTCTACATCTCTGATATGGAGCGGAATATTCGCTTTAATCTCTTCCCTATGTTTGAAGCGGGTAAGGATAATCAAACAGCTTTGGCTACCACCCTTAAGGCTATTGATGATGCATCCACTAAGTTAGCGGATAAAGGCTTTACCTTCGGCCGTGGGTCCGTTTATCCAAACTATACTCCGAGTCCTTTGCTGGTAGCCATCACCATGATTGGAGCTATCGCGCTCTTTACCTTGGTGGCTAATATGCTGCTTCCTATGAAGTGGCATAAGCAAATGGTTCTCTTCGCCTTCCTATCCTTTATATCCGTCATTATCTACATGTTGACTAGCGGTACCCTGATTACCCAATTGTGGGCCCTGTCTTCAGCTGTTATGGCCCCAGTGGGAGCTATGATTTACCTCATGGATACTTGGATCTACCGCGGCGGGCAAAATCAACAATCGACCTTCTGGTCTATGGTCTATGCAGTGGCATGCTTGGCCCTTGCGGCTATCTTGGCGGCCATCGGTGGCATCTATATTGGCGCTATGTTAGGAAATACGCGGTTCTTCATGGAATTCGCTATCTTCCGGGGCGTTAAGTTAACCTTCGTCTTACCAGTTCTCTTAACTGCTTGGGCGTATATGCAACGATTCCCATTGTGGAAGGGACGCACTATTAATTCGTTGGAAGAAACTAAAACCTTTATCAAGGAATTTATCACTATGGATGTAAAATTCTACATCTTTTTGATTTTAGGTGCATTGATGGCTGTGGTGTATGTCTTCGTAGGTCGGTCTGGTCATACGGCAGGGGTGCCAGTGCCAGGTATTGAAATGACACTTCGTCGCTTCTTAGAAAATACCCTCTATGCTCGTCCTCGGGAAAAAGAATTCATCATCGGTCACCCTGCATTGATGCTAGCTGCCTTTGCCTTCTTCCGTAAATGGCCTATGGTAATCCACTTTATTTTGACAGTTGCTGGTGTTATAGGTGTAGCGTCCATGGTAGAAACCTTCTGTCATGTGCGGACACCAGTGTATATGACTGTAATGCGGGGCCTAGATGGCTGGTGGATTGGCCTATTCTTTGGTATTATTGCTATTTTGCTTATCCGCATTCTTACTTATATCACCCAGTGGTATAAGCAAGGGGAGGGGCACCATGAGTAAAATTGTTATTTCCGGCTACTACGGATTTGGCAATGCTGGGGATGAGGCCATGTTGTCGGCCATCATAACGGCCATCCGAAAGGAAGATGAAGAGGCACTTATAACTGTGATTTCTGGGAATCCGGCACAAACCTCTGCTAAGCATGGGGTAGAGGCGGTTGGAACCTTTGCTGGTCCAGCCATCTTAAAAGCCCTTATGGACTGTGACCTCCTCATCTCAGGAGGTGGTAGTCTCCTACAAGATGCGACTAGTGTAAAGAATGTATACTATTACCTCAGCATTATGTCTCTCGCTAAACTGCTCGGTAAACGGGTTGTTCTCTATGCCCAAGGCATAGGACCGCTGACTAAGCCGACCACCCGTTGGGCCGTTAAAACCGTCCTTAATCGCATGGATTTAATTACTGTCCGCGACTTACCGTCCCAAGGTCTCTTAGAGGAGATTGGGGTAAAACCTGAGCTGGTTCAAGTGACTGCGGATGCAGTTCTTACCATGCCTATAGCGGATGCTAGTAAGGGGGAGTCGCGGCTCCAAGCGGCTGGCCTAAAGCCAGGCTGTCGCCGTATAGGTATAGCAGTCCGCTCCTGGAAGGATCAAGTGGCCTATCGAAAGGCGCTGGCAGGGGCCCTGGCCGCCTTGCACCAAAGCCATCAGGTGGAAGTCCTCTTTATCCCTATGTCCCATCCTGAGGACACGGAAGAAGCCAAGACGGTGGCGGCCTATATGGGAAATCCTCCCTATGTGCATCTTCTTGAAGAATCTTTTACTACAAGCCAATTTCTAGAGTTGGCAGGGGCTGTAGATATCATGATTGGTGTCCGCCTCCATGCGCTAGTCTTTGCCTCTCTCATGGGTAAGCCTGTAGTGGGTATTTCCTATGATCCCAAGATTGATGCCTTCTTGCACATGATTGAGCAAGAAGCTATGGGGACTATGGAAAGGCTTGATCAAGATAAACTTTACGCCCGTCTGGTTGATTTACTAGAGGAAAAAGGGGATTATCAACACTCTTTTGACCGTATAGAAAGCCTGAGAAAAATATCATTCCGCAGTGCTCAATTAGCTTTGGCATTGCTTAAACAATAGTAGAAAGGATGGTCTTTATATGACTCCATTAACAGCAGAAGAAAAGGTATTGCTCGCTGAGAAGGCGAAGGCAATTCGCGTATCCATTGTGAAATCCGTAACGGGTGCTAAATCTGGCCATCCAGGTGGGTCCTTGTCTATAGCGGACCTTATGGCTCTGCTCTACTTCAAGGAAATGAATATCGATCCTAAGAATCCTCAGATGGACGGGCGAGACCGCTTAGTTCTTTCCAAGGGACATGCTGCACCAGCCATCTATAGTGCCTTGGCTGAAAAGGGCTACTTCCCTAAAGACGAATTGAATCACCTTCGTAAGATTGACCATATGTTGCAAGGCCATCCTGATATGAAACATACACCAGGTGTGGATATGTCCACTGGATCCTTGGGGCAAGGGATTTCCGCTGCCTGTGGTATGGCCTTAGCAGGCAAGCTAGACAAGTCTCTAGCTCGCGTGTATGCCATCTTGGGTGATGGCGAGTTGGAAGAAGGGCAAGTGTGGGAAGCGGCTATGTTCGCAGGTCACTACAAGCTCAATAATTTGACTGCTTTCGTCGACTTCAACGGCTTGCAAATTGATGGTGATATTACAAAGGTCTTGTCTCCATTGCCAATTCCAGAAAAATTCGTTGCTTTCCAATGGCATGTCATTGAAGTGAATGGTCATGACTTTGATCAATTGCATCAAGCTATTGAAGAAGCTAAGACAGTAACCGATAAACCAACCTGTATTGTTATGCATACGGTCAAGGGTAAGGGGGTATCCGCTATGGAAGGCCAAGCAGGCTGGCATGGTAAGGCACCATCTGCAGAAGAATGCGTAGAATTTGTGAAAGAGTTGGAGGCGTAATCATGGGTAAAGCAACACGTGAAGCTTACGGCAATGCATTAGCAGTTGTAGGCGCTAAGAACAAGAATATCGTAGTATTGGATGCGGACTTGTCCAAATCTACTAAGACCAATGTATTCAAAGAGCAATTCCCAGACCGCTTCTTTAACGTAGGGATTGCTGAACAAAACCTCATCTCTGTAGGGGCAGGCTTGGCTGCGGCAGGTAAGATTCCATTTGTATCTTCCTTCGCTATGTTCGCTACCGGTCGTGCCTTTGAACAAATTCGCAATGCTGTTTGTTATCCAAAACTCAATGTTAAGGTATGCGCTACTCACGCAGGCATTACCGTTGGCGAGGATGGGGCTACCCACCAATCCCTTGAAGATATCGCATGCATGCGGGTCCTTCCTAATATGACTGTGGTTGTTCCAGCGGATGAAGCGGAAACTACATCTGTTATCGAATGGGCTGCCAACTACCAAGGTCCTGTATATGTCCGTTTAGGCCGGGCTGGTGTGGATGATACGACTCCAGCGGGCTATCAATTCGTGCCAGGTAAATCACAAACCCTAGTAGAGGGGGCTGACCTAACTATCATCGCATGTGGCGCCTTGGTTGGCCCTGCTGTTGAAGGTGCTAAGGAATTGGCGCAAGCAGGTATCTCTGCTCGCGTAATCAACATGGCTTCTATTAAGCCAATCGACAAGGATGCTATTGTGAAAGCTGCTCAAGAAACAGGGGCTATCCTAACGGCTGAAGAACATAATGTATTGGGTGGTTTAGGCTCTGCTGTAGCTGAAGTTGTAGTCCAAGAAGCACCGGTACCTATGGCCTTCGTAGGAGTACAAGATAGCTTTGGCGAATCGGGCACACCAAAAGAATTGATGGCTAAATACGGTTTGACTGCTAAGGATATTGTAGCGGCAGCCAAGAAGCTTGTGGCGCGCAAATAGGAGTCTAGGATGATTGAATTTCAAAATGTAACTAAGGTCTACGACAATGGTGCGGTAGCCTTAGATAATGTAACCATTCATATTGAAAAAGGCGAGTTTGTCCTCGTTGTAGGCCACTCTGGGGCCGGTAAATCCACCCTCTTTAAGTTACTTACCCACGAGGTAATCCCAGATGAAGGGTCTGTTATCGTTAATAGCGTTGATGTAACTCGGATTAAAGGTTCTAAGGTACCTATGCTCCGTCGTAAATTAGGCGTTGTATTCCAAGACTTCCGCCTCCTACCTAATAAAACAGTGGGGGAAAATATAGCCTTTGCCTTGGAAGTAATTGAAGAAAAACGGTCTGTTATTAAAGAAAAGGTTAACCACGTCCTTGATTTAGTCGGCCTTACCGATAAAAAAGATGATTATCCAGAAGACTTGTCTGGGGGGGAACAACAACGGGTTGCCATTGCACGCGCTATTGTCAATCGCCCAGCGGTCCTCATCGCCGATGAACCAACTGGTAACTTGGATCCTATTACAAGTCGTGATATAGTGGACCTCTTTAAGCGGATAAACAACTATGGGACGACTGTTGTTATGATTACTCATAATATGGATATTGTATCCTACCTTAATAAACGCGTAATCGCTCTAGAAAATGGACGCGTTGTAAGTGATCAATTGAAAGGTGCCGCATTTAATGAAACTCAGAACATTTAGCTACTTCGTAAAAGAAGCCTTTAAATCCATGCGCCGCAATGGTCTGATGACATTGGCTTCTATCTCTACTGTCGCCTTATCCCTCTTTATGTTGGGGGTCTTCCTCTGTGGTGTAGTCAATCTCAATAATATGGCTGCATCCTTGGAAACGCAGGTGCAATTGTCTGTTTATCTTAAGGATGACCTTACTACCAACCAAATTATGGAGACTGGTAAGGCTGTCAAAAGTCAACCTCACATTAAAGAACTCAAGTTTGTCACTAAAGATCAAGCCCTGCAAGACTTTAAGAGTCGCTTAGGGGATGATCAAAAGCAGATGATTGACTCCTTAGAAGGGGTTAACCCATTGCCTAATTCCTACATCGTAACCTTTGAAAATCCGCAAGACGTAAAGTTAGCGGCTAAGGAATTGGCCACAGTGCCGGGCGTTGAATCCGTTCATTATGGTCAAGATGTGGTTGATGAACTCTTCAAGATTACCCAAATTATCCGTATTGGTGGTATCGTGCTTATCGCCTTCTTGGCTGCAGCAACGCTCTTTATCATCTCCAATACCATTCGTTTGACAGTCTTTGCTCGCCGTAAAGAAATTGCCATTATGAAGTACGTCGGTGCGACTAATGGTTTTATCCGTTGGCCCTTCGTTATTGAAGGTATGCTATTAGGCTGTATTGGGGGCCTGATAGCTGTCGCTTGCACAGGGGAGTTCTACTATTTCATCACTTCTGAAATAGAACAATCCTTAGCTTTCTTCCCCTTGGTACCAATGTTCCCAATCTTCTACCAATTGGCAGTCGCTTTGTTAATTATCGGTATCTTTGTAGGGGCTATTGGTTCTGCTATTTCCTTGCGACAATACATGCGCGTATAAGAGAAGGTCTTATGTTACAAAATAAATGGAAAAATCGTCTAGCCGCTATCTTAGTGTGTGGCTTGGCCGTAACGGCTCCATTGGTAGCCTACGCAGAAGACGAAGATTTACAACAACAAATTGATAGCTATCAACAGCAAATTCAAGAGCAGCAAGGGGTTAAGGCCGATGCAGAAAAACGAATAGGTCAACAAACCACTAACCTGCAACAGGCTGAAGAAGAACTCAAGAAGGCCCAAGACGAGTTGGCCGCTATTCAAGGCCAGCGGAAGGCTGTAGAAGGGGATATTGCGGTTACTCAAAAGAAGTTGGATGAGGCTCAAAAACGCTTGGCTAAGCGGGAAGTGGTCTTCCAAAAGCGGGTTCGTGATATTTACATCAACGGCCGTCTTTCTTATCTAGAAGTGGTTTTGGGGTCTAAGGACTTTAACGACTTTGCCAATCGAGTACAGGTCTTGAAGCGTATCATTGATGCGGATATCAAGCTCATCAATGGCATTAAGGAAGAACGAGCTGACATCGCTAGTCAAAAGGATAAATTGGAGGCCGATCGGGCTAAGATTGTAGACCTAGAAAAACAAGCCCAAGCAAAACAAGCTGAGATTGAACAACGTAAGCAAACGTATGCACAACTCTTGGCTAAGGCTAGGACTGATCAAGCTGGTTCTATCGAAAAAATTCAGGAATTGGAAGCAGCCTCCCAACAAGTTCGCAATATCATTGCGCAACGGCAAGCGGAACGGGCCGCTCAAGCAGCCCAAGCGGCAGCTGGTGGCGGTGGCGGTTATAACTGGGTACAAGGATCTGGAGCCCTTTCTTGGCCTGTATCTAGCCATGAAATTACCTCTGGTTTTGGGGGGCGTTACCACCCAATTTCTGGCCGTTATATCTTCCATGATGGTATTGATATCGCTGCTGATTATGGAGAACCAGTCCATGCAGCTGATGGGGGTACCGTTATCTATGCAGGATGGATTTCTGGCTATGGTAATGTGGTTATTATCGACCATGGGAATGGTATGTCTACCCTCTACGCCCATAATGAATCTCTGAATGTATCTGAAGGCCAAGGGGTAAGTAAGGGCTCTGTTATTGCCTATGCTGGCTCTACAGGTAACTCTACAGGTCCTCATCTTCACTTTGAAGTGCGGATCAATGATGAGCCTCAAAATCCATTGGGGTACTTATAATGAAGGCTTTTGTTATATGGGCTTGGATCCGTAAAATCATAGGCTATTTGGTAGCTTTCTGCCTGTTAGGTATTCTCTTTATGTTCTTGGCCTTTTGGTATATGTTTGGTAGGGCAACAGCCTTACCGAACTTTATCCATACCTATTACATAGCAACGCAAAACTTTATAGAACCTGTATCAAAGACTAGTCTTTGGGATGGGCTCACTAAAGGATTGATTGGAGCCTTGGATGAGAAGCACTCCCTTTACTTAACTAAGGAAGACTTTACCTCTATGAAGGAGGAAACGGCCGCTTCCTATGCGGGCATTGGTGTCGTTATTGGGCAAACTGATAATGGTATTGTGGCCGCTCACGTTATGGAGGACCAACCAGCAGAAAAGGCGGGTCTCAAGGATGGCGATATAATCCTAGCTGTTGATGGTCAGTCCACAGAGGGCATGGCCTTGGATAATGTTTCCTCTGCTATTCGTGGTAAAGCTGGTACGACGGTAACCTTGACGGTTTCTCGAAATGGTGAGAAATTAGATTTTCCTATCGTACGGGATAAGGTGGTTATGCCTACTGTTCGTAGTCGCATGCTGACAGACCATATTGGTTATATCCGGATCAGTCAATTTGCAGAACCAACAGGGGAAGACTTTGCTGAGCAGTATAAGAACCTAAAGGCGCAAGGCATGACAAAGCTAGTTTTAGACCTCCGCAATAATCCAGGCGGACTAGTAACAACAGCAGCCGCCATTGCGAATTATATCTTGCCTCAAGGACCATTTGTTACTGTTCAGGCCCGTGGTGGCCCTATGGAGGCCTATGAATCGCAAGGTCTTGAAGAGCCAATTCCACTAGTAGTTCTCATGAATAAGAACTCGGCTTCCGCCTCTGAAATTATAGCTGGCGCAGTGCAGGATGAAGGGGTAGGTAAGATACTAGGAACTCAATCCTACGGTAAGGGGACTGTGCAAGCAGTCCTCCATAACCTAGCTGGAGAAGCGGTCAAGGTGACCATTGCCAAATACCATACCCCTAAGGATCGGGTTATCGATGGTATTGGTATTACCCCAGATGTTGAATTTCCTCTACCAGCAGGCGTTCGCATTGACTGGAAGACTAACGATCCACAAATTGAAAAAGCTATTGAAGTAATCAAGACCTTATAAATAGGCTGGCCTAAGGGCCTCCTTAGGTCAGAAAAGGAAAGAATATGTTTATAGATCGCGCTCGCGTATATGTTAAGGGCGGCGACGGCGGTAATGGGATGTCCTCTTTTCGCCGTGAAAAGTACGTCCCTAATGGTGGTCCAAGTGGTGGTGATGGCGGCAAAGGGGCTGATGTCATCCTAGTGGCCGACAAAAATGTTAATACCTTAATGGACTTCCGCTATAAGCGTATGTTCCGGGCAGAGGCTGGTGAAAACGGTATGTCTGCTAATAAACATGGCCGGGGGAGAGATCCCCTCTACATCAAGGTTCCTATGGGTACCATGGTGAAGGATGAAGAATCTGGTAAGGTCTACTGTGACCTGACCCAAGATGGGCAAGAATTCCTCATCGCCAAGGGAGGCCGAGGGGGCCGGGGTAACGCCCGCTTCCAAACAGCGGCTAATAGAGCTCCGACCTTCTCTGAAATGGGGGAACCAGGGGAAGAACATTGGCTTCAATTAGAACTTAAGGTCCTTGCTGATGTAGGTCTATTGGGATATCCATCAGTAGGTAAGTCCTCAATTATTCGCAAGGTATCTGCGGCACGCCCTGATGTAGCGGCCTACCATTTTACTACCTTGACGCCAGTCTTGGGGGTTGTGTCGTTACCTGGGGACCGTAACTTTGTCATGGCCGATATTCCAGGTCTCATCGACGGGGCTGCAGAAGGGGTTGGTTTAGGCCATAACTTCCTTCGACATGTGGAACGGTCGAACATCCTCCTCCATATCCTGGATGTATCTGGCATGGAAGGGAGAGATCCTAAGGATGATTTCGATGCCATTAATCGGGAACTGGCTAAGTATTCTCCAACATTGGCTAAGAAAAAACAAATTGTAGTCCTCAACAAAATTGACCTTGTTCAAGATGATACAACTATTCCAGAGGTAACTAAGTATTTTGAAGATAAGGGCTATGAAGTCTTTGCAGTCAATGCTCTTACAGGCCAAGGCTTGTCAGAACTTATGGAACGTGCATACTACTATGTAGAAAACTACGAACCAGAGCCTGAGGCAAGTGATGATGCTGTGGTATACGAAGCTAAGGAAGATGTGGAATTTGTCATTACCCGTGGAGATGATGCATCCTTTACCATTACGGGTAAGCGAATTGAACGTCTAGTGGCTATGACTAACTTTAGTGATGACCAATCGGTTCGGCGCTTCCAAAAAATTTGGCGTTACATGGAGTTGGATGATAGACTCCGTGAAAAGGGTTGCCAAGAGGGCGATGAAGTCCATATTGGTGAACAAACATTTACATTCCACGATTAGGAGATACCATGACAGGTAAACAAAAACGCTATTTACGGTCCTTGGCAGCGACCATGGATCCTGTCGTATTTATCGGCAAGAATGGCTTAGAAAATGCGGTAATTGATTCCGCTCGAGCAGCCATTACAAAACGAGAATTAATCAAGGTAAAACTCTTGAATAATAGTCCAGAAGAAAAGACCATCTTTCAAGACTTAGCGGACATGTTAGGAGCAGAATTGGTACAGGTAATCGGCTTTAATGGGGTCCTCTTCAAGAAGAAGAAAGAAAACTCCAAGATTGAATTACCTAAATAGTATTAGCTTGTAGGAGAGAGATGATGTGGAATAAACTTAGGGCCCTTAAGGCTTACTACCTCTACATGTCATCTCCTAAGGGCTACTATGAATGGCAATACTATTGTAAGGCCATAGGACTGGCTATCCTATTTATGGCTTTGATTATGTTAGTCATGTATGGCTTGGGAGTATAGGTGTCAATGAAACAGCGGATTGGTTTGATGGGGGGGACCTTTAACCCTATCCATATGGCTCACCTTATGATTGCGGACCGTACCAAGGAGGCCTTTGGCCTAGATAAGGTTATTTTTATGCCCGCAAAGGAACCACCTCATAAGAAAACCATACCTGTAAACCACCGCTACAAGATGGTGGAATTGGCTATCGCTGATAATCCAGACTTCACTATTTCAGATTTAGAAATCAGGCGGGAGGGCCCTTCCTATAGTTTAGATACGGTGGAGGAACTCTTGGCAGTGTATGGTGCCAATACGGAAATTTATTTCATCACCGGTACAGATTCCATCCAGGACCTACCTACCTGGCATAAGCCAATGGAACTCTTAGAGAAATGCCATTTCGTAGGTACCATTCGGCCAGAGGGTTCAGACCAAGTGGAGGCTTCTCTTAAGGCTTTGGAACCTTTGAGCCGGGTCAAAATACACTTTCTAATGGTACCGCAACTGGCTATATCTTCCTCTTATATACGACGATGCCTAAAAGAGGGGAAATCAGTTAAGTATATTCTTCCTCAAGTAGTACTGGACTATATAGAGAAAGAAGGGTTATATAAAGGGGCAGACTATGACCTTTAATGAAATTTCTAAAGACCTTGCAAAGCGCTTGAGTCCTAAACGCTATCGCCATGTACTGGGGGTAGTAGAGGCCGCTGAAGAGCTGGCTAAAGTTTATGAGGTTGATATAAAGAAGGCCCGCTTGGCCGCCCTTCTCCACGATTGTGCCAAAGAAGAAAAATTAGATGCCATGCAGGCTGTCGTTAAGGTAGCGGGGTTAATCTTAGACCAAGATATGTTGGCATCTGGTGCCCTGCTTCACGGAGAAGCAGGTGCCATTTTGGCTAAGACCCGGTATGGGGTGGATGATCCAGCCATCTGTGAAGCTATTCGGGTTCATACGGTGGGGAAACCACATATGTCAGACTTGGATAAGGTGATATTTCTAGCGGATTACATCGAGCCGAATCGTGATTTTCCAGGTGTGGAAACCCTTCGTCAAAAGGCGAGAGAAGATCTAAATCAAGGGGTCTTAGCGGGCTATGATATGACCATTAGGCACCTCTTAGATAAGGGCTTATGTATATATGAGCCAACCATCGTAGGGCGTAATGCCTTACTCAAAGAAATAAAATCGATTAATGGATAATACAATGGAGAGAATGGATTCATGATGGATGAACAAGAAAAAGAGCGAGAGCTAGAGCGCCGTATCCGTCGGCGACGAGCCCAACGTAAGCGCAAGGAAAGCAAAATCAAATGGGGGCGCTTTATTCCTTCCTTAATCCTTATTATCCTTCTTATAGGAGGCATAGGCTTTGGCCTAGTCAAGGGCATTGGTGCTATATATGGAGCCTACCAGTCTCATAAGGAGGCCGCCATGGAGGCTAAACCCTTGCCAGAGGAGGCACAGGAACCACCATCTATTCCCTCGGTGACAGTTAACCAAGAGGCCTTGGATAAGCCCATCTATGTCCTGATGGCAGGACGGGATGCTAACAATCCATCCCAAGCTGATTCTCTCTATTTAGTGTCCATTAATCTAGACCAAAAATTGGTGGATATCATTGGTATTCCTGCTAATACTAAAATTGATAATCGGGATAAGACTGGGGCCAATAAAATCAATAGCTTTTATAGTACGGGAGGCATGGACCTGACCAAGGCTGTGGTAGAGGATATTTTCCACATTTCTATCCCTTACTATGTGGTAGTGGACCAAGAGGCCTTTAAACATACTGTAGATGTGATAGGGACCCAGTCCTTTTATGTAGAAAGCGCTATGAACCACACCGATGCTGAAAGTGGGTTAGAAGATATTAATCTCAAAAAGGGGTATCAAGACTTGGATGGTAATAAGGCCCTTCAATATGTACGATACACTGACGATCCACAAGATAACTTCTCACGGGTGGAACGGCAGGAACGCTTTATGAAAACCTTGCTAGCATCCCTTCAAGGGTCTATGACACTGACTAATGCTTGGGATACATGGCGAGTTTGGTCTCACTTTGAGTCCAATATTTCCACCTGGGATGCGGTTAAGTTGCTCTATAAGATCACTCATATGGAAGCGACTAACATCCACTTCTACATCTTGCCGGGCCACAAGGATACGCTTAATGGCGAGAAATATTGGGTAGTTGACCCAAGTGAGGCTCAGCGCTTAGTAGGCATTATGACAGGCGATATTGACGCCTCGGAGATGGCCTCCATGAAGCCTGTTTTAAAACCAGATACAGAGCAAGTTAAGGAAAATACAAATACAAGTGAAGCTAATGTGCCAGATAATCAAAAATCCAAAGAAGAACGGGCTGGTACTCACACAAGCGATCCTAAGAAAGATAAGGGGATTTAAGAATGAAAGAAAAAGAACAAATTAAAGCGGTAGCCCTTGTGATGGCTCAGGCTGCATTTGATAAAAAAGGGCAAGATATCAGTATTATGGACTTAGAAGGGATTTCCCTCTTGTCTGACTACTTTCTTCTTGTTACCGCTAATAATGTAAAAAATGCCCAAGCTATTGCGGATGAAATGGAAGATAAGGCAGCCCTTGAAGGCATGACTGTCCTGCATCGTGAGGGATACCGGGAAGGGGAATGGGTCCTTCTCGATTTTGGTGATATTATCGTCCATGTCTTTGGCGGTCAAGACTACCGTGATTTCTATGGTTTAGAACAACTTTGGTCCGATGCCAAGTATGTAGATTTTGAGGGCAAGTAAATGGCCAGTACACTTTCTGAAAATACAATCCAACGGCTGAGTGTTCTTCGGACTAGTGACCAAGGGGCCTTTTTGGATGGGCAAACGGGCAATACATCAGATGATATCTTGCTCCATAAGGACCAGCAAACAGGGCCGGTAGCCATTGGTGATCAGGTTGAGGTCTTTCTCTATAAAGACCCTAAGGGGCGCTTGACTGCATCCATGCGCTTGCCTGCCATGAAAATAGGTCAAATCGCTTATACTGAAGTCATCAATACTACCAACTTTGGCTGTTTCGTAGAAGTAGGGACCGAACGGGGAATTTTCATGCCCCATGCTGAGATGCGGGGCCGCCCTCAGGTGGGAGAAAAGGTCTGGGTCCGCCTCTATGAGGATAAGTCCGGTCGTTTGGCCGTATCCATGGATGTGGATGATGCTATGAGGCGAGCCTCCAAACCGGCTGCTGATGCTAAGTTGGGGCAAGATATTAAAGGTGCGGTCTATAATTTGACCGCTGAAGGGGCTTTCTTAATTAGCCCTGAACGGTGGATCGCCTTTATTCATCGGTCTGAAATGACCCATACGGTTAAGGTAGGAGAGATGGTAAGTGCCCGCATTATCTATAAGCGGGAAGACGGTCGTCTCAATGCTTCTATGCGTCCCCTTAAGGAAGTGGCTTTAGCTTCTGATGGGGATCGAATCATGGCTTATTTAGGGGAACGGAATGGGAAAATTCCCTATTCCGACGGTACCTCTGCAGCCCTTATTAAGGATAAGTTTAATATCTCTAAGGCTGCTTTCAAGCGGGCTCTAGGTCATCTTATGAAGGAGAAGAAAATTATCCAAGAGGATGGTTGGACCCTCTTAACGGATTATGGCCATCAATATTTGGCAGACCAGGAATCGGCTAGAGCATCTGAAGAGACTAAGAGGTAAGAATCCAAATATCAGAAGAGAAGGGAAGTCAGACGTTACATTATGAAGATTATTGTTGTCGGTGCCGGTAAGGTGGGCTATTCCCTAGCCCAACGCTTGATTAAGGATAGACACGATGTGTATGTGGTGGAAAAATCAGAGGACCGCATCAAAAACCTAGAAAACAATCTGGATGCTAACCTTGTACAGGGGTCTGGCTCTGATGTAAACGTCCTCAATACTATAGGATGTTCTGATGTGGGCATGCTCATAGCCGTGACGGATATTGATGAAGTTAATATGCTGGCCTGTTCTGTGGCTAAGATGATGGGGGTGCCTCAAACTATAGCCCGTGTTCGCAATGAGGAATACGGCCAAATCGAGAATGATACCATTCAGGAACAGTTAGGTGTAGACCTCTTTATCAATCCAGAACGGGTCACAGCTAATGAAGTCATGGAAATTATTCAAACACCAGCGGCTCTTGATGTGGGTGAATTTGCCAATGGGGCAGTTAAATTGGTGGAGGTTAAGGTCCATAAAGATCACTTTTTGATCGGCCACCGCCTTATGGATGCGAAACTACCTGAGAATGTTTTGGTTGTTGGAATCCTTCGTAAGGGTCATATGATAATCCCTCATGGGCAAACTCAGATAGAGCAGGGAGACAATGTTTTCTTCCTAGGGAGCTCTCAGGGCATTAAAGAAATCCAAGAAACCTTCCACGAGGTAGCGGTATTGGCCAAACGGGTCCTCGTCATTGGCGCGGGCCTTATGGGCCGCCATTTGACTTTGATGTTAGAAAAGGCTGGATACGATGTAAAGGTTATTGATAAGGATTACGACCGTTGCGAAAAACTAGCTGCTCTAGTGGACGATACCATGGTTATCCACGGGGATGCTACTAATATGGAACTGTTAGAAGCTGAGGAAATCGGTGATTGCGATATCGTCGTAGCCTTGACCGATGATGATAAGCTCAACCTCTTGGTAGCCCTCTTGGGCAAGCACATGGGTATATCCAAGACCTTTGTCCGCGTAGGACGGCCTGAATATATCACCCTTATGGAACAGGTGGGAATTGATGTTGTATTTAGCCCTCGCCTTCTTACCACTGGAGAAATCATGCGGCGGGTACGCTCTGGTGATGACCTAGTATCTTTGTCTCTCTTTGGTGGTGCCAAGGCGGAAGCAGTAGAAGTGGAAATTACTAATCGTTCTCCTGTAGCCGGTAAGGCTCTGAAGGATATTCGCATTCCTGGAAAAGCCTTAGTGGGTGCCGTTATACGGGCGGAAAAATCCATTGTTCCATCTGGTATGACAGAACTTTTACCGGGCGATCATATTGTTATTTTTACCCTTCCTGACTTTGTAACGGATGTTTTAGACTATTTGAAATAGGGGATTTGCTGTATGCGCATTCGTGCTATAAGCCGACTCATAGGTCAATTGATTATGATTTATGCGGCTATTTTGCTATTGCCCTTTGCTTATTCTTGTCTAGTAGGGCCTCGAGAGTGGTCCTTCTTACTGGTCTCAATCCTGGGCTTAGCCCTGGGCGGAGGCCTCTTTACCTATGGGGAAAAGAGCAACCAGTTCTTCTTGCGTGATTCCTACCTAGTAGTTGCTTCGACCTGGGTGGCTACGGCTGTTTTAGGAGCCTTACCCTTTATGGGGGCTGGTTATTTAACATCCCCTGTAGATGCCCTTTTTGAATCCATTTCGGGGATTACTGCTACGGGTGCTAGTGTCATAGCTAATGTGGATGGCCTTCCTCAGTCCTTTATTCTCTGGCGGTCTATTATGCACTGGCTAGGAGGGATGGGGATTATCGTCTTGGTCTTGGCGGTTTTTCGTAACCTACGGGCCGATTCGGCCTACCTCTTTAAAGCGGAAGCTTCCATGCCAAGGCCAGGGGCCGTCTTACCTCGGATCCGGACCATGGCGACAGAACTCTGGGGCCTATATGTAGGTTTTAGTCTCTTGTGCTTTGCCCTCTTGTGGCTAGTCGGTGGACTCAGCCCCTTCCATGCTCTTAATGTTACTATGTCGACTATTTCCACAGGTGGTTTTTTGCCCACATCAGATGGGGTCTTTAATTACCATCATAACTATTTAGTCATGACCATTATTGGAATCTTTATGGTTATTGGTGGGGGTAATTTCGCCCTCTACTATTCGGTTAAACGCTTGGGTCTAGGGTCTCTTTTGGCAGATTTGGAGTTTAAGGTATACATAGGCATCCTCCTCTTAGGAGGCTTTTTAATTGGGTCTAGCCTCTGGATGAGCCTAGACTCCAATCCGATCCATGCCTATGCCAATGGCCTCTTTATGTACATATCTATGCAGACTGGGACGGGCTTTGCCATCGGTAACTATGACCAGTGGCCTAACTTCGCCCAAATGATTCTTTTCCTGTCTACCTTTATCGGCGGCTGTTCAGGATCTACCGCAGGGGCTATTAAAGTATTTCGCTTCATCGTAATGTTTAAATCCATAGGTATCTATCTTCGTCAGTCTATCCACCCCAATCAAGTACAGGTTCTTAGGCTTAACGGACGGGTGATGCAAAGCTCTTGGATTCGCCGGATTTGGCAATTCTTCTTCGCTTACATGACTGTGTATGGGGTTTCGACTCTACTTCTAACCTTGAGTGGCTTATCCTATACAGAAGCCCTAGAATGTACATCTGCTACCTTGAGCAACGTGGGCCTTTCCTTTGGCCGTTGGGGGCCAACCGTGGCCTTTGATACATTGCCTAGTCTAGCCAAGTTGGTATGCATTGTAGATATGGTTTTAGGGCGACTGGAAATCTTTACAGTTCTAGTTGTTTTGCATCCTGACTTCTGGAGCGGCTACTTTATTAAACCTAAAAATGAGGTAACTCGCCTATGATGGTTTACACCTTGACACTAGGTCTCTATCGGGTCCATTGTTACATCCTAGAAGAGGAGGGTCAGGTGGTCCTTATCGATCCAGGAGCACGGGGTGATCTCATAGAGGTGCGGTTACGGGCTTTGGGATCGCCTCAAGTCTTAGCCATCATTTTGACCCATGGCCATGTGGATCACACATCAGCCGCATCAGACTTGGCAGATACCTATGGCTGTCCGGTCTATGCCCACCCTTTAGAAGAGGCTGTCATCCGCTTGAAACGTTTAGTCCCAAGGGCCTATGTTAAGGCATTTGATGTTAGGATCAGGGACTTAGAGGAAGGTCCCTTACGAGTAGGGCCCTTTGACCTAACTATTTATCATATGCCCGGCCATAGCCCAGGCCATTTAGTCATTGCCTGTCAGAATCATCTCTTCACAGGAGACCTTCTTTTTAGGGGGACTGTGGGAACTACAGATACTTTTGGGGGTAGCCAAGCTGATTTACATAGGAGCCTGAGCTCGTTGTTAGCCTGGCCTGATGAGACCCTGGTTCATCCTGGCCATGGCCCAGAGACAAGTATAGGTGCCGAACGAGAGAAACTTTTGAAACGATTAGGCTTATAATTATATTGGTCTTTTGCTATACAATTATTGAAATTAAATTTACTAATTTACCCGTAGAGGAGGTGAAAATATGCGTATACAGGGTGTTTTTCATATTGTTAGCCTTGTTATATTTGTATTTTCCCTCTTCTTTTTAGTACCTCATGTGGCTAGTCTAATGGATGGACAGGGGGAATATGTCTTTATGGGTTCCTGCCTCTTGGGCCTAATTTTAGCAGGATTTTTACGCCTCATAGGACGGACTCAGAAAACCTATACCCTACGGGATGGTTTCTTATCCGTTTCCCTTATTTGGATTCTAACTATCCTTCTAGGCGCGATTCCTTTCAAAATGGGTCATGTGGTACCTACTTGGTATGATGCTATCTTTGAAGCGACCTCTGGGTTGACTACTACAGGAGGCACCATCATCGACGATGTAGATGACTTGTCGCAAACCTATATTCTCTGGCGGTCTCTCCTCCATTGGTTGGGAGGATTGGGGATTGTGGTCCTTTTGGTAGCCTTTATCAAGTCTCTAGGGGCCCAGTCCTCTTACTTCTTCTATGCTGAAAGCTCCGTCCAGGATGCAGGAGGCCTAATTCCTCGGGTCCGGCAGATTGCCCAACATCTTTGGTATGTTTATATAGGGATTACCCTAGCTTGCATAGGCTCTCTCTACTTAGCGGGGGTATCCCTCTTTGATTCCTTAAATTATTCCCTGTCCCTTATGGGAGCGGGGGGCTTGTCGCCAACCTCTGCAGGCGTTATGGCCTACAATCATGCGCCTTTAGTGGAGTGGGTTCTCATCATCTTTATGATTCTAGCTGGAGGTAACTTTGCCCTGTATGTATCGGGGATTCGTCGTCGTAAGCTGTCACTCCTGTGGAAGAATTCAGAACTTCGCTTTTACGGTCTTCTCTTAACACTAGGCTCTCTCTTGGTTATTATTTGCTTAGCCTTGTCGGATACTTCTATGGGGCCCTTAGAATTACTATCAACTGGCGCTTTTATGTATGTATCCATGCAAACGGGGACTGGCTTTGCCGTGGTGGATTATACAGATTGGTTTGTAGGGGCCCAGGGCGTCCTTTATGTAGCCACCTTCCTAGGAGGCTGTACGGGATCCATGACAGGGGGGATTAAGATGTTCCGTATCCTAATCCTTTGGCGGCAATTGGTGCGTAGCTTACGAGAAGGGGCTCATCCCGATGCCATATCTCCTGTGCGCCTCAACAACCAGGCCGTTAATCAAACAACTCTTGATAGGGCAGCCCAGTTCTTCTTTCTCTATATTTTGACCTATATTTTGTCGGTATTAGTCTTGACCAGCCTAGACCTATCGGTAGAAAACTCCTTGGGTATTGTTGCAGGTATGTTAGGTAATGTAGGCTTAGCCTTTGGAGACTTTGGGCCAACGGGATCCTTCTCTGGTCTTAGCGATGGGGCTAAGCTGGTTTGCATTGTAGATATGATCTTAGGGCGGCTTGAAATCTTCGCCATTTTGGTCCTCTTCCTCCCATCCTTCTGGAAGGGCTACCTTCACAAATAATATAGGAAAAAATCCTAAATCCGTATTGACAGAAATTCTGAGAACACATATAATAAGCAAGTACCTGAAAAACGGCCCCGTGGTGTAGCGGTTAACATGTCGCCCTGTCACGGCGAAGATCGTCAGTTCAAATCTGATCGGGGTCGCCATTTCTTGCCTCGGTAGCTCAGTTGGTAGAGCAACGGACTGAAAATCCGTGTGTCGACAGTTCGATCCTGTCCTGAGGCACCATGTACACGCGGGAATAGCTCAGCGGTAGAGCACTGCCTTGCCAAGGCAGGGGTCGCGAGTTCGAATCTCGTTTCCCGCTCCATTTTTTTTACCATACATGTGGCGGCATAGCCAAGCGGTAAGGCAGAGGTCTGCAAAACCTTTATTCCCCAGTTCGATTCTGGGTGCCGCCTCCACAAAACATATAAGTGTACGAGCCGGGGTGGCGGAACTGGCAGACGCAACGGACTTAAAATCCGTCGATTAGAAATAATCGTACCGGTTCGATTCCGGTCCTCGGCACCAATAAGAGATCAACGTAAGTTGATCTCTTTTTTTTATGCTAATAGTGTTGATCTGGTTAGTCCAAACTGGTAAAGTTTATTCTATGTAAAGTGTTAAAAGGATATTATGCCTGTTATGTGTTTTTGAGGATAAACTTATGGATGAAAGAGCATTCCAATCTGCTAGGGAATTACCTAGAACTGCTGAATTCTTATGGAATAACCACAGGGAAGGAAGAAAGGTGCTAACTTCCGTAGAGGAAGGCCTTCAATCTTGTGATAAATTCATTATTAGCGTTGCTTTTATTAATCGAGGGGGGCTTCAGCCGCTGATTCCTGTACTTGATGAGTTAGAGACTCGAGGAGTAAAGGGGAAAATTCTTACAACGGATTATTTGCTCTTTAATGACCCAAAAGTATTGGATAAGATTAATGCTTATAGTAATATTGACCTCCGCATGTATCGGACCGGTGGCGAGGCACCGGGATTTCATACGAAAGGCTATATATTTAATAGTCATGACAATTATAGGATTATTGTTGGATCCTCTAATTTGACTAATTCTGCTTTAATGAGAAATAAGGAGTGGAATGTTCTTGTTTCTTCTAAAGCCGACCCTGCTTATGTTAATGAGGTACTAGCAGAATTTACTGCTTTGTGGACATCTGAGTACACACAGACTTATGAAGAATTTATCAATGATTATATGGCCTGCTATACCGAGAATAAGCTGTTACAAAAAAATCTGAGGGAATTAGAACAAACTACTTAGCAAAAAGAAAAATCTATTAATTTACTTCCTAAATTGATGCCTAATTCTATGCAATGGTCTGTAATTTCTAATGTTAAGAAATTAATCGATCAAAAGAAGCATCGGGGATTATTGATTTCAGCTACAGGTACAGGTAAGACCTATGCAGCTGCATTTTCTATGCGAGAAATTAACCCTAATCGGGTCCTTTTCCTGGTCCATAGAGAGCAGATTGCGCGTCAGGCTAAAGAAAGTTTTGAACGGGTCTTAGGTGTTGATAAGTCCTATGGATTGATTTCTGGTTCCCATAAGGATTTTGATGAAGACTATGTGTTCTCTACCATGCAAATGATGGGTAAGTCGGAAATTCATCACAAATATAATAAGGACCATTTTGATGTTATTATCATTGATGAAGTGCATAGAGCGGGAGCTTCTAGCTATCAAAAAATAATTGATTATTTTGAACCTAAATTTCTTATGGGCATGACTGCTAGTCCAGAACGAACGGATGGTTATGATATTTTTGCTCTCTTTGACAACAATGTAATTTATGAAATTAGATTACAACAAGCCTTAGAGGAGAATCTTTTATGTCCATTCAACTATTATGGATTGACAGATCTTTTAGTGAATGATGAAGTAGTGGATACAACAAAGAACATTAATTTTAACCGTTTGATTGCGTGTGACCGAGTTGATCACATTATTGCTAAGGCGGAACACTATGGTCACTCTGGTGATCGTGTTAAAGGGCTTGTTTTTTGCAGCCGTAAGGATGAAGCAAAAGCCTTATCTGCTGCTTTTAATGAGCGAGGCTATAGAACAGAAGCTCTGTCTGGGGATGATCCTCAAGATAAACGAGAAGCTATTGTAGAGAGATTAATTACGGATCAAGGGGATAATCAATTAGACTACATTTTCTCTGTAGATATTTTTAACGAAGGTGTTGATATACCAGCGGTAAATCAAATTATCATGTTGCGTCCTACAGAGAGCCCTATTGTTTTTGTTCAGCAATTGGGGAGAGGTTTACGCAAGGCTAATCAGAAAGAGTTTGTCGTTATTCTTGATTTTATTGGGAATTATACAAATAACTTTATGATACCAATGGCCCTATCTGGTGATAAATCGTATAACAAGGATACCTTGCGGCGCTATGTGGAAGAAGGAAACCGAGTTATTCCAGGGTGCTCGACAATTTACTTTGATAAGATAGCAAAAGAACGTATTTATAAATCAATTGATACAGCTAATTTTATGAATGCTAAAATTATTAAAGAAGCGTATATTGATCTCAAAAATAGGTTAGGATGTATTCCTAGTCTAAGTGATTTTGATGAGTATGGTTCTATTGATGTAAGGCTTATGTTTGCTAGTAAGGTATATGGTTCTTATCATGCTTTCAAGAAAAAAGTGGAAAAGGACTATAATGTAATATTTACTAAAGCACAAGAGAATGTATTAGAATTTATCTCTAGAAAACTTGCATCAGGAAAGAGGCCTCATGAATTACTGGTTATCAAAGAATTAATGAGAGGAACCCGTAATCCAATTAATCATGTGTTAGAAATAGTGTCGCAAGAGTTTGGATTATCAGTACAAGATAAGACATATAATAATTTAGTAAATGTATTGACCAATCAATTTGCAAGCGGTTCTAGTAAGAATACTTATAAAGATTGTGTATTTATAGAACAGATTAATGGAGTGTATAAAATCTCCTCATCCTTTGCATCAATGCTAGAGAATGAAGAATTCAAATATCAAGTAGAAGAAGTGGTTAACTTTGGTTTGCATCGCTATGAGAAAACGTATAAAAACCACTATAAGGACAGTCCATTTACATTATATGAAAAATATGATTATGAAGATGTCTGTCGTCTCTTAGAATGGGCCCATAATGAAGTGCCTTTAAACATTGGTGGCTATAAGTATCATAAGGAAACAAATACCTATCCTGTATTTATTAACTATGAAAAGGAAGAGGATATTTCTGATACTATTAATTACGAGGATAAATTTTTGTCTCCTACCTTGTTACAAGCTATTTCAAAAGGTAAACGAACTATTCAATCAGACGATGTACAAGCGGCTATCCATGCGGATGAAAGAAATATAATTATGGATTTATTTGTACGAAAAAATAAGGATGACAAGGGGGCTAAAGAGTTTTATTATCTTGGTCGCATTCATCATACAGGTCAGCCAGTTGAATTTACTATGACTGAGGAATCAACCGCTGTTGAATTGCAATATCAGTTAGAAACGCCTGTGCGTGCGGATATCTATGATTATATTGTTAATTGTTAATTGAGATAAAGTATGGAAAGAAAACATATTACAGTAGTAGCAGCTATTATAAAAAACCATGGCAAATATTTAGCGACTCAACGGAATTATGGGGAGTTTAAGGATGGTTGGGAGTTTCCTGGCGGTAAAATTGAAGAAGGGGAAAAAGCGGAAGAAGCTCTAATAAGAGAAATAAAGGAAGAGCTTAAAGTTGCTATAAGAGTAGAAGACTATCTGATTACAGTAGACCATAGTTATGATTCCTTTGATATGACTATGCACTGCTATGTATGCATCTTATTAGATGACCATCTTAAGTTGACCGTGCATGAGGCTGCTAAATGGTTAACCGTGGATCAATTGGATTCTGTCGATTGGCTAGAGGCTGACCTGGAAGTAGTAGAAGCCTTAAAGAAGCTATAAATAAAATAACATAAGTAAGCCCTCTCTTAGAGAGGGCATTTATGATTTATAGATTAAAAAAGATATAATAAGATTATAGAATATAAAGCGGTTGTTGTTATTTTATAGGATACTTCTCATGGCAATTTGCTTTGCCATTTGAAAAAACTTGAAAACGACAAAATAGCACCATCTTTAATGAGTCGGATCCAATACTCTGTTACTAGCTAGAGTAGGTCGTTAAGAATGGCTTTTAATGTGGTACATATACTTATTGGGAAGCATCTTAGAAAATATAGATACAAGTAGTGAGGCGTAGTACATAGTAGGGAGGTACTCATGGGACTATTAGATATCTTCACCAAAACTTATAAGACTTGGATCCTTGACTTAGGGGGGCATAAGCAAGAGGGGCTGACCATGGATAACCTAAAAGACGGTCTCTTTGCTATAGGTCAGGGGGACTTAGACTACCTAACCCTAAAACCCTATGAACCTATAAATCTTAGAAATACTAGGGGATACTCTTGTCAATTTATGCAAGCCTGTTTGGATCAGGCGGGTCAATTCCATCTAGAGTTATGTCTTATTAATCCAAAGGTGGAAGGCTATATCATCTATGCCAAGGACGGCCTGTCCTTAGAGGGTGTAAGTGCTATGATGGTCCAATTTTTGAAAGAAAAGGAAATTCCTAACTATAAGGATTGGTATATAGGCTTAGACATGCGGCCTAAGGCAACAGATGTATTCTTAGGGCTGGCTAATATCATAACAAATGATATAGACCTAAGGACTAAACTTAAGGTATGTGCCTATAATCCCTTCCAGTACTTCTTAGAGCACAAGGATATGTTTGAAGATATAAGCCTTGAGTCATCCGACTCTATTCCTATTATGTGGCAGGGCTTCGCTCATGAGTTGGAAGTAGCTGGACTAGCAGTCTATATGGACTGGAAGACAGAATTAGAGGACTTCCTTTGGCTCCTGCAGCCTCTAGCTGACCGTCAAGGCTTATCCCTTGAACAATCATGGTTTCAGGACTCGAACTCCATTCCTATGTGGGCTCAAACTATAGATGAAAAGTGGAATCAAGAGGGCTATTGTTTAGGCTCTATGGACCTTGATGCGGATGGCTACCTCTTAGTCATCATGAAGCAAGAGGCCTTAGAAGAGGCAGGGACCTTAGCTGCTAAGCTTGGTCTTAGTTTTATGAAGGCAGCCCAGGCCTAAGATGATGGATAATCTTTCTCAATAAAATGTATCCATGGATACAGAATCTTAATTCTTAATCCTGTATGATATAAGCATAACGAATAATTAAGAGAAATAGGAGATAATTCATTTTGTTATTGTCCCTATCTATAGAGATTAAGTATGTGAGGTGAGCCCTATGGCTAAGACATTAGATTTATCCAAATCTGTCTATGATTTGGTAAAAGAATATCCAGAAGTTATAGACATTATGAAAGATCTGGGCTTTAGCGAAATTACCAATAAGGTGATGCTAAATTCTGTTGGTAAGATTATGACCATTCCTAAGGGAGCTAAGATGAAAGGCATTCCTATGCCAGATATCATCGCAGCCTTCATGGGGCATGGGTTTTCCCTAGCCGGAGATATGCCTGAAGGGATTTCACTTGATGGAGTATCTGAGGCTAATAGCGAATCTAAGGAAGATGGTCAACGGGTAGAGCAACTCAAAGGCTACTTGAAACGCTTGGGCAAGGGCGAAGACTTGTCTGAAGTACGGTCTGATTTTGCCAGTCAATTCGCCCATGTAGATGCGTCGGAAATTATGAAAGCCGAACAAGGGCTTATGAAGGATGGCGTTCCTTTGGAAGAAGTGCAACAATTGTGCGACCTTCATTCGGCCCTCTTCCATGGCTCTACTATTCACGAACAAATGGAGGCGGAACACGCCAAGGTTGAAGCAGCTCTAAAATCCCAAGACAAGTCAGGCAGCCTGGCAACCCTGTTAGCCACACCGGGTCATCCGCTAGCCCTTATGACAGCAGAAAATAAAGCCTTAGATGCTCTTTTAAGAGAGACTAAGGAAAAGGTAGCAGCTGGCTCTGTGTCTGACCAAGATTTAGCAGCTATTCGTCAACTGTCTACCCACTATGAAAAGAAGGGGGACCTCCTCTACCCAAATTTAAAGGTTAAGTATGATATTTCTGGCCCATCTATGGTGATGTGGACCGTAGACGATGATATTCGCGACCAATTGGGGAAATTAGCCAAAGGAAAAGATCATGATAAGGCTTGGCTAGAGGATCTAGATGGGGTTCTAACGCGGGCCCAAGAGATGATTTACAAGGAGCAAAATATTCTCTTCCCAATTTGTTCCGAGAACTTCAGCCAAGAAGATTGGTATGCTATTTATCAAGATAGTAAGGCCTATGAATCCATCTTTGGCCTTCCAGCTCCTCGCTGGCCAGAGGCTGATAAAGCCTTGGCTGTAAGCCCAACTGTCAAGCTCGATGTGCCTAAGGCTGATATCATTTTAGGGGGTGGTCAATTTACGGTGGCTCAACTAGAGGCTATGCTCAATACCATGCCTATGGAAGTGACCTTTGTTGATGCGGATGATACCAATCGCTACTTCAATGAAGGGGAAGAGAAAATCTTCAAGCGTCCTCTAACAGCTCTTGGTCGTAAGGTCTTTGATTGTCATCCACCAAAAATTCAACCAATCGTTCAAAATATTGTGGATGCTCTCCGCAAGGGTGAACGAGATAATGTATCTGTATGGTTGGAAAAGAGAAATCGTCCTGTCTATGTTAGTTATATAGCGGTACGAGATAAGGACAAAAACTACATTGGTGTTTTAGAATTGGTACAAGATATGACCTTTGCTAGAGACCATTTTGTAAAATAAATAGAAATAAAAAGAGCAGCACCTAGTGAGGTGCTGCTCTTTTGTGTGTATATAGTTTTTTAAGGGAAACCTATTTTAATTAATAGGACCGTATTGACCTGTTTGATAGAATGGATCCCACACAATTTTTTGGTCACCTAGGAGGGTAGTTAAATCCTCTGGTTTAAACCGATAGGCTGGATTGGAGAAGTCTCGGCTTGGATCATAGCGATCACTTGGGGCATGCATAATGCCAATCAAGAGGTCGTAGAGGAGGTCGTTGGTCCAATAGGATTGCTTGCGACTTTCTAACACCTTATAGGTATCAGGATACTTATTGATATAGGTTGGGGACAGGTATACCCAGAGTGGAATACGTGTCATATCAAAGTCAAAGTTATCTGGGTTGTGAGACTTATTGAGGCTTTCACCATGATCTGAGAAGTAGACCATAGCTTGGAGGTTGAGATTGTCCTTGCCGTATTGGTAGATTTGGGATAAGAGGTAGTCCGTGTAGAGTTGGCTGTTAGCATAGGCTTCTGCACCATCAGGGTAAGGACCCTTTTGCCACTTGGAGAACTCATGTGGGTAGCGATCGTTGTAATAGATGTGAGAACCCATGATATGAACTACTACAAAATTAGACTTCTTAGGGTCTACGGACTGTAAGAGTGGGAGGACTGCTTCGTCATAGCGGTCTGAGAATTCATAGGATTCATGAGCCCACTTAGCTTGGTCGGCCGTCTTAGCCACGAGAGAAATGGCGGTGTCGTATTGACCAAAGACCCCTTGGTTAGAAATCCAGGTTGTGGCATAGCCTGCCTTTTTAGCGACGTCTAAGATGTTAGCCGAATCTAGGAATGGCTTATCGTCGTATTGATTGCGTTCTGTTAAGGCCCGTTCTAAGGTTGGCACCGTTTGCACATAGGAGGAGTAGGCATTTTGGAAGAGAATGAAGTCCTTAGTATCACCGGCCATTTTTTCCTGCCATGGGGTATCATCATAAGGGAAGTTGTGGTTATAAATCTTCATATAGTTACGGGAGGAAGACTCGCCGATAACGAGGATGATGGTGCCTGGTGTTTCCTGAGCTGCTGTGTCATGAGTTGAAAGCTTGAAGGAATCAAAAATTTCTTGGTGTTTAGAGTTGTATTCCTGCATTTCTTGGACGTATTCTTTTACATCGTTCCAGTTGTGGATAATGCAGGTTTTTGGCCAGAGAAAGAAGGGGAGGTAAATACATGAGGCGATTAAGCCAAGGATAAGGGCGCGCCGGCGTACAGGTTGTGAAGGGGTAGCGTCTACGATTTTCTTCATGCCCAAGTTAGCCCAGAAGCAGATGAGAATCCAGATGACAAAGAAGATACCCACACCTACGAGGCCAAGTATACCAGCCGCATTTTTAACAAAGCCGAAGGCCTCTTCTGGATTGGTCATATAGATGGCCAAGAGGGACGCTGGTGTCAGGCAGTGCCAGGTAGTACAGTAGTATGCGATTTGAATGAAGGGAATAAAACAGATAATAGGGTTGATAAGGGCAAAGATTAGGGAGACTAGCCTTGTCCACTTACGGGGTATCGTCAATAGGTAGTGGAGAGCAGATAGGCTCATGAATAGGATGAGGCCAAAGAGGAAGTCGTTGGCGAACTCATAGAAGTAGAAGGGTTTAGTGTAGGACCAGTGGAAGAGAAGGGGGAAGGTTAGGGCCCAGAGAAGGCCTGCAAGGGCATGGCCCAGAAAAGCCCGTCGCAGGATGTGAGTCCCCATACAATATTGGAAGATAAAGAGACCAACAATGGTTGGAAGGGCTAAGATAGAAATATCTTGTGCGTCTAGGCCCAAGGTGATAGGTTCGTAAATCCAGTCTAAGATTCCGAAGAGAAGGAGGCCGATCAGGGCGTAGCGGAAGAGGGAATGTTTCCCAATTTGTTTAAGGACAGATAACATGCTTTTACCTTTCAAACAAGTTCTACACAGATTTGAGAATTATATTTATTATATCTATATTAGGATAGCAGAATTAGGGGGAAAAGACAATAAATAGAGAGTGGTCAATTAGGGGTAATTGCTCTATAATTAGTATGTTATAAACTGCGTGGATTATGTCATCGTGAGGAGGGAATAGGATGGGAGACTATAGTTATAAACTATTGGTTTTCGAAGGCCCTTTAGACCTTCTCCTGCACCTTATCGAAAAGCATAAAATCGATATTTACGATATTCCCATCGTGTCCATTACCTCGCAGTACATGGATTACTTAGATAATTGGAATCACTTTGACATCCACTATTCTTCTGAATTTTTGGTTATGGCAGCGACCCTCATGCAGATTAAGTCCCGCATGCTACTCCCTAAGGTTGAGCCGGCCCCAGAGGGGGAAGAGGACCCACGGGATGAGTTGGTTAACCGCCTAGTCGAATTTAAGGCTATCAAGGAGATTACCACCTTTATCAGTGATAGGACTTCTTTGGACGCTAGCATCTATACGAGACCAGAAGAAGTATCCCAATTGGGGAAGGAATCCTTTTATTCCTTTGATGTATCTAAGCTCTATGAGGTTTTTAAAGACGCCTTCAAACGGGCTCAAGAGGAGGAGGTCGAGCCACCTCAGGTCCAAGTGGAAAAGGATGCCTATTCCTTGGAAGAAATGCTAGATACGATGCTCCTTAGGGCTCGGTCAGGGGATCGTATGTCCTTTCGAGGGCTTCTTGTATCATCCCATGATAAGAAAGAGATGGTCACAGTATTTATGGCGGTACTAGAACTCATGAAGCGCCAGGAATTGGTTATAATTCCTGGGGATAGAGAGGATGATATTACCCTGGTTAACCCTCATCACCTAGGAGAAGAAGAGAGACCAGAATACTTAGATCTAGATAGCTTGCCTGATGAATCGCTTACAGGGCAGGCAATGGCAACAGATTATGAGGCATTCACTGAAGGGAATGCAGATGGGAAAGAAGAGGAGGATAGCCATGGCAGACCAAGTTCTGAAGGATTCTAAGCAAGTGGCGGAGCTAGAAAAGTCTATGCCGGCTAAGTTAGGAGACGACTCATCTTCTAATCTTAAGTCTGCCTATATAGAAGCTGTTCTTTTCTCTGTGGCTAAGCCTATGTCCTTAGAGGGTTTAGCTGATATTTTTGAGGCATCTCAAGAAACTATGGCCCAGGCTGTTGAGGCTTATGGTAAGGAGTTAGAAGCGTCTGATCGAGGCCTTCGTATCCGTAAGTCGGGGGCTGGCATTGAGCTGGTAACGGCGCCTGACTGTGGGACCTATCTACAAAAGGTACGTCGCAAGGAAGACAAGCTATCTAGCGCAGCGTTGGAAACCTTGGCTGTGGTGGCCTTTAAACAACCGGTTACCAAATCAGAGGTAGAAGAATTACGAGGCGTTAACTGCGAAAAAGTTCTTAAACAACTCTTGTCGAGGTCCCTCATTACTGAGTTGGGTCATAAGGATACGGTAGGTCGCCCAACTCTTTATGGGACAACGGATGAATTTCTTCGGTCTGTGGGAATCGACTCCATCGATGACCTCCAAGCCTCCTTAGAGGTGGAATATGCTATTGGCTCAGGGCCACAAGCCTATCCAGGAGATCAGCCTCTTTTTGAAGGGGACATCCTGTCATCGGAAGAAGGTCTAGCATCTCCTATAGATGAAGTAGATAAAGCTAAAAACGATTAAAATAAACCTATAGATGTATACCTAGGTTAGAGACTTAGGGTATAACGCTATCAGGCGTAGAAAGAGATTCAATGGAACGTTTACAAAAATACATTGCCTCCTGTGGCATAACTTCACGCCGCAAGGCAGAAGAATTAATCCTAGCTGGTAAGGTTCAGGTTAACCGGATAACAGTTAAGGAGCTAGGGGTTAAGATCAACCCTATGAAGGATCGGGTCAAGGTTAATGGCCAGGTCATTGAACCAGAAAAGGCTGTTTATTATCTCTTTAATAAGCCAAAGGGGATTGTCACCACTGTAACGGATAGCCACGACCGGCAAACCGTTATGGACTATATGAAGGACATTAAGGAACGAATCTATCCAGTGGGACGCTTGGATATGAATACGGAAGGGCTTTTGCTCTTTACTAATGATGGGGACTTTGCCCAAGCTATGACCCATCCATCTAAGGGCGTTGAAAAGACCTATGAAGTGAAAATCAAGGGCCGCGTGTCTGATGATCACCTACAACATATTGCAGATGGGGTGGAATTAGAAGATGGGGTGACTTCACCGGCGACGTTAACGGATATGGGTTTTGATGGTAAGACTAATGCGACTACTATCTTGATCACCATCCATGAAGGCCGAAATCGTCAAGTCCGCCGCATGTTCGAGCACTTCCACTATTCAGTGCGCAATTTGAAGCGGATTGAGTATGCAGGGCTTACCCTCAATGGGGTAAAGCGGGGTGCCTATCGTGAATTGACCAAGTCTGAAGTTAAGAACCTCATGGAAACTGGGGTGGCGGTAAAAGAAGGATGAAGCGGGTTGTAATTATTGGCGGTGGCGCAGCCGGCCTAATGGCGGCTGTTATTGCAGGCCGTGAAGGGGCCCAAGTGACACTCCTAGAAAAGATGAATTACCTAGGAAAAAAGATGGGGATTACAGGCAAGGGCCGTTGTAATGTGACCAATGCAGCGCCTATGTCTGAATTCATCAAAAATACCCCAGGGAATGGTAAGTTTCTCTATGGAGCCTATGAGCGCTTTAGTAACCAAGACCTTTTACAGCTGCTTAATGAAGCCGGCCTTGAGACAAAGGTTGAACGAGGGGGGCGGGTCTTTCCAGCCTCTGATTCAGCCTTGGATGTGCGAAATACATTTATGAGACTTCTTAAGTCTTATGGTGTGGACGTTCATCTAGAAGAGGGTGCTCAAGAAATTATAGTGGAAGACGGCCGAGTAGCAGCTGTTAAGACTAAGAATGAAATCTATCCAGCAGATGCGGTTCTCATCGCTACTGGGGGCAAGTCCTATCCAGCAACCGGTTCTACAGGTGATGGTTACAACTTGGCTAATAAGTTGGGTCACAAGGTAACCGAAATTCGGCCTTCCTTAGTCCCCATTGTAACGGAAGAAGTGTGGGTTAAGGACCTTATGGGCCTTAGCCTTCGCAATGTTGAATTGTCCGTAGTAGCCAAGAATAAGGTCCAAGCCAAAGTGTTTGGGGAAATGATGTTTACCCACTTTGGCATCACTGGTCCTATTGTCCTCTCTCTTTCACACACAGTGGGAAAACTCATGAGAAAGAAGAACATAGGGACTATTGGCCTTGATATTAACCTCAAGCCGGCCCTGTCGGTGGAAAAATTGGATAAGCGAATACAAAAAGACTTCGAACTGTATTCAAAAAAGCAGCTTATCAATGGTCTCAAAGATCTTCTGCCACAGCGATTAATCCCTTTGGTCATTCAATTGGCTGACCTAGATCCACATAAGCCTATCAATCAAATTTCTAAGGCGGAGCGTGATAGTTTTGTTTATATTCTTCAGCATCTACCGCTAACAGTAAAAGGCTTACGACCGGTAGAGGAAGCGATTGTGACCGCCGGTGGCCTATCCATTAAGGAATTTAATCCAAAGACTATGGAATCAAAATTAGTGCCAGGCCTTTATGGGGCAGGGGAAGTTTTAGATATTGATGCCTTTACAGGGGGTTATAATTTACAGGCTGCCTTCTCCACAGGCTATGTGGCAGCTATGCACATGACCCATCCAGAAGAATTTTAGTTATTCATCTTATGAATTGTGAAAGCGATAAAAGACTCATGAATACTCATACTATTGCCGTCGCTATTGATGGACCAGCAGGGGCTGGTAAATCCTCTATTTCTAAGGTGGTAGCCAAAAAGTTAGGCTACCTTTATATCGATACGGGCGCTATGTACCGATCTGTTACCTGGGCTGTTTTACATGACGGCATAGATCCTACTGATCAGGCTGCTGTAGAAGCCATCTTACCATCTTTGGATTTGACCATGGAGTCGACGGAAGAAGCTTGTAAGGTCTTTGTGCGAGGTCAGGATGTAACCAGTCTCATTCGAACCCCTGAGGTTAATAACGCCGTCTCGGAAGTGGCTTCCCACAAAGGTGTTCGCCAATACTTGGTAGATAGGCAACGACTTATGGCCAAGGCAGGTGGGGTTATTTTGGACGGTCGAGATATCGGTTCTGTAGTCCTTCCTGATGCAGACCTTAAGGTCTATTTGACGGCTTCTGTAGAGGCCCGGGCCCAACGGCGCTACTTGGAGGTTAAGGATAGTGATCCTTCCATGACATTGGAAGCTATCCGTGAAAATGTAGAGCACCGGGACTACTTGGATATGAACCGTGATGAATCCCCTTTAGTTTGTGTAGACGATGCAGTCGTAGTGGATTCTTCAAACCTAACCTTTGATCAAACCGTAGATCGATTAACATCCTTAATTGAGGAGGCTAGCCATGAATAAGTTTTCGACCTTCTTGTGGCGGTCTGCCTTCTGGCTCCGTTACAAGTGGTGGTTCGGTGCCAAGGTATATGGCCGTGATAAGTTCCCTATGGAGGGACCTGTTATCGTCGTGCCTAATCATCTATCCAACAATGATCCACCTATGTGCGGTCATGCTCTGCCTCGCCATGTCCACTTTATGGCTAAGAAGGAACTCTTTATCAATCCTATTTCTCGTTGGATTTGCACCTGGTTGGGGGCCTTTCCACTCAACCGTGGAACCATCGATAAGGAGGCTATCCGTCATGCTATGCGTCTCTTGAAGGATAAGAAGGTACTAGGAATTTTTGCGGAAGGGCACCGACAAAAACCTGGTAAATTGGGACGCTTTCATGATGGAGCTGCTTCCATAGCCCTTCGTACCGGCATTCCGGTGGTACCGCTGGCCCTTATCGGTACATCAGAAATGAAAAAGGGGCATATTGCAGCTATTATTGGTGATCCCATTGAAGTAGAGAAAGGGAAACCGACCCCAGAAGCTATTAAGGCCTTAAATGATCGAATTAAGGCGGCGATTCAAACCATGATTGACGATTATAATAAAGGAGCATACGAGGGTATCGATGGATATTAGATTAGCAGATAATTGTGGCTTTTGCTTTGGCGTTAAGCGGGCCGTGTCCATGGCCTTAGAAGCTGCTGATAAAGAACATCATAAGACCGTTACCTTAGGGCCTATCATTCATAATCCCCAAGTAGTGGGAAAATTAGTTGATAAGGGTGTGGGCCACGTGGATTCTGTGGATCAAGTGGATAGTGGAACCATGATCATTCGCTCTCATGGGGTGGGACCAGAGGTCTATCAAGAGGCTCAAGCTAAGGACTTGGAGATTATCGATGCCACTTGTCCCCATGTAAAAAAGGCTCAACAAGATGCCAAGTCCATCATTGAAGATGGGCGGACTCTCATCATCTTAGGCGAAAAAAACCATCCAGAAGTAAAAAGTATTAACTTATGGGCAGGTAATCATGGTATAATACTAGAAGATGAGGAAAGCGCCCAAAATTTACCTATGGTAGAAAAAATGGGGGTTGTTGTACAAACCACCTTTTCACAATTTAAATTTAGAAGTATAATAGACATATTAGAGACTAAATCTAAGGATCTTAAGGTATACGAAACCATTTGCACCGCTACCCAAGAGCGGCAGAACTCTGCAGTAGCATTGGCAAAAGACGTAGATCTTATGATCGTGGTAGGTGGCAAAAATTCCGGCAACACGAATCGCTTGGCAGAAGTGTGTCGTGGAGTTGGCTGTACAACGTACCACATCGAGACAGCTGCTGAATTACAATTGAGCTGGTTTGCAACGGTTCAAACAGTAGGTGTCACAGCCGGCGCATCAACGCCTGACTGGATTATTAAGGAGGTCATTGAGACAATGCAAACATTTGAAGAATTATTTTTACAATCTGAGCAAGAAGAACTTAAGAAAGGTAACGTGGTAGTTGGTACTGTAGTACTCGTAGAAGACGACCGCGCATACGTTTCCATCGGGTCCAAAACAGAAGCTGTTTTGAATAAATCCGAAATTTCTTACCCAGCACCTGCTTCTGCCAAAGACGTGCTCAAAGAAGGGCAAGAAATTAAAGCGGTTATCATGAACCACATCAAAGAAGATAACCCAACATACCTTTCCATCACTCGCCTTGCTAAAGACGAAGACTGGACTTATGTTCATGAAGCACAAGACAACGATCAAACAATCGTATGTAAAGGTATCGATGCTATCCCAGCTGGTTTGGTAGTAACTGTTAAATCCTTGCGCGGCTTCATTCCATTGTCCCAAGGCGATGTTCACTTCGTAAAATCCCTTGATAATCTTGTAGGCGAAGAATTCGAAGTTAAGATCCTTGAAATCGATGAAAAGAAAAACCGTTTGGTTCTTTCCCGTCGTGCCGTATTGGAAGTTGAACGCCAAGCTAAATTGGCTGAAGCTTTGAAAAACATCAAAGTTGGCGAAAACTACCAAGGTATTGTTCGCAAAATCATGCCTTACGGTGCTTTTGTTGATATCGGCGGTATTGAAGGCCTCCTTCACATTTCCGATATTTCTTGGCAAAAAATCAAAAAAGTTGAGGACGTTCTCTCCGTTGGTCAAGAAATCGAAGTTAAACTCCAATCCTTCGATCCAGAAACTAACAAATTGTCCTTGTCCTTGAAAGCATTGACTAAATCCCCTTGGGACGAAGCTGAAGAAACAATTCACGTAGGCGATGTAATCAATGGTAAAGTTGTTCGCTTGGTAGCTTACGGTGCATTTGTAGCTGTTAATGATGCTATCCAAGGTTTGCTCCACATTTCCCAAATTACAAAACAACGTAATGCGAAAGTGGAAGACTACTTGACTCGCGGTCAAGATGTAGAAGTGAAAGTAATTTCCTTCAACAAAGACGAAAAGAAATTGGGCCTAGCATTGACTGAATTGATGGAAGCAAAAGAAACTTCCGAAGACGCTGAATAATATAGCGCCTGTCAAAGCTTAGTGCAGAGGACTGGTCCAGCCGGTGTAATACACCGACTGGGCCAGTTTTTTTGTGGAAAAAAAGCCTATATGGTAAAATAAATTGATATTTAATGCATATTTTACGAGGTGATAAAGATGGCAAAACCATTAGTAGCAGTTGTAGGCCGACCTAATGTGGGCAAGTCTACCTTGTTTAATGCCATTGTAAATAAACGGATTTCCATCGTAGAGGATATTCCAGGCGTAACCCGTGACCGTATCTATTTTGATGCAGAATGGCTCAATCGCGAGTTTACAATGATTGATACAGGGGGGATTGAGTTTGTTAACGAACAAAGTCATGTCATCCCTAAAATGATGCGTCTTCAAGCGCAATTGGCCATTGAAGAAGCAGATGTAATTCTCTTTGTAGTCGATGGCAAACAGGGTATTGTCCCAGCTGATGAAGAGGTCGCTAATATCCTTCGCACATCCGGTAAGCCTGTCATTTTGGTTGTCAATAAGATTGACTCTATCAACCAAGAAGCCAACATTTGGGAGTTTTACAACTTGGGCATTGGGGATCCTATTGGGATTTCCGCTAAGAACCTTATGAACTTGGGAGACCTTTTGGATGATGTAGTGAAGAACTTCCCGCCTGTAGGAACTCAAGTTGATGAAGAGGACACTATCCATGTGGCCTTGATTGGTCGTCCTAATGTGGGCAAGTCTTCCTTGACTAATGCACTCTTGGGCCAAGACCGGGTTATTGTATCTGATGTAGCTGGCACCACCCGGGATTCCATCGATACTCATTGGACTCATGAAGGACAAAAGTTCGTTCTCATCGATACAGCGGGTATGCGACGCAAGGCTAAAATTGAAGAAGCCGTGGAACGCTATTCCATCGTTCGCTCTCTACGGTCTGTAGACAGGGCTGATATCGTTGTCCTCGTTTTGGATGGACCAGACGGTGTGACGGAACAAGACAAGAAAATTGCTGGTTATGCTCATGAATCTGGTAAGGGTATGGTCATCGTAGTTAACAAGTGGGACCTAGTAGAAAAGGATGATAAGACTACCGTACGCTATACAGAGGACATTTATGATGAATTGGGGTTCCTCCAATACGCACCAGTTCTATTTGTATCTGCTTTGACAAAACAACGGATTCACCGATTAGCAGATGTACTCAAGTTTGTTTCTGAACAACAATACCGCCGCGTATCCACAGGGACTCTCAACCAACTCTTGTCCGATGCGCAAATGGTCAACCCTGTGCCAAGCCGAGCAGGTCGAACGCCTAAAATTTACTACATGACCCAAGCTTCAGTTAAGCCACCAACCTTCATCCTCTTTGTTAATGAACCGGAATTGATCCACTTCTCCTATATGCGGTTCTTAGAAAACCGCTTGCGGGAATCCTTCGGCTTTGAAGGGACACCAATTCGCTTGATCCTTCGTGGTAAGAAAAGGGACGATGAAGATTAATGGATGCTATGATGATTGTATATGTAATCTTGGCCTATCTTATAGGCTCGATTCCCTCTGGGTTGATTATAGGAAAGGGACTATTTGGGACAGATGTTCGCCAATTTGGATCTAAGAATATTGGTGCCACGAATACCTACCGAGTCCTAGGCCTTAAAGCGGCTCTTCCTGTATTTATCTGTGATGCCCTTAAAGGGGCGATTGGGGTCTTCTTATTGGCTTCCAATGGGCCTGCCTTTGCTATTTTAGGTGGTATTTTGGCTATGGTAGGTCATAACTGGTCAATCTTTTTAGGGTTTAAAGGTGGTCGCGGTGTAGCTACGGGATTAGGTGTTCTTATCGCCCTATCGCCTCTAGTAGCCGTTATTTGTTTTGCCATCTGGGGCATCATTGTTTACCCAACTAAGCTAGTATCTTTAGGCTCAATTATTGCAGCGGCAGCGGTTCCTCTCCTTATGTTTTTGACTGGTCAATCCTGGTGGTATGTAGGATTTGGGGCTTTAGCAGCTCTCTTTGTCATCCTCCGTCACCGAGATAACATTATACGGCTTCTGTCCGGTAAGGAACTTAAGGTAGAGCGGGTAAAGGATAATCAATCATGAAAGTAACAGTTGTTGGATCTGGTTCTTGGGGTACAGCTTTAGCCTTGAAAGCCCTAGCTGGTGGAAATGATACCACTCTCTATTGCCGACGTCCTGAAGCCGCTCATACTATGGTACAAAACCGAGAAAATAAGGACTATTTACCAGGTGTAAGCTTGCCAGAAGACTTGCGTGTAGTATCTAATTTAGAGCTTGCCCTAAAAGAGGCTAAACTAGTTCTCTTGGTGACACCTTCTACCTATGTAAGGCAAACGGTTCAGAGTATTCGGCCTTACCTAGAAGCGGGGACTATTTTAGTCCTTTGCTCTAAGGGGATAGAGGGATCTTCTGCCAAGCTTCTTACGGATGTAGTAAGAGAGGAAACGACCGGTTTAGGCATTTATGTGGCGGCTTTATCTGGGCCTAACCATGCGGAGGAAATTTCTCGTAACTTGCCAGCTGCTTCAGTGGTGGCTGCAGATTCTATGGATATTGCTCAAGCGGTCTGCCATACTCTGGCTAGTCCTAGTTTTCGCCTGTACGCCTCTGATGATGTTAAGGGTGTTGAGCTAGCAGCGGCCACTAAAAACATTATCGCCTTGGCAGGAGGCATTCTTGATGGTCTATCCTTAGGTGATAATGCAAAGGCCACACTCTTGACGCGGGGCCTCCATGAGATGACTCGTTTTGGTCTAGCACAAGGGGCTAAGAGGGAGACCTATGCAGGACTTGCGGGTATGGGTGATCTTATTGCTACTTGTAACAGTCGCCACTCTCGTAATCGCAATGCAGGCCAAGCTCTGGCTGAAGGACAGACTATGGCTGATATTCTCGCTGGAACCAATATGGTTGTAGAAGGGTTTAATGCTGTTTCTATTGTTCATAAAATAGCCAGTCAAAAGGGAATAGACATGCCTATTACAAGGGCTCTTTATCAAGTCCTCTATGAGGGGTTAACCCCTAGAGAAGGGTTAGAGGAATTGATGACTCGAGAGATTAAGGTTGAGTCTCATTAAGAGACACTTATCAATAGCAGTAGGCTATCTACTACAATTTCTGTCTCCTAGATTTATCCTCAGTCTCAATGCTTTCATCTGGTAATCTAGAAATATTTTGAAAATCTGCGTCCAATACCTTATAATTAAAAAGTATTCTTTACAAGGAGTTTATCCATGCGTATTATTGCAGGGTCTGCTAAAGGCCATACCATTCAAGCCCCTAAGGGATTGGATACTAGGCCTACCTTGGACCGGGTGAGGGAGAGCGTTTTTAATGTATTGGCTCATCGTGGTCTCTACGGAAAGCGGGTTTTGGACCTCTTTTCTGGAACGGGGGCTGTTGCTATTGAAGCCCTTAGTCGGGGGGCGGCAGAGGCTCTATGCGTGGATGTACGTACGGAAAAGTGTATTCGAGCTAATGCTATTCACTGTAAGGTGGATGACCGCTTGCAGGTCTTGCCCTGTAAGTTAGCTAGCCTAGGTCCGCGACTCAAGGGGCAAAGCTTCGATTTGATTTTTTCAGATCCTCCTTACCAAAAGGGATATATTGAAGCGACCATTCAGTTGGTTGTAGACTATGATCTATTGGCTAAAGACGGCTTCCTACTATTGGAACACCACAAGGATGAGGCCATTCATTTGCCAGATGGTTGGGAAGTCATTAAAGAGCAAAAATTTGGCTATACTATGGTGACATATTGTCAACAAATTGCCTGAGAAAGGAAGTGCCTCCATGCGCATTGGCGTTTGTCCAGGAAGTTTTGATCCTGTAACAAATGGACATATTGATATCATTGAGCGATCTGCTAAGTTAGTAGATAAGCTCATTGTTGCAGTCTCCGTTAACCAAGGTAAGAGTGGGGGAACCTTTACAAAAGAGGAGCGCATTGACATGTTGGAACATGCTTTGGCTCACTTAGACAATGTAGAAGTTAAATTTTGCCCAGGTCTTCTCAATACCTTTGTGAAAGAAGAAAAAGGTCAAATCGTCTTCCGCGGTCTTCGCGCCGTAGGGGACTTTGAATATGAATTCCAACGAGCTGCCTATGCTAAGTACCTGGATCCAGATATTGAAACGGTCTTTATCATGACCTCCCATGAGTATATGTTTGTATCCTCCACGGGTATTCGGGAGTTGGCAAGATTCGGTGGAAAGATGGATGGTCTTGTACCAGATTATGTAAAAGATAAGGTGATTGCTAAATTTGGCAGTCAAGCTAATGTAAAGTAAGGAGATCTCACAATGAACACAGAACAATTGTTAGAAGAGTTGGAAACCCTAGTTGAAACCAGCAATCGCATTCCAATGACTACAAAACGGATGGTAGAAGAAGATGAAATGATGCGCATCATCGACTCTATCCAAGAATCTCTTCCTTTGGAACTGGAAGAGTCTCGCCGCATTGTGGCTGAAAAGGATGCTGTTTTGGCAGATGCTAAAAAACAAGCAGAAGAGCTCATTGCACAAGCTAAGGAATACATTAGTAAGTTGACTGCTGAATCTGAAATCGTAAAAGCAGCGCAAGAACAAGCTAACGAAATTATTGCTAATGCTAATAAATCCTCTGAAGAACTTCGCAACTCTTCCGTTCAATATGGGGCCGATGTATTGAAATACGTGGAATCCAACTTAGAAAAAACCTTGGAATCCATTCGACAAAATCGCGAATCCCTTCGCCAATCTGCTCATACAAAGGATACTCATAAATAAGAGGTTAAATATGATGAAAATGCCCGCCAGACCTAGTTTGGGGGGTATTTTTATGCCCATTTCCATTCACTGTGATTTTTATTACTGTTTACCCCCTTTTTTATTCCATTTAGGGGCTTTTCATTTTCTCAAAAAGACAATAGGGCTATACTATAAGCGTAGAAGAAGTAAAGGTATTAGATGTATTAGGAGGTTTGTATCATGCAAATGAATGGTATTTACTTAGTAATCATCACAGCCTGTGTTTTGATGATTGCATACCGCTTCTATGGTGCATTCATGGCTACACGTGTTTTGTCCTTGAACACAAACCGTGTAACGCCTGCTGTTCGTATTAACGACGGCGGTGACTATGTACCAACTAACAAATGGGTTAACTTTGGTCAACACTTTGCAGCTATTGCTGGTGCTGGTCCTTTGGTAGGCCCTGTTATTGCTGCACAATTTGGCTATTTGCCAGGTGCATTGTGGATTTTGATTGGCTGTGTATTAGCCGGCGCTGTTCATGATTTCGTATTGCTCTTTGCATCCGTTCGTCATGATGGTAAATCTATCGCCGATATTGCTAAAGAAGAAATCTCTGGCGTAGCGGGCATGGCAACAATGATTTCCACATTGGCTTTGCTCATTATCACCATGGCAGGTATGGCTGCTGTAGTAGCAAACTCCTTGGAAAACTCTCCTTGGGGCTTCTTCACAGTTTCCATGACTATTCCTATCGCGATTTTCGTAGGTCTCTACCTTCGTTATATCCGTCCAGGTGCTATGACTGAAGCAACTGTCATTGGTATCGCTTTGATCTTCGCCGCTGTAATCTTTGGCCCAGACATCGCTGAATCTTCCATTGCTAGCTGGTTCACATGGGATCGTGAACAAATTCTTATGATGCTTGCTGTTTACTCTTTCTTCGCAGCAGCACTTCCTGTATGGCTCCTCATGGCGCCACGTGGTTACTTGTCCACATACATGAAGATTGGTACTATTGGGGCTTTGGCTCTTGGTATTATCATTGTAATGCCTGACATCCAAATGCCTGCAATGTCCGCTTATGTATGGGGTGGTGGCCCAGTATTGACTGGTTCCGTAATTCCATTCGTATTCATCACCATCGCTTGTGGTGCCATCTCTGGCTTCCATGCTACTGTATCTACTGGTACTACACCTAAGATGTTGACAAACGAAAAAGAAATGCTTCCTATCGGTTATGGTGCTATGTTGACTGAAGGCTTCATCGCTATGATGGCTTTGATTGCTGCAACAGCATTGCATCCAAACGATTACTTTGCAATTAACTCTTCTGCACAATCTTGGGCAGCTTTGGGCATCAATGTTCATGAATTGCCTCAATTGTCCTCCCTGATTGGTGAAGACTTGATGCACCGTCCTGGTGGCGCTGTATCCCTTGCCGTTGGTATGGCTCATATCTTCTCCCGTATCCCTGGCATGGATCACCTTATGGGCTACTGGTATCACTTCTGTATCATGTTCGAAGCTTTGTTCATCATGACATTGATCGACTCTGGTACACGTGTTTCCCGTTACATGTTGCAAGAATTAATTGCTCCTGTATTCCCTAAATTGGGTAACCCACACTTCCTTCCTGGTGTTTATCTCTGTGCTGCTATCGTATCCTCCTTGTGGGGTTACTTGGTACTCCAAGGTAACATCGGTACTATTTGGCCACTCTTCGGTGTATCCAACCAATTGTTAGCAACTATGGGTCTCGCTATTGGCACAACTGTTATCATGCGCTTGGGTCATAAACGCTATGCTTGGGTAACAGGTATTCCATTTGTCTTCATGGCTGTGATTACAGTATATGCGGATTATCTCAATATCTTCACAAACTACATCCCACAAGCTAAATGGTCTTTGGTAATTATTTCCTTGATCATGCTCATCTTGGTTGCTCTCGTAGTTGTTGAAGCTATTCGTAGCTGGATTCGCTTGTCTGGTATTCCTCAAGACTACCGTACTGAAAAAGAAGTCGAAGAAGACTACTTAAAAGAACATCCTGAAGAACGCAAGTTTGAAGATGATTACTACAAAGCTCATCCAAATTTATAAGCTCAATTAGCTAATACCTTTTCTAAATAAAAGAGCTCCCTCTTTTGAGGGAGCTCTTTTGTTATGCTTTTATATATCTATAAACCAAGGTATTCTCGGATAGCCTTTACTTGGGCCTTAGAGATAGGTAGGGTAGCTAGGCAGGGGTGTCCAGATGGATCCACATCTGGTACCTTGACCCAGTAAGTCCCCTTAAACCAAGGGACGACCTCTGTTACCTCGTGGAGATTAACAATGTAAGAACGATGGATGCGGTAGAAGGCATTTTTAGCCAGTTTATCTTGCAAATCCGTTAAGGTCTTATTAGTTGAATAGATAGCTTTCTTGGTATGAATTTCTACGCTTCCAGTTTCGGAGGAGATATACATGATGTCCTTGATATTGATGAGAAGAATTCGTCCCTGATAGTCTACGGGAATCTTATGAGAGGAAAAGTCAGGGGACGGACTTACTATATCTTTATCTGAAGTTTGTTGATTCTCTTGGTAGAGGCTTAGCTTGTTCTTAACATGTTTTATGGCAAGGGCTAAGCGGTCATCTTCAATGGGTTTAACTATGTAGTCTGTAGCCTCTAGTTCAAAGGCCTTGAGGGCATATTCATCATAGGCTGTAGCGAAGATAATTTGAGTCTTAGGAGACGTATTATGAATCATGTCAGCTAATTCTAGCCCGGTAAAGCCTCGCATTTGTATGTCCAAAAAGACAAGATCTGGTTGTTCTTTTGTGATAAGGCTAAGAGCCTCCTGGGCAGTATCAGCCATACCAATAACTTCAATATCAGATTTGTAGTTCTGGGTGAGTAGGTAGTTGAGTTCGTCTAAGGCTGGACGTTCATCATCTACCAGGATAGTTCTAATCATGGGTTAACTCCTGTGGTATTGTCAGAGAAATGGTAGTTCCCTTATGAGGGGCTGTCTCAATGTGGAGACCGTAGTCTGGTCCATAGAGACCAATGAGACGGTCGTGGACATTTTTAAGGCCCACATGTTGACCATCCTTGCTATGTATAGATCGAAGATACTTACTAGGAACTTCTTTAAATCCTACACCGTCATCTGCTACGGATAGGTATAGAAAATGATCATCTCGGGCGGCTTTGATGGTGATGGTACCGCCTTGGGCAAGGGGTTGTAGACCATGCTTAATAGCATTTTCAATGAGGGGTTGGAGAATGAGAGAAGGAACTGAGCAGGTCATTACATCACTAGGTACGTCGGTGACGACCTTCATCTTATCCCCTTGACGAGTTTGGGCTATATCCAAGAAGCCTCTAGTATGTTCCCACTCCTGACTAAAGCTGATAATTTTTCCTGTATATTGAAGTGTAAAGCGGAAGAGGTTAGAAAATTTAACCAAGACTTGGCGGGCTAGTTCAGGATTGGTCCGAATCAGAGAGGCTATGGTGTTAAGGGTGTTAAAGAGAAAGTGGGGGTTGATTTGGGCGTAGAGGGCTTGCATCTTGGCCCGTTCAACTTCTTGAGCCTGCTTATCCACTTCTGCTAGTTCTAGTTGGGTAGAGAAAAGGCCGGCGAGACCTTCGGCAAAAGACTTATCGATAGGGGTCATATGCCGGTTTTTATGGGCATAGTAGAGCTTAAGTGTACCGATTACCTTGTGGTGCATACGAAGAGGGGCTATGATGGCTGAGGATAGGGTACAGCCTGGATGGTGACAACCGATGTCCCTGTGGGTTTCCGCTATTTGAACCGTATTGTATTCCAAAGCCCGGTAGGTGAGACGAGTTAGATTATGCTTACATTGGGGGCCATGGTGGTCTCGTTCCGCACCTACATAGGCCAAGACCTCCTTATCGTTAGTGATGGATACGGCATCATATCCAGTCATGCGTTTGATGATTTTCACCACTTGGTCGGCCCCTTGAGGGTCTAAGCCTCTGCGGAGAAGGGGGGCAGTTTTTTTTACGATGGAAAGAATAGTATGAGATTGCTTGGCTACAATATTTTCCCGGAATGCCTTGGCGTTTTCTATGATGAGCATAAATAGGGTGAGGCCGATGGCATTCGCTATAGTCATAGGGACAGCTATGTTGTTGACAAGATTGACTGCCTCCTCGTAAGGGGTAGCGAGCCCCAAAATAATGGCCATTTGTACCATTTCCGTCAATGCCCCTATGGCAAATGTAATATAGGGAGGAATGGACCGATCTGGATAAAAACGGTAAATGATGGAAGAAATAATCCCTTCTACAATGGAGGAAACAGCACAGGCAAAGGCGGAGAAACCACCCAAAAAGTAACGGTGGACACCAGCTATAATGCCAACGGAAACCCCGACTCGAGGACCCGCTATAAGACCTGCGGCCATGATGCCCACCATACGAGAGTTGGCTAGGGCGTCATTGACAGGTACACCTGCATAGGATGCTATGATAGACATAGCAGAAAAGAGGGCTATGCAGATAATTTGATCATATTTGGTGAGTCTATATTTAATAATATGGTCAATAAAACGGGTTTGTGTTAAAATTAACCCAAGAATAATAGCTATGGATATGCGTTTGAGCATTTCTAGCAAGAGTAATTCTATTGTCATGGAAGGATATCCTTATGAAAATCAATTATAGATCCGGTTTAAGCCGTGTAGGCGAAGGTATGGAAGGATCCCTTCACTTTATCTGTGAAGAAATCATCCTAATTTCCGTCTTTCGTTTGATTATACACTGGATTTTTGGTGTCTAATATATTTATTATACATCATGTCCAGTATTATAAATCATAGTTTTACAGTTATGACTGACCTATACTAGGGTCAGCACAAGGATCGCTTGGGCGATCCTTTTTTCATAGATTCTTGAGGGAGGTAGACCAGATGGCTCGGACTCAGGCGCAAGCTGAAGATAAACGAAATCTAGAAGCAGCGGTAGTAACTGAATTAATACAACTCTATTGTCATAACAAGCATAAGGGTAGATCTAAGAATGCTAAAAATATGTGTTCTGAATGCCAAGCTCTAGATGCTTACGCTCAAAGTCGAATTCGTCAATGCCCCTTTATGACCTCTAAGACCTTCTGTTCTAATTGTAAGGTTCATTGTTACGATCCTGAAGAGAGAGAGGCTATCCGCCGGGTCATGCGCTATGCTGGACCTCGTCTCCTCCTCAAGCACCCTATCATAGTTATCCATCATATGTGGCTAGAGTTCTTGGAAAAACGGGCTCTTAAGAAAGAAAATCGAGAAAGATAAGGCATGCGGTGTCAACTTGAATTACTAGCAATGGCATGTGAATGGATTTTATATAACTATATCTCATGAAAACACCCCCTTTACTGGTTGTCTAGTAAAGGGGGTGCATATCAATTTATGAGTGCCTTTTCTTATTACCTATTTTGATGAGATTATGCATCTATGCTTTCAGGTTTTACCGGTTGGACATACATGGTTTGATTGGTGGAAAAGGTAACATAGCCAGGATTGGACCCAGGTGGCTTTTTGATGTTACGCACCAGCGTATAATCTACCTCTACCCGAGGGGAATTTTGTCCCTTAGAATAGTAGGCCGCGTATTGAGCTACCTTGGAAATAAGATCATCATCCATTTCTTGCTCGGTTCTTAGGATGACGTGGGATCCTTGGATACCCTTGGTGTGAAACCACATATCGTTAGGTTTGGCAAAGCGGTGGGTCAAGTAGTCATTTTGTCGGTTGTTACGGCCAATGTAGACGGTTCCCTCCGGAATTTGGATGGTGATAAAGTTTTCCTTGGAAATTTTATAGGATAGGGGTTTCTTGGATTTTTTTATGAGCCCTGATTCGATGCATTCGTTCTTGATTTCTTGTAGGGATTCTCTGTCCTTTGAAAGGGAGAGGGAATATAAGATGGAGTTAAGGTAGTCGAGTTTCTCTTGGGATTTTTTTAGCTGGTATTGCCCAGAGATGATCCGATTTTTAAGCTTGTTATAGAGCTTGTAATAGTGTTGACCATTCTCAGTGAGTGTTAAATTGGGGTTGAGCTTAATGGTGATAGGTTCAATCGGTTCTACGAGAACATTATCCAATTCAATGGATTCTTGGTAGCGAATCGTTTGATAGGCATTAATCATGAGAAGATCACCATACAGTTTGTAGGTGTCCTTCTTGTCAGTATCAGCTAGTTCTTTTTGGATTTTTTCATGCCGAAGGCCTTCCTTCTTGATGGCTGCCTTGAGTAATTTTTCCAACTCTTTGTCTGAGGTATGGATAGATCCTTTATTGACTATGTCTTGGCTGATGGCTTGGGATATATCGTCATAGGTCTTAATCAAGGTTTCCCCTTGGCTAAGGGGAAGGACTGATAGGAGTTCTTTGCCTTTGGCATCTTGATAGATGTAAAGGCTTTGACTGCTTTCTAGTTCTTGTCGGAAGGCAAAAAGAATATGAGCTATGTGGTTCCAGTCATCGTGGCTATAGGTAGAGACATCCTCTTGACTGTTTTTTCCTAAGCGGTGTAGGAGCTCATTAAAATGAACTTTACCAAATCCATTGAAGATAGCCCGAATGCTATCGCCTAGGGTGTCCTGATGGAAGGAAATAAGAAGATCTTTGATCTCCTCTTGACTGAATTCTAGAATGGACCCCCGGTTGGCATTCGGAGGCAGTTCGTAGGCTAACTTAGGGCCAATGATCCGTTCCCGATTCATGAGGGGATTAACGTGAACAAGGGATTCAAGGATGATTCCATCTTGGACGAAAATAGCATTGGAATACTTGCCCATAAGTTCTATGTAAACCTGGGTGGTAATGATATCTCCGTTCAGGGCTAATTTATCTAAGGAAATAGAGAAAATCCGGTCACCATTAATTTGTTCCACCTGGGTAATTCGTGCCCCTTCCAAGTGCTTACGGAGGAACATAATGAGGCCCGTCGGTTCCTTAGGTAGGTCCGAGAGGGGGTCAGAGAGATAGAGGGCTGGTGCATTGCCCACAGTGATAACCAAGTCTTGGTTACCCTGGTTGGTATGGGTCTTAAAGACTAAGCTAGTTTTATCTATTTGATAAAGTTTTTGCACTTGTCCGCCTTGGAGCTTATCTTGAAGCTGGCGTTTGAGGACGGACATAGCTAGACCATCGAGATTCATAGGGGCCTCCTTTCTAATAGTATTAGTATACCTGTTTTTATGGGTCTCTGAAAGTGTTACAATAGGCATACAAGAGTAAGTAAATCCGTAACCTAGGGAATCGAGGGAGATTCATGAAGTCTATGACAGGTTTTGGGCGTGCTACCGTCGAAAGAGATGGTTTGTCATGTACCCTAGAAATTAAGAGCGTCAATGCTCGCTATTGTGATATCTTTATCAAATCTAATAACCGTATAGGTTCCGTGGAGGGGGACTTACGACAACTAATTTCTTCCTATATTCAAAGGGGCAAGGTAGATGTTCTGGTAACCTTACAAGAAGTCGGCAATCGTCAGCAATCTATGACCATCAATAGGGCCTTAAAGAATCAGGTTTGCCAGATGCTGGTTGAGGAGGGCTTCTATGCCTCTCCTGATGAGGTTCCTCTTGCTGCGGTTATGCAGATAGCCCCTGATTGGATTCAACGGATTGATCAAGGTAGAGATGATGAAAACCTTAAAGCAATCGTGTTAGCTGCCGCTAAGCCAGCGCTAGAACAGCTTTCAACCATGCGGTGCCGAGAAGGGGATATTATAGGAGCCGATGTGTGTGACCGTCTAGGAAACATGAAATCCATGATTGATCTTATCGATGATCGTAAGCAAAAGGCTATTGATAATTACAGTAGATACCTAAAGGAACGAATTCAAGAACTACTAGCTGATACTGACCTTACTATCAATGAGGACCGCTTCCTTCAAGAGGTGGCCATGTTGGCTGACAAGACGGATATTACTGAAGAAATTGTAAGATTCAGGTCTCATGTGATACAATTGAAAAATACACTAGCACAATCCAATTCTATCGGCCGTAAGTTGGATTTTATCATTCAGGAGATGAATAGAGAAGTCAATACCATGGGCTCGAAGGCATCGGATGCGACCATAACGGATTGTGTGGTTCAACTCAAATGTGAGCTAGAAAAAGTGAGAGAACAAATACAAAATGTAGAATAATTTCTACGCCATTGTTCAATAAGTTTAGGAGCTGAGCATGTCAGATAGAGGGTTACTCATTGTCTTATCCGGCCCCTCAGGGGCAGGTAAGGGAACTATTTGTTCCCGTTTGCGCGCGGAAATGCCTAATTTGACCTATTCCGTATCTATGACTACGCGACAGCCTCGTGTAGGCGAAGTGGAAGGGGTTAATTATTTTTTCCGCGATAAAGAGGAATTTGAAGAACTCCTCAAAGAAGACGCCTTTCTCGAATATGCAAAGGTATACGATAACTACTATGGTACACCAAAGAAGCATGTGATGGATCTCTTAGATCAAGGTAAGAGCGTTCTCCTTGAAATTGACATTCAAGGGGCTATGCAGGTGAAGGAGCGTTATAGCGATGCTATTTTTATTTACATCGTGCCGCCGTCCTTGACGGAATTGTCCGCCCGGCTAAGAGGACGAGCTACCGATTCCGAAGAGGTCATCGACAAGCGTTTATCCTTAGCTTGTTCTGAATTAGCTTTGGCCCATCGCTACGACTATATCGTTGTTAATGACGATTTAGATGAGGCGACGGAGAAAACCGCTTCCATTTTACGGGCGGAATCCTGTAAAATTAGTCGTAACAAAGAAAAAATTCAGTTTATTTACAAACAGTACATGGATAGCAAGGAGAGTTGATTATTATGATGGTAGAACCTAGACTTACAGAACTTGAAAAACGCGTTGATAGCAAGTATACATTGGTGTCTTTGGCAGCTAAACGAGCTCGTCAATTGATCGATGGCGACCAATGCTTGGCAGCTGTACATCCAACTGAAAAGCCTGTATCTTTGGCTATGCATGAAATTGCAGAAGATAAAATTGGATATATCCGTACAACAGAAGGTATTAAATAATATCTATATAGGTAATTTGTGAAACCTGGCCTTGGTCAGGTTTCTCTTCGTTCTAGTGAGGTTGTTATGATTCAGTCACTCCAGGATAAACATATCATCGTCGGCGTTACCGGCGGTATTGCGGCCTATAAGGCCATTGAAGTGGTATCGCGGCTACGTAAGAAGGGGGCACAAGTCAAGGTTGTCATGACGGAACACGCCACCCATATTGCTACCCCTATGACTTTTGGTGAAATATCTGGTCATCCCGTGGTCATGGATATGTGGGAGGAGATTCATGATTGGAATGTGGAGCATATAGCACTAGCTACTTGGGCGGATGCCTACTTAGTGGTTCCCGCTACAGCTAATATAATTGGTAAAATATATAACGGCATTGCCGATGATATGCTATCAACTACCATCATGGCTACAGAGGCTCCTAAGTTTATCTGTCCTGCGATGAATAGTGGTATGTATCGGAATCCTATCGTTCAACGCAATATCATGGGCCTCAGAGATTTAGGCTACCATTTTCTAGAGCCTGATACTGGCTGGTTGGCTTGTGGGGTTACGGACATAGGTCGTCTTCCAGATCCAGAAAAGATTGTGGCTTGGTTGGAGGCTAACTTAGTGAGCCAAACCTATGACCTATCTAAGCTAAAGGGTAAAACAATCCTCATTACTGCCGGTGGCACCCAAGAGGCTATTGACCCTGTGCGCTATATCGGCAATCATTCGTCTGGTAAAATGGGCTATGCCTTAGCACAGGTGGCACAAGCGGCAGGGGCAAAGACTATCTTGGTATCGGCCCCTACTAAGCTACCAGTTCCAAGTGGGGTAGACTTCGTCAAGGTGGATTCCGCCCAAACCATGAAGGAGGCTGTAGAAGCGCGTTATGACCAGGTGGATGTGGTTATCATGGCAGCGGCAGTGGCAGATTTTCGAGTTGCCCATGTAGAAGACCAAAAGATCAAGAAGATGGAATCTATGATCTTGGAATTGATTAAAAATCCAGATATTTTGGAGTCTCTAGGCAAGACTAAAGGCCATCAAATTTTAGTAGGCTTTGCAGCGGAAACCCAAAATCTAGTGGCCTACGGTCAGGCTAAGGTGGCTAAAAAGAATTTAGACATGCTGGTGGCTAATGATGTATCTAAATCAGATGGAGGCTTTAATGTAGACACCAATGAAGGTTACATCCTCTATCCAGATGGGGGTCAAGAGGTCATTCCCCACATGACTAAGGTCCAAATGGCGGCTCATATTTTAGCGGCCCTTTCACGGATTATTGATTAAATTGTGAGGCAGTCTACGTGTTTGTTATTCAACAAGCCTACAAAGTCAGCCTTGGCCTATGCGGAAAAGTTAGTAACTAACGACGAGTGTAATGATAGGCCAATAAAGTCGTGAGTGTGATATAAAACACTTGCTTTTAGATGAAAAAAACTCTATAATTACCTCGTTAACTCATCTAGAGTAGTGGAGGGACAGGCCCTGTGAAACTACAGCAACCCACCCCTAAGGGGAAAGGTGCTAATTCCGACGGCAATTTTGCCGCAAGATGGGAAGGTCCTTCATGAGCTAACGAAGGGCCTTTTTTCGTATAGGAGGAAATAATGGCAGATAAACATATGTTCTTTACATCTGAATCCGTAACGGAAGGTCATCCTGATAAAATTGCTGACCAAATCTCCGATGCTGTATTGGATGCAATCATCGCAAAAGATCCACATGCGCGTGTAGCTTGTGAAACATTGGTGACGACTGGTCTCGTTCACGTAGTAGGTGAAATTTCTACTAATACATACGTGGATATTCCTCGCATTGCTCGTGATACCATTCGCGATATCGGATATACCCGTGCTAAATACGGCTTTGATTGCGATACTTGTGGCGTTTTGGTATCCCTTGACGAACAATCCGCTGATATCGCTATGGGCGTTGACGATTCCTTGGAAGTTAAAGAAGGTCATGCAGAAGCCTTTGATAAAATTGGCGCTGGTGACCAAGGCATGATGTTTGGTTATGCATCTAATGAAACACCTGAATTGATGCCTATGCCAATCTCTTTAGCCCATCGCTTGTCCCGTCAATTGTCTGCAGTACGTAAGGATAACACCTTATCCTATCTCCGCCCAGACGGCAAGACGCAAGTGACGGTAGAATATGTAAATGGTGTGCCTAAGCGCATTGATACCATTGTTATTTCTACACAACATAGCCCAGAAGTAACACGGGAACAAATTGAAAAAGACTTGAAAAAATACGTCATTGATGCTGTACTTCCAGCAGACTTTGTTGATGAAAATACCAAATATTTCATCAATCCAACTGGTCGTTTCGTAATAGGTGGCCCGCATGGTGATGCAGGTTTGACTGGCCGTAAGATTATTGTTGATACTTATGGTGGTATGGCTCGTCATGGCGGCGGTGCTTTCTCCGGTAAAGATCCATCTAAGGTTGACCGTTCTGCCGCTTATGCTACTCGCTATGTGGCTAAAAATATTGTAGCTGCTGGTTTGGCAGATCGTTGCGAAGTGCAAGTTGCATATGCTATCGGCGTTGCAAAACCAGTATCCGTATTAGTGGATACCTTCGGCACCGCAAAAGTATCGGAAGAAAAAATTCAAGAACTCATCAAGAAACACTTTGACTTGCGTCCAGCAGGTATCATTGAAATGCTTGATCTCTTAAAACCTCATTACCGCAAGACTGCTGCTTATGGTCATTTCGGCCGTACAGATGTGGACCTTCCTTGGGAACGCACTGATAAAGCAGACATTCTTCGTAAAGAAGCAGGATTATAATCAGATCTTAAGCCCCCTAAGAGCTTTTTCTTAGGGGGCTTATTTTTGTCTAGACCTAGGCAAAATGCTATAATAAAAAGACTTAATTAAGGAGGTGGACTAGGTGATTGTAGCGGAGATTATTCTCAACAGACCAACCAAACAACTGCATGATACCTATACCTATGAGGTGCCTGAATCAATGGGGATTATACCCACAGGTACGCGGGTCTTGGTTCCCCTCCGATCGGAACGAGAAGAAGGTTTAGTCCTGTCTTGCTATGAAACGGATAAGACCTTTCCTTATAAGCTTAGAACGATTCAAATGGTGTTGGATAAAGAACCTTGGTTTACGCAAGAAATGCTAGATACAGCTAAGAAGATGTCCCACTATTTCTTGATTTCCTATGGGGAGGTTTTGCCGCTCTTCACCACGCAAAAAACCTTGAAGTCTTATGAACCTGCTCGAGAAGAGTGGCTCATTCCCTTGGAAGGGCTTAGTCCTGATTTGGTACCTAGTCGGGCTAGGGCTCAGGCAAAATTAATTCAATACCTCCTAGACCATGGGCCTCAAACTAAAAAGAGCTTGCGCTTGGAATTCTCGGGTCCTGTTATTAAGGCTGTCAGCCAATTAGAGTCCGTAGGTCTAGAGGAACGATATGCTGCCACCAAGACAAAGTTTGACCATGTAATCAGTCATGATGTACCTTTAACCGCCCAACAAGTTTCCGTATTTAAGCCCATTCAAGCAGCTATGGAAGAGGGCCGTCAAGAGACCTTTCTCCTTCACGGCGTGACGGGGTCAGGTAAGACCCAGGTCTATATCCGAGCTGCTCAAGAGTGCCTTAAAGAGGATAAGACCGCTATCATTTTAGTGCCTGAAATCGTCTTAACAGATCAAATAGTCCAACGTTTCGTGGAGGTTTTTGGGGACGAGGTAGTGGTTTTCCACTCTAAGATTACGCTACCCCAACGTAATAATAACTGGGAGCGGATTCGTCGCAAGGACAGCCACATCATAATCGGCGCACGGTCAGCTGTTTTTGCTCCTGCGGAAGATATAGGTCTCATTGTGTTAGATGAGGAACATGACACTTCCTATAAGCAGGAGGATATGGTTCGTTACCATGCTCGCAATGTAGCTGAATGGCGTGCCCAATATCATCACTGCCCTCTTATCTTAGGGTCTGCTACGCCATCAGTGGGATCCTATTACCGGGCTCAGAAGGGTGACTATACCCTCTTAGAGATGCCTACACGTATCTTTGACCAAGCCTTACCTAAGGTGACTATCGTCGATATGAAGGAGGAGCTTTTACGGGGGAATTATTCAGTGTTCTCTGATGATCTTGCTAACTTACTAGATAGTACGCTAGCAAAGGGTGAGCAGATGATTATTCTGCTTAACCGACGGGGCTATTCGACCTTCGTTATGTGCCGGTCCTGTGGAACCGCTGTGACATGCCCACATTGCCAGGTATCCATGGTTTACCATCGAGATCAAGAAGAGCTTAAATGTCACTACTGCGATTACCATAGGCTTATTCCGAAGACATGTCCAGTCTGTGGGTCTCAGAAAATCAAATTCTTTGGCTCAGGTACGCAAAAGGTGGAAGAAGAGCTAAAAAAACGTTTTCCGCGAGCTCGTGTGGCCCGATTAGATCAGGATGTGGCTCTTCGCAAGGGACAAACAGAAGCCATCTTACATGGATTTAAGGAAGGTCGTTTCGATATTCTTTTAGGGACTCAAATGGTCTCAAAGGGGCACGATTTTTCCAATGTTACCGCTGTTGGTGTATTGACGGCTGATTCTGTCCTTAATATCCCAGTTTATACAGCGGCAGAACGTACCTTTGATCTCTTGACCCAAACAGCTGGTCGTGCAGGGCGAGGTTCTAAGTCGGGAGCTGTAGTGATACAAACTTATAATCCCTTAAACTATGCTATAATTAAGAGTAAAGCACATGATTATAAGGGCTTCTACCAAGAAGAAATTCAAAATCGTCAGGCCTTGGGGTATCCCCCATTTGGGCAGATGATCCACCTAGTGGTTAGACATAAAGATCAGGCCAAGGCTCAGACTATTGCTCAGGCCATAGTGGATGATTTACTGGCCCATAGTGACCAGGCTGATGTAGATATCATGGGCCCCTATGAAAGTACGGTCAAGATGGTTCGTGACCTCTATCGAGTTTCCATCATGATTCGGGGCCAGGACCTAGATCCTATTAAGGCATATATAGAAAAATCCTGGATTTACAAACAAGAGGACCTCATCATTGATGTGGATCCACAATAAGGAGATAGATATGGCTGTATTAGAAGTATTAAAAGCAGGGCATCCTGTGTTGAAACAGGTGGCCCAACCAGTAGATCACGTCAATAAAAAAATGCGCGTCTTCATCGAGGATATGGCAGAAACCATGTATAAGACCGATGGAGTGGGGTTAGCAGCTCCTCAAGTGGGTGTATCCAAGCGCATTATCGTAGTGGATGATGGCAATGGTTTGCAAGCACTTATTAATCCACAAATTATCAAGGCAGAAGGATCCCAATGGGGGCCGGAAGGGTGCTTGTCTGTACCAGGCTACTTTGGTGATGTAGAACGGTATGAAAAGGTGACTGTTACCGCTATTGATCCTAATAATAAGAAGCTCCGCATTGAGGCGGAAGGATTTTTAGCTCGTATCTTCCAGCATGAGATTGATCATTTGGAGGGTCATCTCTTCATTGAAAAGGCGGTTAACCTCAAAAAACAAGTTGACCCTACTGAAGCTATTGCAGAGGAAGCGGCTCAAGATGTGGCCCATGCAACAGCTGGTGATGGCCATGTAGCCTCTGTATTTGCAGAAGAAAGAAAGGCTTAAGGATGACACCATTACGCATTGTCTTTATGGGAACACCGGATTTTTCTGTTCCTACCTTAGAAGCTCTTATTGAAGGACCTCATGATATAGTAGGGGTTTATTGTCAGCCAGATAAGGCAAAGGGGCGGGGGAAGCAAGTACAGGCTCCACCGGTTAAGGTTTGCGCCCTTGCTCATGACCTTCCTGTATACCAACCAGTTACCCTTAAGGATCCAGAGGTACAAGCTCAATTAGAAGCCCTCAAGCCAGATCTAGTTGTGGTGGTGGCTTATGGGAAAATTTTGCCGCCATGGCTCATCGCTTTGCCACAATATGGTTGTCTCAATGTACATGCCTCCATCCTTCCTAAGTATAGGGGTGCTGCACCGATCCATTATGCAATTATCAATAATGATGCTGAAACAGGCGTAACGATTATGCATATGGATAATGGACTAGATACAGGAGATATCATCCAAATTGAGAAAATCGCTATTGGCCCTAAGGAAACGACTGGGCAACTCTTTGAACGGTTGGCCCTGTTAGGGGGGCAGGTGATTAATCAAGTAATTGAAGGCTGGGTTGCAGGGGACCTCAAGGGGAGCCCCCAAGATGATGACCAAGCTAGCCACTGTGGTAAGGTGACAAAGGATATGGGCCATATTGACTGGGCTCATCTAGCTAAAGACCTAGCCGGCCTTATTAAGGGGCTTAATCCAGCGCCAGGTTGTTTTACTTTCATTAATGGAAAACGGTTAAAGATTTGGATGGCCCAAGCGGTAGATAGCCCTACTACTAGTTCTGTAGGCACTATTCTTAAGGTGGATAAGAATAGCTTTGATGTAGCTACTGGAGCGGGTATCTTACGAGTGGAAGAAGTTCAACCAGATAATAAAAAACGGATGAATGCAGGTGACTTTGCACGAGGCCATCAACTACAAGTAGGAACTATCCTGGGTTAAGAGGATTCAAATGACTGATACACAAACACAGATTCCCAATATTCGGCGCCTAGCCCTACAGGCACTGTCGGATATCAATCGGGGAGGGGCCTATGCTAATGTGGTCTTGAAACAGTACATTAGCAAGTATGGCCTTGGTGATTTAGATCGCCGCTTCTTTACAGAATTGGTCTATGGGGTCATTCGTCGCCGTAATTATTTGGATGCTATCATTGAGCACCTAACTAAGAAAAAGATAAAAAAACTTTCTTCTTTGGTGGTAGAAATACTCCGACTAGGTCTTTATCAGATGATCTATATGGACAAGGTCCCTAATTCTGCCGCTGTTAATGAGTCAGTTAAGTTGGCTAAGAAAATGACGCGAGGTCTATCTGGCTTTGTAAATGGAGTTTTGCGTAATGCTGATCGCCAGGCTGAATCTTTGACGATTGAAGATTTAGCTAAGACGCCTATAGACCGGATAGCTTATACTTACAATCAGCCTACTTGGTTGGTAGACTATTGGTGTCAACAGATGGGAACTGAGGCGACAGAAGAACTCTGCGCTTGGTTTAATGAAAAACCCTATCTTTCAGCCCGTATTAACAGTCTTAAGACAGATGTGGAAGGCTGTATTAAGGAATTGGAAGCGGCTGGTTGGATACTTAGTCGGGACCAGGATTTTGACGATCTTATTTATATCGATAAGCATCTAGGGTCCTTAGAAGCTTCAAAATTTGTAAAAGAAGGTTATATTACCTTTATGGATAAGGCCTCTCTTATGGTGGGGCGTGTGGTTAACCCTAAACCAGGAGAGCGAATCTTGGATACCTGTGCCGCTCCTGGAGGGAAGATCATGCATATGGCTAGCCTTATGAGAAATAAGGGGACCCTTGTGGCCTGTGATGTATATGATCATAAGCTTACCCTCATGAAGGACAATGCTAAGCGATTAGGGGTTACTATTGTGAAAACCTGTCTACAAGATGGGCGGGAGATACCAGAATCGCAGGCTGAATTCTATGACCGAGTACTAGTGGATGCCCCTTGTTCTGGTTTGGGCATTTTGCAGAAAAAGTTGGATATGCGCTGGCGCAAGGAACCTTCTAGTCTGACAGACTTGCCTAAGCTCCAAGCAGCCATCCTAAATCGCGCTGCTATGACCGTTAAAGAGGGTGGCATTCTCGTCTATTCCACCTGCACCATTAATCCCCTAGAAAATCAAGAGGTTGTGAAGACCTTTTTAAAAGATCATAAGGAATTTCGATTAGATCCTATTGGACCTGATGAATTGCCTGTTGCCCCTGTGGATGGTATGGTGACCGTAAACCCAGCTCGTCATGATATGGATGGGTTCTTTATGGCCCGTATGCGTAAGGAGAAAGCATGATTGAACTGTTAGGAAAAAGCTTACTGGAACTGCAAGAAGTTTGCCTTGAGGGTGGATTCCCTAAATTTCGGGCTAAGCAAATCATGGACTATATCTATCAGCGCTATGTCTTTGATTTTGATGCTATGTTGCAACTGCCAGGTCCTATGCGGGAATGGCTACAACAGCATTGCTCTATTAGTCTACCAAAGGTAGTTACCCAATCGGTGGCACCTGATGGGAATACACGCAAGCTTCTCCTAGAACTTAAGGATGGTAGTCGGGTTGAGACCGTTCTCATGGCTCAACACTATGGGAATTCCGTCTGTGTATCTTCCCAGTGTGGTTGTGCCATGGGTTGTATTTTCTGCGCTTCTACTACAGGTGGACTCCATAGAGATCTGGAAGCCTATGAAATGATAGCCCAGGTTTTACTTTTCGCGAGCTTATTGGGTGAAGATATCCACTCTATGGTGGTCATGGGCTCTGGAGAACCCTTACAAAACTATGAGCAGGTGGTCAAAGCCTTACGTCTAATACATGATAAAGAAACCTTTAATATATCCTACCGTAAGATGACCCTTTCTACCTGTGGCTGGGTAGATAATATCTACCGCTTGGCTGATGAGGGAATGCCTATTACCCTGGCCCTATCCCTTCATGCAGTTAGTCAGGATAAACGAATGTCTCTCATGCCAGTAGGGGCCCGCTATAGCCTTGACCAAGTCTTAGATGCGGTTCAATACTATTACCACAAGACGCAACGGAGGATTACCTTCGAATATATCCTTATTAAGGATCGTAATGACTCCTTAGAGGAAGCACATACATTGGGGATGATTGCTAAGGAGTTCCCTAACTGTAATGTTAACTTAATTCCTGTTAATGGAAATGAGCATATTCATCTTTACAAGCCAAGCATTAATCACATGAAGCAATTCAAAGAAATTGTAGAATCCTATGGGGTGTCTGTCACCATCCGTAAAGAGATGGGGGATACCATTCAAGCCGCTTGTGGTCAGCTTAAGGCCCAACAAGCGCAAGTGGAGAAAGAAGGGCATTAATGAATTGTATAGGTATGAGCAAGATGGGATTGGTTCGGAAAAAGAACGAAGACCGTTTTGTCATCGATGACAACTTATATATTGTCACAGATGGCATGGGAGGCTACACCGGTGGTGAAATCGCCTCTACCTATGCCATTGACGAGATACGTCGGTTAATACTAGACGCCGACCATGTTGATACAGATACCTTGGTCCAAGCTATTCAAGAGGCCAACGGTAAAATCTATGCAGCTGTTCATAAGGAACCGCAATTGGAGGGTATGGGTACCACCGCAGTTGTTGCAGCCCTTGATGGCAATAAGCTATATTGGGCCCATGTAGGTGATTCTCGCCTTTACCTCTTCCGCCATGGGAACCTAAACCAGGTGACGGTAGATCATTCCTTTGTCCAAACCCTCTTTGAAGCGGGGGAAATCACCAAGGAAGAAATGGGATCGCATCCTAAGCGTAATATGTTAACTCGTGCTGTAGGTGTTAGCCCTGAGGTGGAAGTGGATTCTGGTGTCTTAGAATTAGTGCCAGGCGACCGCATTTTGATGTGTAGTGATGGACTCACTGAATACGTGAGCGACTATGTAATCGAAGGCGTATTAGACGAAATCACATCTGATCAAGAGGTATTAGATGTCTTAATGCGCCTTGTATATGACGGTGGAGCTGGCGATAATACAACAATTATCGTAGGGTCCATGTAGCCTGGAAAGTGGTGAAATAATGAGTATGATTCAACCTGGGCAAAATGTTGTCCTTGATAATCGATATAAGGTCATCGAAAAAATCGGCGTTGGTGGTATGGCTGACGTATATCGCGGTTACGATGAACTCTTGGGCCGTACAGTGGCCATTAAAATTTTGCACGCAAACTTTGCCTCTGATGAAGGCTTTGTAGGGCGCTTTAAACGAGAAGCTCAAAATGCAGGGCGTTTGAGCCATCCTAATATCGTTAACATGTATGATGTAGGCTATGATCAAGGCTACCATTATATCGTCATGGAATACGTAGAAGGGCAAACCCTCAAGGAATATATTCAAGAACGGGGCAAGTTGTCTATTGATGAGGCGATTAAGTTTGCTGTCGCTATTGCTGAGGGCTTGGAACATGCCCATGCTATGGGTATCGTGCATTGTGATATTAAACCTCACAATATGTTGATTACTAAGTCTGGTCGCCTCAAGGTGACAGACTTTGGTATCGCGCGGGCAATGAATTCTCAGAATACTATGATGTATACCAATTCCGTCATGGGTTCAGCCCACTATTTATCGCCTGAACAGGCATCTGGTAAGGCGATTGATGGTTCCACGGATATTTATTCCTTAGGGGTTGTCCTCTATGAAATGCTGACGGGCCGTGTTCCCTATGAAGCGGATACGCCGATTGCGGTGGCCCTCAAGCATGTAAAGGATAAATTAATTCCGCCTACTCGTTACAATCCATCCATTCCACCTTTATTGGAATCAGTGGTAATGAAGGCCTTACAAAAGAAACCAGCAGACCGCTACCGATCAGTATCTGAAATGATCGGAGATCTTCGTATGTCCGGTGGATTTGCAGGTTTTGGCACATCCCGTATGCGTCAATACGATTTTGCTACTCAAGTCTTGCCACCAGTCAATGAAATGACATCCCAATTGGAAGAGTTGGACGAAGAAGTACAGGAGGAAGAACACAAGGGGATTCTAGGGACTATTGCCAAGATACCTCAAAAATATATCCTCTTAGGGTCCGTAGTTATTTTTGTAGTAGCCTTTTTGTGGGCCTTCCTTTCCTTCGGTAACTTCTGGTCTAATGCAACCGTTACTGTTCCGAATGTAGTCGGCAAACAGGTATCGGTGGCTCGCAACATCTTGGAGGATAATCACTTACGAGTATCTGTATCGGAAGTAGCTAACTCTGAAGTACCGGCGGGTAAAGTTATCTCGCAAACGCCTGCCTCTGGTGAATCGGTTAAGGAAAATCATCCTGTTCATCTAGTGGTGTCTAAGGGGGCCGGTGATTTGACCGTGCCAGACTTAAGCGGACTTACTGTAGATCAGGCTAAGCAACGCTTGAAGGATATGGGTCTCGTCTTGGGTAAGATTACGACACAAGAGGATTCGTCTAAACCAGATGGGGTTATTATCAGCCAAAGCCCTTCTGCTGATGGCAAAATTAATAAGGGGCAATTGGTGGATGTAGTGGTTAATAAATTGAGCCCTAAAAAGGTAACCGTGCCTAGTCTCATTGGTATGACCTTGAAAGATGCGCGAGATGCCTTATCTTCTTTGGAAATCTCCTTGGCCTCCATCAATGGGTCTACTGATGAATCCTCTATCGTTACCGATCAATCAGTAGCGGCTGGTAAGGATATAGAACAAGGCGGTTCTATCGTTCTCACGACTAAAGCAACTAAGGCTAGTGAAGAAAAGAAATCCGAGTCTTCGGGCAATCGCACTAGGGGTACTGTCGATGTTACCGTGCCAGCAGGGTCTAACCACCAAGAAGTTAAAATTGTAGTTAAGGATGATGAGGGGTCTACCGTAGTTTACGATGATGTGAACCGGGCTGGCGACCGCATTGTTCGTAAGGTTTCTGGCGTCGGTGATGTCCGTATTAAGGTATACCTCAATGGCGCTCTCGTACAGGATCAAGCCCTATAATGGTCAATACAGGTATTGTAATTAAAAATATGAATGGCTACTTCTATGTTCAGGTCACTGGTGGTCAGGTTCTAGAATGTAAGGTAAGAGGAAAACTTAAACAAAGCCGTTACTCCATACTGGTAGGAGACCGTGTAGATATTTCTGAGGATGGCTTTATTGAAGCCATTCATCCCCGGTATAATGCCATGGTGCGGCCTGCTGTAGCCAACATAGACCAAGTCATTTTGGTGGTAGCCGCACGAGAACCAGATATTAACGAGCTCCTCTTCAATCGCCTCTTGATTATGATCGAGGATTCTGACATTCCCTTAGTTATTTGTATCAATAAGTGGGATTTAGCTGATGACCATGCTAAGGCTTTGCTTGAACGCTATCGAGGTGTTGGTTACGAGGTTATCACTACATCTACCCTTGAGGGGTGGGGGATTGATGACCTCCGCCAGCACTTAGCCCATAAGGTGACGGCTTTTGCTGGTCCTTCTGGGGTGGGAAAGTCTTCACTTCTCAATGCAGTAGATCCTAAGTTCCAATTCCAAACGGGCGCTGTGTCCAACAAGATCAAGCGAGGACGCCATACTACACGGCATGCCACCCTCTTTGCCTTGGACGGGGATTCCTTCATTATGGATACACCTGGCTTTTCCGCGGTGGAATTTAAAAATCTATCTCTGGAGCGTTTGACCTCTCTCTTCCCAGAGTTTTTGAACCATGAGGAAGCTTGTCAGTTTTCTCCTTGTTATCATCTACATGAACCAGTCTGTGGGGTAAAAAAGGCCCTAGAAGCAGGGGATATATCCCAAGAACGCTATGAAGCCTATTTGGCCATTCGCCAAGAGATTCAAAAAGAATTAGCTAAGCGACGTCGCTAGGAGGATTTATGATTAGAATTGCACCATCTATGTTATCTGCAGACTTTTCTAAGTTAGCAGAGGAGTTGAAAGGCATTGAAGCAGCAGGAGCTGATTGGCTCCATATTGATGTGATGGATGGCCACTTTGTTCCTAACCTTACCTTTGGGCTTCCCCTCGTAAAGGCCATTCGACCACATCTATCTATACCTTTTGATGCTCATTTTATGGTATCCAACCCAGAGACCTATGTGGAAGAGGCTGCTGCAGTAGGGGTGGATTACTTTACCTTCCACCTAGAAGCAACGCATCACCCGCATCGTTTGATTCAAGCTATTAAGGGAGCGGGTATGAAGGCGGGAATATCCCTCAATCCCGGAACTCCTGTATCCCTCCTAGAGGACTTGGCAGGGGACCTAGATCTCATTTTGATTATGTCCGTTAACCCTGGTTTTGGTGGCCAATCTTTCATCCCTAGAGCGGTGGATAAGATTGAACAAACCAAAGCCTTACTTCACCGCATGGGTAATGAAGACTGTCTTATCGAAGTGGATGGAGGGGTCAATGCTAAGACTTGCGCTGCTGTAAAAGCAGCAGGAGCAAACGTTCTTGTAGCTGGATCCGCCATCTTTGGCGCCCCAGATCGGGCTGCGATGATTGAAGCTATTCGAAATCATTAGACTAGCCTTTTGGCATTTGAACTAGAGACTTAGAAAATGCCTTTTATCGCTTGCATTTGCACTTTTTTATATGGTATTATATGTGGGTATGAAAAATAATCACGCTTATGGACTCTGGTACTGTGCTCAATTTCGAGTGGCCCAGGGGATGAAGTGGCGGTAGTTAATTAACAGGAGGTGCCTCAAATGGCAGTAGTATCTATGAAATCCCTTTTGGAAGCCGGCGTACATTTCGGTCACCAAACTCGTCGTTGGAACCCTAAAATGGCTCGTTACATCTTCACAGAACGTAACGGCATTTACATCATCGACCTTCAAAAAACAGTTAAAAAAGTAGAAGAAGCTTATTCCTTCTTGCGCGAAACTGCAGCAGCTGGCGAAACAATCTTGTTCGTTGGCACTAAAAAGCAAGCACAAGACGCAATTAAAGAAGAAGCTACTCGTGCTAATATGTTCTTCGTAAACGAACGTTGGTTGGGTGGTATGTTGACTAACTTCAAAACTATCGAAACACGTATCAAACGTTTGAAAGAACTTGAAAAAATGGCTGAAGATGGCACTTTCGAAGTACTTCCTAAAAAAGAAGTTATCGGTCTTCGTCATGAAATGGAAAAACTTGAAAAGTACCTCGGTGGCATCAAAGATATGCCTAAAATGCCAGGTGCAATCGTAATTGTTGATCCTAAAAAAGAAAAAATCGCTATTCAAGAAGCACATAAATTGGGTATCCCAGTAGTAGCTACAGTAGATACTAATTGCGATCCAGACGAAGTTGATTTCCCAATCCCTGCAAATGACGACGCTATCCGCGCTGTTAAATTGCTTATTTCTAAATTGGCTGACGCTGTTATCGAAGGTGCCCAAGATACTGAAGCTGTGGAAGCTGAATAATCTAACCTTTGGAATAGTACATATACAATTGATATTAGGGTAAGGTTTGTCCTTGCCCTAATTGACAAATAGGAGGACACACAACATGGCAATCACTGCTGCATTGGTAAAAGAATTGCGCGAAAAAACTGGCGCAGGTATGATGGACTGCAAAAAAGTTTTGACTGAAACTAATGGCGACATCGATAAAGCGATTGATCTTCTCCGTGAAAAAGGTTTGGCTGCAGCAGCTAAAAAAGCTGGTCGTATTGCAGCTGAAGGCGTTGTTACATCTTACATCCATGGTAATGGTCGTATCGGCGTTTTGGTTGAAATCAACTGCGAAACTGACTTCGTAGGTAAAACAGATAACTTCCAAAACTTGGCAAAAGATATCGCTATGCAAATCGCAGCGGCTAACCCAACATACCTTAACCGCGAAGAAGTTCCTGCCGATGTAATCGAACACGAACGCACTGTATTGCTTGAACAAGCGAAAGCAGAAGCAGAAGAAGATGTTAAAGCAGGTCGTAAACCAAAACCTGAAGCTGTTTTGGAAAAAATGGTTAACGGTCGTATTGAAAAATACTACAAAGAAAACTGCTTGATGGAACAAGTATTCATCAAAGACAGCGACAAAACAATCACAGATCTTATCAATGAAAATATTGCAACAATCGGTGAAAACATCAACATCCGTCGTTTCGTTCGCTTTGAATTGGGCGAAGGCATTGAAAAACGCGAAGATGATTTCGTAGCTGAAGTTATGGCTTCCGTGAATGCATAATAAGTGATTATCAAATAAGAGAACACCATATAGTGTGTTCTCTTATTTTTACGATAAGGAGTTTTATACAATGGCAAATCGTCAATTTAAACGGGTTGTTTTGAAGTTGTCCGGTGAAGCGTTGGCAGGGCAGCAAGGGTATGGTATCCATCCTGAAACGGTAGAACGTTATGCTAAAGAAATCGCTGAAATAGCCAAGACTACAGACGTGCAAATCGCTATCGTTGTAGGTGGTGGTAACCTTTGGCGTGGTCTTGCTGGGTCTAACTCAGGCATGGATAGGGCTACAGCTGATTACATGGGTATGTTAGCTACTGTCATGAATGCTATGGCCTTACAAGATGCCTTGGAACATGCTGGTGTGGATACACGGGTACAGACAGCTATTGAAATGCAAGAGGTGGCAGAGCCTTATATCCGCCGTCGCGCTATTCGCCACTTGGAGAAGGGCCGTATCGTTATCTTTGGTGCTGGTCTTGGTAAACCTTATTTCTCCACCGATACTACAGCAGCTCTCCGCGCAGCAGAAATCGAAGCTGATGTTATCTTGATGGCTAAGAACTTTGTAGATGGGGTATATGATTCCGATCCTAAGACTAACCCTAAGGCTGTGAAATTCGATGAGTTGACCTATATGGATATTCTCAATAAAAACCTAAAGGTTATGGATTCTACAGCGAATACCTTGTGTAAGGACAATAATATTCCTATCGTTGTATTTAATATGGACGTACCAGGTAATATTGCTAAGGCTGTGACAGGTCAAGAAATTGGTACTATCATTAGAGGTAATAAATAATGGAATTAAATGAAATTATTGCGCAACAAGAGGAGCGCATGAATAAATCTATCGACGCTTTGAAGCACAAATTTGCTTCTATCCGTACTGGTCGTGCATCAACAGCCCTTCTTGATGGCATTACTGTAGACTACTATGGTACACCTTCTCCTATTAACCAAGTGGCTAACATCTCTGTCCCAGAGCCACGGATGATTGTCATTGCACCTTGGGATAAATCTATGATGCCTGCTATAGAAAAAGCAATCATGATGTCCGATTTAGGTCTTAATCCAAATAATGATGGGGAACAAATCCGTTTGGCTATTCCTCAGTTGACAGAAGAACGCCGTAAAGAAATCGTTAAGGTTGTTAATAAAGAAGCAGAAGACGCAAAAGTGGCTGTTCGCAATATTCGTCGTGATGCTAATGATGCCTTGAAAAAGGAAGAAAAGGCTAAGACAATTACAGAAGATGTTGCTAAAGACGGCCAAGATAAGATCCAAAAAGTTACAGATAAATTTATCAAGGCAATTGATGACCTTCGCGCTATTAAAGAAAAAGATGTTTTGGAAGTATAATGCTTAATGCGCAAGAAATATTGGGTCTGCCTTGGCAGCATGTAAAAACACTCTTAGAAGCTGACCACGTTCCTTATAAGGTCACTATAGGGGCTAATTTTAATAAATTTTTCCCTATTTCCGACGAGGGTTGGTATGTAGCCAAGGCTCTTCCCAAAGAGGGAGCTTGGCATATTCTTATCTATCGTCCTATGGTTTACTCAGACTTTGAATCATTTTCAGAGGTTACCTATGCTGAAACGATTTTTACAGCGCAAGAAGGCTACTAGTAGCCACTATATAGATCCTCACAATATACCTAAGCATGTGGCCATCATCATGGATGGCAATGGGCGCTGGGCCAAGCGGCGTGGAATGCCTCGGACTATGGGACATAAGGCGGGGGCGGAAACCTTACGAACTATTGTATCCGCTGCATCCGATTTAGGTATTAAGGCTCTTACAGTGTATGGCTTTTCTACAGAAAATTGGAAGCGGCCTGACCAAGAGGTATCCCTCCTCATGAGTCTCATAGGGGAATACCTCAAAAAATATACTCAATCCATGCATGAGAATGGGGTGCGTATTCGTTTTATCGGCTATATTCCTGGTCTCTCATTAGACTTACAAAAAATCATGGCAGATGCAGAGGAACTTACTAAAGATAATCAGGGTTTAACACTGCACTTGGCCATTAATTATGGCGGTCGTAATGAATTGACAGAGGCGATGAAGACGATTGCCAAAGATGTACAGCAAGGGATCTTAAACCCTGATGACATCAGCGAAGACCTAATCGCCAGTCGTCTCTATACTAAGGATTTCCCTGATGTGGACCTCCTCATTCGACCTTCTAATGATTGGCGCATATCCAACTTCCTTCTCTGGCAGTTGGCCTATGCGGAGTTTTGGTTTACGCCACTTCATTGGCCTGATTTTACAAAAGAAACCTTGGTGGAAGCTATTATGGCTTACCAACAGCGGGAGCGTCGCTTCGGCGGCCTTGTGGAGGAATAGATGAAGACTCGTATTGTTACAGCCTTTATTGGCTTCCTGATTGCTATAGTGGCCATTAGCATGGGTGGTTATGTCTATGATTTTATCTTGACTATTTTAGCCCTTAAGGGTTGGGCTGAATTATGTCGGATGCTTAAGGCTAATGGTTTATCCTTACCTAAGGCCTATGGCTGTGGTGCGATGGCCCTTATTATGGTAGCCCTATCTTTGGGCTTTTATCCACTGGCAGGGACCTTCCTAGCCTTGGCCTACTTTACCCTTTGGATGCGCTTTACCTTCTCTAATGGAGGCGTTACCATCGGGGATATGGCCTTTTCTTGTTTTGGTCTAACCTATATAAGTCTTGGTTTTGGTGCATTACTCTTACTCCGTCAAGAATCTCTACTGGCATCCTTGCAAGTTCCTCTTGAAGGCCTTTTAGGTGCAAGTTTAATCTTATGGCTTCTCCTTTTTACAACCTGGGCATCCGACACTTTCGCTTACTTTGCGGGGGTTGCCTTTGGTAAGCACAAGATAGTGCCTCATATCAGCCCTAATAAAACGGCAGAAGGCTATTTCGGTGGCTTTGTGGGTTGTATCATGACGGGATGGATTTTTGCCGTTCTCTTCGGACTCCCTTATCAAATAGGCTTAACTTTTGGCGTATTAGCTGGGATATTAGCACCTTTAGGGGATTTATTCGAATCTAAATTAAAACGTACTTGTGGTGTTAAAGACTCCGGTACCCTCTTACCAGGGCATGGTGGAGTCTTAGACCGCTTTGACTCATTACTACTAACGGGGCCTGCTATCATTTTCTATTTGTTTTTGATTGCCTAGGCCTCTATCGAGGACATGATGAAACATATTTCTCTATTAGGATCCACTGGATCGATTGGGACGCAGACCTTAGACGTTTGCCGTCAACATCCAGATATGTTTACTGTGGAGGCTCTTGTAGCCCACCGCAATATTGACCTCTTAGAAGCTCAAATTAAGGAGTTTCAACCTAAGGTGGCCGGCCTAGTTGATCCAGATGCCTATAAGTTACTTAAGGCACGCTATTCAGGACCGACTCAAATCTTAGGCGGTAAAGAAGCTTTGATAGCAGGGGCAACCCTACCTGAAGCTACCATGGTCATTACGGCCATCGTAGGCGCAGCGGGGATTGAACCAACTGTTGAAGCTATTAAATGTAAGAAAACAATAGGCCTAGCTAACAAGGAAACCTTGGTAGCAGGAGGGCCATTAATTACTGCATTGGCCACTGAGCACAATGTAGATATACTTCCTATCGATAGCGAACATTCGGCTATATTCCAATGCTTGGAAGGACAGGATAGGGAGAATGTAGAACGATTGATCATCACCGCCTCCGGTGGTCCCCTGCGGACTTGGGATGCAGCTAAAATTCCCGGCGCAACAGCGGCGGAATGCCTTCGACACCCAACTTGGAACATGGGTAATAAGATAACTATCGATTCTGCGTCTCTCTTTAATAAGGGCTTAGAAGTTATTGAGGCCCATTGGCTTTTTGATTTTGATTTTGATCATATAGGGGTGGTTGTTCATCCTCAGTCCATCGTCCATTCCATGATTCAAATGAAGGATGGGGCAATGTTAGCCCAGCTAGGTAATCCTGATATGCGCGAGCCAATTCAATATGCCATGACTTACCCACAACGAGTTCCCCTTCATATGGACCACTTAGATTTCTCTAAGCTCCTTACCTTGGAATTTATGCCGCCTCGTTACGATGATTTTCCTGCCTTAAAGCTTGCTTTTGAGGTGGGGGCAGCAGGTGGTTTCAAACCAGCCGTCTTTAATGCCGCTAATGAAACTGCCGTTTATGCCTTTTTAGATGATACTATTCGTTTCGGTGATATTTATAAGACCGTGTCTGCTGTGCTCGAAGCCATGGGCCCAGAGGACGATTTTACCTTGGATAACCTCTTGGCTATCGATCAGTGGGCCCGTCATAAAGCTACCGAAATCATTACAAAGGGGACTCGATGATTACAATCCTTGCAACGATTTTTGTTTTTGGCCTTATTGTTCTCATTCACGAACTGGGCCATTTTATTACAGCCAAGCTATGTGGTATGCGGGTAGATGAATTTGCCATTGGTTTTGGCCCTAAGCTTGTTGGCTACCAAAGAGGGGAGACCCTCTATTCCATCCGACTCATTCCCTTGGGTGGTTTTAATCGCATTGCGGGCATGATGGAAGATGAAGAGGGAGCTGAACTTGATGAACGTGCCTTCCTTAAAAAGCCTCTTTGGCAGCGGTTTATTGTCATTTCCGCAGGAGCCGTTTTTAACTTTCTCTTGGCCATTGTTCTATTCTTTGCCCTCTATGTCTCGGTAGGGACTCAATCTGTATCGCCTGGATCTGGTATTGGATCCATTGTTGCAGGTTCTCCTGCTGAGGGAGCCCATTTAGAGGCAGGGGATAGGATTATATCCATCGATAACAAACCTGTGTCCCAGTGGACTGATATTGGGACTAACTTACAGGGTACTGCTATGCATGCCGTAGATATCACAGTAGAACGTCAGGGACAAGTGGTTACTAGCTCTATCATTCCTAAGGATGAAAATGGCCGTACTGTTATCGGCATCATGCCAGAAGTTATTCAGCACCCTATGTCTCTTGATCAAGCTGCTATTCACTCCGTTACAGATACAGGTAAAACCATGTACGCTATGGTAGATGGTCTTCTTTCTATGATAGAAAAGGGGGATGGCAAAAACTTGTCTGGTCCTGTGGGCGTTGCCCAAATGGCTGGTCAAGTAGCAGCAGTGGGCTTTGTACCGCTCGTATCCTTCACCGCCCTCCTATCTATAAACTTAGGGGTAGTTAACTTGTTCCCCTTACCTGTATTGGATGGGGGCCACCTCATACTCATCATTCTGGAGGGAATTCGAGGTAAAAAATTACCAGCTAAGGCCCTTCAATATATTCAATTGGCAGGCATTGCCTTGCTTATTCTATTATTCCTATATGCTACCACCCAGGACCTAGGTCGTTTGGTAGGTAGCTTCTTCTAAGGGACATGTCCTATTATGATTACACGTAAACAAACGAAACGCATCCAAGTGGGGACCGTGCCGATAGGGAATTTTGCATCTATCAGCATTCAGTCTATGATTACTACGGACCCTGTTCACTCAGCTAAGGCTATCGAGGAAATTAATCGTCTAGCTGATGCTGGCTGTGAGTTGGTCCGCGTGGCTGTGCCGACTATGGAGTCTGCTAAGGCAATTTCTGCTGTCAAAGCTGGGGCTAAGATTCCGGTTATAGCGGATATCCATTTTGACTATCGGTTGGCCTTAGAAGCCATTGATAACAATATTGATGGCCTTCGTATTAACCCAGGTAATATTGGGGGTATAGATAATGTGGTGGCCGTTGTTGAAAAGGCTAAACCTAAACGGATTCCTATCCGCATTGGGGTTAATGCAGGTTCTTTGCCCGACTATATTCTGGATAAGTATCATGGGCATCCTACGGCGGATGGCATGGTAGAGGCGGCCTTGGAACACGTACGGATCTTGGAACAAGTAAAGTACACAGAAATGAAATTATCCATTAAGGCCACTGAAGTGCCTCTCATGGTAGAGGCCTACCGTAAATTATCTGATAAGGTGCCATATCCCTTGCATTTGGGGGTAACTGAAGCGGGTACCCTCAAGCAGGGGACGATTAAATCTGCTATGGGCATAGGTTCTCTTCTCTTAGATGGCATAGGTGATACCATTCGCGTATCCTTGACGGGGGATCCCATTCACGAGGTGGAAGTTGGTAAGTCCATCTTATCTAATTTAGGCCTACGGGACTTTGGAGCAACTATGATTTCCTGTCCTACATGTGGTCGTTGTCAGGTCAACCTGTTTGATCTAGCTAATACAGTAGAAGAGCGGCTAAAGTCTATTAAGGAGCCAATTAAGGTTGCTGTCATGGGCTGTGTAGTCAATGGGCCAGGGGAGGCTCGAGAAGCAGACTTTGGCATAGCCGGTGGCAAGGGGCACGGCATCCTCTTCCGTAAGGGCCAAGTGATTAAGACCCTCAAGGAAGAGGAGTTGGTAGACGCACTCTTTGCTGAAATTGACCACTATCTTGAATCTATTAATTAATAATCATAAACGATAAGGAGTAACGTATGTTAGCCAGTAAGTTATACGCGCCTACACTTCGTGAGGTTCCTTCTGACGCTGATGTAATTAGTCAACAATATATGTTGCGGGCTGGATTTATCCGCAAAATGGCCAATGGCCTTTATTCTTTCTTGCCACTTGCTTGGCGGTCCATCCGCAAGATTGAAGCCATTGTACGGGAAGAGATGGAAGCAGCAGGGGCTCAAGAAATTATGATGCCGATTTTACAACCTGCTGAGATCTGGAAAGAATCTGGTCGTTGGGGTGCCTATGGCGAAGAGATGATGCGTATCGCTGATCGCCATGGTCGTGAATTTTGCTTGGGCCCAACTCATGAAGAAATGATTACAACCTTGGTAAAGGATGAGATTAAATCCTATCGCCAGTTGCCAATTAACCTCTTCCAAATGCAGTCTAAGTTCCGCGATGAACGCCGTCCGCGTTATGGTCTCATGCGGTCTCGAGAATTCATTATGAAGGATGCTTACTCCTTTGATGTGGACGAAGAAGGCTTGGACCTTCAATATAAGGCCATGTATGATGCTTACAGTCGCATCTTCTCCCGTTGTGGCCTATTCTTTAAACCTGTAGAAGCCGATTCTGGTGCTATTGGGGGCTCTAACTCTTATGAGTTCATGGCCCTAGCAGAAGCAGGGGAAGCGGATGTTATTCACTGTAAATCTTGTGACTATGCCGCTAATATGGAAATTGGTAAGCCGGGTATTATCAAGCAAAATCCGGAAGAGCTAAAACTTTTGGAAGAAGTGGCAACGCCGGCGGCTAAGACCATTGACGCTGTGGCTGAGGCCCTTGACTTGCCTTTGGATAAAACCATTAAGGCTGTTGTTTTTAATGTGGATGGCAAAGTTGTGTTGGCTATGGTCCGAGGTGACCATGAGGTCAATGAAATAGCTGTACAACATGCAGTTGAGGGAACATTAGAACCAGAAATGGCTTCTGAAGAAGACCTTAAACGAGTAGGTTTGGTGGCGGGCTTTATCTCTCCTGTAGGCCTTAGTCAATCAGATGATTTAGCCATCGTAGTAGATCAATCTATAATGGAGGCCTACAATTTATGTGGTGGTGCCAATAAGGTGGATGCTCACTATATCAACATTAATCCTAAACGGGACTTTAATGTGGATGATATTATCGTCGCTCCTATTCGTTTGATTACTGCAGATGATGTATGTCCTCACTGTGGCGGCGAATTGTACGTTAATAAGGGAATTGAAGTAGGGCAGGTATTCAAGTTGGGGACTAAGTATTCCCAAGCCTTGGGTGCCACTGTTCTCGATGCAGGTGGTCGCCCACGTCCTATGGTTATGGGTTGTTATGGTATCGGTGTGACCCGGACTTTAGCTGCTGCTATAGAACAATCTCATGATGAGGATGGTATCATTTGGCCACGGGCCATTGCTCCATTTGAAGTGGTTATCGTTCCTATCAATGCAAAGGACCAAGCCCTTATGGACTTGTCCAATGACATTTATGGAATCCTTATGCAGGAGGGAATTGAAAGTCTTTTGGATGATCGTAAAGATCGAGCAGGGGTTAAGTTTAAAGATGCTGACCTCATCGGCTATCCATTGCGTATCACAGTTTCTAAAAACACCTTGGAAACTAAGGAAGTGGAGATTCGCATTCGTAAAACAGGGCAAGCTATCAATGTGCCTGTGGATCAAGTGGGACCAAAGGTTCTGGAATTATTAGCTAATCTATAAGAGGTATCCTAGGCTAAGGGTGAGGTCTTATCTTGATAAGGCCTTGCCCTTTTAGGCCACTATGAGATTATAGAAGGGGGAAGTGACTATGTTGGTGGATTTTCATATGCATTCCGTCTTTTCTGATGGCTGCCTCAGCCCTCGAGAGTTGGTAGACCAAGGACGTCTACATGGCCTAAGTATGATGGCTCTTACTGATCATGATGAAATCGCTGGTATTACTTCCATGATAGAAGCATCCAGTCAAGATATAACAATCATTCCCGGCATGGAACTTTCCTCCTCCTATAAGGGAAAGGAAGTCCATATTTTAGGCTATGACTTTGATTGCCAAAGCCCTCTTCTTCACTCTTACTTAGACTACTTTAAGGCCCGTCGCCTAGAGCGTATCCAAAAGATGGTCGAACGCTGTCGGGAAAATGGGTATGCTATTTCTTGGGCTGATATACAGGCTATTGCCCCTAAGACATCCGCTTATGGTCGTCCTCATATAGCTCAAGTACTGGTTCAAAAGGGCTATGCCAAGGATACTAATGAGGCCTTTGATAAGATTCTTTCTTCTAAAGGCACTTGTTATGTGCCTAAACCTAAAGAGGCGGTGGATAGGGTTATTGATGTCATCCATGATGCTGGAGGTTATGCGGTATTAGCTCACCCGGGTCTTATCAAGAACGATGACTATGTTAAACAAATCCTCAACTTTCCTATCGATGGGATTGAGGCCTATCATACTAGCCATAACTTTAGCCAAGAAGATACATATAGGTCTATGGCTGAAAACCGAGGTCTCTTTGTGACAGGTGGATCGGACTTTCACGGTATCGAAGGTCGCTATCCTACTTCTATCGGTGAATATACAGTAGAATCTGAACTGGTAGAAGAATTTATCAATTTAGTTAGCTGCGATTAGGATGTGTGTATATAATGGAAGTTATCGCCTTTGTAGGGCCTTCAGGGACGGGTAAGAGCCATCGAGCTCAGCTCATAGCCCATGAAAATGACATACCTGCCATCATTGATGATGGTCTTCTCATTTACGCTAATAAAATTGTAGCTGGTAAGTCTGCTAAGAAGGAGGAAAACCGTCTTAAAGCCGTGCGGCGGGCTATCTTTCAGGATAAGGCTCATGTCGATGATGTAAAGGGAGCTATTGACCGGTTAGGTCTCAAAAAGATTCTGATTATAGGCACATCAGATAACATGGTTCAGAAAATCACCAAAGCTTTGGATATCCCTTGTCCCCATCGCTATATTCGAATAGAGGATGTGGCTACGCCTAAGGAAATCGAAAAAGCCCAATACGCTAGACTTAAAGAGGGAAAGCATATCATTCCTGTGCCGGTGGTGGAATTAAAACCTCACTTTAGGGGCTATGTAATTGACCCAATTGTAACCATGTGGAAACGTGGCTTTATGAAGAAAAAATCAGATGACATAGGCCACATTGGATCTGAAGGGTTTGAGAGATCTGTCGTTCGACCTTCCTTCTCTTACTACGGCCGGCTTACATTCTCCGACCATGTTATCATTGCTCTTATCCGCAATAGCCTTAGTAAGGTAGAAGGAGCGGCGCCAGGGTCTAGTATCCGTTTTAAAAGGTCTTCAAAAGGTCATAATGGGTTGGATATTACCCTCCATGTTATGGTTTATAAGGGACGGCCTATTAAGGACATTATGCAGTCCGTACAAAAAGTTGTTGTAGGGGAGATTGACTATATTACGGGCATGTCTGTTGAAAAATTGGTCATGGATGTTAAAGAAGTGGTCGATTCCAAGCGAAAGCTCGTACAGTAAAAGATTAGGAGATACATGAAGTACTATCATATTATTACCTATGGTTGCCAGATGAACGTAGCGGACTCAGAGCGGATGGCCCACCAACTAGAAGAGGTGGGGTATGTGGAGACAGCTGATGTTGATCAGGCTGACCTCATTATCATTAATACCTGTGCAGTCCGGGAAAATGCGGAAATAACCACCTATGGAAAAATTGGGGAACTCAAGAAAAATAAGATGAAAAACCCTAATTTAATTTTGGCTATCACCGGTTGTATGGCTCAAAAGAATCAAGCTGATATGTTTAAAAAGGCTCCTCATATCGATATTGTCTTGGGTACTCATAACCTTAAACACATCAACGAAATGATTGAGGAAGTGGCTCATACCAAGAAACATCAAATCAATGTGGACATGGATAATACGGTCTTCCATGAGCTGGAGGCTAAACCATCTGGAACTTTTTCCGCCTGGGTTCCCATTAATAATGGTTGTAATAAATTTTGCACTTACTGTATCGTACCCCATGTGCGGGGCCGTGAAATTTCTCGCCCCTTGGAGGCGATTGTGGCAGACGTGACTAAGTTGGGCACTCAAGGCTATAAGGAAATTACCCTGTTAGGACAGAATGTAAACTCCTATGGCCTGGACTTTAAGGATGGTACAGACTTTGGTACTTTGGTAACAGCCTTAGACCACATACCTGGGGTAGAGCGGATTCGCTACATGACCTCTCACCCTCAAGATATGACCAAGGCTATGATTGATGCTATGGCTGCATCGTCTAATATATGCCATATGATGCATTTACCGTTACAATCCGGCTCTCCTGAAATCTTGCGCCGTATGAACCGCAAGTATAGTCTAGACTGGTATAAGGAATTGGTGGCCTATGCTCGTGACAAGATGCCTGACCTTGTTTTGACTACAGATATCATTGTAGGTTTTCCTGGCGAAAGCGAAGAGGATTTTCAAATGACCCTAGAGGCTCTTAAGGAGATCCGCTATGATATGGTTTATTCCTTTATTTACTCCAAACGGTCTGGCACCCCTGCTGCTGATTTTGGGGATCAGGTGGATGAGGAAGTTAAACGAGTCCGCCTGCAAACTCTAATGGATGTACAAAATGAGATTTCCTACGAGCTCAATAAGCCTATGGAGGGGCAGACCTTTGCTATCATTGTAGAAGGCCCTAGTAAGAGAAATGAACACATGTGGTTCGGCCGTACAGATGGCAATAAGATGATCCTATTCCCAGAAGATTCAGATCTCCATGTGGGAGATACGGTCAAGGCCAAGGTGGACAAGGCCCAAACCTGGGTTTGCTATGGGACCATACAAAAATAAAAAAGATACCCTAACTGAGTTGTTTTAATCTACAATCAGTTAGGGTATTTTTGTAATTATTAGACGTGATCGATAATTTCTAGGCTTGTATCGATGTCATTAAGCGGCATGATATGGACACCGGAAGCGATTTTTTTAATTTCTTCTAAGGTTTCGATAGCAATTTCAGTGCCCGCTTCCTTGCCACCCTTCTCAACGCGGTCCAAGATGTCTTTGGTCAAGTGGATACCAGGTACCTTTTCATGTAGGTAAGTGGCCATCTTAAAGGATTTGAGGGGAATGAGTCCTAGCATAATAGGAATATCGAACTTGGACATGCGGTCGATATAGCGTTTAGCTTGATCTAAGTCATAAATAGGTTGCGTTTGAATAAAGTTAGCCCCATTCTTGATCTTAGCAGCTAGCTTCTGCTCTTCTATAGCAAGGTCATCAGCACCTGGATTGCCAGTGCCCCCAATATAGAAATGAGTCGCTTGGTCTAGGGTATTGCCGGCCATATCTTTACCTTCATTGAGTGTTTTGGCAATCGTAAGGAGTCCCATAGAGTCTACTTCAAAGACCGATTTGGCAAAAGGATGATCTCCATGGTCCGGTTTATCACCTGTAAGGGTTAGGATATTATTTACGCCTAAAGCAGCAGCCCCTAACAATTCTGACTGGAGACCGATAATATTGCGGTCCCGGCAGGTCAGATGGAAGATCGTTTCGATCCCTTCCTTGTGTTGAAGGAGGTAGGAGAGGGATATGGGGGACATGCGCATCTTAGACATAGGACTGTCAGCGATATTGATGGCATCTACCTTACCCTTGAGGCGAGCTGCTTGCTCGAAGACCTTTTGGGCAGAGGAGGACTTAGGGGGATCTAATTCCACGGTGATGGTAAACTGTCCTTGTTTATGTTTTTCTCGTAATGTCATGCTAATCTCCTTAATGTGTATGGCCTTCAAAGAAGTCGTTAGCCTTATTAACAGCGGCTATGCCGTCTTTGGCATAGATATCTGCGCCAGCTTGATCCGCATAATCTTGGGATACTACAGCACCCCCAACCATAACCTTTGTGTCTAGACCTGCTTCTCTAATGGCTGCAATGGTGTTATCGATTTGTGGCATGGTGGTGGTCATAAGGGAACAAATTCCAACCATGGAGGCCTTATTATCCTTTATAGCTTGGACAATGACTTCTGGTTCAACATCTTTGCCTAAATCAATGATTTTATAACCATTATTTTCTAGGAGGGCCGCCACGATATTTTTACCCAGGTCGTGGATATCACCCTTAACGGTAGCTACCACAACTGTTCCCTTATCTAAGCTATCGGAAGCAGGGATAATCTCCTTAATGGTGTTGAAAGCCGCTTGCATGGTTTCTGCGGCTAACATAACTTGCGGTAGGAAGAGTTTGCCAGAACCAAACTTTTCACCTACAACGTTCATGGCTTCCGAGAGCCCCTTTTTAGTGATATCTAGGGGGTCAATGCCGTCAGCAAGGGCTGTTTTTACTAGGTCTACGATGGCTTCTTTTTCGCCTTGTTCCACACAGGTCCTGATGTTGGCTAGGGGATCATTAGAGTCGAAGGAGGCCTTAGCAGGACCCTTTGGAGCTGCGTTACCTGGGGCTGTTGTTTCATCTTCATAGCCGTATTCCTTGATAAATTGAGCTGACCCTGGGTCCCAACCTAAGAGGGTTGTAGAGGAAACAAAAGCCTTTTTAGCGGCGTAGTTTAGTGGATTCATAATCGGCGTAGTCAAGCCACAAGCCAGAGCCATAGTTAAAAATTGGCCATTTAGGTAAGGCCTTTGTGGCATTCCGAAGGAAATATTGGATAAGCCCATAACCGTAGGGAAGCCGAATTTTTCCTTGTAGAGTTGGAGTGTCCGCAAGGTTTGGCGGGCCGAATCCTCTCCAGAAGCTAAGGTTAATACAAGGGGATCCAATAGGAGATCCTGAGGTTTAAGCCCGTATGAGTAAGCCCGGTTGACGATAGACTCAGCTAAGGCTACGCGATCTTCCGCTTTTTCTGGTAGGTCACCCGAACAGATAGGAAGACAGAGGAGGGCTGCGCCATAGCGTTTAGCTAGAGGCATAACATGGGTGATAGATTCTTCTTCCCCATTGACGGAATTAATAAGGGCGCGCCCAGGATAGTTCTTGAGGGCTATTTCCAGAGCTTCTGGGTCTAAGGTATCAATGGAGAGTGGTGTTTCTACCAACATGGAAAGGTCAAAGATGGCTTTTTCCATGAGAGGACTTTGATCCATGCCAGCTACGCCCATGTTGACATCTAAAATATCAGCCCCTGCTTCCACTTGGTCTAGCGCATCTCGTTTAACCCGGATGAAGGATCCATCTCGTAGTTCCTGTGCCAGGATCTTACGACCAGTTGGATTAATCCGTTCTCCAATGATGAGGGGTTTAACACCATGACCTAGCTCTAAGAGCTTAGTTCGGCTAGTGATGATGGTTTTAGCCTCTACATGAGAACGTTTCTTAGGTGTATGATCCTTGATGGCATTGGCTATAGACTGAATATGGGCTGGGGTTGTGCCGCAGCAACCACCTAGGTAAGATGCTCCTGCATCAGCAATAGGAATCATGAGAGGGCCCATATCTTCTGCTGAGAGGGGGAAGACAGTTTGTTTGTTGATAAGTTGAGGCATGCCCGCATTTGGTTGGCAGGAAATAGGTAGGTTAGTAACGGAAGCAATCTTCTTTATGAGAGGTTCGATTTGCTCTGGTCCTAAGGAGCAGTTGATACCAATGATGTCAGCCCCAATAGCTTCTACGATGGTAGTGGCAACCTCTGGTGGAGTGCCGGTGATGGTACGACCATCTTCAGAGAAAGAAAATTGGCAGATGATTTGTACCTGATCTTTGGTCTTACCTGCTGCTTGTCTTGCATCTAAGGAAGCTAAGAGAGCTGCCCGCATTTCCTGTACATCGATAATGGTTTCAATGATGATGAAGTCGACCCCTGCTTCAATCAGAGCATTTGCTTGTTCTCGATAGGATTCATAGATAGAGTCAAAGGACATATTACCAAGTGGTTGTAAAAACCGGCCCGTTGGCCCCATAGATCCAGCTACGCGAGCTTCTGGCTTATACATGGCAATAGCTTCTTTAGCCACTTTAACCGCCGCTGTATTGATTTCAGCTACACGGTCTTGGAGTCCATAGTCTTCCAACTTGAGGCTACAGGCCCCAAAGGTATTGGTAGTAATAATATCAGCCCCATGTTGGAGGTAGTTACCATGGATATCCTTAACGACATTTGGTTTTTCTACATTAAAGAGTTCAGGGCAGTAGCCTTCTTCTAGGCCTGCTGCTTGTAACATTGTGCCCATAGCACCATCAAATATATACATAAATTCTATCCTTATCTATAGTTAGTATCGTAAGTTAGCGTAGTGTGAGTTCTTAATCCTTGGATGGAAGTTTTCGAGATTGGCAGTCCTTTTGTGAGCAAGAGGAGCAACCCCGTTTGGTTGTTAAACATTGGTCTCCTGGCATACAGCCTATGATGGCTGTGACGGATTTACGGGGGAAGAGGAGGAAGTTATCAGTAACCTGCAGGCCTATTTGCTCTGTTTTGATAATTTTGCCCAACTGGGGCTGAATTTCCAAAGGCCAGTCCCCATAGCCTGGGGAGAAGCGCCAGGTTGTAGCATACCCCTGTTTCTTGGCCTTTTGATCGATGACTTCGTTGACTTGATCGGCCACTTGTTCCACTGCAGTCGTGGCTGCCGCATCTAATAATAGGCCTAAGGTGTAATTTCCTTCTTTAAAGAGGGCGGAAGAGCGCTCTTCCACATCTTCACCTACGGTGACTCCAAGGACATAAACTTTAGAGGATTTCTCTAAGTGTTTTTCTATAATTCGACCTTCAATCTTGAGCGGTGGATTGGAGAGAATGGTCTTGGTTTCAGCATCGTAGTCGTATTCTTGATAGACCCCCTTGGGCGTAGCTAGTAGCTGGATTTCCTTACAAGCTTCTTGTACTAAATGTTCAGGAAAGTCTTCCGCATGAGCTATGCCTGCATAGCGCTTTACTTCTTCTTTGTTAATAAGGGGGAGCATTCCATTATAAATAGCCATAAAGGCCTCCTATATTTGTCATTAGAATTAATTCTATAGTATGTGTCATTAAAACTATACCTATTTTTCTCCCAAAAGTAAACAAAAGTTTACTATAAGAGGACATAGACAGAGCCAAGCAATAGCTAGGTAAATATGATAAAATAAATAATTAGATTACTGAATACCTATAGTAAATGTTTACTATACTGCATAGACTGTTTACAGGGATTACTAAATGGAGGGATCATGGCTAGCAAAAAAACACCGATGATGGAACAGTATGAGTCCATTAAAGAACGTTATCCTGATACCATACTCTTTTTCCGCCTAGGCGATTTTTACGAGATGTTCAATGAGGATGCTTATGTGTGTTCTCGGGAGCTAGACCTGACTTTGACTGGTCGGACTGGTATGGATGCTAAAGGCCAGCCTAAGGCTCCTATGTGTGGAGTCCCTTACCATGCTTACGAGCAATATTTGGACAAGCTAGTAAAAAAAGGCTATAAGGTGGCCATTTGTGAGCAATTGGAAGATCCTAAGCAAGTAAAAGGCCTCGTTAAGAGGGGGGTTATCCGGGTCGTTACACCAGGTACCCTCATGTCAGAATCGGGGAATGATGCCCGGTCTAACAATTTTTTGTCCCTTATTTATAGTAAAGGGGATGCCTGGATTTTAGTCTTTGCCGACATATCCACAGGAGAGGTCATCTGGGACCGTATAGCTCCTATTGAGGATAATAAAGGTCAAGTTTTTGATGCCTTATCTATGTATCGGCCACAAGAAATCGTGGTAGCTGATGAGATTGACTTGCCTGGCGATGTGAAAGATTTCATTGATAACCACTTTGAACAGACTGTCATTTCTCCTTATGATGCCTTAGTAGAAGTAGGGGACTTAGCCAATAAGGCGGCCCAGCATTTTTCTCAGATGGGACTTATGGAGGAAGATGTACTTGCTGCTTTGGGCTACTTGCTTACCTATTTAACGGACGTCATTAAAACGCCTATTTCCCATATAAACTACGTACACCGCATGTCTGTAGGAAATCGTATGATGTTAGATACGGCATCCCTAAGACACTTGGAAATTACTCATAACCTGCGGGATGGGGGTGGCAAGGGAACCTTATTAGCCGTCTTAGATCGGACCTTAACCCCTATGGGGGCCCGCCTTTTAAAACAATGGTTAGAAAGCCCCTTGACGGATATATCTCATATCCAACGACGGCAAGCAGCCATTTCTGAACTTATCTCTCGATCGGGTCAACGGTCTCACTTACAGGACCTACTTAAGTCCATTTCAGATTTTGAACGAATTGTGGGACGGGTGGAAACTGGGTCTGTATCCCCACGGGATTTTACCTCCCTCAGGGAATCTCTTTCTGTATTGCCTAGTATTAAAGACATCTTAGCAGACTGCCAAGCCTTGGCCTTGCGACAAGTAGATGAAGCTATTTGTGACCACCAAGACCTCTATGACTTATTGTCTAAGGCAATCATGGACCAACCAGCCCTTACCTTAAAAGAAGGACGAGTGATTAAGGATGGCTACAATCAAGAATTGGATGATCTTCGGTCGCTAGCGACCAATAGCCAAGAGTGGCTCAAGAAATTGGAAGAGGACATCATTGAAAAAACTGGTATCCGTCTTAAAACTGGTTATAACCGAGTTTTTGGATACTACTTTGAGGTTTCTAAAGGTACGACTGACAAGGTACCTGATTATTTTATCCGCAAGCAAACCTTAGCCAATGCGGAACGCTATATAACACCAGAGCTCAAGGAATTTGAAATTAAGATTCTCAATGCTAAGGATCAAATTATTAGCCTCGAACAAAAGCTCTATCAGGACCTGCGTCAATCGGTAAAAGAACAAGTACTTGCCATTCAGGAGACCGCACGAGCGCTAGCTCAATTGGATTGCCTCCTATCCTTAGCTACGATTGCTTATGAGGAAAAGTATATCTGCCCAAATTTAACCATGAATGGGACTATTAACATCCGCGATGGACGTCATCCCGTTATTGAAAGCTTTTTAAAACGAGAAGTTTTTGTTCCTAATGATGTGGTTCTGGATCACGATACCAATGAATTTCTTCTTATTACTGGTCCGAACATGGCTGGTAAGTCTACCTATATGCGGCAGGTAGCTATCCTTATGATTATGGCTCAAATGGGGTCCTTTATCCCTGCTCGAGAAGCGACTATTTCTCCAGTAGACCGTATTTTTACCCGGGTCGGCGCCTCTGATGACATCTCTACAGGTCAATCTACTTTCATGGTGGAAATGAAAGAGGTGGCCTATATTTTGGAAAATGCGACACAAAACTCCCTGGTTATCTTGGATGAAATTGGTCGAGGTACATCCACCTTTGATGGTCTATCCATAGCGCAAGCTGTGGTAGAGCATATCTGTAAACACATTCATTGTAAGACCCTCTTTGCAACTCACTACCATGAACTCATTCCAATGGAAGAGTCCTATCCTAAACTCAAAAATTACACGGTAGCTGTTAAGGAAAAGGGGCAGGATGTAGCCTTCCTGCGCCGCATCATTAAGGGGGGGGCTGATAAGTCTTACGGCATTCACGTAGCTAAGCTAGCAGGTCTTCCCGGACCTGTCCTCAAACGGGCTGAAACAATCCTTAAGGGACTTGAATCACAAGGTCCTGATTTAGATGATTTGTCTAATCGTATTAGGGAGACTGTTTCTGATGTGCCTAAGGCTAAGTCTAGTCTTGATATGAGTGGCATTGATGATCTCTTCAGTCATTCTGTCCTAGATGACCTCCTTCAATTGGACGTCATGTCCATGACACCCATTGAAGCTCTCAATGAACTCTATCGCTTGCAGGAAGAAGCCCGTAAAGGAGGCGGTAAATAATGGCTAAGATTCACGTATTAGACGAAACTACCATTAACAAAATCGCTGCAGGTGAAGTGGTTGAACGGCCGGCTTCTGTCATTAAAGAGCTGGTTGAAAATTCTATTGATGCTGGGGCTAGCAATATAGAAGTTGAAATTGAAGAAGGTGGCATTGCCTATATGCGGATCTCTGATGACGGCGTGGGTATGACTGAAGAGGATGCTCGCTTAGCTGTTCTCCGCCATGCCACCTCCAAGATTCAGCAGGTGGAAGACCTGTTTGATATCGCTTCTCTAGGCTTTCGTGGTGAGGCTTTGGCTTCTATTGCATCGGTATCTCATTTTTCCTTGACCACCCGCGTGGCTGACAAGGACTTGGGTACACGAGTAACCCTAGATGGTGGGATCTTTGGCGACTGCATTCCCTATGGGGCTGCGCCAGGCACTACCATAGAAGTAAAAGATTTGTTTTTTAATACGCCAGCACGACGTAAATTTCTAAAAACTCCCCGTACAGAGGGTAGCAAAATTCAGGATATTCTTGGTAAATTGGCCCTGGCCAATGCCCATATAGCTTTCAAACTTATTGTAGATGGTAAGCTAGTCATTATTACACCGGGTAATGGAGATCTCTTTGATACGGTTACAGCCCTCTATGGCTATAAGACTCGGGAGGATATTTTTTCGATAGCTTATGAAGATGCGGGTATTATGATAGAGGGTATTGCCTCTAAGCCAACCCTTCTTAAATCTACCCGGATTTGGCAGACGGTAATTGTCAACAATCGGGTTATTTCAGATCGAGCTATTTCCAAGGCTATCGATACTGCCTATCATGCTCTCCTGCCTAAGCACGGTTATCCATTGGTTCTTCTCAATATTGTGGTCCCAGCGGATATGGTGGACATCAATGTTCACCCCCGGAAGGCTGAAGTTAAGTTTGCCGATGATAAGCTTATCTTCAAGGCTGTCTATCATGCTATACTGGGGGCTATTGAAAATCCCCTTAGGGACCGCTTGATTTCACAAGAGTCTTTGGGCTCCGATGCTCTCTCTGTAATAAAGGCAAGTGAAGGGCTAGTTAGCGCTGAATCTGCATCTACCCATCAAGGAGCCTCTGAGACCATTGCTACCGCTGTGGATTATGATAAGGTCTTTTCTGGAAGGCATAAGGGTTATGAAGTTTTACGAGATCAAACTGCTGACTTTGTAGCTAAATTAAAAAATGAAGGCTATGAGCCGCCGCAAAAGGTTAGCTATGAACAAGATTCCTTTATGGAGAACCCATCGTTTAAAAGCGTGCCTCAGGAGGTAGGATCCTATACGGATGAGGATAAGGCTAAATTCCAAGCGCTACAAGGACTTATACATAGACAAGATAATCAGTTACAGACAAATCAAGAGGGGGAAGACCTATCTTCTTCGGAAGTGCGTAGCATTCAAAGTTCAGGCCTTCTTCCTCTAGGGCAAGTAGCCTCTTGTTATATTTTGGCCAAAAAAGGGGATGACCTCTATATTATTGATCAACATGCGGCTCATGAGCGGGTCCGCTATGATACGCTCTGCAAGTCGGCTGAAGCGATTCCTATGCAAAATCTTCTGGTAGCCCGTTATATGGATGCTACAGTAGATGAGATGAACCTTGTAGAAGAAGATCGGGAGGTCCTCTTGGATCTGGGTTACGATATCGACTTAGGGGGACCTAGTCAGATTCGAATCAATGGAGCACCTGTAGACATAGTAGAGGAAAAGACAGAGGAGATTCTAAAATTTATCTTCTCTTACCTTCATGATCAACAAGCGCCAACTAAGGCTCAACTGCGCCATGAAATGTTAGCTTATGCTTCCTGTAGGGGAGCTATTAAGGCGGGGCATAATCTTAATATGTACCAAATGTCTATCCTGATTGAGGACCTCTTCCATACCGATAAGCCTTATGTGTGTCCACATGGCCGTCCAACTATTATTAAATTTACACCTGATGAATTAGGTAAACTCTTCCTTCGGTCCTAGTTCTTTTTACTTACTATGGGAGTCTCTATGAATATTCTTACCTCGCCTTATAAGGCCAGTCCCCTTATAAGGGACCAGGCCAAAGTTTGGGCTAGCAAACTTGATTTGACCTTTGTAGACCGTAAGAAAGAATCCCTTAAAAAATTACAAGAAATGTATGGGGCTGACTATATCCTCGTTTATGGTTCTGATAGGATATATGCATATTTTGGTCCTCACCAAGAACATGACTTCCATTTATCCATGGCTCAACTCCGTATCATTCAAATTGACAGAGGCAAGGGAGACCATCTCTTAGAGGCAGTGGGATTAGATTGTGAATCTATTTTGGACTGTACCCTGGGGTTAGGGGCTGATGCTATTGTCCTCTCCTATGCCTTAGGGCCAAAAGCTAGCATAGAGGGGGTAGAAGGAGCCTTACCGCTCTGGTTTATTACCAGTCAAGGTCTTTCAAGTTTCCTTCATAAGAGCCCTAAGGTCACCCAAGCCTTGCGGCGAATTCAAACTCATTATGGGCAGGCAGAGGCCTTCTTAAAATCTTGTCCCAACAAGTCGAAAGATGTGGTTTATTTTGACCCTATGTTCCAGAACCCGGTAGAAGAAAGTCCACAATTTAAACCACTGCGGGGCCACTTGGTAGACCAGCCATTTACATCTGACCTTTTAGCAGAAGCCAAACGGGTGGCTAAAAAACGGGTGGTAGTTAAGGAACGTAAAGGAGCTCGCCTATTTAAAAACCTACCTCCAGATTATTTTGTAGGCGGTAAATATAGCAAGCAAGCTTATGGTGTTTACGAGGTAGATATATAAATTCAATTATACCTATCCTATTTAGGAGGGGGCTTACTTCCATGGACAAGTTAATTACTATACTCGGCCCTACAGCTGTAGGAAAGACAAATTTGACCTTGCGCCTAGCTAAGGCTTTTGGGTCTCCCGTCATCTCTGGTGATGCTTACCAGGTCTATCGAGGTCTGGATATCGGTTCGGCCAAACCCTCTAAGGTAGAATTGGCCTCGGTGCCTCATTATCTAATCGATATTTTAGATCCCCATGAGTCCTATTCTACGGCCCTCTTTCAAGATCAGGCCCAGGCTATAATCAAAGAGGTAAATGATAAGGGGCTAGTCCCTATCTTATCAGGAGGCACAGGTCTATACGTTCAATCTCTCTTAGAAAATTATCAGTTTTCTAAGAGAGATCCTAATACAACCCTTCGCCACTTCCTCGATCGACTCTATGAGGAGGGGGGGATAGAAGCTTTACGGACCTATGGAGATTCCTTAGCCGCTAAGGGTCATATAAGCCTCAATTTTCGAGATAAGCACCGGCTCTATCGGGCTATTGAGCTCATGGAGTCGGGAGACTATCAAGCCCTGACCCAACAGACAAAGGAGGGCCTATCCTATCAGGGACCAGTTTTGGGGTTACGACGGGACCGTGAGTCATTATACGAACGCATTAATTTACGAGTAGACCTCATGGTTCAAGCAGGACTTTTTCAAGAGGTGGAGGCCTTGTTGGACAATGGCCTAGATAAGAAGGCCCAGTCTCTTAAGGGTATAGGTTATAAGGAGGTTTTAGATTACTTAATGGGGAATCTCAGCCAGGAGGCCTGCATTGAGACCATTAAGCAAAATACTCGTCGCTTTGCCAAACGGCAGATGACATGGTATAAACGTATGCCTTATATTCAATGGATAGATATTGAAGAGGGTATGACGGATGATGATATATGTAAACTAGCTCTTCCCCTAGTTGAGCCACTTATGAAATAGAGAGGAGTCTTTATGACAATCGATCAACTGCGTGAGCAAGCTATGGCTCTCGCGGAACCGCAATTCAAGAAATTCGAACCCATCGCCTTAGCCAACACAGAAAAGGTTCTTAATGCCTTTCGAGAATGCCAGTTATCGGACTATCATTTTAATCCCTCTTCAGGCTATGGATATAACGATGTAGGGCGGGAAAAACTAGATCAAATCTTTGCCCATGTTTTTAAAGGGGAAAAGGCCTTGGTTCGGCCTCATTTTGTATCTGGGACTCATGCTCTGGCTACGACTCTCTTAGCCATTATGGGTAATGGAGATAAGGGTAAGGAATTCGTCTATGCTGTGGGTCAACCTTATGACACCATGCAAACCGTAATCGGATCCAACCGTGATACACGGGGATCATTAGTTGAAAAAGGCTTTATCTATAAAGAAGCGAACCTCAAGGATGACCACTATGACCTAGCGGCTATTGAGTCTGCTGTCAATGAAAATACACGAGTCGTTGTCATTCAACGATCTCGTGGCTACTCTACTCGACAACCCCTCTCCGTTGAAGATATAGGTAAGATTGTTGCAGTAGTAAAGAAGAAAAATCCTAATACGGTGACCTTTGTAGACAATTGTTATGGGGAGTTCACTGAAACGCGGGAGCCTTTGGAAGTGGGAGCGGATATTATGGCCGGCTCCCTCATTAAGAATGCTGGTGGCGGCATTGCCCCTACAGGAGGCTACGTAGTAGGTCGAGCTGACTTAGTAGAGGATACAGCCTACCAATTGACGGCCCCTGGATTGGGCGACCACATGGGGTCTTACGCCGGTGGCTACCGTCTCTTCTTCCAAGGTCTCTTCCTAGCCCCTCACGTAGTTTTACAGGCTCTCAAAGGAGCTGTTTATACAGCAGCTGTCGCTCAACTCTTGGGCTATGAGTCTATGCCGGCTGTTGACGCAGACCGCTATGACTTAATTCAGGCCATTAACCTGGCCAATGCAGATGAAATGGAATACTTCTGTGCCGGTATGCAGGCGTATTCTCCAGTAGATGCTCATGTCCATCCCGTGCCGGGGGATATGCCAGGCTATGAGGATCAAATTATCATGGCTGGTGGAACCTTTGTACAGGGGTCTTCAATCGAGTTATCTGCAGATGGCCCAGTGCGCCCACCTTACACCATCTTTATGCAAGGGGGATTGGTCTTTGAACATTCCATGCTAGGTATTCTTGGTGCAGCTAGAGAAATATTAAAACATAGATCTTAGACTTTTCTCTGAAGACCCCTCTATATAGAGGGGTCTTTATTTATGAGTTGAAATAGGGGAAATGTTATAAGAATATTAGCAATTTTTGTATTTATATACTCTAAATATGATTAAATTGGTATACTTTAGATTGAGAAGATATGTGACATAAGTCACAGAAACTATGGATACAGGTAGTAGAATCCTGACTATCAAGGAAAATAAAAGTAATCATCGTATTGTGTTTTTATAAAAATCTAGTATAATATAAATAATATTGAGAATTGAGATGAATTTATCTATACATTAGAATTGCTGGTGCGAGAAAGAGGGGGCCTTATGGTTGAAATACAGGTTACACATGTATCTAAATCATTTGGCTCCCATTTTTTGTACAAGGATTTAAATTTCTCCTGCCAAGGGGGACAGATTCATTTCATTCTCGGCCCTAATGGGTCAGGCAAGTCAACCTTGCTAAAAATCATTGGCCAGCTCCTAAGCCCTGATCAAGGTCATGTCTTGGCCAAGGTAGATGGTAAGGAATTAGGACCAGAGGACTATCGAGCATGTCTTGGTATCGTATCTCCGGACTTAGTTCTTTATGAAGAGTTGACGGCCATAGAAAACATTAAATTTTTAGCTGGTATGCGGACGCTCCTCAAGGAGACAGACCTGGTCGATCTTCTGCAAGAAATTGGTCTAGGTCATGTGGTTTATCAAACGGTGAACACCTTCTCTACGGGGATGAAGCAACGACTCAAGTTTGCTGTCCTCGTAGCTAGTCAAGCACAGGTTTGGATTCTGGATGAACCCACCTCTAACCTGGACGAAGAAGGCAAGGCCTTTGTTCGGTCCATAGTGGATCGGGCGGTAGGTCAAGGCTGTACCGTTCTTTGGGCAACCAATGAACTGGGGGAGGTGAGGGCTGATGCCACTAGTATCCACATTGCGTAAGGTGGGCGCTCTCCTCAGCAAAGAACTCTTGGTAGAATATAGAACCAAGGCTGGTCTTATGTCCTTTATTCAATTCTCTTTTATCTCGCTCTTCCTGGTCTCCATGTCCATGAATGCAGTGAGCTCCAGCATGGGACTTGAGACCTTATCTGCCTTATTCTGGATTATCATCTTTTTTACTACCTTAGCTACCTTGGATAAGGCTTTTGTGCAGGAACGAGAGCGGGGCACCCTCTTAGCCCTTCAACTCTATACACCAGCACAAGTAGTATTTTTAGGGAAGTTCCTCTATAATTTTTGTATGGTCTTGGTCATGTCCCTCCTATTGGGCATTGGCTTTATTATCCTTATGGATGTAGATGTAACTAATATTGGTTATATCGTCCTCTTACTTGTTCTAGGAGATTTAGGTATTGCCGCAGCGGGGACCCTCTTGGGTGCGCTTGTGGCATTTATGGGAAATCAGCATTATCTCTTTGCTATTATTTCCTTTCCTATCTTTTTACCAATCTTTCTACTTCTCATACAGGCTATGACAGAGGTTTTGGGATCAACCATACCCACCATGACATCCTATCTTATGATTCTGGCCTATGACCTTCTTGTCTTAGCTGTATCTTCTATATTGTTTGACTTCCTTTGGTATGAATAGGAGGACTTATGTTCAATATTATTCTGGGCTTGCTTGGAATCATTGTGGTCTACGCAGTCTTCTTCCAAGTGCCTGAAGCAGTAGGTCTCGGCAAGTATGTGCGAATCGCTTTTTTCCACATCCCTGTGGCCTGGGTTTCCGTCTTGGCCTTCATCACATCTGCTATTTATGCCATTAAGTATCTTAAGGGCCATAAGTTAAAAGATGATATGCGGTCTTATAAGGCCTGCTTGCTTGGCTTCTTCTTCTGCATCTGGGCCACTGTATCCGGTGCTGTTTTCGCCAAATTGACATGGGGTGCTTATTGGAATTGGGATCCACGAGAAACATCAATCTTTGTTTTACTCCTTATTTACGCTGCTTATTTGACCTTGCGGCAAGGTAACATCGAGCCAGCCCGTAAGGCTAAAATCTCATCCATTTATACGCTTTTATCCACGGTGGTTATGCCATTCTTGGTCTTTGTATTACCGCGGATTTATTTCTCCTTGCATCCAGAACCTCTCATTAATGCAAGCGGTAAGATTGAAATGGACACCATTATGATTTGGACTTTAATGGGATCTCTCTTATTCTTTACTTTATTATTCTTCAAATTGCTCTATAAAAAGAACTATTTAGTGAAGGAGATACAAGAATGAAAAAACGTCACTTAGCCTTGCTCATTCCTCTTATCGTATTTGGTTCCTACTGTGTCTATGCTTTTAATGACAATGCGACGCCGTATGTATCCATTCAAGAGGCTTCTGAAAAGAGCTCTAACGTACAAGTTAAGGGTACTTTGGATAGAAGTAAGCCGTATGGCATGCAACAAGATGGTAACTTCCACTTCTTCCTCATCGATGATGAAGGTAAGGAAGCTGAAGTTGTTTACCACGGTTTGAAACCAGATGATTTCGATCAATCCGTCCATATCGTAGCCATTGGCAAGTACGAAAATGGGGTTATTGAATCCAATAAACTATTAATCAAGTGTCCATCTAAGTATGAAGGGAAAAAACCACAATGATAGGTTCTTTGTTGTTGAGTTTGATCTTAATCTTGTCTTTGGCGGCCCTCTTCTTTAACCGCAAGAGTCAGGGTTATGAGATCAATAAGGCTACTCGTATCCTCCAATACGTGGCCTTAGTCGTTACGGTGATTACAGCCGGTTATTTGATTTCTTTGTTTATGACAGATCGCTTCGAATATGAATATGTTTGGGCTTATTCATCTGTCGATTTGGCACCTATTTATAAATTTACAGGTCTATGGGCTGGCCAACAGGGTTCTTTCCTCTTGTGGCTCCTCCTTCATGCTATAGCAGGGACAGTTCTTCTCTTGCGTAAGTCCATGAACCGCACTTCATTCTCTATCTACCTTTTGCTGCAAGTCCTTTTGGTATTACTTTTGTTTGCCAAGAATCCATTCGATTTGGCACCTGTAGTAGAAGCTGATGGGGCTGGGCTTAACCCACTATTGCAAAACATCTGGATGGTATCCCATCCACCACTCCTCTTTATGGGCTACGCATTCTTGGCGATTCCATTCTGCTATGCCTTGGGCGCACTCTTCACCAATGACTATGAAAGTTGGCTCAAGAAAGCCCGTACTGCTACGGTTCTTGCTTGGACTGTATTGGGCGCAGGCATCTTCCTCGGTGGCTTCTGGGCCTATGAAACATTGGGCTGGGGTGGCTATTGGGGTTGGGACCCAGTAGAAAATGCATCCTTGGTTCCTTGGTTAATTGCCACTATTATTTTGCATTTCCAATTTGGGGCTCATAACAATAAAGGTTTCTTTAAACCTATGATTTCTGCCTCCATCTTTGGTTATATATTTGTTGTTTACGGTTCATTCTTGACCCGATCTGGGGTTCTGGGTGACTTTTCCGTTCACTCCTTCTCCGGTGGCGATATTGGTCTCCTCTTAGGTGGTGTCGTAGCCCTCTTGACCATGCTAGGATTCTTTGTTCTTGCGTTCAAGTGGCAAGATATCCCAGCAGGGGAAATTTACGATGGTGTATCCAATCCTAATTTCCTTCTTGTAGCAGCTATGCTAGTCATCGTTGTTATGGCCATTATCGTTACATTCGGTATGTCCCTCCCATTCATCTCAGGGATTACCGGTAAGGGTACAGCTGTTCAAAGCGCCTTCTACAATAAGACGATGGGCCCACTCTTTGTGGTCTTGCTCGTCATGTTGTTTGCATACTATATTCGTCGTAAGGGTATTGCTTTTGGTTCTGCTATCATCCATGGTGGGGTAGTGGTTATGGCTGCAGGGATCTTTATCTCTGGCTTCTTGGCTCAAGATACACAAGAACAATTTGTGGTGGGTCAGCCAGTAGACTTTGCAGGTCGTACCATCACTTACCAAGGGATTCGTATGGCTGATGACCAAAGCGCTAAATACCATGTCTTCGATGTAGATGGCAAACAGGTAGAAGCTGAAACTAAGCTCAACGACCACGGCCAAGATGCTGCTAAGGCACCGGCTATTGTCAGCGGGCTTACTGGTGACCTGTACTTTGCGCCAGCAGTTGATTCCGATCCGGCCCCAGAAATTACCATCAAGCGTGGTGGTATGGCTATGGGCGATGGGATCCTTATCGCTTATGAAAAGGGCAACATTTCAACTATGGGTGCTACAGGTAACCAATCTGCCCAAACTCTCTTGCGTGTCACTGATGGCAAGAAAGAAGAAGAGGTAACACTTTCCATTACGAAACAGGGTCAAAACTTCAAACCAGTGCCAATCATTGTTTTGGACGGCCACTATCGTATGGAGTTACATGCTATTACTGGTAATTTTGGGGAAATTAAATTAACAGCAGTAGACTTAGACAAAGAAAAGGTAGCCCCTATTCAAGCAGAAGTTAGCTTTAAACCTTTCATCTGGCTTGTTTGGACAGGCGCTATATTGCTCGTGATAGGAGGTGTTTGCAGACTCGTAAAATTCCTTAGAGCATAGTATTGTTTCTTAAGTAGAAAGGGGGATGGCTTTGTGATTAGTAAAGATTATTTAAATCGACATGCGCTGAAGCTCATGGTGGTTGGCTTTGCTATTGGACTCTTGGCTGTGTTCGGCACAGTAGGGGCATACTCGGTATTCGAGTCGCCTGAGTTCTGTGGCTATTGTCATGCCATGAAGGCAGAACATGCTACTTGGGAAAAGGGCCTACATAGAAATGTAGACTGTGTAGAATGCCACTTGCCTAATGATAACCTTGCTCATCACTTGGTAGCGAAAGCTGAAACAGGTATGGTCGATGTTTATCACGAAACTAAACGTGATTACCCAGCAAATATTGAAATTACTGAACAAGGTAAGCAATATGTAAACGATAACTGCTTACGTTGTCACGAAGTGACTAACGATAAGGTTCATCAAAGCTTGGGTGAAACTAAAAACTGTATCAAATGCCATCAAGATGTTGCCCACGGGCAAGATCATTTAGAAGGGGGTACCAATCTTGAAGTTAAGTAAACTCAACAAGATGCAAAAGTTCCTCATGGGCGGTGCCGTAGTTGCAGCAGCATGCCTTAGTTTTGTTGTATTCCGCGTTACCGCACAGCCTGTGAATTTGACAGACCATGTGGATGTCAAACCAATCACCACGGAAGATTCCTATCATAACTCTTCCTTCAAGGATGCATATCCTTTGGAATATGATTCCTATGAAACTAAAAACTTGGAACAATCCAAGACTCCAACTGGTTACGGTGGGTCCATTCCTTACCAACATTGGGATGATGAACCTGCTAACGTACCTAACTTTGCTGGTTATGCTTTCTCTAAGGACTATGCAGAAGACCGTGGTCACGTGTATGCCATGGATGACATTGATAAAACATTACGTATCACTGATAAATCCACAGGCTACTGTATCACATGTAAAACACCATACTTGGAAAAATTGTACCAAGAATATGGTTGGGATTACGCTTACAAACCATTCGCTGAAATTCGTGCAGAAGTACCAAACGACTCCCATATCGGTTGTGCTAACTGCCATGACCCTCAAACTATGGAATTGCGCGTAATCAATCCTGCTTTCATTCAATCTATGGCACGTCGTGGCATCGACGTAAACAACGCACCTCATAACGATATGCGTGGTTATGTTTGCGGCCAATGTCATGCTGAATACTACCTTGCTCCAAACGGTGCTGGTGTAATCTTCCCATATGATAATGGCTACACAGCTCAAGAAATGTACGAATACTATCAAACTAAACCAAATGGTTTCGATAATGACTGGATCCATCCTGAATCCAAGGTACATGAAATTAAAGCACAACATCCAGATTGGCCACTTTGGGCAACTTCTGTCCATGCTGACAATGGTGTAACTTGTATCGATTGCCATATGCCTTATATGACACATCAAGGTCAAAAATACACTTCTCACTGGATGACTAGCCCAATGAAGACACAAAAAGAATCTTGCTCTAAATGTCATAAACTCGATGATGATAAACTCCTCGCACGAGTTAAGAAAATCGAAGATAACACATTCAGTGCACAATTCAAAGCTGGTGAAGACGTAAAAGCTGCTAACACTGCTATCGGTAATGCTATGAAAGCTGGTGCTACTGATGCTGAATTGGCAGATGCACGTGAATTTGCTCGTCGTGCACAATGGTACTGGGATTACTGCTCTGCTTCCAACGGCATGGGCTTCCATAACCCTGACCAAACTTTGACTACTTTGGCTGACTCCATCGAATATGCTCACAAGGCTATCGAAGCAGCTCAAAGAGCAGCCGCTGCACACGGTGCTAACATCTAATTCTTCCAGTTAGATACTAAAAAAAGGACGATACATTTGTATCGTCCTTTTTGTTTTGCCTACTATTCTTTGTTATAATTAATAGAAACGCATATAGCGTTAGAGAGTACATATTCGGACTTTCAATCTGTTTTTATGTATAACCTAGGCAGAAGACTGTCTAGCATAAGGAGAAAGTATGGAAAAGGTAATTGCCGTCGCTATGTCTGGCGGTGTAGATAGCTCCCTAACAGCAGCTATGTTATTGGAACAAGGCTATAAGGTATTTGGTATTACTCTTAGACTTTGGGTCAATGGGGCGGATAACGAGCAGATGCCCTTAGCCGTAACTGATGCCAAGAAGATGTGCGACTTCTTAGGCATTGAACACCATGTTGTCGATGCGCGTGATATTTTTTATGGCAATGTTGTGGACTACTTTATTCAAGAGTATGCTCATGGTCGCACACCTAACCCTTGTGTCTTCTGTAATAAGCACATCAAATTTGATTTGCTCTTAAACCGCGCCTTGGAACTCGGGGCTACCCATATGGTGACTGGCCACTATGCACAGGTTACCTATAATTCTGAAGCCAATCGCTATGAGCTCCATAAGGGGGAAGATCCAAGTAAGGATCAATCCTATGTCATGTATAACATGAATCAAAAGATCTTATCCCATCTCATGTTTCCACTGGGGGCTCAATGTAAAACTGAGACTCGCAAGATGGCCCTAGAACGGAATTTACCAGTAGCTAAAAAGCCGGATTCTGTAGATATCTGCTTCTTGCCAGATGGTTATTATCCTAGCTTGATTAATGCAGAAATGAAAGAACCGGTTAAGGAAGGGGATATTGTCCACGTGAATGGGGAAGTCTTGGGTAAGCATCAAGGCCTTTTCAATTACACTATCGGTCAGCGGAAAGGATTAGGCATTGCCTATAAGGAACCACTATATGTAGTTCGTTTGGATGGGGAGAAGAATCAAGTTGTAGTTGGGCCTAATGAAGCCCTCTTTACTAATCGTATGATTTGTAAGTACTATAACCACCTAGATGGTGACTTCCCTGCAGAACTTCAAGCTGAAGGTAAGATTCGCTACGCCGCTCAACCATCCCCATGTAAGACTAAACTCTTGGATGACGGAACCATGGAAGTAGTCTTTAAAGAGGCTCAACGGGCTATTACGCCAGGCCAATCGGTGGCCTTTTATGATGGCACTCGACTCTTAGGAGGGGCCGTAATCGATAAAGTATTGTAAGAGAGGAAACTATGTCAACAGAACGCATTCGTAATTTCTGTATTATCGCCCATATTGACCATGGTAAGTCTACCATTGCGGACCGTTTGATAGAACAAACGGGCACCCTAACAGAACGGGAGATGGAAGCGCAAGTCCTCGATTCTATGGATTTGGAACGTGAACGAGGTATCACCATCAAGGCTCAATCCGTGCGTATTCTTCATACGGCTAAGGATGGCAACCAATACACTCTCAACCTAATTGATACACCGGGTCATGTTGACTTTTCTTATGAAGTATCTCGGTCCTTAGCCGCTTGTGAAGGGGCTCTCTTGGTCGTCGATGCGGCTCAAGGGGTTGAGGCGCAAACCTTAGCTAATGTGTATTTGGCCTTGGAACATGACTTGGAAATCATCCCCGTTATCAATAAGATTGACCTACCATCGGCTGACCCTGAACGGGTTAAGAAGGAAATCGAGGATATTATTGGGTTAGACGCCTCTGATGCTATCCTTTGTTCCGCTAAATCTGGAATTGGTATCCCTGATATCTTAGAAGCCATCGTAGAGCGAATCCCTGCACCAGAAGATAAGTCGTCTGATCCAACCAGAGCCCTCATTTTCGACTCTCGCTTTGATGCCTATAAGGGTGCTATCGCTTATGTGCGTGTTAAGGAAGGTTCCATTAAGCTTAAGGATACCATCCGCTTTATGAACAATGGTAAGGATTTTGAAGTCACTGAGCTAGGTGTATTTACTCCTAATCTCTTGCCTGTCCAAGAATTAGCCTGCGGTTCTGTAGGCTGTATCGCTGCTTCCATCAAACAGGTGGCAGACTGCCATGTAGGGGATACGGTTACTTTGGCTACAAACCCTGCCGCTGAGCCATTACCTGGTTACCGCAAGGCGGTTTCGATGGTTTATTGTGGACTTTATCCTACAGATTCTAAGGACTATGAAAATCTACGCGATGCATTAGAAAAACTCCAACTCAACGATGCAGCCTTGGAATATGAGCCAGAAACATCCCTGGCTCTCGGCTTTGGTTTCCGTTGTGGTTTCTTAGGTCTTCTCCATATGGATGTCATCCAAGAACGGTTGGAGCGTGAATATAACCTAAGCCTCATAACGACTGCTCCGTCCGTATCCTACCATGTCTTTAAGACTAATGGGGAGGAGCTAGTGGTTGATAATCCAGCTGACCTACCGGATGTTACAGAAATTGAACACATTGAGGAGCCTTATGTAAAGGCAACCACCATTGTTCCTAAGGACTATGTTGGCGTTATTATGGAATTATCCCAAGATAAACGTGGTGAATACCAGTCCATGGATTATTTAGATGAAACTCGGGTATCCGTCGTATATCACTTGCCTTTATCTGAAATTATTTATGACTACTTTGATCGCTTGAAGTCTGCTACTAAAGGTTACGCTTCTTTAGATTATGAACTGATTGGTTACAAAACTTCTCCTATGGTTAAGATGGATATCTTGCTTAATGGAGAACCGGTGGATGCCTTGTCTATTATTGTCCACAAGGATCGGGCAGCTATTCGCGGACGTGCTTTAGCAGAAAAGCTCAAGGAATTGATTCCTCGACAAATGTTTGAAATCCCAATCCAAGCGGCTATCGGCAATAAAATTGTAGCTCGGGAGACGGTAAAAGCTTGGCGCAAGGACGTTTTGGCCAAGTGTTACGGCGGTGATATCTCTCGTAAGCGTAAACTCTTGGAAAAACAAAAGGCCGGTAAGAAACGGATGAAGTCTGTCGGTTCTGTAGAAATTCCACAAGAGGCCTTCATGGCTATTTTGAAAGTAGATGACTAATGGACAAGAACATTGGTAGAAGGGGAGATTTGGGCCTATATATCCATATTCCTTTTTGCCATACTAAGTGTATTTATTGTGATTTCCCTGCCTATCCTAACTTAGATGCCTATCATCAATCCTATGTAGAGGCTCTTATAGGGGAGATTAGTAAACGGGCAGATGGATCATCAGTTTCTACCATCTACTTTGGTGGAGGAACTCCTAGTATTCTACCCATAGATGCTATCAATGCTATTATGAAAGCTATCTATAAAGGATTTAAGGTCCAGGAAGAGGCAGAAATCACCCTTGAATCAAATCCCGGTGACTATGGGCGTGATCAACTGAAGGCCTTATGTTCATTGGGCTTTAATCGGATTTCTTTTGGCCTACAAACCTTTGATAATAGGGCGCTGACCTTCCTTGGTCGTAGCCATACGGCTAAGGAGGCAATAGACAATATATGTTTAGCGGCTGCTGTTGGCTTTAAAGGCTTGAATTTGGATTTAATCTATGGCTTGCCAGGGCAGACTAAGAAGGATTTGTGCCATAATATAGAGGTAGCCGCTAGCCTGCCTATTAATCATGTATCCATGTATGGACTACAACTAGAAAAAGGAACCCGTCTCAGTTACTTAGTGGATCAAGGCTCTATTAGCCTCCCCGATTTAGACCAGGTGGATGCCATGTATGACACCATGTTAGAGGGCCTTTCCGCTAAGGGGTTTGAACGCTATGAAATTTCAAACTTTGCTCGACAGGAGCATTATAGTCACCATAATTTACGCTACTGGCTCTATGATGAATACCTGGGGTTTGGGGCAGGAGCTTCCTCCTTCTATAGGGGACAGCGCATAACTAATACTACCTCAGTGGTTAACTATAATAAGGCTCTTTCTGATGGTTTGACACCAGCTCAGTCTGTGGAGACGATAGATCAGAATCGCGGTCAGGAAGATTTCTGCTTTTTAGGTCTCAGAACGGCCTGGGGGATTCAAGCCCAAAGCTTTCGAGACTTATTTGGCACCTCTGTAGAGGACCAATTTGGTTCAATCATTGAGAAACTTTGTGAACAAGGTCTCTTACAAGTAGTGCCAGGGGGTTACACATTGACAGCCTTAGGCGCCAAACACGGCAACTATGTGTTTGAACAATTTATTAGGGATTAGAATCTATGGTTAGGATGAAGAGCCTCTTTTTTATGTGATAGCCTATGAGGTAGGAATTTTTAAGGTCTCTGTCTAATTTATTAAATGAACCTCTCTTAGAGGTTCCATCTTTGTACTTTGTTATTGTAAATATATTAATATCTGTATCCATCTAATTGATGGGGAAGGAGTCTCTCATGAATATGAAAAAAACTATGTTGGTGCTTACTTCTTTGGCTACTATGGGCCTTTCTCTTGTAGGTGCATCCTCATTCCAAGTGGTTGATGCTAAAATTGGAGCTAATAGCCTAAACCAAGATGTAGTATCTAAGTCTACTAAGCTTAATACACCTGGTGAAGCAACTCAAGTGGTATTAAAGTCCACTGCTCTTACACTTTCTCGTCAAGGGCAAGATCAATGGTTCCCGCTCAATGGTAACCAAGCAAATACAGGCGTAATGGCTATGGTGAATGACCAAGAACCTAATAAGACTTTCTACCTAGTGGCTATTAAAGAAGCTATTAAGAATAAAAAGATGCCTGTCTCAAAGCAAAGTGTAGTAGGTTTCGATGCTATAAGCAAAACATGGACAACCTATTTAACCAATGATCAATTGCCAGGTACCAATACCAAATTTGATCATAAGGAAATCAAAGGTGTTCATCATGGTATCCTTATGGGCGAATCCCTCCATGCTAACCACGATGGCAAGAATGTAACCATTACCAAGTCTTATTATGATATGTTCTGGGATAAGGATAAACAAGCCTTTGGTTATAAACTCTTGGATACGGTAAAACAAACTGTACCACAAGATAAGACCCATCGCCGTTAGGAGATTCCATGGTAGATCAGCATTATTGGAAGGAGCATTCCTTCTTCCGCATTTTGCCAGAAGATTGCCAGAATTTTACAATTACGGAGAATACCTTCTACGAGATGCCTTTAACTGGTGGCTATGGCCTTAATGATGCATATTATAACGAAGAGTCTGATACCTGGTTTGTAGAAATCTACTACCAGGGTATGAAGTATTGGGCTGAAATCTTTTGGGAAGACTGGGATTGGAAGGCTTGTTACCAACTGGAGAAAGATACTTTTTCTAAGGATATAGAAGAGAGAATCATCAAGGAGACCAAGACACTTACTATTTCTATGGCGATCTTAGGAACCTATTGTGTTCATGGTTACTGGTTGCAATTGCAATTTGCTAAGGACCTAGTGGGGGCCATGCTTTGTCTCTATGATGAATCTAAGGAGCACCTTCATACGGCGGACTGGGTGGATAAGGCGGCAGCAGCCCAACGACAGTTCCCTCTTAATAATCTCTTTGCCGTCCACCTAGATATTGATGAGAAAGAGGAGAGAACCTGTATGGAAACAGCAGGCCTCTCCCGATTCGGCCTAAGCGAATTACATGATCAGGTTGATCTTGTCCCCAAGGTCGATTCACCACCGGAGTTGGTTCAAGAGGTTCGCAATCATTTAGATGATATAGTGGATCGAGCATCAGATAGTCTTTATCTCTTAGTTAATAAGGGATCTTTCTCTCGTTTAGTAAATCCTGCTATGTGGAAGCATGAACATTAGAGGGAACTTTTGATCAAGGTGCTTTCCTATAAGGTGGTTTTTCTGTCCTATGATTTCTTTACTTTTATTTTATAAAATACTGGAATTGCTCATCATTATGGGTATGGGCTATGGGATTGTAAAATCTGCCATCCTCAAGGCGGACGATTCTATCGTCCTCTCTAAGGTAGCCCTTTATATCGTGAGTCCCTGTATTATCCTCTATGCCTTTCAGGTAGATTTTACAGACCAGGTTAAAGCAGGGCTACTCTATTCCTCTATGCTAGCCCTTGGTGTTCATTTCCTCTATTTAGCTATTAATAAGATTATCCATGTGACCTTGGGCTTTAACGTGGTGGAACGGATGTCCATCATTTATTCCAATGCGGGCAACTTAATCATCCCAATCGTGGTATCCATCTTGGGCCCAGAGTGGCTTATTTATTCCATTGCTTTTATGGCCATTCAGATAGTCTTCTTTTGGACCCATTGTAAATTCCAGTTTTGCCAGAATGAAACGTTTGACTGGCGGTCTATGGTGACTAATGTCAATTTAGTGGCTATTGCTTTTGGCGTACTATCTTTACTTTTGGAAATTCATTACCCTAAGGAAATCAATGATATCCTTGGATCTGTCGGCAATATGATTGGCCCTGTCTGTATGTTAGTAACAGGTATGATCGTCGGTGGTATGAATCTCAAAGCTATTATTGGTCGTCTGGCAGTCTACAAGGTGGTCTTCTTTAGACTAGTCCTTATGCCAGCTTTCTTCCTAATTCTTTTTAAAAGCTTGGGTTTAGCTTCCCTTGTAGACCATGGCCAAGACATTCTCCTCATTACATTTTTGGCCATTGGAACGCCCTCTGCTTCGACGGTGGTCCAATTCGCCCAGGTTTATGGAGGGGATGCAGAATATGCGGGAGCTATCAATATTATGTCCCTGCTTTTATGTATCATTTCTATGCCTATTTTTGTCTACCTATTTAACTTGTAAGACTGCCTTGATTCTTCTTTTCTACTTAAAAGATAATATTTGCTTAGTAGCATATATAGTAAATAAACTATATATGCTATTTTTTTTGACTTTTTTTGACTTTATTATAATTTTTTTAAAATTTTTATGGATGAGGGAAAATCCAGTAGGGGCAAGGGCTTAAGGGATATGTATCCTGTCTTTTTGACTAATAATCTATAAAAAATATTTGACTTTTTGACCTTACCTATTGACATTGGATTTTACTATGATACTATTAGGATGTAATCAGAATTTGATTACCCAGTTTATTGGTTAAAATACATAAGATTTTGAATCTTTTGGTATGACATATATAGAAAGGGAACCTATGGCAGAGGAAAAAGACAAGAACCTACATGAAGAAGTAGGAAATCAACAAGAGCCTCAAGAAGAGACACTAGAAGCTGCTGATACTACAGATTCGGCTGATTCTACGCAAGAAGCAGTACAAGATGATGAAGCCATGAATGAAGATTTGGCTGCCCTTCAATCGGAATTTGAAAATCGTTACAAACGATTGCAAGCTGACTTTGACAATTTCCGTCGTCGTACCAACCAAGAAAAAGAACAATTAAGTGGTTTTATAAAAGGCGATGTCTTGAAGGACCTCTTGCCTGTATTGGACAACTTTGAACGGGCCTTAGCTGTAGAAGCTGAAGGGGATACAAAAACTTTCTTAGATGGCTTTACTATGATTTATAACAATCTTAAGGCAGCCACTGAAAAGCATGGTTTGAAACCAATCGAATCCCTAGGCAAACCATTTGATCCAAACTTACACCAAGCTATCCAACGGGTAGATAATGATGAATATGAGGCAGATGTGGTTTGCCAAGTCTTCCAAGAAGGCTATGAAGTAGATGGCCGCGTTATTCGTCCAGCTATGGTTGTCGTTTCTAACGGTAAATAGTAGCGTGCACTAAGCTGTGGGCGAGGTGCATGAAATGAATTGATACTGTGGGATACATCCCTAGTATATAGATTAGATTATTAGGAGGTCATGTAAGATGGCAAAAGTAATAGGTATTGACTTAGGTACAACTAACTCTTGTGTAGCGGTTATGGAAGGCGGCGAACCAGTCGTAATTACTAACCAAGAAGGGGCTCGTACCACTCCTTCTGTTGTTGGTTTCGCTAAAAACGGTGAACGTTTGGTAGGCCAATTGGCAAAACGTCAAGCTGTTTCTAACCCTGAAAATACAGTAGCTTCTATTAAACGTCATATGGGTGAAGATTATAAGGTTACTATTGAAGGTAAATCCTACACACCTCAAGAAATTTCTGCTATGATCTTGCAAAAGATTAAAGCTGATGCAGAAGCTTACTTGGGTGAAACCGTATCCCAAGCAGTTATCACAGTTCCTGCTTATTTCACAGATTCCCAACGGCAAGCAACTAAAGATGCGGGTGCTATCGCAGGCTTGGAAGTTCTTCGTATTATCAACGAACCAACAGCAGCGGCTTTAGCTTATGGTGTAGATAAAGAAGAAGATGGCAAGGTTCTCGTATTTGACTTGGGCGGTGGTACCTTCGACGTATCCATCCTTGAATTAGGCGATGGCGTATTCGAAGTTAAAGCTACATCCGGTAATAACCACTTGGGTGGCGATGACTTTGACCAACGCATCATGAATTGGTTGATTGAAGAATTCAAGAAGGATACAGGTATTGACTTGTCCACCGATAAGATGGCGGACCAACGTTTGAAAGAAGCTGCTGAAAAGGCAAAAATCGAATTGTCTGGTGTAGCTTCCACAAACATTAACTTGCCATTCATCACAGCTGATGCAAGTGGTCCAAAACACTTAGATTTGACATTGACTCGTGCTAAATTTGATGAATTGACACGTGATCTCGTTGAAGCAACTATCGAACCAACACGTAAGGCTATGAAAGATGCCGGCTTGTCTGCATCTGATATCGATAAAGTATTGCTCGTAGGTGGTTCCTCTCGTATCCCTGCTGTACAAGAAGCAATCAAAAAAGAATTGGGTAAAGAACCTAATAAAAACCTCAACCCTGATGAATGTGTAGCTATCGGTGCTGCTATTCAAGGTGGTGTATTGGTCGGTGAAGTTAAGGACGTATTGCTCCTCGATGTAACTCCATTGTCCCTTGGTATTGAAACATGGGGTGGCGTATTCACACGTATCATCGATCGCAACACCACAATCCCAACCTCTAAATCTCAAGTATTCTCCACAGCTGCTGATAATCAACCTTCTGTTGATATCCATGTACTTCAAGGGGAACGTGAGTTTGCTGCAGACAATAAGACCTTGGGTCGTTTCTCCCTTGATGGTATCCCAGCTGCTCCACGTGGGGTTCCTCAAATTGAAGTAACCTTTGATATCGATGCTAATGGTATCGTACACGTAAAAGCAAAAGACTTGGGTACGCAAAAAGAACAAAACATTACCATTACTTCTTCCTCTGGCTTGAAAGATGAAGAAATCGAACGCATGGTAAAAGAAGCAGAAGCACATGCTGCTGATGATAAGAAACGTAAGGAAGAGTTAGACATTAAAAACAATGCTGACTCCCTCGTATACCAAGCAGAAAAAGCCTTGAAAGATTTGGATGGTAAAGGTGATGCTGCCTTGTTGAAACAAGTGGAAGAAGCTAAGGATAAACTCAAAAAATCCCTTGAAGCTGGCAATATTGAAGACATCAAGAAAGATTCTGAAGCATTGACTGAACCATTGCATAAGATTGCTGAACAAGTATACGCACAAGCACAAGCTGCACAACAACAAGGGGCACAAGCAGGTGCTACTGCAGAGGCTGCATCCGCTAAGGGCGATGACAATGTAGTGGATGCTGACTACAAAGTTGTTGACGACGAAGATAAAAAATAAGAAGGGCTGGTAAGATATGGCTCACGATTATTATGAAGTCCTAGGGGTCGATAAAAATGCCTCTCAGGATGAAATAAAAAAGGCCTTCCGGAAGAAGGCGCGTCAATATCACCCTGACGTAAACCGTGACAACCCTGAAGCAGCAGAAAAATTCAAAGAAGCCAACGAAGCGTATGAAGTTCTTTCTGATGAGACTAAAAAAGCTCAATATGACCAATTCGGCTATGATGCCTTCACCCGTGGTGGGGGCAACACGGCTGGTGGTTTCCAAGGAGGCGGCTTTGGTGGTTTTGGCGGAGGTCAAGGTTTCGGTGGTGCTGGTGGCTTCGGCGATATCTTTGATATGTTCTTCGGCGGTCAAGGTGGCGGTGGCCAACAAGGCCCTCAAAAGGGAGCTGACCTTCGTGAGGATGTAACCATTAGCTTTGAAGATGCGGCCTTTGGTAAGGCTATTAAGCTAAAGGTTCATCGCCATGAAGAATGTAGCCATTGCCATGGTACTGGTGCAGAACCAGGGACTAAGGTGGACACTTGTCCGACTTGTCATGGTTCCGGCCAAGAATATGTAGTACAAAATACGCCATTTGGTCAAATGCGCTCTGCTCGCACTTGTCACACCTGTGGTGGTTCTGGTAAGAAAATCGAAAAGAAATGTTCCCGTTGCCGAGGCACAGGGGAACAAATGATGGAACGAACCATTGACGTAAAAATTCCTGCTGGTGTGGAAACTGGATCTCGCCTCCGCGTAGCTGGTGAAGGGGAACCAGGACAATTAGGTGGCCCTAAAGGTGACCTCTACGTATATATTTATGTACGTAATCACAGAGAATTTGAACGGTCTGGTAATGATGTGGTGTCCCATGTAAATATTTCCTTTGCACAAGCTGCCTTGGGTGCTACTATCCGGGTTAATACCTTGGATGGTTTAGTAGAACTTAAGGTGCCAGAAGGAACTCAAACAGGGACTGCCTTCCGCATCAAGGGTCGGGGGATTCCATACCTCAGAAATCCTAAAACCCGTGGTGACCACCATGTAGTGGTAAGGGTACAAACCCCTAAAAAACTCAATGACAAACAACGGGAACTGCTCCTCCGCTTCGCGCAAGAAAGCAAGGAAGAAGTAGATCAGTTGAATGTTAAAAAGGGTCTTTTTGACAAGATTAAAGAAGCTTTTGAATAAGCTTTACTTACAACTTAATATGCTCTAATAAACACAGATTGAGGTCTATGGATACATCTCTAGGGAAGTGCCATAGACCTTTTCTTGTATAATTTTTAAAAGTATTCATCATGAATACTAAGATAAGTATCTTTGGGATAAGTTGTAAGTTATGGTCTCTTAAGAGATATCTTATAAGACGATTTAGGTGGAGAAAAATTGATGACTTTCAATAAATAAGCTAAAATATAAAACGTATGATATGTGGATAATCCGGGGAGACCAAGTATGCAGTGGATTGAAATTTCTATCATTTGCCGGCAAGAACTAGCAGACCAAGTGATGGACCTATTAGGAGATTTTACCCCAAACGGAATCATCCAAGAGGCTTATGATCAAAGCCCCGACCTTACCAAGTTGACCATCTATGGAGATGTGTCTGAAACGGAAGAGGATTGGATTAAAGAAGTAGAGGCTATCTTGAAGGCGAATCTAAGCCCTGAGGAATTAGAGGGCCTGGACTCTATTTCAGCAAAGACTGTAGATGCGAATGATTGGCTTCACTCTTGGCAGCAATATATTGAGCCTACAGAGATTCTGCCTGGAATTATCATCAAGCCTGAATGGCAAGATTATGAGGCTAAACCAGGGGAAAGGGTTCTAGAGATAGCCTCTGACCTCTCTTTTGGGACTGGGACTCACGAAACGACGCGTAATTGTGCCAAGCTCGCTGCTTCTTATCTACAGGAACAAGGAATTATTGACGAAACTCATAAGCTTTTAGACACAGAACGAGCAGGGGCTCTCAAGTGTTTAGATATTGGAACGGGTACGGGAATCCTAGTCTTGGTGGCCCATGCTTTAGGGCTTCGTAACTTATATGGTATTGATATTGAACCTTCTGCTGTTAAAGATGCGGAGAAAAATGCCAAGAAAAATAAGGTTACTGCAGGCTTTATCTGTGGCGACTTAGATAGGGATTACCATGACCAAGCAGACCTTATCTTCGCCAATCTAACAGTGGATCCATTAAAAATCCTCCTTCCTGTAATCGGCAAGAAATTGGCTCCAAAAGGAAAGCTCATCATCTCGGGCATCATTGATGACCGTTACCAAGAAATCATGCCTTATATTGAGGCTGACTGGTCTATTGATCGAGAAGTCATTGATGGTCCTTGGCACACCTTTATGTTATCTGCAAAGTAGGTCTTACTATATTTTTATTTTACTTTTAGACTGCTAGTATTTGTTTCGTGAGAAGGATCCTATGAAGAAGATTTTTATTTCCAACCCTCTGGATCAAACTATATATATTCCAGAGAAAGAAACCCACCATCTTTTGCGGGTCTTTCGTCATGATTGTAAAAAGCCAATCCTTGTGACAGGATCTGACCAACGGACGGGCCTTTACTACATAATTGGACAAGAGGAGGGCTGTGCTCAAGCGAAACTTGGCCATTATATTGATTTTCAACCTAGAGATTATGATATAGTCCTAGTTCAATCGATCCTTAAGGGGGATAAGATGGACCTGGTTGTGCAAAAATGCACGGAGCTAGACATTGATAGTCTGTATACTGTAGGCACCAAGAATTGTGTTGCCAAGTATGATAGTAAAAAGCTAAAGGCCAAGGAGGATCGTTGGTCTAAGATTATGCAGGAAGCCTCCCAACAGTGTGGACGCAATGATTTGCCTGATCTTACAGTGGGCTTGTCTCTCGACCAAATTTTAGAGCGGGAAAAGGAGTCTCTTTGTATCCTGGCCTATGAGGCAGAAGAGGGGATGACTCTTCGTAAGGTTTTAACAGATCATTCAGATAAACGGCGGGTTGTTATATTCATTGGTCCAGAAGGGGGCTTTCATGCTGAAGAGGTGGCAACTTTGGCTGACAAGGGTGTCTATGTAGCCTCCTTGGGAAAGACTATTTTACGGGCGGAGACGGCTGCTATTTCTGCGGTGGCTATGGCCAAATACCAATTGGAATTGTAGCAGTCGAAGAGATAAATATGTAGGATGACCAAAGGTCATTCTAGTTGTTTGATAGAGTAGGAGAGGTATGAAAACAGTAGCTTTTACAACCCTTGGTTGTCGGGTTAATCAATATGATACAGATGCTATGAAAGGCCTCTTTATCAAGGCTGGTTATGAAGTTGTTGATTTTGAAGATCAAGCGGATGTGTATGTCATCAACACCTGTTCTGTAACCCATATGGGGGAAAAGAAATCCCGTCAGCTTATACGAAAGGCTAAACGCCGTAATGAAGCGGCGCATGTGGTCGTTACCGGTTGTTATGCACAATTAGATCCGGATACTATTGCAGCTATTGATGGCGTATCCTTGGTAATTGGCACGGCCAACCGCAATAAGATTGTAGACTTGGTAGAACAAGTAGAGGCAACGGAAAAACAAATCAATGCAGTCCGAGATATAATGGGAGAGTCTTCCTTTGAAGAAATGCCTCTTCATGGCAATGAATTAGATAAGACTAGAGCCTTTATGAAAATCCAAGAGGGTTGTAATAACTATTGTGCCTTCTGCATCATTCCTTACACACGGGGAAAGCTCAAGTCTCGTCTTATTCCTGATATTGTGGAAGAAGCTAAACGCCTCATTGCCAATGGGTACCATGAAATCGTCTTGACAGGTATTCACTTGGGTAATTATGGGGTGGAACTGCCAGGTCGTCCTAGCTTGGCGGATGTGGTAAAAGCGCTGTTAGAACTGGATGGTCTCTACCGGATTCGCTTTGGCTCAATCGAGTCAGTCGAAGTGTCCGAGGAATTGATCGATCTCATGGCTACCGATAAACGGGTGTGTCCTAACTTACATCTACCTTTACAGGCAGGGTCTGACCATATCTTAAAGCTCATGAACCGCCATTATAATCTGCAAGAATATAAAGATCTCATGGCCCACTTGCGGTCACGCATTCCTGATTTATCCATTACAACCGACATCATTGCAGGCTTCCCACAAGAGACAGATGAAGACTTTGAGGAAACCTTAAAGACTGTTAAGGAAATTGGTTTTACCCACATTCACGCCTTCCCCTATTCCATCCGTGAGGGAACGCCAGCAGCCACTATGGAAAATCAGGTTCCAGAGGCTGTTAAAAAGACCCGTGTAGCCCTTTTGAATCAACTGGGAGACCAAGGCTATAAGGCTTATGCTCAATCCCGTGTTGGAAAACCCGGTGAAATCCTTATCGAGAAAGAGGAAGATGGCTACTATATCGGCTTAACGAATGAATACCTTCATGGTAAAATTAAAGTACATGGTCAAGGCTATCAACAAGGACAATTAGCCGGTGGTACAATTGTAGGTTTAGAAGGTAACTACGTTATCATCGAATAAGGTCCTAGCAGACTAGAGGTATGATTACGAGCTCACATAAAGGAGAGATTCTATGAGCGACTGTATTTTTTGTAAAATTGTAAATGGGGAAATCCCTGCTAAGAAGGTTTTAGAAAATGATAAATTTCTTGCCTTTTATGACTTGAATCCTGTGGCTAAAGTCCACGTTTTATGCATTCCCAAAGGACATGTGGATAACATTGCAGGTATTACGGACCAAAATGAGGCATCTGTTACAGGGCTCCTGAGCTTTGTACGGGATGTAGCTAAGGAATTGGGACTTGATAAAGATGGCTATCGTCTTATTCTCAACACAGGGGAGAAGGCTGGACAGACTGTATTCCATATGCATGCACACCTCTTAGGGGGACAAGAATTTGGATGGCCTGAAGCCTAACAGCTTTTTTTCAAAAGTCCTAGGATCGTAGCCAATAAATTATTCGCAATTCCTGTATAAAAATCGGTCGTTATCTATTGACACTGATAGGGGCTCTCGTTATAATATATGCATGTGCGTATGATAAATATTTGCACTTCCCTGATTAAGTTTTGGAGGGAGGGATATAGATGTCTGAAATCAAAGTCGGTAAAAACGAGACCTTGGAAAGTGCTCTTCGCCGCTTCAAACGCTCCTGCCAAAAAGCAGGTGTTTTGTCCGAAGTACGTAAACGCGAACACTATGAAAAACCAAGCGTAAAGAGAAAGAAAAAATCTGAAGCAGCTCGTAAACGCAAATTCAGATAATGAAATAGGAAACCCTGTGCTTGTGCTGCCTTGGCAGTCCTTGCCAGGGTTTCTTTTCTATATGATGTATATTAATGATTTCTTATAGGGAAGAGAAAGGTGATTGTCATGTCCTTAAAAGATCAACTCAAAGACGATATGAAAACGGCTATGAAGGCTCGTGAAGAAGGTAAATTAGCCTTATCTGTTATCCGTATGGTAAATGCCGCTATCAAACAAGTGGAAATTGATAAAAAAGTAGAATTGGATGATGCTGGTGTTTTGGATATTTTAGCTAAGGAAATGAAGACTCGTCATGATTCCCTGGAAGAATTCAAAAAGGGTGGGCGCCAAGACCTAGTAGATCATGTCGAAGCAGAAATGGCAGTGTTGAAAAAATATTTACCAGAACAACTGTCTGAAGAAGAGATTCGCACTATCGTAAAGGATGCTATAGCTGCTTGTGGTGATGACCTTAACATGGGTAACGTCATGAAGCATGTTATGCCTAAGACTAAGGGCCGTGCGGATGGCAAGGTCGTATCTGCCATCGTTAAGGAACTTCTATAATATTCTCAAAGAATGAATTGACGGCAATCTAAGACAATGGTACTATAAAAACAAGAAAATATTAGTCAACGAAGACTCCTTTAGGGCAGGCCTTTAGCCTGTTCTATTTGGAGTCTTTTAATTTTTTTAGGAGGCTATCATGGCAAAAGATTTATTGTACTACATTCCTGCTGGTCAATATGGTAAAGAGGGTGTTCTGGCTCTTCTCGAACAACATCCAGAGGTTAAATTTGTATCCCTCGTAGGTATCGACTTGGCTGGTAATGATACAGACGAAAAAATCCCTGTATCTGCATTCTTCGATAACTATGAATCCTTCTTTGAAGGTACAGCTGTACAAACTGACGGATCTTCCGTTGTTTTGACAGACATTGCTACCTTGAATAATGCACGTGTTGATATGTGGGGCGACCCTTCCGTTAACTGGTTTATCGATTATAACTATGAAAACATCGATGAAGTAACCGGATTGCCAACAGGCACTCTCCGTATTCCTGCTTTCTTGAAGCATAATGACCGTTTTGTTGACTCTCGCTCTATCTTGAAACAAGCTTGCCAATACGTGCGTGAAGAAATGCTTTCCACGGTAAAAGAAAAAGGCTTACCTGGTATGCCTCATGTTAAGGCTGAAGACATTGCTGACATTGTATTCACATCTGCTACTGAACTTGAATTCTGGGTTAAAACACCATCTAAATCTGTAGCTAAACGTGATTTGTCCGTATCTCAAAAATTACAAGAACAATACTGGCAACGGACTCATGGTTCTGTTCGCACTGCTCTTGAACAAGCTGTTGAACGCCTTGACCAATATGGCATGTCTGCTGAAATGGGCCACAAAGAAGTTGGTGGCGTTAAGGCTAAGTTGGATGATGACGGTCATGTTGATTCCGTATTGGAACAATTGGAAATTGACTGGAAGTTCTCCAATAATCCATTGCAAACAGCTGATAATGAATTGCAAGCCCGAATCATCGTACGTGAAGTGTTCCGTGAAAACGGTTTGGATGTAACCTTCAAGGCTAAACCTATCATCGGTGTAGCAGGTTCTGGTGAACATACTCATTTCGGCGTTATGGCTAAGTTGAAATCCGGTAAATTCGTTAACCTCTTTAGCCCTGAAGATATGCGCAAAGAAGCGGCTTCTTCCTTGGGTATTGGCGCTATTATGGGCCTTCTCAAAAACTATGAAGCTATCAACCCATTTATTTCTTCCACAACTGACTCTCTTAACCGCTTGAAACCAGGTTTCGAAGCGCCAGTATGTATCGTAACTTCCTTGGGTGTCGATCCTTCCGTTCCATCCCGTAACCGGACTATTCTTTGCGGCTTGATTCGCGATATTGATAACCCCATGGCAACACGTTACGAATTACGTGCGCCAAATCCTTATACCAATACCTATACCGCATTGGCTTTGATTTATCTCGCTGCTTGGGATGGCATGAAATACGCTATCACTTCCGGTAAGACACAAGCTGAATTGGTAGCTGAACTCTCCAAAAAACCTGGTGAACATGCTGACTATTTGGAAGACGATCGCGCTTACCGTGCTGAAGATGATGTGTTCGAAGATTATACACAAGAAGAACGGGACGCTATGTTCTCCGTTCCACCTGCAACTGTATGGGAAAATATCTTGGGTTTCAAAAATCATCCTGAAAAAGTGGCTGTATTGAGTCAAGGTAATGCCTTTGAAAAAGATTTAATGGAATCCTTTATCTCTGCTATCTTGAACCGTTGGAAATTAGAATTAGTTTCCCGTATCATCCCTGCTAACCTTCAACAAGTACGCGATATGAAACCTGTTCATGTAGAAGGGGCTAACTCCTGCGATGACCGTCGATTCAAGGCTTTGAATGAACTTCGTTTCTACCTTGCTAAGGACTCTGAAGAACAAGAATCCTTGTTTACTCGCTTGAGCAAGGCTTTGAAAGCCGGTCAATACGACGATGCATCTAAACTCCAAGTCGAAATGAACGATAAAATGGAAGAATTGGAAGCTGCATACGCTCATTACTACAATAATGTTCTTTAATCCATAGGATTAAAAAACCCATAGGAAGGGTTTTTCTTAAAACCCGTATACAATCTCCATAAGCTCTTGTTGCCGTCATTGGAATGGTTCTAAGAGTCTTATGGAGATTTTTGTAAGAAATAGAAAATTTTCAAATATATCGAAAATTTTAGTTTACTTTATTCTAGATGAGTGGTATACTCTACTCACAAAGTGATTTTTTACTATCCTACATATACAAAGGAGGTTTTTCTCATGGAAAAACGTACAGGCGTAATTACATTTGCTGGTGGTCCTCTTACATTGGTTGGTCCAGAAGTTAAAGTTGGTCAACAAGCACCTGACTTTACCTTGCTTGACAATGAACTCAATGTTAAAACTTTGGCTGATTTCGATGGCAAAGTAAAAGTTATCTCCGTAGTTCCTTCCCTTGATACTGGTGTTTGCGATGCACAAACTCGTTGGTTCAACCAAGATGTAACAAAATTGTCCGATGATGTTGTTGTATTGACAGTATCCATGGACTTGCCATTCGCTCAAGCTCGCTGGTGCGGTGCAGCAGGTGTTAACAACGTTATCACCTTGTCCGACCATAAGGATGCTTCCTTCGGTCAAAACTATGGCTTCTTGATTGAAGAACTCCGCCTCTTGTCCCGTGGTGTTGTTGTTATCAACAAGGACAGCAAAGTAACCTATGTGGAATATGTACCAGAAGTAACAAACCCTGTTAACTTCGATGCTGTGTTGGCAGCTGTAAAAGAAGATATCTAATAGATTTTCTTACAAGAAGCCCCCTAGCTTATTGGCTAGGGGGCTTTTTATAGTATAATGGGAACGTAATGACAATCGAGCTGACTGTGTTTACCACCTTAATTCCGACATCAGTTCAGCTTTGTGGAGAGAATAGGCTAGGACTATCATATGGAAGCAATCACATCCAAGGACAACCGGACACTTAAACACGCTATGTCCCTAAAGCAGCGGAAGCATCGAAATAAACATAAAGAGTTTTTGGTAGAAGGACTGCGAGCGGTCCGTGATATGGTCGTCCGTGACCGGCTTAGAACCCTCCTCATCAAAGAGTCCTTGATTCATAGCCCTGAGGTTGTAGAACTAATGGCTATGGATAAGCCCATCATTGCCTTTTCTGTGCGTGATGATCTCTATACCCTTTTAGAAGGTACCGTTAATGGACAAGGAGTCATGGGGATTGCTCGTCAGGGGCAGTCCGATTTTTCCGACTTTCAAGCGCAAGATGGGCTCTACTTGCTTCTTGACGGGGTTCAAGACCCAGGCAATATGGGAACTCTGATTCGGACGGCAGTTGCGGCAGGGGTTAAGGCTCTCTTCGTATCTAAGGGATCCGTAGACGTGTATAATGAAAAAACCGTACGATCTGCTCTTTCAGCTATAGGTGAATTGACTATCTACACAGGCTTGGATGACCAGGATTTAGAAAATCTAATTCTTCACAAGAGCCTAAGAGCCTATGTAACGACCCTAGAGGATGCTAAGGATTACAGTGCTGTAAGCTATGATGCCAAGACCCTTTTGGTTTTGGGGAATGAAGGGCAGGGGGTTAGAGCTCCTATACAGGCCTTATGTCAAGAGCGAATCCACATCCCTCTCTATGGCCCCATTGAGTCCCTCAATGTAGGTATAGCTGGTGCCTTAGCTATGTATAAAGTACGAGAAGAATGGACAAAATAGCTATATTGTTTTATTATGTCCCTATAAAAAAGGGGAATAATCAATAAAACAAAGAATTGATTAATGTTCTTGTAATCATAAAATGTATTTGTTAAAATAACATATATCCACTATAGGAGAACACGCTCTGTGGTTCTCCTTTTTTTATTGATAGGTAATATCATGTCTCAATTGATTGTTAATGCAGATGATTTTGGTCTTCATCCCGCTGTGAATAAAGCCATTATCAAGGGCCATAGAGAAGGGATTATATCCTCGACATCACTGTTAGCATCGGGCCCTGTCTTTGATCAAGCTGTTTCCTTAGCTCAGGATAATCCAGGCTTAGGAATCGGCGTTCATACTTGCTTGGTGGGGGGCTTACCACCTGTGGCACCAGTGGACAAGGTCAGGTCCTTAGTTACAGAGGAAGGACTCTTTCCATTGACCTACATCGAGCTTATGAAAAAGATCTATTCTGGTACTCTTAATTATAATGAGGTCTATATTGAATTAAAGGCTCAATTTGATAAGGTATATCAATCCGGTTTGACTATAACGCATGCTGATGGTCATCAACACATGCATATTTTGCCAAAGATTTTGCCTATTGTGGTAGCACTTATGAAAGATAAGGGCCTTCATAAGATTCGCATTCCTCAGGAGGCTAAGGCCTTCACTAATGGGGTACATAATCCTGGCCGTCTTGTGGGAAAAATTGGATTGTCTTGTGTGGCTGCTGGAGCTCGTAAAAGGATTCAAGCCTGGCATATGACAGCACCAGATCATTTTTGGGGAATGATTAATGGGGGGCAACTTACGCAAGAAGCGCTAGAGCCTATTCTTCATAGAGTCGCACAAGAGGAGGGGGTTCATGAAATTATGACTCATCCTGGTTCAGATAACCAAGCCCTAGGTCAGCTTTATCAGTGGGGTTACCACTGGGAAGATGAGGAGGCCGCAATGACTTCTACACGGACTCGGTTAATCTTGGAAGAAAAGGGGATTGAACTCATTCATTATGGTGATCTCCCATGAATAAGATGGTAAAGCGAGGCTTGGTCTTAGGTCTTATAGTATTGCTTGTATCAGCTGTTACAATCTACTTCACCATAGATCTCAAAGCACTAGCCTCCTTGGATCACTTTAAGTTATCCTCTCTCATTCTGGCTGTCTTGGCTTTGACTGTGGGCCTCTTCTTTGATGGGCGACGCCTTCAACGGCTAGTTAAGATGATTGGTTATGACCTGTCTTTACAGGCTGTTTTACGAGTTATTTTCTCTAACTACTTCATGGCCCTCTTAACGCCTGGTGCTTCTGGAGGGGCTGTAGCTCAGGTCTTAATCTTAAAATCCTATGGGATTCCCCTCATGGAGGCAACACCTATTGTCTTAGTAAGGACGATTTTTTCCATCCTATTTTTAATAGTCATGCTACCACTAGTAGTTTGGCAAACGGATGTGACCATTCCCTATATCTCACAAGGCATGCTCATAACCTTATCCTTCCTAGCCGTTTTCTTGCTGTTACTTGTAATGTATCTTCTTCAAACTAAGTTTGTAAGGAGTCTCATCTACCAACTAGGAAAGAGATTAAATACAACAAGCCCTAAGTCACTACTAGTTAAGTTAGATCGGCTCAATGAAGGCCTTGGCCTTCTTTACAAGCATCCTAAGTCCTCCTTTTTGGTGTTTATAGAATCAGGACTTAGCCTCTTGGCCCTCTATTGTATAGGCCCAGCTCTTATGTTTGCCTTTACTGGAGATTTGCCCTTAGTGACTCTTTTAGGCTATATGATTGTTCTCAATCTTATTCTTTACTTCGCCCCGACCCCTGGTGGGACCGGGGTGGCGGAGGGTCTATTTATAGTTCTATTTGGCGCCTTTGTTCCAGCTGGAACCATAGGACTCATTGCAGTGGCCTGGCGGCTGGTTGCGGAATACATTCCTTTCTTAATTGGCATGTATGCGGTCCTAACCCTCTATGGGGCTCAGTTTATTGCTAAGGCAAGCAAAGATACAGAGGCTAATTCTTGATATAGGCTGCTGTGCCTTATGTATAACTCATTATATTAATTTATACTTGTGCGGATCTTTAGGATCCAAGCTTTCATGTCATAGACATTCTCGTCGAATTCTTAAGGAGGTTTGACATGGCAAAACCTAAACAAGATAAATATTATTTGGTACAAGAAGACATTCTTCCAGAAGCGATCAAAAAAACTATTAAGGTTAAAGAAATCCTTAAGATGGGGGAAGTGAAGACCATTAATGAAGCGGTAGAAAAGATGGACTTATCCAGATCTGCTTATTATAAGTATAAGGACTATGTATTCCCATTCTTTGAAATTGCTCAAGGAAAAATTGTATCCATTACAATTTCTATGATGAATGATCCTGGCATGTTATCTGCTATCCTCAATAGTGTAGCTGACCACAATGGGTCTATTTTGACTATTAATCAGGATATTCCCTTGCAGGGGATAGCAAACTGTACTATCTCCTTTGAAACGAAGAACCTAATTGGGTCCTTGGAAGGTCTACTCGATTCCATCCGGACCATTCAAGGCGTTATTAAGGTAGATATTCTAGGTCAAGCCTAGTTTTATTCTCTAGACCACAGACTTGTTAGAAAGGACTGCTTATGAAGACAATCAATATCGCTCTTCTCGGTTTTGGTACTGTAGCTCGAGGTGCTTTCGACCTCTTGACGGGTAATAAAAAAGAGATCACCAACCGGACGGATGTGGATATTACTATTTCTAAAATCTATGTACGAGACCCTAAAAAACACGAGGATAAAAGGTTACCCCTAGGGACTCAATTCGTAACTGATGTGGCAGATATCATGATGGATGATTCCATTGATATCGTAGTGGAGCTCATGGGTGGTACGACCTTTGCTAAAGAGTGTGTAGAAGCAGCCCTTAAAGCTAAGAAAAATGTAGTCACTGCCAACAAAGATCTCATGGCAGAAGCAGGTCCTTATCTCTTTGATCTAGCTGGCAAGAATGGCGTAGATCTTCGATTTGAAGCAGCTGTTCTAGGGGCGATTCCTGTTATTCGCACCATGTATGATTCCTTGGGCGGCAATAAGATTTCCGAAATCGTGGGAATCATGAATGGGACGACTAACTTCATTCTCTCCAAGATGACAGAGGATGGTGCTGGTTATCAAGAAGTCTTAAAAGAAGCCCAAGACTTGGGTTACGCTGAAGCGGATCCTACAGCGGATGTGGAAGGCTATGATGCAGCTCGTAAATTGGCTATCTTAGGGTCTATTGCATTTAACCGTCGCCTCTTCTTTGAAGATGTCCACTGTGAAGGGATTAGTAAAATCGATAAGATTGATATCAAGTGTGGCAAGGATATGGGCTATGTGATTAAACTTTTGGGCATTGCTCGCGAATCGCGCAAGGGCGTTTCCCTCAATGTGTATCCAGCCTTCATTCCTTTTGAACATCCATTGGCTTCGGTGCGTGGGTCCTATAATGCCGTTTATATTAGGGGTAATGGCTTTGATGATGTCATGCTCTATGGGCGTGGAGCGGGGTCTTTGCCAACTGGGTCTTCTGTTGTGGCCGATATCATGGAAGAAGCTATCAATGTAGCACGCCACAATACGGGTCGTCGCATTCAGTTCTACTATGATCAAAAAGAAATTTATGCCCCTGGAAAGATTGAATCATCTTACTATATGCGCTTAGTTGTGGAAAATAAGATGGGTGTATTGGCTAAAGTAGCTGAGAAATTTGCTGAACAACGTATTTCCGTATTAAATGTGGTACAGCAAATGGAAAATCCAGAAACAGCCACCCTTGTTATTACCACTTCCAAGTGCCCTGGTGCCTATATTTCCAATGTCATTGAATCTTTTAATCACCTGCGGTCTGTAAAGAGTGTGGCTAGCGTGATTCGGATTATGGACTAGGAGGGATTCTTATGGCTGATGTGCGCGTACAAGTACCAGCAACCTCTGCAAATTGTGGCCCTGGCTTTGACTGTCTGGGCCTAGCACTGGAACTATATAATGAATTTACATTTACTTATGATGAAAATGCTAGTTCTTATACGTATAGCTTTTCTGGCTTTGGGGCCGACCTATTAAAAGGAGAAGACCCTAAGAAAAACCTCATTGGATTAGCTATGGAACAGGTCTTTGCCAAAGCTGGCCAACCTATTCAATATGGTCATATCACTTCGGATACAATGATTCCTCCTTCCCGGGGATTAGGTTCTTCCTCTACTGCTATTGTTGGGGGCTTACTTTTGGCCAATGCTCGGGTGGACAAACCTTTGACCAAGGAAGAACTTTTGGTAATTGCCAACCGCATGGAAGGTCATCCAGATAATGTAGCACCGGCTATTTATGGCCATCTTTGTTGCTCCGCTGCCGAAGGAGAAACTGTCTACTCCACCTTTATTGAAGTGCCAGAGGACCTGCATTTTGCTGTAGTAGTGCCGGAAATCTTGGTTTCGACGGAATATGCCCGGTCCGTTTTACCTCAACATGTTCCTTATAAGGAAGCTATTGGTAATGTGGCCCACGCATCGCTTTTTGTATCTTCTATGATTACAGGACAACTGGATAACCTAAGAGTAGCTTTGCGTGATTACTTACATGTTCCTTATAGGAAGGTCCTTATTCCTCATTGTGATCAGGTCTTTGCAGCAGCTCGCCAAGAGGGGGCCTATGGAGCTACTATATCTGGTTCTGGATCTACCCTTATAGCTTACTGTAGATCCTCTACGGTGGAGGCTGTTGCCAAGGCTATGGGGAGGGTCTATCAAGAGGCTGGTGTTGATTATCATGTATATTGTCTTAAGGCAGACTCCCAGGGAGCTAAGATCATAGATTAGGGTTGTATAGGGTAGGATGAGTGAAATCAAGAATATATCTATAAGGTATGTGATAAAATTCGATATAGTGGTATAATAAATATAGTTTATTAGGGCAATTTACTTTTTTAATTGTCTATGTAAGGAGTTATCATGAACAGTGTAAAAACAGCAGTTCTCTTAGCTTTGTTATCCGCTATCTTAATGGCTATTGGTCAGTATGTGGCCGGTACCAATGGGTTATTAGTCATGTTTGTTATCGCCATTGGAATGAATCTTTTTTCCTACTGGAAGAGTGATTCTATCGTATTGGCACAATATAATGCCCGTGAGGTTACAGAATCTGACAACCCAGAACTCTATAATACGGTAAAAAAGTTAGCCCATAATGCTAACTTACCAATGCCTCGTGTCTATATCATTCCTACGGAAACGCCAAATGCTTTCGCCACAGGGCGTAATCCAGAACATGCAGCAGTTGCTGTAACAGAAGGCATTATGGACCTCTTGACCCATGATGAGTTAGAAGGGGTCTTAGCCCATGAATTAACCCACGTTAAACATCGGGATACTCTAATTTCCACGATTGCAGCCATCTTGGCATCGGTTATCACCATGATAGCTAATGTGATGCAGTGGGCAGCTATCTTCGGAAGTGGTCGGTCTGATGATCGAGAAGGTTCTTCTAATCCTATTGCCCTTTTGGCAACCATCATTTTGGCGCCTTTAGCTGCATCTATTATTCAAATGGCTATCTCTCGGTCTCGTGAGTACATGGCTGATGAAGGGGGCGCAGAGATTTCTGGCAAACCTTTGTCACTAGCTTCAGCTTTAGCCAAAATTGATCATTATGCCCGTTATGGTGCATTGCCTCATGCAGGCAATGCTACGGCACATATGTTTATTATCAACCCTCTGTCCTATGTTAAATCAATTTCTAGCAATCTTTTCTCCACACATCCGTCCACGGAAGACCGGATTAAAAAGTTGCAAGAAATTGCTGCTTCAGGACGATATCGTTAATTGACTAGATAAAGCTATGCTTGCGGGCATAGCTTTTGTCGCGAAAGGAGGTCGCCATGACTCGGCTATTCGATGAATATGCTTATTTTTTTATTCCGCTTTTAGCCTTCATGGTGGATGCCATCTTATCTAAGACGCCAGCTAAGGCAAAGCTCGAAGCTACTTTTTCGCCTTTTTTGGATTTCTTGGAAGGAATCTTTTATAGTCGGCGAGACCGGCATGGGCAACAACTTCGTTATGGACTGCTTATGACCTTAGCTCTGACTTTTGTCATAGTTATTCTTGGTGGCTTGATGCTCATCTTCATAGGTTGGACTTTTTCTTGGTCTCTGTATATTCTAGAAGTCTTTTATGTGGTTTTATCCCTAGGGTTGGCTAAGGATATATTAGCCGTATTGCGAGTTGAAGAATTGGTTTCTAAGGGACATTTTGAGCTAGCTCAAACCTATATGGGAGAAAGCCTAGGGCAAGCACAAGACCAACAGCTGACAGACCTTGAAATTAACCAATTAGCCGTGGTTGGCTTGCAAGATAGAACTAGTCATACCCTAGTGGGACCACTCTTAGCCTTTGCCCTTTTAGGGCCAATTGCCTCCCTAGTCTACTGGGGGATTCATCAATTGGTGGAACGATTCCCTATAAGCCAAAAGGAATATCGCTACTTTGGACAATTTCCTGACCGCTTTTGGTTCCTATTGTCCTTTATTCCCAATCATATGAATCAAGGTCTATGGACCTTAGCTAGCCTTCTATGGCGCCAGAATGCCCTTAGGGAGAAACCTGATTCTTGGGCCTATATTATTGGCCATGTAAAATACGCCTGCACGGTGGCCTTCATTATGGTTATTCTTGCTGGTCTTATTTCCTATTTGATGAACTCTTAGGAGGTTACCTATGTTAACTTTGGCAGAAAAAAGTAAGACGCAGTCCTTTGAAAACTTGCCCAACGTATTTTCTTATCTAGTTGGCAAAGGAGCCTTTACGGGTCTTATGGTGCCAGAAGGGACAGAGGAGACCTATAGGTCCCTGGGTGAGCGAGAAGGTCTGGATTTTACAGGCATGCATTATTTCCGGAATCCAGAGGGTCACTTAGAACCGCCATATATGGCCCTGCAAACCTATGCAGCCAAGTTGGCTAATAAGGCTGCTGATGAGCTGGGCCAGGCCTTGGTCCTTTTACGAAATCCTGTAACCATAGGTGGCCTCCATTTAGATACCTCTATGGTTGACATAATAGCTACTATGTTAGGTGATTCTTCTTCTGCCCTCATCATCGATGAAGGAGATTTAGATATAGATGACCAGTCCTTAGTTAGTTTGACACAAATGCATGATAATGTTTTTGTGATTAAATAGAGGAAAATCGATGAAGACTATTTATATAGTGCGCCATGGGGAGACCGATTGGAACCGCCAAGGGCGTTATCAAGGAACTACTGATGTACCTCTTAACCAAGTGGGCCGAGATCAAGCTAAAGCATGTGCCAGAGCTTTGGAGGGGGTACATTTTGATCGAGTCGTATCCTCTCCCTTGGAACGAGCCTTTGTGACGGCACAAACCATTTGTCATAAGAGAGAGTTAGACATCCAAGTAGATGATCGATTAAAAGAATTTAATTTTGGTCATTGGGAAACTAAGCAGGTAGATGAAATTGAGGCCCTTTGGCCTGGCATGATTCATAGCATGTACCAAGAACCTGCTAATATTAGTATACCAGGCGGGGAGACCTTTCAAGACTTACAGGTTCGCGCTTGGGCTGGTCTTAAAGACCAAATCGATAGGGCTGAGGATGGGGAAACAATCTTGGTGACTGCCCATGGAGTCACTAATCGGATGCTTATTTGTAAGCTGTTTGACCTGCCTCTCAATTTTGCCTGGTCTATGAGTCAGGGAAATACTTGTATTAATCGTATCTTTTACCAGGGCATGGAAAAGGGGCAACATAATATCCTTAACCTCTTGAATGATACGAGTCACTTGGATGGCTAAGATGAGATTGGATAAATTGCTGGCTAATAAGGCCTATGGCTCTCGTAAAGAGGTTCATGAACTTATAAAAAAAGGTCTTGTTACTGTTAATGGGCAGGTCGTTACAAAGAAAGATTTTACTATAGACCCAAAGGTTGATCAGGTCTGTTATCAAGGGCAGGTGGTATCGACACAGGAGTCCTATTATATTAAATTCCACAAACCTGCTGGGTACTTAAGTGCTGTGGAGGATAGAAGAGGGCCTGTTCTAATGGACCTTTTACCTGATGCATTTCTCAAGATGGGGGTTTTTCCTGTAGGTCGTTTAGACAAAGATACGGAGGGGCTAATTCTCCTGACTAATGATGGTCCTTGGGGTCATTCCATTATTCACGGAAAGAAGCACATACCTAAAACCTATGAAGTCCACTATGAAGGGGTATTGACGGAGCAAGGAATTAGCCGGATACAAGAGGGGATGGTTTTAGGAGATGGTACCATCTGTAAACCGGCGTCCATAAACCTTGTGGAAGAAGCTGTTGATAGTGAAAGCAATCTTTGCTATTTAACTATTGAGGAGGGCAAATTCCACCAAGTTAAGCGTATGATTGGTGCCGCTGGAGGCCAGGTGACCTATTTAAAACGCTTACGAATAGGACCTATTAATTTGGATGGGATTGAAAAAGCTGGATCCTATCAAGAATTAACTCAGGCGGAAATTGACCTCTTTAAAAAATAGAAAGAAGGATTGTCATGAATGGCTTAGACCGTATTCAAACTTATTTAGTCCAAGAAGGCTATGAGGGGATTTTTATCACCTCCACCACCAACCTCCATTACTTTGCAGGCTTTACAGGTACTGCAGGCGTGGCCTTTGTAACACCTCAATCAGCCTATTTCTTTACGGATTCCCGGTATACGGAACAGGCGCAAGGCCAATGCAGCGGCTATCAAGTGGTTCAATATAAGAAGCCTTTATGGGAAGAAATAAAAGACTACGTCTTGGCATCTGGTGCTACATCTATTGCTATCGAAGGGGATTCAATGACGGTAGACCAATTTGGTTTAGTAGTAGATACATTTGGTGATGCTTTTGAATTCTCCTCTGTTCAATTACAAGCCTTACGAGCGGTAAAACGAGATGATGAATTGGTTCATATGCGTAAGGCGGCTGCCATTGCAGATCAAGCCTTTTCCCATCTTCTTAAGGAAATCAAGGTGGGTATGACAGAAAATCAAGCACGCATCATCTTGGAGACCTATATGCTTAAAGGAGGGTCTCAAGAGCCTTCCTTCACCACCATCGTGGCTTCCGGTCACCGGTCTTCCATGCCTCATGGAGTAGCCTCTGATAAGGTTATTGAGAAGGGGGATTTTGTCACCTTTGATTTTGGTGCTGTTTGGCAAGGCTATCATTCTGATATGACGCGTACCATTTGTATGGGTCCAGCTTCTGACTTGCAAAAAAAACTGTACCAAGTGGTTTTAAGAGCACAAAAAAAAGGGGTTTCTGCTGTTAGGGCTGGACTTTTAGGTAAAGAATTAGATACAATATGTAGAGAGTCTATTGAGAATGACGGATATGGAGACTACTTTAACCATGGTTTAGGTCATGGGGTTGGTCTCGATATTCATGAACAACCTGTGGCCAGCCCACGATCCGAGTCCGTTCTCGAAAAGAATATGATCATCACGATTGAACCAGGTGTTTACTTGCCTGGACAAATCGGATTGAGAATAGAGGATAGTGTCATCGTCACAGATGATGGCTGTGAAGTATTGACACACAGTCCGAAAGATTTGATTGAAATTGAAGTGTAGTAAGGAGAGATTCTCATGATTTCCAGTAATGACTTCCGCCCAGGCACAACTATTGAACTAGACGGTAACGTATGGCAAGTTGTTGATTTCCAACATGTTAAACCTGGTAAAGGTGCTGCTTTCGTACGTTGTAAATTGAAAAACTTGCAAACTGGTGCTGTGGTTGAACGTACTTTCAATGCTGGTGAAAAAGTGCCAAAAGCACACGTTGATCGTCGTCGTATGCAATACCTCTATGAAGTTGATGGGGCATACACATTCATGGATAACGAAACCTACGATCAAGTTGAATTGAACCTTGAACAATTGGGGGATGCTAAAAACTTCTTGCTCGAAAACATGGAATGTTCCATTATGTTCTTCCAAGGTATCGTTATCGGTCTTGACCTTCCAGTTTCTGTAGAACTCAAGGTAGTTGAAACAGAACCTGGTATTAAAGGTGATACTGCTACTGGTGGTAACAAACCTGCTACTCTCGAAACAGGCTATGTTGTAAAAGTACCTATGTTCATCAATGTTGATGATGTACTCCGTATTGATACACGCACAGGCCAATACATCGAACGTGCATAATTGCACCCTTCTTTATCAAAGCCATATCGTTTTCCCTTGAGGAATGACAGAAGATAGCACCCGTCTTGCAACTACATAAGGCAGACTGGGTGCTTTTTTCTTGGGAGTACTATGAAACCAAAGATTAGTCAATCAGACTTAGGACAAATTAAGATCGGTCATGCCGTCTATGCTACTATTGCGGCTATTGCAGCCCGTCGAACTCATGGTATAGCAGGCTTAGAGTCTACCCTTAACGATGGTATTAGCCGACTCTTAGGAGCTAAGCACGACTATGAAGGGGTCAAGATATCCTACTCTGATAATGGAGAGATTCATATGACTGTTTACATTGCTGTGTCCTATGGTTATCGTATTCCAGACTTAGTCTTACGGTTACAAGAAAGAATAAAAACGGCTATACAAACCTATACTTCAATCAAAGTGGAAGCCATTGATATTGTGGTGCAGGATCTCATCTTTGATAGTGCTAATCAGGTGATTGGAAACGATGACCTAGACCATTCAAGGGGAGGACAGGGTCAAGCTTTTAATGACATAGGTTTAGTTGCTAATCCACAGGACCAGACCCTGTTAGAGGCAATCAAAAACTTGGTCTTATCCAGTCCTGCCATTCATGCATTAAGCCCCCGTTTCAGGGATGAGGTGGAGGATAAATTAGCGACACCCCTTCGCAAAGAACGATTGCCAGGGATTAATCTGAAAAAGACTAAGGAGGGGCTAGAAATAAATCTCTACCTACAAGCTGTATATGGCTATAAGCTCATTGATGTTGCCCATTCCTTACAAGAATCTATAGGACAATTGCTAAAAGAAGACCATCAGCTAGACTCTGTCAAAGTAGATGTTCATTTTGAACGACTCATTGAGGATGCTAGTAAACAAGAAGGAGATACGAATGACCAAGAAAACTAATCGTCGCGAAACCCGAGTCTATATTGCTCAAGCTTTGTTTGCTGCTGAATTTCATGGAAATAAAGAACCTATTAGCTTTCCAGAAGATTTAGTTAAGGGTCTTATTGATTACGACTATGCATCAGAAGTTATCGACGGTGTTATGGCCCATAAGGAAGACTTGGATGCTAAAATTCAAGCTCATTCCCCTAAACGCAAGGTGGCCATGTTAGATCCTATGGATCGAACCTTAATGCGCTTGGCTCTATGGGAGATGGACCACCAAATAGACCCTAAGGTAGCTATTAATGAAGCTGTTAATCTCGCTAAGCTATTTGGGTCTGATAACTCCTATAAGTTAGTTAATGCTATTTTGGATGCCTATAGAAAGAGCCAGTAAGCCTCATGAAAGCCTATTACTTAGGAATTGATACCTCCTGTTATACTACTTCCTGTGCCATCGTGGATGAGTCTGGTAACCTTCTAGGAGAGGCGAGAAAAATCTTAGAAGTAGCTGACGGTAAGCGGGGGCTACAACAATCGAATATGGTATTTCAACATACTAGAGTTCTCCCAAGCCTAATTGAATCCCTACCACAAGTGCCTTTGGCGGCTATTGGCGTATCCGCCTTTCCTAGACGGGAAGAGGATTCTTATATGCCCGCTTTTTTAGTAGGCAAGGGCCATGGCCATAGTTTAGCTCATATGATGAAGATACCAGTCTATGAGTTTTCTCATCAAGAGAACCATATCTTAGCGGCCTTGCGAAAACAAGAGTATCCATTGAATAAGCCTTTCTTTAGTCTCCATCTATCTGGTGGGACTACAGAGCTCGTATATTGCCAACCTTGTGAAAGAGGGATCATTGATACGCGGCTCTTAGGAGGGGCCATGGATTTACATGGAGGGCAGTTCGTAGATCGGATTGGAGTGGCTTTAGGCCTCCATTTTCCAACAGGAGCTCAATTAGATAGCCTATCGCAAGAGGGGGAGGACTATGAATCTCTTCCAAGCTCTGTAAAGGCTGGGCAGATTTCCTTTGGAGGACCTTGTTCTGAAGCTTTACGCCGAATTGAACGTGCTGCTATTCATGAAATGGATGAAGAGCGCCTGGTAAACTATCAAGGCCAAATGGGACGGGCTGTCTTTCATGCCATGGCAAATAGTTTAGAAAAGATGCTAGCCTATCATTTAGAATTCTATCCCGTAGAGGACCTTGTAGCGGTAGGGGGAGTCATGTCTAATGGCTATCTTCGACAACGCTTACAAGCCTTTTGTAAACGTCATAACATCATAGCTATTTTCGCTGACCCTAAGTATAGTGTAGATAATGCTACAGGTGTAGCGTTTGGAGCTAGTCTTATGGCAGCTAAATCATCCAGGTAGTTATGCCTGTAAGTCTCTATAGCTTGCTTGGGTGATTGTGGTTGCAGCTGATTTCTAGTGAGAGTTAATCATGAATGTACTGTCCATTACACAATTAAATAGCCTTATCGGCCGTACCCTAGATCGTGAGTACCTACTTAAGGGCTTTTATGTGCAAGGGACCATTGTAAATCTTAAGCGACACTCTGCAGGCCACTATTATTTTTCTTTGAAGGACCAGGATGCTTCCATAGATGTGGTCATGTGGTCTTCAACGGTTATGCAAAAAGGATTGGCAGGACTTTTTGAGAATGGTTTATTAGTGACCATCAAGGCCTCTATAAACTTTTGGACCAAGGCTGGTCGCCTCAATATTGTGGCATCGGATATGCAAGTGGGACAGAAGTCACCCTTGCAGTTGGAATTTGAAGCCTTAAAAAGAGAGTTAACTGCTTTAGGTTATTTTGATGATGACCATAAGAAGGCAATCCCTGAGTTATCTGCCTGTATCGGTCTTGTTACCTCTTCTTCTGGGGCTGTCTTACATGATATTTTACATGTATCCTTACAGCGAAACCCTTTGGTTCGTTTTAAACTCTTTTCTGTTCCCGTACAGGGAGACAAAGCGGGCCCTGTCATTGCTCGAGGAATTGCAGCAGCCGATAAGGACCCTGATGTAGATACCATTATCCTAGGACGGGGGGGTGGATCTGCCGAAGACCTATGGCCCTTTAATACAAGGGCTGTAGTAGAGGCAGTCTACGCTTGTAAAAAGCCTATCGTTTCAGCCGTAGGTCATGAAACTGACTACACGCTTTGTGATTATGCCGCTGATATGCGAGGGGCTACCCCATCTCATGCGGCTGAAATTACGGTTTTACCAATATCTGTCATGGAAGAACGCCTCCGTCTTAGGGAAGACTACTTGAATACCTATATGCGTCAAGAAGTATTGGATCGTAAAAGGACTTTAGCAGCTCTATTTAATCGTTCCTTGGGGATGCCAGCCCTTCAAATGATTCACCAGCAGCGGTCTCTTTTAGATAAGAAAAGGGGAATTATGACCCAAGACATGAAGGCGGCTTTGCAGAAGGAGAAATATCAACTGTCTCTTCTAGGACAAGAGTTAGAAGCCCTCAATCCAATGAACATTATGCTCAAAGGCTATTCGAAGGTTGAACTTGCAGGGCATACGGTGACCTCTGTTAAGGGGCTACGGGCAGGAGATCAACTCACCTTAACCCTACCAGATGGGGCTATTGAATCAGAAATTAAGGAGGTCCATCATGGCCATAAGCATTAAATCCTATGAAAAAAAATACGCAGCCTTAGAGGAGATTGTCCGGAACCTAGACCAAGAGGACTTATCTCTCAATGATATGTTGACACAATACAAGAAGGGACTTACTCTTGTAAAAGAATGTTCACAAGTCTTGGATTCTGTGGAAGGTGAGATTCAACAGATTATCGAAGAAGTTCGCATTGCAGAATAAGGAACTAGCATGGATATTAAAGCCTATTTAGAGGCCCATAAAAATCAGGTAGAATCTTGGTTGCAGGTCCTTCTAGTCAGCCCTAATAAAGAATATGAAAAGCTCTATGATGCCATGAATTATAGCCTCCTTTTAGGGGGAAAGCGAATTCGTCCAAGCTTAACCATGACTATCTTAGAAGCCTTTGGTCGCCAACCAGCTGATTATAAGGAAATTCTTTGTGCCTTGGAGTGCATTCATACCTATTCTTTGGTCCATGATGATTTACCAGCCATGGATAACGATGATTATCGGCGGGGTAAGTTGACTAATCATAAGGTATATGGAGAGGGAATGGCTATCCTAGCAGGAGATGGTCTGTTGACTGCAGCCTTCCAACTTGTGGCCGCTAATAGGATTGCAAAAGCTGATCAAGTTTTGGCTGTTATTCAGGTCTTGGCTAGGTGCGCTGGCCCAGAAGGTATGGTCGGAGGACAGGCCTTTGATCTGATGAGTGAAGGGCAGCACATTCCTTTAGATGAACTCAAGGTTCTCCACCAGGGAAAAACGGGGGCGCTCTTTTCTGCCTCCGTGGAAATCGGCCTTATTTTAGCCCAGGTTGACAGCCGAGCCTATGATGATTTTATGACTTATGCTGACCACCTAGGCTTACTCTTCCAAATTACTGATGATATTTTGGATGTCACTGGTACCGTTGAAGACCTGGGTAAAACACCAGGCTCTGACCTCCGCCAGGACAAGTCAACCTATGTATCCCTCCTAGGTCTAACAGGGGCTAAGGAGGAAGCTGCTCGTGTAGCCGCCGCTGCCAAAGCGAGTATCCAAGGCCACCAAGCTAATATAGAATCCTTGGAGGCCCTGGTTGATTATTTATTGATTAGAAGTCATTAAGAGGATAGATCGTGTCTTTGTTACAGGGAATATTTCATAATTATTTGGCACAAGCGGCCTTCTTCTCTTGGTTTATAGCCCAGGTTATAAAATTTATTATTGTTATGATAAAAGAGCGAACGCTTCGCTGGGAACGTCTGGTTGGATCGGGAGGTTTTCCTTCCTCTCATACCTCCTTTGTAGTGGGGACAACTATGGCCCTACTCTTAAAGTATGGTCCAGACTCTGACCTTTTCGTTTTAGCCTTAGTCTTATCTTGTGTCGTCATGTATGATGCTTCTCATGTGCGCTTGGAGGCGGGAAAACAGGCAGCTGTTCTCAATGATATTATCGACTTTATTAAGGCTCATAAATTGCCGGTACCTCTGGAAAATAAGGCCGCACTCAAGGAACTTCTGGGTCATACACCTATTGAAGTATGGGGTGGCTTCATATTGGGAATTATCGTAGCCTGTGTACAGTATTATTATGTTTATCAAGGTGCAGTATGAGTACAAAAGAACGATTGGATGTTTTACTGGTTAATCGCGGCCTCTTTGAGAGTCGGGAAAAAGCCAAGGCTGCTATTATGGCAGGCCAAATTTTCATGGATGAAAGTATTCGTATTGATAAGGCTGGAACCAAGGTTCCTGTGGATGCCAATTTAGTAATTAAAGGAAATACCTTGCCCTATGTAAGCCGTGGCGGTTTAAAATTAGAAAAGGCCATTGAACTTTACGGGGTAGACCTTAATAATGCTGTTATGATTGACATTGGTGCCTCCACGGGTGGATTTACCGATTGCGCCCTTCAACATGGGGCAAAAAAAGTTTTTGCTATCGATGTAGGTTATAACCAATTAGCTTGGAAACTACGACAAGACCCACGGGTTATCAATATGGAGAAAACCAACATTCGCTGTGTCACTCCTGATGATTTAGGGGAGCTAGCAGATTTTATATCCATTGATGTAGCCTTTATTTCCTTGGATAAGGTCCTACCTGTAGCAACCACCCTCTTAGCGACTAGTGGTTCTTTAGTGGCTCTTATTAAACCGCAGTTTGAAGCGGGTAGAGATAAGGTAGGTAAAGGGGGAATTGTCCGCGATCCCGCTACTCATAAAGAGGTATTAGAACGCATATTAGGTGTGGCAAGTGATTGTGGTTTTTATCTTCATGGACTCACGTTTAGCCCTATTAAGGGCATGGAAGGAAATATAGAATTCCTTGGTTACTTTACAAAGGTAGCAGAAGGATCCTTAGATATTACAGAGGACTTAATCGATCAAGTCATCGATCAAGCCCATCAATTATAGGAGACGATTATGCGTATTGGTTTCTTCCCCAACATGGGAAAAGCAAATATAATGGAAGTCCTCAAAGAGGCATGTCGCATTTGTGGGAACCATGGAATAGAAGTCTTTATTCCTAACGATTTAGAAGGGGACCAGGTGGATTATGATCTAGGTATCGATGCAGATCATGTATTACCAAGACCAGAAATATTCCGGGTCATTGATATGGCTTTTTCCTTCGGAGGTGATGGGACTATTATCCAATTAGCCCGTGAAATTTACGCCTTTGAAGTACCTATTTGTGGCATTAACCTGGGGGAGTTAGGCTTTTTAAACCAAATCGAAGTAGAGCAATTACCCTGTCATATTGAGCGTTTGGCAAAAGGAGACTATTATACAGAAAACCGAAACCACCTCTGCGCTTACATTCAACGAGAAGATGGAACTAAGGAAGACTTGGTTCCTATTATTAATGAAATTGTCGTTACCAAGTCTCAACCGGCTAAGATGGCCCGCATCAATTTAGCCATCAATGGACGTCATACGCAGATGTACCCTGCCGATGGTTTGATCGTATCTTCTGCTACTGGATCTACAGGATATAACCTATCCGCAGGTGGGCCTATTATGTCGCCAGACAATCGTTCCCTTATCATTACCCCCATTGCGCCTCACCTTATCCAGCATGTGTCTATGGTTTTGCAAGAAGAAGATTTGATTACTATTACCATGCCTGAGCGGGAAAACCAGCTTCATGCCTGTATCGATGGGGTCTACGACTATTGGTTTTCCAACAAGGAATCCCTTCATATAGCATCCAATCCAGTATACTGTAAATTCGTCCGTTTTAATGATCAAGGCTTTTTTGGGACGCTCTTTAAGAAGCTCTCTAGCCGCCGGGATGAGTACATTTAGAAGAGGTGTCCTCCTATGATTAATATCAATAATGCAGTGCAGTTCCAACATCTAGTATGGGATAGGATTTTAGAGGAAGCTAATACAATAGTAGATGCAACCTGTGGAAATGGGCATGATTTTCTCTACTTAGCTCAAGCTGCTAAGGAGGGGGCTCACCTATATGCGATTGATATCCAAGACCAAGCTATTGTTAATACCAAGACCCTCATAGGTCAGGCCAAGGTTAAGGATTCTGTCAGTATAACCTATATCCAGGGATCCCACGACCAAGCGCTAGATGACCAAATTCAAGAAGATAGTATTGACTTGGTCGTCTTTAATCTAGGTTACTTACCAGGCTCTGATCACGCTTTGATGACAAAACCAGATCTCACTTTAGGCGCCCTAAAAGCAGTTCTTCCTAAACTATCTAAACAGGGTGTGGTAACCTTGGTGGCTTATCCGGGGACAGCTCAAGGATTAGCGGAAAAGGAGGCCCTGGAAAAGTTTCTAGTCGGTCTTAGCCAAAAGGAATATAACTGCTGTCACTGGACTCCACTGAATCAGATTAATCAACCACCTCTTATCTATATGATACAAAAACGTTAACTAAGAATCGTAGGATAGACCTTACAAGCTATATTGTAAAAGCCCTTTGGACTACTGTCATAAGGGCTCTTTTTTTATGAGAATACCCTTATTGGGCTGCCCTTTTGTATGATATAATATACATAAATGAGTGAATAATAATACTCAATAATGTGGTAAAGGATGTGAACCTATGAAACGCTATCGCTACAACAAAATTAAAGAAATCGTTCAGTCCCAATCGATTGAAACACAAGAAGAATTGGCTAATGCCTTATTAGCGGAGGGCATTGAAGTAACGCAAGCAACTGTATCTCGTGATATCAAAGAATTGATGCTCATTAAAATTCCTACAGGAGATGGTCATTATCGTTATGCCTTATCCCCAGAGGAAAATGTTGTCTTATCTAGAAGTCGCATCAACCGCCTATTTCAAGATTCCATCATCCGCGTTGATTCGGCTCTCAACCAAATCGTTTTACATACCATTCCAGGGTCTGCTTCAGCGGTAGCTTTTTCTGTAGATCATGCTAAATGGTCAGAAGTCATTGGGACTTTGGCGGGGGATGATACCATACTCTTGATCTGCCGATCTGTAGAAGAGGTAGATAGTGTTCTTAAACGTATTGCTGATTTGATGAAGGAATAGACTATGCTTAGACAAATGGGCATTCGTAACTTTGCCCTCATCGAGCAAATGACCATTCCCTTTACGGATGGCATAACTATTTTTACAGGGGAAACAGGGGCTGGTAAATCAATCCTTATGGATGCCTTTTCTATTCTTTTGGGTGAACGGGCTTCCTCTGAATTTATCAGGCACGGTAAAGAGTCCTTTATCATCGATGGTCTTTTTGATATAGGTGATAATCAAGAATTACTGGAACTTTTAAAGAAGAAGAATATCGATGTAGAAGAAGGACAATTAGTCTTATCAAGGTCATTTAACGATAAGGGTAAATCTACCATTCTTGCTAATGACCAGGCAATTCCCTTGAAAGCCCTCAAAGAAATTGGATCCTATTTGGCTGATATTCATGGGCAGTATTCGAATCAGCAACTCCTAGACGCGGACCAACATCATCTCTATCTAGACTCTTATAACCAGGAAGGGCGTACAGCCTACGAAGACTATGAAGCTAAGTATAAGGCCTTTAAGGCAGCTAAGACCCTCTTGGATGACATGACGGAGACCATGGCGGAACGGGCACGAGAGTTGGATATGCTCCGCTACCAAATCGATGAAATTGAAGAAGCCGGCCTACAAAAAGGGGAAGACCAAGCTATTTCCGAAGAGCTAAAGAAGTTAGATGCATTTGAGCATATCGATAAGGTCTTAGGCGCTTGCTATGACGCCTTTTATGAAGGCCGTCATCCCTTGATTGATACGGTCAACACCATCAAGACAGAAGTAGCAGATCTTCTTCGCTATGACCAAGAGGTAAAAGAGATTTCTGAACTTATTAACTCTGCCTACTTTCAGCTTGAAGAGGCGGCCCAATCTCTAGATCGCTATAGGGATTCCATTTCTTATGATGAGGAACGATATAAGTATTGCCAAGAACGGGATAGCACAATCTATGGCCTCAAGAAAAAGTATGGGTCCAGCATAGAAGATATCTTAGCCTATGAAGATAAGGCACAAGCTCGTTTAGAAGAGTTAGAAGGTCAGGCCTTATCCCAGGATGCCTTAGAAGATGATTTAGCTATCAAGGAGGCAGCTGCTCAAGAAGCTTTACAGACCTTATCAGCAGTAAGGAGCAAGAATAGTCTTGCTATTACGCAAGCCTTAGAAGCTGAATTTAAAGATCTAGGTATGGATAAAGCTCATATAGAATTCTCTATCCAGGATAGCCAAGAGCTTACTAGATTAGGGGCTAACTCCATTGAACTTCTCTTTTCTGCTAATCAAGGGGAAGGCTTGCGCCCACTTCACAAGGTGGCCTCTGGTGGGGAATTAGCTCGTATTGCCTTGGCCTTTAAGTCTATTTTCTCTAGCCATAGCTTAAAGACACTGGTATTCGATGAAATCGATGTAGGGATTTCCGGCGATATCGCACTTAAGGTAGCCGAAAAAATTCAAGTCTTATCTACCTCTAACCAAGTATTTTGCATCACTCACTTACCACAAACGGCTTCCATTGGACGCCATCATTATCACTTGGAAAAAGAAGAGGTGGATGGACGGACCATTTCAACTATCACTAAACTTAACCAAGAAGAGCATCTAGCTCATATTGCTGCGATTATGTCAGGCAGGGGAATTTCCGATACAGCCCTTACTACAGCGCGCGAACTAATGCATCATTTTGGTGTAATCTATGAAGATTAATAGATAGCTATTTATAAGAATAAACGATGACATAGTCTTGAGAGGCCTCTTCTTACTGGGATTTTCTTGACTGGCCTCAATCTCTGCTGTATACTTTAATTACAAACGACATATGCGGAGATAGAGGTGCATTCATTAAGAGTACCAATGGGGAGCGGGGCACGCGTTGAACCACTGGAAAAGGAATGATTGCCGAAGTTCCATTAGGCCCTCTAATGGTTCTGGTTACGTTACTTAATAGGTGCGTAACTGTCATCAACTATGATGGAGTGCTATTTCATTGATTAGTAAATCATAAAGATCAGTGGATAGTCCGCTGATCTTTTTTTATGGAGGTATATATGACTACAGTTGCTGTTTGTGGCGCTGGCGGTAAAATGGGCCGCGCTGTTGTAAAAGCTGTTTATGATGATCCAGAACTTACCCTTACTGGTGGGGTTGACCCTCATTTAGCAGGGCAGGACATGGGGCAATTAGCTGGCCTTGGTACAATTGGTATTGCTGTGTCTGCCTCCTTGGACCAAATCTTAGATGGTCCTAATAAACCTGATGTGATTGTTGATTTTACCTCGCCAGCAATCATTTATGAAAATGCTAAAAAGGTGTTAGCTGCAGGCATTCACATGGTCATTGGCACAACTGGTTTAACTGCTGAACAACGGACAGATCTCGATGCTATTGGTCGCCAACACGGGGCCAATGTTTTAGTAGCACCAAACTTCTCTATGGGTGCTGTTATGATGATGAAGGTTGCCGCTGAATTGGCACCATACTTCCCAGATGTGGAAATTATCGAACTTCACCATAACCACAAGTATGATGCTCCATCAGGTACATCCGTTTTAACGGCTAAGCTGATTAATGAAGCAAAAACGGCGGCTGGTGTAAAGGCGCAAGAAGACTTAACCCGTGAATCCCTACCTGGTGCAAGGGGCGCCAAGGTAGATGATATAACCATTCACTCCGTTCGTCTTCCAGGCTATGTAGCCCACCAAGAAGTCATTTTTGGTGGCTATGATGAAACTTTAACTGTTCGTCATGACTCCTTGAGCCGTTTGTCCTTTATGCCAGGCGTTGTATTAGCTTGTAAGCGCATTAAGGATCATGTGGGTTTGACCTATGGTCTCGAACACTATTTATAAATACAATGGTAAGACTTTACTAAATTGCTAAAATGATTGGTTATCAACTATAGTATACATTGCGAGGAATCCCATGAGAAAACCCAACGTTGCCATTTTAGGCGCTACTGGCGCTGTAGGTGCTGAATTTATTACTCTTATTGAAGAGCGCCAGTTCCCTTTTGAAAATTTAAAGTTGTTGGCCTCTGCTAGATCTGCGGGGACAACATTGACTGTAGCTGGCAAGGAATACATTGTTGAAGAAGCAAAGCCTGAGTCTTTTGATGGTATTGATATTGCTCTGTTTGCAGGTGGATCCATCTCCAAGACTCTAGCTCCAGAAGCGGCTAAACGCGGCGCTATCGTTATCGATAATTCCTCTGCTTTCCGCATGGATCCAGAAGTACCCTTGGTTGTGCCAGAAGTAAACCCTGAAGATATCCTTAAACACAAAGGGATTATTGCTAATCCAAATTGCTCTACCATCATTATGGCATTGGGCTTGAAACCACTTCATGACTTGTCTCCTATTAAACGGGTTGTCGTTTCTACATACCAAGCCGTATCTGGTGCTGGTAAAGAAGGAATTGAAGAGTTGGCTAACCAAGTTCATCAATACAATGAAGGAAAAGAAATGACGGCTAACTTATTGCCAACTGGATCTTGTCCTAAACATTTCCCAATTGCTTTCAACATCTTGCCGCAAATCGATATCTTCCTTGATAACGACTATACCAAAGAAGAAATGAAAATGGTTAATGAAACCCAAAAGATCCTGCATGATGATTCTATTCAAGTGGTACCAACTACGGTTCGTGTTCCTGTATATCGATCTCACTCTGAATCTGTTCTCGTAGAAACGGAAGAACCTGTATCCGTAGAAGCTTTCCGTGCAGCTTGTGCTAAGTTCCCTGGTCTTCAAGTAAAAGATAATCCAGCAGAACAAATCTATCCTATGCCTTTGTTTACATCTAATAAAAATGATTGCGAAATCGGTCGTATTAGGAAAGACTTATACAATGATAAGGGTATGAACTTCTGGATTGTGGGCGACCAAATTCGCAAGGGAGCCGCCCTTAATGCCTTGCAAATTGCTGAATACCTCGTAGAGAAAGATGCATTTTAATCCCCTTAGGAGGTCCTAACATGAAAACATTTGGTCGCGTTATCACCGCAATGGTTACAGCTTTCAACCAAGATGGGTCTGTCAACATTGATGGTACTGTACAAATCGCTAACAAACTCTTGGATAATGGGTCTGATGGTATTCTCATTTGTGGTACAACTGGTGAAAATCCAACCATTTCTCCAGAGGATAAATTAACTCTCTTTAAAGCTGTAGCTGAAGCCTGCGCTAGCAAGGGGACCATCATCGCAAATGTGGGTTCTAACAACACTAGGGCCTCTGTAGAATTTGTAAAAAAAGTATGTTCTATCCCAGGTATTTCTGGTCTTTTGGCAGTTGTACCTTATTACAACAAACCAAATGCAGAGGGTCAATACCTTCACTACAAGGCGTTGGCTGAAGCCTCTAGTTTACCAATCTTAATCTATAATATTCCTGGTCGCACCGGTAAGGCTATGGATGTAGCTACTATGAAACGTCTTAACCAAGAATTCCCTAATACAATCGTTGGTGTTAAGGAAGCTTCTGGTTCGTTAGACAATGTCGCTAAGATTCGATATGAATTACCTACAGACTTTATGATCTACTCTGGTGATGATGGATTGACTTTGCCAATACTCTCCCTAGGTGGTGTAGGGGTTATTTCCGTTGTATCCCACCTTGTTGGTAAGGATATGAATGCTATGATACAAGCTTTCCAATCTGGCAATGTAAAAGGGGCAGAAGAAATCAATCGATCCCTCTATGACCTCTGCAAGGTTATGTTCATTACGACGAATCCAATTCCAGTTAAGTATGCTTGCCGACAAATGGGTTGGCCCGTTGGTCCATTCAACTTGCCTATGTGTGAACCATCGGATGCCGAAGCGGATATAATTAACGCCGCCTTAAAGGCCCATAATATTCTGTAAGATTGACCTATCACAATACTAGCGTTCTTGTAATCTATCTTACTAGGATAATTAAATTGATATAAGCAAAGAAAAAAACGACTTCTTAGGAAGTCGTTTTTTTTATATCTATATAGGTTTGAAAGTAGGAAAAAGAGGAATTAGGAGATTTTATCTCGTACTAAGCCTACCACTAATCCTTCGATAACGCAGTCACGTGTAATAATAGGTTCAAATTCGTCATTTTCTGGTTGTAGGCGAATATGATCTGCTTCTTTAAAGAAGCGCTTTACAGTGGCTTCTTCACCGATGCGGGCAACCACAATATCACCATTATTAGCAGTATTTTGGTTGCGGACAATGATCATGTCCCCTTCGTAGATACCAATATCACGCATGGACTCACCATGAACGCGAAGCATAAAGCATTCTGATTGGCCTGTCAGTTGTTCTGGTAGTGGCATAACAAGTTCAGTATTTTGTTCAGCAGTAATTGGGGTACCTGCTTGGACATGGCCTATGAGGGGAACATTACGCATCATAGCCCCTTGCATGATGAACTCATCTTGAGTCCCTTGTGGTTGTGAGGCCACCATAGTGGACGTATTTGAAGGACGGGACTTTTCTGTTAACTCAATGGCCCGATTCTTATTGGAAGGGCGATTGATGTATCCAAAGCGCTCAAGGGCTGCCAAGTGAGAGGCCACAGACGAGGTAGAATTTAAACCAATATACTCACAGATCTCACGAACTGTAGGGGGCATATGGTTTTCCATAATATTTTCTATAATAAAATCAAGAATCTTTCTTTGTTTAGTATTGATATCGGTAGCAGGACGTCTCACCTTATACTCCTCTATATAAACTATTTATTGTAATTACATATATCTAAGCTAGGGAAAAGGGATCTATAAGACCGAATCACCTAGGATTTATCTATAGTATACATACTTTATATCATTTTTGCAAACAAATGTTCGAAACTATATTGACAGAACATTTGTTCGGCTATTATAATAATCATGTAAACAAACAAATGTTCTAAGTAATTATGTTCGAATATATAAATGAGAGGTACTAATCATGAATAAGACATTGATGATTGTAATTGGTTTAATAATGACACTTTTGTTTGGTTCTATGGCCTTCGGTTCAACACCTACAGTCGATACAGACCATCCGCAAACAGTAGTAGTACAACGCGGTGACACCCTTTGGAATATTGCTGAAACAGTTGCTACCGATGATGTGGATATTCGTGAAGTTGTATTTGCTATGAAGCAAATGAACAATTTAGAGGATTTAGGTTCCTTGAAACCGGGAACTAAGATTCAAGTGCCAACCATTCACAATGGTAATATTATTACTAATAATTTTAATTAAAGAAAAAGGACCGCTATGGCGGTCCTTTTTTAATCTATTTATTTTCTTTGTTTAAAAATGGAAGAAATAGGGTTATCCACAAACTTATTGGCTTCATTGATGTAGCGACGAACCATATTAACAGAATGGTGGCGGGTTTGTCGCATAATATTTCGTTCTTCTACCCCGTAAGAGGCTGCTGTTGTAGCGAAACCATGACGTAGGGAGTGGGCTCCATACATAGCGGGATCTAGACCAATTAAAGCTACATATTTTTTTACGATTTCCGCTATAGACTTATCGGATATAGGTCCTTTACGGAGGGAGGAGGTTTTAGTAAAACCACGGAAGACAGGTCCTTCTATTATGTGGGCGTAGTCTAGCCAGTCGCGTAGGGCCTTAACCGCATCATAGTCAGGATTATCGATATGAGGTAAAGCCACTATTGCCCCTTGTCCTTCTTGGTCGGCCTTGGAGGAGGCTATAAAGATTTCTAGACCCTGACTGGAGAAATGAAGGTTTTCTACAGTGAGAGAAGCCAGTTCGCTACGGCGGAAGGCCCCCATAAAGCCAACTAACAGGATGGCCTTATCCCTCATTTTTTGGATATCTGGTATGGCTAAATCCCTCATGGCTTCTAATATATCTTCTAGATCTTCTAACAGAATAGGGGTTTTACCTTGTTGGAAGGTACCCTTTAGGCGACGAATACCGCGAAGGGCATTTTTTACTAAAGGTGAGGTGCAGGGATTATCTACATGACCTGCCGCATTATAGTTTTCCGAAATGGCAGAGATGCGACGGGAAATCGTATTCGCTTTGGCGTAGTCCGCTAGGTCGTTAATATAGTTAACGATAGTCACATCCGTAGCCGGAAAATAGCTTACCTTTTTGTAGTTACACCAATCTACAAAGTCATTCCAGTCAGATTCATAGGCATCAATCGTGTTTTCCGCCTTGGACAGGAGGATGGATTGCTTGGCTTTCAAGGATAAAGAACGGTTATTCATGAGTGCGTCGTTATGACGCAAGTAAAAATGTCTAGTATCTTTAGTCATAGCGACTCCTTTCATAAACTATATACATTATTGTACCATAGGCCCTTAATACTATATAATAAAGCAATGAGAGTGATTAAGGAGTCTATATGAAACTTCGCGACTTATCCATACGGAAACGTCTCCTAGCAGGGAACTTCCTCATGGTCTTAATCCCACTAGTGATTATGACCGTTGTTTCTGCTGGGCTAATGGGCCTTATTCGACACGCCCCTTGGGAACAACACCGTAACCTGGATACTTTCTTTCCTAATGCTGGTCGTGGTGTGGCCATTCAGTTTACCCTAGGCATTCTGCAGGGGGATATCAATGATCCAGCGGACCGACAAGATTCCCTCATCAATATTCAGGACGATGTGAAACGGCTTGCCACCTTTGGCGTCTATAGTGCCGTCATATATAATGATCAACTAATCTATCAAAATGAAAATTTAGGAGACCCTCAACTAAACCTACTACGGCATATAGGAAACGATGAAAAATCATCCTATATTTGGTGGGATGAAAAGGGTCTGACATACCGATATGTCTCCTCAAAGGATAATCTAATCGTCTTGGGCTATGCGCCTATAGAATTCCGTGTTGGCATGCCAAAGATTGCTAATCGTGATAGTGGACCTATTACCTTCTGGGACCAACTCCAAGGACAAGGGGCCGTTATTACCATGATCATCGGTGGTATTGTTATCCTCATTCTTGGTATTTACTTATCTAGACTCTTTTATCAACAAATCTTGGGCCCATTGAAAGTCCTTCAAAAGGCTACAAAACGTATTCAAGAAGGGGACCTGAAAACACCGGTTCCCGTCATTTCCAATGATGAATTGGGTGCCACCTTGCAAGCTTTTGATGATATGCGTAATAATCTGAGAAAGTCACAAGAGTTACAGGCTCATTATGAACAAAACCGCAAGGAATTAATAGTTGGGATTTCGCATGACTTGGCCACTCCATTAACGATGATTAAAGGATACACGTCAGGTCTTATGGATGGCATTGCCAATACACCGGCTAAGCGAGAGGCCTACCTTAAGAAGATTTTAGATACTACAACCCATATGGAAACCTTGGTACAAGACCTCTTCCTATTTTCCAAATTGGATATAGGTCATATTGACTTCGATTTGCAAGACATTTCTCTCAGTGAATTTTTCTCTGATTGGATGTCTGATAATGCAGCCTCTTATAAGGATAGGGGGCTAACCATTAAATTAAAGAATACCCTGCCCCCAAGGACGCTAGCAAGTTTAGATGGTCGTCAGTTCAAACGAATTGTAGATAATATTGTATCTAACGCCCTTAAATACAAGGACAAGGAGCAAGGACAATTAGTTATTGGCCTACGGCAAGTAGAAAACTCCATTGAACTTGTCTTTGCCGATAATGGTCCCGGTGTAGACAGCCAGGACCTATCTAAGTTATTTGAAACATTCTACCGCACCGATAGGGCAAGGACTAATACACAAAATGGTTCAGGACTAGGCCTATCTATCGTTAAGCAATTGGTTGAGGGGATGCATGGTTCAATTGTTGCATCAGAAACACCTGGTGGCGGATTGACTTTTACTATTAGCCTACCCCTAGCAGCATAAAACCTAAAGGAGGTTTATTATGAGTAAAATTTTAATTATCGAAGATACTACAGGTATTGCCGAATTGGAACGCGATTACTTTGAAGCCAATGGCTATGAAGTAGAACTCAAGGCAGATGGTAAAGCTGGCCTGGAAGCAGCTTTGGCTAATGACTATTCCTTAATTATTTGTGACATTATGTTACCTTCTATGGATGGATTCCAAATTGTACGAGAAATCCGTACCGTTAAGGAAACGCCAATCCTTATGGTTACAGCCAAAACGGAAGAAATCGATAAGATTCGTGGCTTAGGCCTAGGTGTTGATGATTACATTGTAAAGCCATTTTCTCCTAATGAGTTAGTGGCTCGTGCTAAGGCCCATATCGCTCGTTATGAACGATTGACTAGGCAATCTCAACAAGAGGAAAAACAAGTTATTGTCTGTGATGAATTGGAAATTCAATTAGACCGCCGTCGGGTTATGGTTAATGGTACAGAAGTAGTGTTGGCTAACCGAGAATTTGAACTCTTAGCCTTTATGGCACAAAACCCTGGTATCGTATTCTCTAAGGACCGCCTATTAGAGCGGGTCTGGGGCTTTGAAGCCCTGGGCGATACGGCTACTGTAACAGTTCACGTCAATCGTATTCGTGAAAAAATTGAGCCAGATCCTAATAACCCTAAGTTCATTGAGACTGTATGGGGTGTGGGCTATCGTTTCCACGAAGCATAAGAGAGATTTTAAACCGCAGGTTCTTGCCTGCGGTTTACCTATATAAGGTGGTGTTTATGACTCCTTTAAGAAAACGACCAATTATAGTTTGTCTGACTTGCTTATTAGTCCTTAGCCTACTGGGAGCCAGTGCCTATATCTTTATCCCTACAGGGAGGCCCATTCATGGCATGTATTTAGACAATCAGTCCATTGCAGGTCTAAATTCAGAAGCTTTACAGTATGAGATAGATAGATTATCTCATGATAAAGGCCTAACCATTAATTTGATTACACCACAAGGGAGTCAAACGCTAAGGCTTGAAGATTTAGGGGTAAGGGCTGACCCGGATAAGACCTATGAAGCCATCATGGCCTATGGTTATGAGACAAGTCCTTTGCAGTATCTAAGAAATCGTTTACTAGCCTTGATCTACCCAGTCCATAAAGACTTAGTCTTTACAGTAGATCAACCCATAGCCTATGCTTACTTAGAAAGGCTCAGTAAATCCATGCTTCTTAGTGGTCATGATGCCTACCTAAGCCTATCGCCCCAGGGACAGGTTATCCTACATCCAGAAAAGGCAGGCCAAGTAGTTAATGTACAGGCCTTAGTAGATCAATTGGTTTCACAGGCAGACCAAGGAGATTTAGACCAATTATATATGGACGTACAAGAAGAGTCCTCTTATAAGGTAACTGCTAAAGACTTAGAGGGTCTCACCAGTTTGTTGGCGTCCTATCAAACTACTTTTGATCCCTCTGCTAGCGGTCGCAGTCACAATATTGCTATAGCTAGTGCTAAAATTACAGGCACCCTTGTGGGTCCTGGGCAGACTTTCTCCTTTAATGAAGTAGTCGGAGAGCGGACTGCTGAGGCGGGATTTGATGATGCTCCTGTCATGATTGATGGTAAGTTAGTGCCCGGCATAGGAGGTGGAATTTGTCAGGTTTCTTCTACCCTTTTTAATGCTGCCTTAGAATCAGGTATGGAGATTGTAGAGCGGACACCTCACTTTGAGCCCGTAGGTTATATTCCTAAGGGACGAGATGCAACCGTGGCCTGGGGATATTTGGACTTTCAATTTAAAAATCCTTACAGTCATCCCGTTTATATCTTGTCTACCATCGATAATGGTAGCTTATCAATTTATATTATTGGATCTCCTACAGATAAACCCCGTCAAGTTTCCATATCGGTAGGGAATGAGAGAGTTCTACCTCACGGGAGTCAAACAAAGTTTGATCAAAATCTCGTAGGGGATCGGATAGAAGAGGGGACTGATGGCTTAGAAGTGACTACATGGCTACATATTGTAAGAGCCGATGGGCAGGTTTATGACGACTCCTTCCAGTCCATCTATGATCCGCAAGATACAATTATTATTAAGGGTAGGAGTAAATAAGATTTGCTATTCTAGCTGAGAATGGTAGAATAGTTTTTGTCAAAAATACTTAGACAGGAATTAAATGGAGACTTTTTGGTGTTCTCCTAGGCTCCATTGAATTAACTAATTAATTTTTAACGAGGTAACTATGATTGATGGCGCACTAGCATCTATTGTCCAATTCATTGGTATGCATAATATACTTAGTATCGTCATGGTAGATGCTAAGATTTCCTTTTGGATTCAAGATCATATGATTATGTCTTGGCTTACCTTTGTGGCTTATTGGGTTTCTAAAATCACTTCCTCTGGACTATTGTGGATTATTATCAGTATTATTCTTATGGCCCAAAAAAAATATCGCATGGTAGGTCTTGGTATGTTCCTGTCATTGGTTTTGGTGTTTATCGTGGGAGACCAAACATTGAAACCTCACGTAGCGCGCTTACGGCCATTTGTACAATTCCCACAAGTGGTATTGCCCGCAACGCCACCAGATCCACACACATATTCATTCCCATCTGGTCATGCTACAGGGTCTTTCTCATCATCCCTAGCCTTACTCCTAGGTCTATGTAGCGTTAATCCTAAAAAAGCCTATTGGGGTGTCCTTGCCATCCTATTTGCGGCTTTTGTTGCCTTTGCTCGTGTATACCTGTTCGTACATTTTACATCAGATGTAGTAGTAGGTGCTATCTTGGGTATCATCATGGGGATTATTGCTTGGGCCATTGCAAGAGCATTATCTCGAATGAAACTTTTGGAAAAAATTTTCAACTATTCCTATAAGGGAAAATTTTAAAGAAGGTCCAAATCCTAAGTAAGGAATACATTTAATTTAATTTAATTTAATTAAGCTCAATAAAAGAATAAAAGAGACATCCTAACATTTGACTTAAAATATCAGGTTAGGATGTCTTTTTTATGTAATTAGGTGTAAAATTACCCATAAAATTTTAAAACAGCCCTTAGAAGGCGAATAATTAAATTTTAAGGTTACACTAGTAAAAAAATAGTGCAACTAAGGGTTAGAATTTAGAAATGTATAGTATTAACCTATAAAAATAACTTCCGATAATATATCGTTATCGGAAGTTATTTCTTTTTCTCCCTCCAGGAGACACATTATATAGATAGCCTATTTACTTTTAGGTTGTTCTACAATGGTTATATGTTTATAGATTGGTTCTACTACCACCTTGCCGTCATAATTTACGACGCCATAACCTTTTTTACCTTTAAAGACGATATGTTCCTTGGTAATGTCTTTTACTTCCTTAGATTTCTCTGGCAAACTAAAGCGTTCTGCACCAGTTCGAGCATCAATCAAAAGGAGGTCCTTATCCTTAGTGGCAGGAATTAATGTTGAATTTATTGTTGATGTCGCTATAGGATCTATAGAGTCATAGCCATAGGCAGATAACTTATACATTGAGGCTGGTGTCACTAGATGCCATTGTTTATCCACCTTTGCCTTCAATTGGGCCTTAGATACAACAGCTACTTTTTCGTAGTTAAGTGGTAATAAAACCTCATTATTTTCCGATACTACCCCATATTTCTTAGTATCCTTTGCTTGTACTATGTAGGCCTTATGTTGAGGCAAGTATTGCATGTCACTATAGTTCATAGGGATAATAGCCTGTCCCTGCTTATTGTAGACCCCGAAGCTTCCCTTATTATAGACCATGATTCCATGGTCTGAGATGGGTCCTACTGCATCATTTTTAGAAGATATAATTTCAATCCCCTTGTGGTCAATATAGCCATGCTTAAGTTTAGACATGGTCCAAGAGTAAGACGCGCCTGTATCTATCCAGATGCCATTATAATCATAGTTAGGCCCCACATAGGTAGAATAATGCCTGTGTTGATGGTAGGAATAATAATCATCATCGTAGCCATGACCAAGAGATATTCCGACTAGAACAGTATTGAGAATACCGCCTAGATTCATGGATTTTGTTTTTCGTCCTACATAAGCTAAGCCTTGATCATAAGGGTCTATGCTGTCATATTCATCTACAGAAAAGAGGATTTCTCCTTTAGGATTGATGGCATACTGTTTCTTGTTATCCGATTTAACAAAGGCAATTCCTTCACTAAAGGGTGCGATTACCTCTTTAATGTGGGCCCCATTATTAAGCCTTTCTGGCATAGGTATAGCATCGCTTTTTAGCTTAGGACTTACAGAAATCGGTGAATCAGATTGCTTCTTAACTTCTGCCTCCTTGGCGGCTGCGATTGCTTGGTCTCTGGAGATAGGTGTCCCTCCATAGTTGTAATAAACCTTTTCTGTAGAGTTATCTGCCAGTGGATTATAGGAAGTTTTGGTCCCTTGACCTTCTGGATTTTTCAGACCAATAATGACGTGAGCCTGATCCATAGGAATCCAGGTATTAATAGTTGGATCTATGAGAGCCAACGTAGGCATACTGTAGAGTTGCCAAGCCCCATTACTCTCTCCTAATAACAAGTTTTGAGAGATGGGATCCACAGAATCAAAGGATTGATCATGTAAGATTTGCCCATCTGTACTGTAGAGTTTATATCCCTTATCCCCGGCTTTTTTGATAGCCAAGTAATTAAAGTCAGAGTAGATGACAGCATCAACATCCTTAGCAATTTGTTGTTTAGTCTTAAGGTTGGTAATGACTTCATTTTGTCCTTGCTTATAAGAACCATAAGCGGGGCTTGATTCGACACCTACATAGGCAATTCTTTGGTCCTTTTGAGCTGGGGCGACAACAATGCCTAGCTCATTAGTAAGGGTTATCCCTTTACCATCATCAAGGGCCATGAATTCTTCAGCCTGAGCTGACCCCAAAATAGAGATAGAAAGTCCTGCTAAGAGAGCTGCTTTTGTCAAAGCTTTCATAAGTAAAACCTCCTTTTCTAATAGTTAACGATCATTTATATTCTTATTATATACCATCCTTTTCATAGGATTCTTTCATTTGTTTTACATAAGCTCTTTCTAGCTTTTCACGAGCAGCGGTTTGTTGAATGATAGTTTTAACCAAGAAATCTAATTCTGTCCCTTCTCGATAATCTGCTGGTGCGTAGTGACGAATGCGTTTATGAACCATCATGCGCTGTACCTTGCTCTTATCGAGGCTATTAGGATCATACACACCAATGGAGTGTCCGCCATTCGTATTGACTAGGCTCATGCAAGGAATATCCGTATCTGAATCCCCCATATAGACAATATTTCGGAAAGGAACACGTTGATTTTCAGGTCGGATATAGTCGTTAACGCTTGAATCGTTTATATCCAAAACTCCCTTTTGAATACGGAAGAGAAATTGGGTCTTATTGGTATAGTTGATAGCTTGGGCAGGCCACTTAGCAACGCCTTTTTTATTGTAGTAAAAAGCGGATGCATAAATCCTCTTAAAGGCCCCCTCCTTAGCCATTTGCGTCCCTTCTATCATTTCCTTGAGTCCTGAAGAAATGATATAGTGTTCAATTTGGACACCATGATCAAGACCATATTGGCATATCCGTTTGAACCAAGTAGCTACGCCTGGATAGAGTTGAACTTTGGCCCCATAGTCCATGAGATTTTCTTTTTTGACGATGAGCTGCCCTTCCGATTCTACTAGCATCTTGTACATGTAGGCCAAATTCCCATCCATGTCGTTATCTACCGCCATTTGATTGGCCTCTGCCCAGAATTCATCTACATCAAAACCAACTGATTGTATAAAGCCTTGGGCCTGCATATCGTCAGGTGTTAAGGTTTTATCAAAATCGTAGCACATGGCTAATATGGGTAAAGTTCCCTTTTTTTCTATAGACATTCTATCTCCTCTCATATATATCCATAATATAAAGTCTGTAAAATCATGAATTCCCCTTCCTTTCTAGTTAGGGATAAAGGGGCTATTGTTTCTTTTATCAAAATGCCATAATCCAATGGTAAAACTAGTTGGCGACGCATTACTAGTTTGGTATAATTAGGTTCATTGGTATGGTTTTTGTTCATAATTTAATTATACCAACGAAAAGGCTCCCTCGGGACCCTTTTTTGCTTAAAAATACACAAAAGGATTTAAGGGGCTGTTTTGTTACAGCCCCTTTGATGACTCTACAAGTATTAAAAGGTACCGTAAGGACCTTTGCAGATTTGATGAAATTAGAAGGAGGAAGAATGGAATTAAATAAATACTTTAATTTACATATTGATCGCGCTGATGATGCAACTATTGCTAAAAGGTTGATAAGCGAGGCTAATATTAAGGGACCTGCGTTGGTTACCCTGATCCTCTCCATGTTTATCGCCTCTATTGGGTTGAACATGAATAGTACAGCCGTTATTATTGGTGCTATGCTAATATCGCCGTTGATGGGGCCTATTCTGGCAGCTGGCTTTGGCTTCGCTACGCTTAATTTTACAGTTGTGAAAAGTGCTATTTTAAAATTGTCCTTACAAATTTTGATTGCTGTTTTGGCATCTACTGTATATTTTTATATTTCCCCCGTTCAGACGGCTACATCTGAACTATTAGCGCGTACAGAACCGACTATTTTTGATGTATTCATTGCTATGTTTGGTGGGTTAGCCGGGATTATTGGGCAAACGCGTAAGACCTTAGATAATGTTATACCAGGTGTTGCAATTGCGACTGCACTTATGCCACCACTATGTACGGCAGGTTATGGACTTGCTATTGGAAATTGGAACTATTTCTTTGGGGCTAGCTATTTATTCTTTATAAATACATTCTTCATCTTCTTTGCAGCTTTCATTGTTTTAAAGGGTGTATATCGTTTGCCATTCCGTAAACAAGCAGAAGCGGTTAATCGTCGTAACCAGCTAATATTTCTTGTGATTGGTCTTATTATTTCTATACCAAGTATTTATGCAGGCTATGATATGATCATCAAGCATTCTGTGTCAAATCATATAGAGCAGTTTATTAAGAATGATATTAATCAAGATGGACGTCGACAAGTAATTGATTATTCATTGGATCGAACGAATAAGCTAGTAGATATAGTACTTATAGGCACTCCTGTAACTTCAGAGGAGCAATCCCAGTTGGATGATATATTACAGAAGGATGAGTACTTGCAGCCTTATACATTACGATTTATTAATAGCGTAGATGAGAAAAAATCTACTATGGATAAGACGAACTTGAATAAATCTTCAGAGAATCTTGAAAGATATAAAAAGTTGAGTAATCTATACCAGCCGACTTATCAATTAGTAAGTGAAACGATAAATACTATGAAAACGACAGAAGCTGAAGCAAAGGCGTTATTCCCATTTGTAAGCAAAGTGGAAGGCATGCCTTTAATAGATAATCTAGAACAGCCTAAAGCGAGTCGCTACATGGTGATTATCCATACTACATCCACTATATCTGATGCAGATTTAAAACGAATAAAAGCTTGGTTAGAGGCTAAATTATCAGC